>OLVT01000866.1_pt1 | contig 30488 bp, 24 predicted proteins | sample 1673241 | NCBI WGS metagenome assembly OLVT01 (sample SAMEA3178936, study PRJEB25190) | human gut metagenome | biome: human gut; feature: human-associated habitat; material: faeces | place: Austria | collected 2013 | reverse complement strand
CAATAGTGGTAAACAAATTCGGTATCAATGGTAAAGAAATTCATTGACATTTACATAGTAATGAGTAATGAGGAATTAGTAATTAAAGGTGCTGCCGCACCAGTGCTTATCTTCTTAACTGGCGCGGCAGCGCTCTTAATTACTAACTACTAATCACTAATTAAGTATAATTGCATCCGTGAACAGTGAAAGCGCCCTCTCCGAGGGCGCTTTCTGCACAGGCTTTACTTAAAGTATTTCACGCCGTTTGCAAACAGCGGCTGATACTTTTCGCCGTAGATATTCTTGCCGACGAACGGGCTGTAACGCTCGGTGTGGCCCATCTTGCCGAGGACACGACCGTCCGGCGAGGTGATACCCTCGATGGCGCACATGGAGCCGTTCGGGTTCCACGCGATGTCCATGGACGGATCACCGTTCAGATCGGTGTACTGGAACGCTACCTGACCGTTCTTAATCAGGTCGTCAATGACGTTCTGCGGCGCTACGAAGCGACCCTCACCGTGCGAGAACGCGATGGAATGCAGGTCACCGACGTTGCAGGAGGACAGCCACGGGCTCTTCACAGAGGCTACGCGGGTGGTGGCGTAGCGGCTCTGGTGGCGGCCGATGAGGTTGAAGGTCAGCGTCGGGTCGTCGCCGGTCATCTCGTCACGGATTTCGCCGTAGGGAACCAGACCCAGCTTAATGAGCGCCTGGAAGCCGTTGCAGATGCCGAGCATCAGGCCGTCGCGCTTGTTCAGCAGCTCGTGGATGCTATCCTTGATGCCTGCATCGCGCAGGAAGGACGCAATGAACTTACCGGAACCGTCCGGCTCGTCACCACCGGAGAAGCCGCCCGGCAGGATAACCATCTGCGCCTTGCGGATAGAGTTCTCGAGCTGCTCTGCGCTCTCACGGAGGGCATCCGCGGAGAAGTTGCGGACAACGACAATCTCAGCCGCGCCGCCTGCATTCTCGACCGCACGGGCGGTGTCGTACTCGCAGTTGGTGCCGGGGAATACCGGAATAACAGCCAGCGGCTTTGCGCTCTTGACCGCCGGAGCGGATACATTGCGCTCGGTGAAGGAAACCTTGGTCAGATGCTCGTCGGAAGCAGCCGCCTTGGTCGGGAACACGCTCTCGAGCTTGCCCTCGAAGGCATTCGTCAGCTCGTCGAGCGTTACGGACTCGCCGGCAACCGTGATCTTCTCATCGTCGGTGGTATAGCCGACCAGCCAGTAAGCCGGGAGTTCGGATGCGGCTTCGATCAGGATGCCGCCGAAGTTCTTGAGGTACAGCGCGTCAGCCGGGAAGGAATCGTCCATCTTAAAGCCGATCTTGTTGCCGAGCGCCATCTTGCAAACACCCTCGGCGATACCGCCGGTGGACAGCGCCCATGCGGATACCGCCTTGCCGGACGCAATCAGGTTTGCAACCTCGTTCCACATGAACTTGAGCGTGGTGTAATCCGGCGTGCCGTCCTGATTGTACGGTGCATCGAAGAAGTAAACCGGATGACCTGCCGCCTTGAACTCAGGAGAGATGAGGCGGGAAGCGTCCTGCGGTGCGATTGCGAAGGAAACCAGCGTGGGCGGTACGTCCATATCGTCGAACGAGCCGGACATGGAGTCCTTGCCGCCGATGGCCGCCAGACACAGGTTCTCCTGTGCGGTGTATGCGCCCAGCAGCGCGGAGAGCGGCTTGCCGAAGCGCTTCGGGTCCTTGCCGAGACGCTCGAAATACTCCTGGAAGGTGAGGTAAGCGGTCTCAAAGTCACAGCCCGCTGCGACCAGCTTTGCCACGGACTCGATTACCGCGGAAGAAGCGCCGAGATACGGGTTCTGCTCGGTGAAATACGGGTCAAAGCCGAACGCCATAACGGAGGCGGTCTCGCACTGACCGTTCAGGGCCGGCATGGTAGCCGCCATAACCTGCGTCGGGGTCAGCTGATACTTGCCGCCGAACGGCATGAATACCGAGCTTGCGCCGATGGAGCCGTCGAAACGCTCAACCAGACCGCGCTCGAGGCAGATGCCGAGGGTAGAGGCGTGGTTCAGCAGCTTTTCCTTCTCGGAATTGCCTGCCGGAGCGCAGGAGATGGACGGAGTCGGCAGTGCGCCAACCTCTGCGTCAACGTGCTTAGAGCAGCCGTTGGTGTTGAGGAAATCGCGGGAAACATCGACAATCTTGACGCCGTTCCAGGTCATGCACAGGCGGTTCTTGTCGGTAACGGTTGCGACAACAACAGCCTCGATATTCTCCTTGGCAGCTGCGGCAATAAAGGCGTCTACGTCCTTTGCACGGACAACGACAGCCATGCGCTCCTGCGACTCGGAGATAGCCAGCTCGGTGCCGTCCAGACCGTCGTACTTCTTCGGTACGGCGTTCAGGTCGATGTCCAGACCGTCAGCCAGCTCGCCGATGGCAACGGATACACCGCCCGCACCGAAGTCGTTGCAGCGGCGAATCATGCGGGTGACATTGCCGTCGCGGAACAGACGCTGAATCTTGCGCTCTTCCGGCGGATTGCCCTTCTGGACCTCTGCACCGCAGGTTTCGAGGGATTCCTCGGTGTGCTTCTTGGAGGAGCCGGTTGCACCGCCGCAGCCGTCGCGGCCGGTCTTGCCGCCGAGCAGGATGACGATGTCGCCCGGCTCGGGTACCTCGCGGATGACGTTCTCCAGCGGAGCTGCACCGACAACCGCGCCAATCTCCATGCGCTTTGCGACATAGCCCGGGTGATAAATCTCGTGTACGAGGCCGGTAGCAAGGCCAATCTGGTTGCCATAGGAGGAGTAGCCCGCAGCAGCGGTCTGACACAGCTTGCGCTGCGGCAGCTTGTGTTCGAGGGTCTCAGACAGCGGTACGGTCGGGTCACCCGCACCGGTCACGCGCATCGCCTGATAAACGTAGGAGCGACCGGACAGCGGGTCGCGGATCGCACCGCCGAGGCAGGTAGCCGCGCCGCCGAACGGCTCGATCTCGGTCGGGTGGTTATGGGTCTCGTTCTTGAACATGAGCAGCCAGTCCTCGTAGTGGCCGTTCACGAGTGCCTTCACCTTAATGGAGCAGGCGTTGATCTCCTCGGACTCGTCGATATTCTTCAGGTAGCCGCGCTTTTTGAGCACCTTAGCGGCGATGGTGCCCATGTCCATCAGCGTAACCGGGCGCTTGGCAGCCTTTTCCTCGCCGTAGACCTCCACGCGGGCGGCCATGTAGCGGTCAAATGCATCCTGCACCATCTGGTCCTCAAACTTTACGTCGTCGATCTGGGTGAGGAAGGTGGTGTGGCGGCAGTGGTCAGACCAGTAAGTATCGACCATGCGGACCTCAGTGATGGTCGGGTCGCGCTTCTCGGTGTCGCGGAAGTAGGTCTGCAGGAACTTGAGGTCGTCAAGGTCCATCGCAAGACCCATGTGGTGCAGCAGGTCAGAGAGCGCACTCTCGTCCATGTGGGTGAAGCCGACAACAGACGCAACGCTGGTCGGGATAGCGTATTCTACCTTGAGGGTAGCAGGCTTGTCCATCGAAGCCTCGCGGGTGTCCACAGGGTTAATCAGGTAGCCACGAATCTTGTCCATGTCCTCAGCGGTGAGTTCGCCTTCCAGAACGTAGATTTTAGCAGCGGCAACGGTCGGGCGTTCGCCGCCGGTGAGCAGCTGGATGCACTGTGCGCAGGAATCGGCGCGCTGATCGAACTGACCGGGCAGCGGCTCTACCGCAAGGATGGTGTGAGCGCCTTCCGGACGGGGAAAGTCCTCGTCGTAGCACACATCAGCCATAGGCTCGGAGAATACGATGCCTTTTGCCTTCTCGTAGGTCTCAGGTGCAAGTCCCTCTGCGTCGTAGCGGCAGAGATAGCGCACATGAGTCAGGTTTTTGATTTCCAACAGGTCGTGCAGGCTGGAGAACAGGCTGCGTGCTTCGACATCGAAGCCGGGTTTTTTCTCGGAATAACAACGATTGACGCTCATGATCGTGTTCGCTCCTTTATTGCATGATACTTCTATTTTACCTTTTTCACGCAGATAAATCAATCGGTGAGGGCGACAAAATATTGTTGATTTCGATGGAGAAGTTTTCTATACCGTTAGAACAAATTAGTAATCAGGAATTAGCAAACGGTAATTGACGGTGTGGTGCAGCCTTCTTCTGGGTATAGCTCATTAAAAATGGAAACCGCAGGATGTGCCAAGATGCAGCGGTGTGAAGAAGATGAAAACGTTATGTTATCTCCACTCCACACTCTTTTCTTTCAATTTCCAAAGAGGTGTGATATAATGTAAGTCAAGAGGAGGGCGACCGTGCATGCCGCCCTCGTATTCAAAAAGACGGCGCCGTGCAAATCGGTTGAGCATACAGGCGCGTCTGGTATCAAATTATGCCGCGGAATACTCTGCGGTTACAGGAGGAACTATCATGGAAATCAAGCTCTCACCGTCTATTCTGTCCGCAGATTTTGCAAATCTTGCACGCGATATTAAAATTGCCACCGATGCCGGTGCGGAATATGTTCACGTTGACGTTATGGACGGTCACTTCGTGCCGAATATCACCATCGGCGCTCCGGTGGTTAAGGCGCTGCGCAAGGCGACCGACAAGGTGCTCGATGTACATCTGATGATCTCGGACCCGGACCAGTATCTGGATGACTTCATCAAGGCCGGCTCGGATATCATCACCGTACACTACGAGTCCAACGGTGATACGCTCGAGCAGCTGAAGAAAATCCGCGCAGCCGGTGTCAAGGCAGCTTGCGTTATCAAGCCGAAAACCCCCGCTGAGGTGCTGTTCCCGCTGCTGCCGTATTGCGATATGGTGCTGATCATGACCGTTGAGCCGGGCTTTGGCGGTCAGGGCTTTATCCCGGAGTGCATGGACAAAATCAAGGCTGTCCGCACGGAAATCCAGAAGAATGGCTATAAGTGCGAGCTGGAGATTGACGGCGGTGCAAAGCTGAACAATACCGCCGACATCGTAGCCGCCGGTGCAGACGTTATCGTAGCAGGTTCTGCTGTGTTCGGCGGTGACATTGCAGCTAATGTCAAGGGCTTCCACGAGGTATTCAAGGAAGGTGCAGCCAAGGCAGCCTGGAGCAAGTAATCATATAAGTGTGAACAACCCCCAATCGTTAGTCTGTTTGACCGTTGGGGGTTTTCTAATAGAGATGAGGGATAAAATGAACGAACTGACAAAGCGAATCGTTTCGTGTGTGCTGCTGCTGATAATCGGACTCGGGTGCTTTTTCGGCATTTCGGGATGGCAGTCTTCACCGGAGACGCACCGGACGAGCATTGAATATTTAAACGAAAAGCAGGCGACTGTGATGAAGCTAACTGCGGCTTCCACGGCAGCATCTGCAGCTGTTTCGGCTCTGCCGGGAGACACGGGCAGCGCCATCGCAGAAAAGCTGGCTGATCTCACGTCGGACTTTCTGATCGTACTGTGCGCCATTATGCTGGAGAAATACCTGCTCACCATTACCGGATACGCGGTTTTTCGGTTTATTTTACCGGCGGTGTGCGTGCTGCTCATCGTCCGGCAGTTCCGCAGCAGTGAGATTCTGGCGAAGCTCGCATTCAAGCTGGCGCTGTTCGGCATGGCGGTTTGGCTTGCCGTTCCGGGCGGCATCACAGTATCGCGCATGATCGAGGCCACCTATGAAACCTCGCTGTCGCAGACCATTGAGGACGCGCAAAGTGCAGCGGATGCTATCGATACCAGTACGGGTTCGGACTCGGATTCGGACAGCGAAAAGAGCGGTTTCTGGTCGGGTATCACGTCCTCGGTGCAGAATGCGGTCTCCGGCGTGACGGAAAAGTTTGAAAAACTGCTCAGCAATGTCATGGAGGCGCTCGCTGTGCTGATCGTTACCTCGTGCGTGCTGCCGGTGCTCGTGCTGCTGTTCCTGCTGTGGATTGTGAAAATGCTCACCGGGATTGACTTCAATCTGCCGAAGCGGAAATCAACGGAGTAATTAAGAGTGGAGAGTGAAGATAACGTAGCGATTTACCCTTCTTCACATGATTCTATCTTATTATTAAAGGTATACCATAGGGTACGTTGGCTTGGCACATTGCCTGCAACTCATCTGCATAGACCTAAAGGGAGTGAATTTCAAATATTGTCAGACCTGCAAGGTCAATCCGCCTCAAACCGGCAGCTGTAAGACCTTGTTAAAATAATAAAACCGCCTGAAAAGGCGGTTTTGGTTTTATTGTGTATTATCTATGGTAAATTAATGTTGCGGGTGTTGCTATGCGCTACGTTTCATCTGGTACATGCACACGCCCGCGTTTACAACAGCCGCCAGCAGGAACAGTACGACTGCGCAGAACCGAATAGCGAACGATGTATCCAGAAGGGCACTGAAATCCTGTGCATATACGCGAACATTGTACTCGAAAATCTGCCCGAGCAACGCCAGTGAGCACAAACCCATACTGACCGCTGCAAATGGCAGCGCGTTTTTTCGCCTGGCCAGTGCAATGAGCGGCAGTACAAGTGAAAGTATACCGCAGGTCAGGCTCCCCACAGAGCACATCACCGAGATTGAAATTGTAGTGGACATTTTTGTCTCCTTCTTCCTTTGCGAACAGTATAACACATTATGGGTGGAATGGAAAGGACAATGTTGTGCAGACAATAAACTCTCACGTCAATTCCTAATTTAGCATTGACAGAACCGCCCACAGAAGATATGCTAATCCTAAGAAATTAACACACTATTAAAAAGCGTTTTGAAAAGAGGTGCGCCATGGCAGACACAGGAAAACTCAAGCGGGAGAACACAGCGCTGCTTCGGCAGGCGATGCAGCATGGATCTGCCGGCAAGAACGATCTTGCGCGGCTGACGCATCTCAGCTTTCCGACCGTCAGCCGTATTGTGGATGAGATGGTCGAGCGCGGAGAAGCGCAAGAAATCGGCACAGCCGCTTCCACCGGGGGACGCTGCGCCATGCAATACCGGCTGAACCCGCAGTACCGGCTGTTCCTGTGCCTGCGGCTGGAGCAGGACACGCTGCACTGGTTTGTGTGTGACCTCGACTGCACACCGCTCGAACAGGAACAGCAGACCTGCTCTGGGATGTGCGCGAACTTCTCGACACGCTTTTGATGCGTGTTAGGGCGCGTTACCCGCGGCTTGCAGCGGTGGTGCTCGGCTTTGCCGGAACGATGCATAACGGCATCGTCACCGAGAGTTTCGGCTACCCTGAGCTGCGGGGCGTAAGCCTTAGTGCGTATCTTCACGATAAAACCGGCCTGCCGTGCATGGCGGCCCGCGATATGCAGGTTGTGGCCGCAGGCTATGCGGCGCAGTACACGCCCGCACCGAAAGCCGCCGTGTGCATTTACATCGGCAAGCTGGGTGCAGGCGCAGGTATCGTGCTGGACGGAAAGGTCTGGGGCGGTGCCGCAGGTTTTGCTGGCGAATTACACTATCTGCCGATTAAACACAATCTCGAATACGCGCAGAATCACTTTGCAGGCGCGGATATGAGCGACTATTTCACCAAGGTCATCTGCGGCTGTGCGGCGCTCATCAATCCGGACAGGGTGGTGCTGTACGCTGACCCGCGTCAGGCAGATAAGGCATCGCAAATCTGCGTAAGTTGTGCGCAGGCGCTGCCGGAGCAGGTCATGCCGGTGATAGAGCTGTCCCGGTCCTTCGAGCAGGACTACACCCGAGGGTTATTTACCTTGGCGAAAAAGATGGAGGAAACCACATGAAATACTTTGTTTTTGACATTGACGGCACGCTGATCGACTCCTCAAAGGTAGACCAGTGGGCGATGCGTACTGCGCTTGCCGAGTTCGGTTATCATTTCACCTATGAGCAGCTGATTTTCTCTTTCGGTATGCCGGGCAGACGAGCATTGGCGAAATTAAGCATTCCAGCCGAGCAGGTCGAGCCGATCATGGCTCGCTGGGAAGCGCTGGCGTATGACCGGCTGGACGAAATCCCGATGTACGACGGCATCCCCGAGGTGATAGCCGAACTGCGGAACGGCGGATGTCAGTGTGGTATTGTTACCTCGCGCACGCGCCTGCAGCTTGAGCAAGGCATCAAGCCGATTGGTTTCACGCCATGGTTTGATGAGATTATCTGCGCGGATGATGTTGAGCATCCTAAGCCTGCGCCGGACGCTCTGCTCGAGTGTCTGCGTCGGTTCGGCTGTAAACCCGAGGACGCCGTCTATATCGGCGACAGCGAGTACGATATGCAGTGCGCCAGGAGCTCCAGCGTCAAGAGTGTCCTCGCTCTGTGGGGATGCTCCGAGGCGGAGAAGCTAACGTCCGACCTCAGGTTTGAGCATCCGGCAGAGATTTTAACATTACGGTGAAAATAATTGAGAATGGAGAATGGAAAATGAATGATTCCGCCCGATGGGCGGTAATTAAATAATCGCGCAATGCGTGATATCTCGTCGCGGCGCGGACGGAACTCACGCAAGGATAGCGACATTCTCAATTCGAATAAGAAAAGCCTCTCTCGCAACGAGAGAGACTTTCTCTTATTCGCTCTTATGCAGCAAATCCATAAATTCCTCGCCGGTGATGGTTTCCTTCTCCAGCAGGAAATGCGCGAGCCGGTGCAGGGCATCCATATTATTCTGCAGGATGCCGATGGCCTTCTCATGCGCGGTCTTGACGGTGGCAATCACTTCCTCGTCAATCTTCGCCGCGGTCTCCGCCGAGCAGGCGAGAGCGGTATCACCCGACAAATACTGATTCGTTACGGTCTCGAGAGCAACCATATCGAACTTGCGGCTCATGCCGTAGCGCGTGATCATCGAGCGTGTTAGCTTAGTGGCCTGCTCGATGTCATTAGATGCACCGGTCGTAATCGAGCCGAAAATCAACTCCTCGGCTGCACGGCCGCCGGTGAGCGTTGCCACCTTGTTCAGCAGTTCATCCTTGCTCATCAGATTGTGCTCGCCCTCATCCACCTGCATGGTGTAGCCGAGTGCACCCGAGGTGCGCGGCACAATGGTAATCTTGGTGACAGGCGCGGAGTCGGTCTGCTTGGCAGCCACCAGTGCGTGACCGATCTCGTGATACGCAACAATCTCCTTCTCCTTGGCGCTGAGCACGGCGTTCTTGCGCTGCGCACCGGCAATGACGGTCTCGACGCTCTCATCCAGATCGGCCTGAATGACACTGTTGCGTCCAAGACGAACGGCACGCAGAGCCGCCTCGTTGATGATGTTGGCGAGGTCAGCACCGGAAGCGCCGGAGGTTGCGCGGGCAATCGAGTTAAAGTCGATATTGCCGGACATATGAACATCCTTAGCGTGCACCTTCAAAATTGCGATACGACCCTGCAGATCGGGCAGCTGCACTGGAATGCGGCGATCAAAACGGCCCGGACGCAGCAGAGCCGGGTCAAGCGACTCCGGACGGTTGGTCGCCGCCAGAATAACGACGCCCTTGGTGCCGTCAAAGCCGTCCATCTCGGTCAGCAACTGGTTGAGCGTCTGCTCGCGCTCATCGTTGCCGCCCATGCCCGCGCCGTCGCGCTTTTTACCGATGGTATCAATCTCGTCGATGAACACGATGCACGGTGCTTTTTCGCTGGCCTGCTTGAACAGATCGCGCACCTTGGCCGCGCCCATGCCGACGAACATTTCGACGAACTCCGAGCCGGAGATGGAGAAGAACGGCACATGCGCTTCACCGGCAACGGCCTTCGCCAGCAAGGTCTTGCCGGTGCCCGGAGGGCCGACCAGCAGTGCGCCCTTGGGCAGCTTTGCGCCGATGGAGGCGTACTTGTTCGGGTTGTGCAGGAAGTCCACGATCTCGGTGAGGGCCTCCTTGGCTTCATCCTGACCGGCGACATCAGCAAAGGTCTTGCCGGTCTCGGTCTCGGCGTAAATCTTGGCGTTGGATTTGCCGAAGCTCATCATGTTGCCGCCCATGTTCTTCATCATCTTTTTCTGCAGCCACTGACCGACCGCGATAATGAGCACAATTGGCACAACGTAGCTGATGAGCATGCTCAGCAGGGGAGAGGTCTGGGTCGGGATCTCAGCGGCAAACTTAACATTGGCCCCCAGCAGACGGCCGACCAGCTCGTCATCCGGGAAAATACCGGTCTTGTAGAGTGCGTCCTTGCCCTTGTCGTTGGTGGCCTCAAAGGTAATTTCCTGATCCTGCTTGTCGTAGGCGATGGTCTGCACCTTGCCGTCATCTACCATAGAGATGAACTCGTCGTAGCCGACTTCGGTCACCTGTCGCTGCAGCAAGCTCGGAAACAGCAGCCAGTTGAGCATCATAAGCACGAGCAGCATGACAGCATAATAGAAGATCAGCGGTTTTTTGGGATTTTTCGCCCCGTTGGGGTTGTTATTCATGTGAGTTTCGTCCTTTCGAGTAAATCGTTGAGGTTTCGCTGCATTTTCTGCATCACACTGCACAGAGTTTGCATTTCCTGCTCGGAGATACCCTGCTGCAGTGTCAGCGCAAAGGTTTCACAGCGGTGATGGAGCGCTTTGGCGGCAGCGTGTCCTTCATCAGACAGGTGCAGGTGCACCAGACGGCGGTCGTTCTCGTCGCGCACGCAGTAGAGCAGACCGCGCCTCTGCAGTCCGTCTACGCTGCGCGTCACCAGCGGCTTGGAAACGTTCCACGCCTGTGCAATGACAGTTGCGGTGTCCTGCTCGGGCGCGTTGCGGTACAGAAACAGCAGCACGAACATCTCATTTGGCGTAAAGCCGCAGTTTTCGGTCAGCTCACGAAAGCAGCTGCGATACAGCTGACCCGCGTGGAACGCATCGGCGGCAAAATCGTGGGGAGAGCCGGACATGCGGTATCCTCCTTTCGGCAAACGGTTTACTTGTAAACTATAATAGACCGAAAGCGGGCGAACGTCAATCGCTCAAATGTGAACATTCTGAAAATTCAGACATTCGCAATTCTCCATCCGAAACCAAAAAAGACGCCGAGAACCCTCTCAGCGTCTTTCTGCAGTTTACTTCATGGTACCGCGGGTTCCCCAGTTGGAGAACTCGGTGTACGTCAGGTAAATGCTGTCATCGTGCAGACCGGTGTGCAGCTCGACAGCATCAAACAGTGCCTCGGTCAGCGCCTTCTTGTTCTCAAACTCGGTCGAACCGTAGCAGCGAACGTCAACGTACGCCAGCTTGCGCTTCTCGCCTGCAAAGTACATGGTGTGGTTGTCGGAAATATCAACCATCAGAGCAGCCTCGGTCTTGCCCGGAATCAGGGAAATCTTCTGGCCGATGGTCTTCTTCAGCTCGTCCTTCTGCTCGTCGGACAGGGCCTTGGAAGTGGTAACAGCAATATACGGCATGGGTATATCCTTCTTTCTTTGGGATTGGGCAGTACGGATTGCCCGTGGTTTATTTTATTGTAGCACATCGACCACTGTTTGCAATATCGTAATCCTGCATAATTTGCAGTTGGGAAAAGCATTTTAAAATCAGCAATTTTTGACAGTGTATTTTTAAATGAACTGTGAACTTTATCAAAAAACAGGTGCACAATAAGTGGATTTGTGGTATAGTATTAACAGTGAAGAAGTACAGTCCATGGTCGGGTGTTGCATATGAATATCAAGTGTACGCAAAATATTTACAAAAGTGCCAATGGTGTTTCCAATGTCACCTATTATATTCTTGTTCCCGAGGGAGTAGAGGTGCGCGGTATCGTACAGCTGTCTCACGGCATGTGCGAGTATTTTTCGCGCTATACCGCATTTGCGAAGTATCTCTGCGGACTGGGCTTCATTGTCTGCGGAAACGATCATATCGGACACGGAGCATCGGTCTCACGCACGGCGGATCTCGGTTTTTTTGCCGCCCGCGACGGTTGGAAGTATCTTGTTGAGGATGTCAAGCATCTGACCGACCTGATGCAGCGCCACTATCCCGACCTGCCGTATTTCCTGCTCGGGCACTCGATGGGTTCGCTGATCGCACGGCTGTACCTGCTCGATTACGGAGAGAAGCTGTCCGGCTGCATTCTTATCGGAACAGTCGGTCCGATCGCTGCCGCCGGCAGCATCGTACATCTTGCGGATTCGGTAGCGCGCTCGCGCGGCATCACCTATCGCAGCGGACTGCTGTCCAATCTGGTGTTCAAGGGCTTCAACAGGAAAATCAAGCAGCCGAAAACCGTGTTTGACTGGCTCAGCCGCGATGAGGCGGTCGTGTCGCTCTATCAGTCGGATGAAAAGTGCAATTTCGTGTTCACCGCGACCGGATTCCGCGACCTGTTTACGCTCATCACCAAGGCGAACAATCCGGTGACCTTCCGAAAAACACCGAAGGACCTGCCGCTGCTGTTCATCTCGGGTGATAAGGACCCGGTCGGGCGGTACGGTGAGGGTGTGCGCCGTACGGTCAATCTGTACCGCGGCAACGGCGTGAAGAATATCGAGGTCATCTTTTATAAGGATGCGCGCCACGAGGTGCTCAACGAGCTTGACAGACTTGAAACCTTCGGAGATATTTCCCGTTGGCTGGAGACACACCTTGCCGCAAGAGCTGCAAGGCAGGCTGTCGAGCAGGAGCCGGAAACGGCAGCGGAATAAAAATAAAACCTCTCTCAAAACGCTTGAGAGAGGTTTTTTGTGCTTTTTAGGCGCGGGAAACCGCCTGGCTATGCTGTCTGCCCTTGAAATACCGTGCATTGAGCACTGCCGAGACAACGAGCAGCACGCCTGCGATCAGCAGGGTAGCAAAACCCCAGCGGATACCCGCGCGGTTGGCAGCGATGCCGATCGCAGCCGGAGCCAAAGCTGCGCCGAAGCCGTTAAGTGTAACATAAATGCCCATGGAAGCCGGATAGCGCGAGAACAAATCTCCGGCATTGGCCACCGTTGTGCCGTACATGCCGGACATGCACAGACCCAGACCGATCGTCGCAACGGCGAGAATCGGCAGCGTGGTTCCGGTGACGAGCAGCACGAGGAACGCCGCCACGCCGAAGCACATGACCGTGATCATCTGCCACGGACGGAACTTCGCAGCGATCACGCTGCACGAGAAGCGGCCGATCAACAGCGAAACCCATAGCAGGGAAGTGATGATCTGCGCAGCGTCTGCGGCGAGCACGCCGGAATCGATGTAAAAGCTGGTCAGCCAGCCCATCATGGAAGCCTCAACAGCCTCGTAGAAAAAGCAGAGCGCTGTGCACAGCCAGAACAGCTTTTCACGGAAAAAGCCGTAATCGGTTGCGGATTTCTGCTCGGTTTTCGTGGATTTATCGTCATCCATCTTCATAAACAGACCGAAGATAAACGAAGCCGTCAGCAGCACAATGGAAATCTCGAGCGCAAGACGCCAGCCGTTGTCACCGCCCAGCTTATGGCAGGCGAGTACGGCCAGCGGCGCCACACACGCACCAAATGCATACGCCGCGTGCATCATGTTGAGCGGGGTCGCGCTGCCGTTCGCGTATTCGCTCATTACGCGGTTGTTGTAATCCGTGATAGCGCCCTTGGAAATGCCGGTCAGGAACATGGCCGCCAGCAGCCAGACCGGCGAGCCGTTGGTCAGCAGCATGACAAAGCCGACCGCGAATACATAATACAGGATGAGGTACGCGCGTTTGAGTCCCCATTTGATGGCAGCCAGACCGGACAGCAGGCCGATGCCGAGATAGCCGATCGACTGCGCGGACAGCAGCGTACCGCCGATCTGGTAATCCAGCGCGTAGGCCGCGCGTAAATCCGGCAGCACGGAGCCGAGCATGATGGAGCTCAGTCCCTGTGCGAAATAAACAAGAAACAGTTCCGCGACAACATAGCGTTTGCTGCGGCTCAGGGAAGATAAAAATGCTTTCATTGATGTGTCCTCCAATTTGCGTGGAATATGCGGTTTTCTTTTTTTGACCGCGATTATTAGTGATTATTAGTATAATCTCCTGCGGTGCGATGTGCTACTAAATTCTTGCGATTTACATTTGCGAAAAGATAGCGTATCTCTGCGAAAAACTGCTGAAACAGGCTATAGTAGTGAAATTCTACGCAGGGGTGCTGCACAGCTTTTATACAATCTTGCGATGATGGCGCAAAGAAACAGCGAACCGTTGCGGTTCGCTGTCTGCAAATTTGCTTGTTTAGATGCGGCAGGCTTCAAGAAGCTCGTTCTTGCAGCTCCACAGCTTTTTGGAGAGATCCACGAAGTAGGTCTGCGGATTCTCGAAACGCTTGATCTGATCCCACAGAGTATCAACCTCACGAATGCAGTACTTGCGGATGTCCTCAATATCCGGGCTGTTGTAAACACACTTGCCGTGCTTGAACAGCTGTACGCGCAGCGGACGAACCGTATAATCGGTAACAATACGCTGCTTCCAGGTGTAGACAGGATGGAACAGCACATACGGCAGGGAAGCATCGATCTGCTCGTCGTGTATGGTGAGCACATCGCCAAGTGCCTTGCCGGTCTTGTTGTCGAACAGGCGGTACACCTGCTTGAAGTGCGGCGTGGTGATCTTCTCGACGTTTTCGGAAACCTTGATCTTCGGGATGATCTCGCCGTTTTCGTCCTCAACGGCAGCCAGCTTGTATACGCCGCCGAATACCGGCTCGGACTTGGAGGTGATGAGCCGCTCGCCGATGCCGAACGAGTCTACGCGGGCACCCTGCACGAGCAGGTCGCGTACCAGATACTCATCGAGCGAATTGGACGCCATGATCTGCATGTCCTCAAAGCCGGCGGCATCGAGCATTTTGCGGGCCTCGATAGAAAGGTAAGCGATATCGCCGGAATCCAGACGGATGCCGCGTGCGCGGATGCCCTTCTCCGCTTCCAGTTCCTTGGCGACGCGGATTGCGTTCGGCACACCGGACTTGAGTACATTATAAGTGTCAACCAGGAATACGCAGTTATCCGGATAAATATCCGCATAAGCCTTGAAGGCTTCGTACTCGCTGTCAAACATCTGCACCCAGGAGTGCGCCATCGTGCCGCCGGCCGGAATCTTGTAGTCACGGTCGGACAGAACGCAGGCGGTACCCTGACAGCCGCCGATGTAGGCGGCGCGGGCACCGAGGACAGCGCCGTCGTAGCCCTGTGCACGGCGGGAGCCGAACTCGAGCACTGTACGGCCTTCTGCCGCACGCGTGATGCGGTTCGCCTTGGTGGCGATCAGGGTCTGGTGGTTGATGGTCAGCAGGATCATGGTTTCGACAAACTGTGCCTGGATCATCGGACCGGCCACCGTTACGAGAGGCTCGCCAGGAAATACCGGCGTACCCTCGGGTACGGCCCATACGTCGCATGCAAACTCAAAATCGCGCAGATAATTGAGGAAGGACTCCGAGAAGCACTTGCGGCTGCGAAGATATGCAATATCCTCCTCGGAAAAATGCAGGTTGTTGAAGTATTCAATCAGCTGTTCCACGCCTGCCATGATGGCATATCCGCCGCCGTCCGGTACACGGCGGAAGAACATATCGAAGTATGCGCGGCGGTTGCCGATACCCTTTTCGAAGTATCCGTTCGCCATCGTAAACTCGTAAAAGTCAGTGAGCATGGTTAAATTTCTTTCGATCATTGCGAAAAACGCCCCTTTGCGCACCATTTTTTGTGCGCTTTTATTCATTCCGTGCAATCTGTCTTGACACAGTGCATTTATAATATAATAGTACGTTTTTACAGAAAGTGCAAGCATTATTTATCAAATCTAAATTCATAGTATGCATAAATATACAATTGAGAAAATAATTATAAATTTTACTTGCCAAATGAGTATGGCGGTAGTATAATAAGACCATCGAAAAAAACGCAGAATGCGAGGTCGAAAAACATGGAAAAGAAATATAACAAAGTTGTTCTGGCATATTCCGGCGGTCTGGATACTTCGGTACTCATCCCGTGGCTGAAGGAGCATTATGGCTGCGAAGTCATCGCGGTTTCCGGCAATGTCGGTCAGGGCACCGAGCTGGACGGTCTGGAGGAGAAGGCGCTTAAGACTGGCGCGTCCAAGCTGTACATCGAGGACCTGACCAAGGACTTCGTTGATGACTACATCATCCCGACCATGAAGGCGGGCGCAACCTACGAGCAGTACCTGCTGGGTACCTCGTTCGCTCGTCCGATCATCGCAAAGCGTATTGTTGATATCGCGCTGAAGGAAGGCGCTGACGCAATCTGCCACGGCTGCACCGGCAAGGGCAACGATCAGGTTCGTTTCGAGCTGGCTATTCACGCATTTGCACCGCAGATGGATATTATCGCTCCGTGGCGTTTCTGGGAGCTGAACAGCCGTGAGAAGGAGATCGAGTATGCGGAAGCACACAACATTCCGCTGAAGATCAACAAGGAGACCAACTACTCCAAGGATAAGAACCTGTGGCACCTCAGCCATGAGGGTCTGGACCTCGAGCTGCCGTCCAACGAAGCACCGATCAACAAGCCGGGTTTCCTCGAGTTGGGCGTTTCCCCGGAAATGGCGCCGGACAAGCCGACCTATGTTACTATCCACTTCGAGAAGGGCGTTCCGACCGCAGTTGACGGCGAGAAGCTCGAGTCCGTTGCCCTGATCGAGAAGCTGAACAAGCTGGGCGGCGAGAACGGCATCGGTATCCTCGATATCGTTGAGAACCGTCTGGTCGGCATGAAGAGCCGCGGTGTTTATGAGACTCCGGGCGGTGCGATCCTGTATGCAGCACATGCAAAGCTGGAGGAGATCACCCTCGACAAGGAAACCTCGCACTACAAGAATCAAGTTGCTCTCAAGTTCGGCGAGCTGGTTTATAACGGCCAGTGGTACACGCCGCTGCGCAAGGCGCTCTCCGCATTCGTTGATTCCACGCAGGAAACCGTTACCGGCGATGTTAAGCTGAAGCTGTACAAGGGCAACATCATCCCGGCTTCCGTAACCTCTCCGTACAGCCTGTACTCCGAGGATATGGCAACCTTTAACGAGGATGACTGCTACGATCAGGCAGATTCCGCAGGCTTCATCAACCTGTTCGGCCTGCCGCTCAAGGTTCGTGCCCTGAACGATCAGATCCTGTACAAGAAGACCGGTGAGCATTTCCCGTCTGTTGAAAAGTAAGTAAAAGAAATCGTAGGGCGGCACGCCCGTTGTGTGCCGCCCTATGAGTGTTTTGTGAGGTAACATAAATATGGCAAAATTATGGGCAGGACGTTTCCAGAAGGAAACCGATCTGGTGGTAAACGATTTCAACTCTTCCATCCTGTTTGACTGCCGTTTATATAAGGAAGATATCACCGGCTCTATCGCGCACGCTACCATGCTGGGCAAGCAGGGCATCATCGAGGAGCATGAGGCCGAAAAGATTGTCGAAGGTCTGAAGGGCATCCTCAAGGATATCGAGGACGGCAAGGTTGAGTTTTCGCTCGATTACGAGGACATCCACATGAACGTCGAGCAGTTGCTGACCGAGCGCATCGGTGATACCGGCAAGCGTTTGCACACCGGCCGTTCGAGAAACGATCAGGTTGCACTCGATATGCGTCTGTACGTCAAGAAGGAGATCAAGGAGATCATCAAGCTGATCCTTGGCTTTATGAAGGCGCTGACTGTAAAGAGTCGTGAGAATCTCGATGCGGTTATGCCGGGCTACACCCATCTGCAGCGCGCACAGCCGACGACCTTTGCACATTATATGATGGCGTATGCCAACATGCTCAAGCGCGACGTATCCCGCCTGCAGGACTGCTACGAGCGCATGGACGAAATGCCGCTCGGCTCGGGCGCACTGGCTTCGACCACATATCCCATCGACCGTGACTTCGTTCGTGAGCAGCTTGGCTTTGCCCGCCTGACCGATAACTCGCTCGACGGCGTATCCGACCGTGACTACTGCGTGGAGCTGCTCTCCGCGCTGTCCATCCTGATGATGCACCTGTCCCGTCTGTCCGAGGAGATCATCTCCTGGTGCTCGTGGGAGTTCAAGTTCGTTGAGCTGGACGATGCGTACTCCACCGGCTCGTCCATCATGCCGCAGAAGAAGAACCCGGACGTCTGCGAGCTGATCCGCGGCAAGACCGGCCGTGTTTATGGTGCGCTGACTACCATGCTGACCGTGCTCAAGGGTTTGCCGCTGGCGTACAACAAGGATATGCAGGAGGACAAGGAGGCTGTATTCGGTGCAATCGATACGGTAAAGCAGTGCCTTGAGGTATTCACTCCGATGTTCTCCACCATGATGCTCCGCCGCGACAACATGCGCAAGGCAGCTTCCCGCGGCTTCATCAACGCGACCGACTGCGCCGACTACCTGACCAAGAAGGGCGTTCCGTTCCGCGATGCGTACAAGACGGTCGGCCGTCTGGTCAACCAGTGCATCAAAGCCGATGAGACTCTTGAGACCATGACCATGCGTGACTTTGCAGCAATTTCCAACAAGTTCGGCGACGACGTATACGACGCACTCGACCTGCGCACCTGTGTTGCCGAGCGTAAGGTCATCGGCGGTCCGGCTCCGCAGGAGGTAACCCGCCAGATCGACAAGATCGACAAGTTCATCGCGGAGGTTGAGGACGATGAAGCCTAAAATTTACATCGACGGCAAGGAAGGCACGACCGGCCTCCAGATTTATGAGCGTCTCGGCGGCCGCGACGATATCGAGCTGCTGCTCATCGACGAGGACAAGCGCAAGGACATCGAGGAGCGCCGCAAGTTCCTCAATGCAGCCGACATTGCGTTTCTGTGCCTGCCGGATGCGGCGGCACGCGAGGCCGTTTCGCTCATCGAGAACAACACGACCCGCGTTATTGACGCATCGACCGCGCACCGCACCGACCCGGATTGGGACTACGGCTTTGCCGAGCTTTCCAAGGCGCACCGCGAAGCCATCAAGAACTCTAAGCGTGTGGCTAATCCGGGCTGCCACGCGAGCGGATTTATTTCCTCGGTTTACCCGCTGGTAGCAAACGGCATCATTGCCGAGGATACCGCGCTTACCTGTGCTTCACTGACCGGCTACTCCGGCGGCGGCAAGAAGATGATCGCGGAGTATCAGGACGAGAACCGCGATCCGCGGCACGATTCTGAGCGCATTTACGGCCTGAACCTGCATCATAAGCACCTGCCGGAGATGGGCTACATCTGCGGTCTGACGCAGGCGCCGGTGTTCGTTCCGATCGTTGGCGACTTTTACAAGGGCATGGCGACTACCGTTATGCTCCCGGGCGTAGACGCACACCTTGTGCATGGAACGCTTGCCAAGCACTACGAGGGTCAGCAGCTTGTCACCGTGGCGCCGTTCGGCGGGGAAGAGCCGATGATCTACGCCAACACGCTGGCCGGTCACGACAGCTTAAAGCTCATTGTCTGCGGCCACGAGGAGCAGACGATCGTCACCGCGCTGTTTGACAATCTCGGCAAGGGCGCTTCGGGCGCTGCCGTGCAGAATATGAATATCATGCTCGGTCTGGATGAAACGACCGGCTTAAACCTCTGATTTCAGCAGGAGGAAACAGTTATGAAGATTATCGAAGGCGGCGTTTGCGCCGCAAAGGGCTTCAAGGCGGGCAGCGTGCGCTGCGGCGTCAAGGAAAGCCGAACCAATGATGATACCGCGATCATTTTCAGCGAATGCGAATGCACCGCGGCTGCCACTTACACGATGAATCGCGTTAAGGCGGCTCCGCTGTACGTTACCATGGAGCACCTCGAGGATGGCGTAGCACGCGCTATCGTTGCTAATGCAGGCAACGCGAACGCCTGCGCACCGGACGGCATGGAGAACGCCCGCCGCATGGCAAAGGCAGCTGCTCAACTGCTCGGCGTTGCGGAAACCGACGTTGCCGTTGCATCCACCGGTGTTATCGGCCAGCGCCTGAACATCGAGTGCATCGAGGAGCACCTGCCGGAGCTTAAACTGGAGGACAATGCCTCCGAAAAGGCCAACCGTGCTATCATGACCACCGACACCAAGCCCAAGACGGCGGCTGTCGAGTTCACCATCGGCGGCAAGACCTGCCGCATCGGCGGCATCTGCAAGGGCAGCGGCATGATTCATCCGAACATGGGCACCATGCTGTCCTTCATCACGACCGACTGCGCTATCACGCACGAAATGCTGACCGATGCTCTGCAGGAGAACGTCAAGAAGACCTACAACCGCGTAACGGTTGACGGCGACACCTCCACCAACGATATGTGCATCGTGCTCGCAAACGGCATGGCCGGCAACACGCTTATCGAGTGGCAGGACGAGGAATATCAGGCGTTCTGCAAGGCGCTGAACGAGGTGAACACCCGTCTGGCACGCCAGATTGCTGCAGACGGCGAAGGCGCAACCAAGCTGGTTACCTGCACCGTTAAGAACTCCCGCTCCGAGGAGGCAGCTGAGCGACTGGCCAAGGCCGTTGTCGGCTCCAACCTCGTCAAGGCGGCGATGTTCGGCGCAGATGCAAACTGGGGTCGTGTACTGTGTGCAATGGGCTACTCCAAGGCACCGTTCCGTCCGGAGTACGTTTCTGTGGCGTTCGAGTCCGCAGCAGGCAGCGTAGCAGTCTGCGACAAGGGTGCGGCTCTGGATTTTGATGAAGAACTGGCGAAGAAGGTGCTCTCCGAGAGCGAGGTTACCATTGCAGTTGACGTAAATGAGGGCGAGGACAGCGCTACTGCATGGGGCTGCGATCTTACTTACGACTACGTTAAAATCAACGGTGATTACAGAACTTGATTCTTAAAAACGAAGAAAACTCCCGATAAAGGAACGAATTAGTATGGATACTCAACTTGATGCGGAGCTGCGTGCCAATATTCTGGTCGAAGCGCTTCCGTATATTCAGGAATATTACGGTCAGACCGTTGTCGTAAAATACGGCGGCAACGCAATGATCAACGAGGAGCTGAAGGACGCGGTCATCCACGATCTGGTACTGCTCAATCTGGTCGGCGTCAAGGTCGTTATCGTACACGGCGGCGGCCCGGAGATCAATGAAATGCTGGGAAAGATCGGCAAGGAGAGCAAGTTTGTAAACGGCCTGCGCTACACCGATCGTGAAACCATGGATATCGTCCAGATGGTGCTGTGCGGCAAGGTCAACAAGGATCTTGTAACCCTGCTCGAGAAGGCAGGCGGACGCGGCATCGGCCTCGGCGGCATGGACGGCGGTCTGTTTCAGGCAAAGCGCCTGACCGACCGTGCCGGCACGGATTATGGCTACGTCGGTGATATCATGGACGTTGACCCGGCTCCGGTCATCGACGTGCTGCAGCAGGGATACATCCCGGTCGTTTCGACCGTTGCACAGGGCATCGACGATGAAACCAACTACAATATCAACGCCGACACCGCAGCCAGCAAGCTGGCAGTCGCACTCGGCGCAAAGAAGCTGATCCTGCTGACCGACGTGCGCGGCCTGATGCTGGATGTCAACGACCCGGACAGTGTCATTCACCGCCTGAAGGTGTCCGAGGTGCCCAAGCTGGTGCGTGACGGCGTGATCAAGGGCGGCATGATCCCGAAGGTAGACTGCTGCGTTGAGGCAGTCCGAAAGGGCGTTGAGCGTGCTACCATTCTGGACGGCCGTGTTAAGCATTCGATCCTGATCGAGCTGCTCTCCAAAGTCGGCGCAGGCACTATGTTTCAGTAATTGAGAATTGAAAATGGAGAATGGAGAATGGAGAATGATTCGCTCCGTATCTCCGGTAAAAGGTGATACCCTATGACTTACAATGAATTAAAAAGCGAAGAAAACAAATATGTAATGAACACCTACGGCCGGTTCCCGATTGCACTGGACCACGGCGAGGGTGCGACTCTGTGGGACGTTGAGGGAAAGAAGTACATCGATCTTGCTTCCGGCATCGGTGTAAACTGTCTGGGTTATGCCAATCCGGCGATCATTGACGCGATCGACAAGCAGGCGCACAAGCTGATGCATGTTTCCAACCTGTTCACCACCGAGCCGATGGTTCAGGTTGCCAAGAAGCTGGTAGAAAAGACGCATCTGGGCGGCAAGGTATTCTTTGCTAACTCGGGCGCCGAGGCAAACGAGGGTGCCATCAAGCTGGCGCGCAAGTACTCGTTCGACAAGTACGGCGAGGGCCGCTACAAGGTGCTGACGCTCATCAACTCCTTCCACGGCCGTACCGTAACCACGCTGAAGGCCACTGGTCAGGAGCGTTTCCACAACTATTTCTTCCCGTTTACCGAGGGCTTTGATTACGCGGTTGCCAACGACATCAAGTCGGTACGCGCAAAGGCGGACGATATGACCTGCGCCATCATGATGGAGCTGATCCAGGGTGAGGGCGGTGTCCTGCCGCTTGACCGCGAGTTCGTCAAGGAGGTAGAGAAGCTCTGCCGCGAGAAGGATATGCTGCTCATCATCGACGAGGTGCAGACTGGTATCGGCCGTACCGGCAGCCTGTTTGCCTTCCAGCAGTACGACATCAAGCCGGACGTTGTCACTATGGCAAAGGGTCTTGGCGGCGGCATGCCGATCGGCGCTGTCATGGCGGCGGATACCTGCTGCAACGTCCTGACGCCGGGCACGCACGCGACCACCTTCGGCGGTACGCCGATTGTCTGCTCCGCAGCAAACGTCGTGCTCGATACTGTCGGTGACGGCCAGTTTCTGATGAAAGTACGCGAAAAGGGTGAGTACCTGCGCAACGGCATCCTGTCCCTTGGCTCGCCGAATATCAAGGGCGTGCGCGGCATGGGTCTCATGCTCGGCATCATCGTTGAGGAAGGAAAGCACTCCGTGTTTGCCAATAAGCTGATCGAAAACGGCGTTCTGGCGATCACCGCCGGCAAAAATGCCGTTCGTCTGCTCCCGCCGCTCACCATTTCCAAGGAAGAGATGGATGAAGCACTCGCTATCATGGCAAAAGTATTTTAATCAAAGTTTTTATAATTAGTAATAAAATAGTAGTTTATGCAGTGGTTTGCCATCACAGTAGGGCGGGGCACTCCAGAGTGGCCTCTTTTGCGGCTTTGCCGCAATTCACCTCCTGACCTCACCCCGCCGTTTATAACGGTGTGCAGATGGTTTACACAGCGGCATGACCTCATGCCGCCCTACGGTAAGCCTTATTGCAGCGCCAATAATTACCGACTACTAATTACTCATTGCTAATTTGCAGAAAGGGTTTATTACAATGAAGCATTTACTGAAGCTGCTTGACTGCTCCACCGAGGAGATCATCGGTCTGCTCGATCTGGCGGATCAGCTCAAGTATGAGAAAAAGCACAACATTTCCCATCGTCATCTGGAAGGCAAGAGCCTTGGCATGATCTTCCAGAAGTCCTCCACCCGTACCCGTGTTTCTTTCGAGACCGGCATGTATCAGCTGGGCGGTCAGGCGCTTTTCCTGTCCAATCGCGACCTTCAGATCGGCCGCGGCGAGCCGGTACAGGACACGGCCCGTGTGCTGAGCCGCTATCTGGACGGCATTATGATCCGCACCTACGAGCAGAAGGAAGTAGAGGATCTGGCAAACTACGGCTCTATTCCGATCATCAACGGTCTGACTGATTTCTGCCATCCGTGTCAGGTTCTGGCGGATCTCATGACCATCCGTGAGAAGTTCGCAGTCCTTGATGGCCTCAAGATGTGCTATATCGGCGACGGTAACAACATGGCAAACTCGCTGATCGTCGGCGGCCTCAAGACCGGCATGAAGGTTTCCATCGCAACGCCGGTGGACTACCGTCCGGACGCTGAGGTTATGGCATTCGCAGAGCCGAACCCGAACTTCTTCATCACCGATGACCCGATGAAGGCTGTCGAGAACGCAGACGTTGTTATCACTGATACATGGGCGTCTATGGGTCAGGAAGCCGAGAAGGAAGTCCGCATGAAGGCATTCCAGGGTTATCAGGTCAATGATGAGCTGCTGGCTGCTGCAAAGCCGGGCTGCATGGTGCAGCACTGCCTGCCGGCATATCGCGAGCAGGAGATCACCACCAAGGTGTTCGAGGAGCACGCAAACGAAATTTTCGAGGAAGCAGAAAACCGCCTGCACGCACAGAAGGCCGTTATGGTTACTCTGATGAGCAACAAGGAAGACTGATTTCTGATAAAAAGCCGCTTTTCGCAAGGAAAGGCGGCTTTATGTTTTTCTTGCTGAAGTGTTGACAAATCCCTTACCGGCGACTATAATAGCAGTATAAATAAATCAGTTCTGTTTCAGGGCGGAGTGAAAGTCTCCACCGGCAGTATACAGGCTTCGAGTCTGATAGTCTGCGAGCCGCAAGGCATGATGGGTTAGAATCCCAACCGACGGTTATAGTCCGGATGAGAGAAACAGATGTACCTATCGCTACGTCTGTATGCCTCTGGAGCAATCCGGGGGCTTGTTTTATTTATGGAACAGGACTCCTGAAAGGGAGAAAAAACAGCAATGACAAAAACCAGCAAAATCACCTACACCGCAATTTTTGCGGCTATCGCAACCGTACTGATGTACTTTGAGTTTCCGATTCCGTTCATGCCGCCGTTCCTCAAGGTGGATCTGTCCGGCGCAGTCGTGCTCATCGGCGCGTTTATCTTCGGCATCGCTCCGGCGATCACGATGATCGGCATCAAGGACATTATTCATCTGACCCAGACCCAGACCGGCGGCTCCGGTGAGGTCGCAGATTTTCTGATGCTTTCCACGCTCGTTGTTATCGCCGTGCTGCTGTACCGCGGACACAAGAGCCGCAAGATGGCTGTCCTCGGCTGTGCAGCCGGATCGGTCGCTATGGCCTGTGTCGGCATGCTGACCAACTATTTTCTTATCATTCCGTTTTATTCGCAGGTTATGCCGCTGCAGGCTATCTTTGATGCGTGCAATGCTATCAATCCGTATGTGACCGGCATGCAGGGCTATCTGCTGCTTGGTGTTCTGCCGTTCAATCTCATCAAAGGCGCAATTCTGACTGCGATTACCATGCTCGCCTACAAGAAATTGAGCGTGTTCATCAAGTCCAAGCAGATCGAACTGCACCACTCCAGACAGCGTGTTGGCTAAATAAAAAACGAAGGTGCTCTCCATCAAACGGAGAGCATTTTTTTGTTCAATAATCGGAAACAGTGTGGTAGCATCTATGATTTCGACAAAGATCTGTATACGAATTGACAAAATGCGTGGCCAAGATTATATCACATGCGTGCATCTAATAGATTCGGTCCAGTCAAGATTTATGCGCAAAATTATTTGCAGGCTCCGGCTGAGTGAAGTCAGCCGGCAATGAAGGCGTCGTCCAGTGCCGTCTCCAAGTGCTTCATGTTCATATATTTTTTGCTGCCCCACTGCGTGCCCGCCACATGGCGAAGCCGGGCGCAGACCAGCATCAGAGCGGAGTTGCCGTCAGGGAACGTTCCCACCACGCGGGCTCTGCGGCGGATCTCACGGTTCAGCCGCTCGATCACGTTGTTGGTGCGGATGGCGGGTCCGATGCTCGCTGGGAAATCGCAGTAGATCAGAGTTTCCTCAATGCCGTCCTCGACCTTCTTGGCAGCCTCTTTCAGTTTCATGGCGCGAAGTCCGGCAACGACCGCTTTAGCCTTGTCGCGGGGCGTCTTTTTGCTGGATCGCCTTGAGCATTTTTGCTACAATTTTGACCTTGGATTTAGGCACAACAGGGAAAACATTACGGTAGAAATGCACCGTGCAGCGCTGGTATTTGGCGTCCGGGAATACCTCGCCCACGGCCTCCAGCATCCCCATGCACTTATCGCCGACGATGAGCTTTACGCCGTCCAAGCCGCGTCCGCGGAGCCACTGGAAGAAGCTGACCCAGCTGGCCTTGTCCTCCTTCATTCCCTCGGCAGCTCCCAGAACCTCACGAAAACCATCCTCATTTACGGCGATTGCCACCAGAATGGCTACATTTTCGTACTCTCCGCCCCAGTTGCGGCGCAGGTAGATACCGTCCACGTGGACGTATGGATAGCGCCCGCCCTGTAACGGACGGTTGCGCCAGGCCTCGATGTGGACATAGGATTTCTTGTTCAGCTCGCTGATGGTTGCGGGCGAGACCTTGCTGCCCCACAGGGCCTCGGTGATGTCCTCCACACGGCGCACGGAAACGCCTGCCAGGTACATCTCGATGAGCGCTTCCTCCACGCTGCTGCGGACCAATTCCTTGATTTGGCCCTTGATTACTTCCTCATTCAGCTGTACAATTTTCTCGGACATAGTTTGCTGTCTTCTTTCGAATGTTTGTGTGGTAACTTCATTCTACCAGAGCCTGCAAGCTATGTCTTCTTTTATGAGGTTTTCAATTTGCGCAACTTATTGTACCTTATCATATGAATCAGGAAGAATAGCATGGATTTATGGAGAAACTAAACTGTCGGGTAAAATTAATATACAGCGCTCGTGTTTTTCGTCTTATTATTACTCATCAACGGCGCAGCCCTGTGGAAAGCTTCACGGTGCTTTTTGCACTTATAGAATATTTATGCGAAACACAGATAAATGAACGTATAGTCATTAAACGAAAAACATCAGACAATATATATGGAAATGCCATAATAGAGAATTGGTAGTCGTTTTTAAGATAATAACATAAATATGCAAATATGAATATTCTGCCGATGAAAGGCTCACTGTATAAGCGGAGTAGACACGAAGAAACAGACTAACGATTGGCTGTACCTTTATGGAAAATGCTGAATATTACATGTCGAATTTTGTCGATTAAAACATTGACGCATATGAAACCTCATGGTAAGCTGAATAAAAATATGTGTGTTCTCTGCGAAAAATTGTGCAGAGTGCAGTGAATGAAGCGCACGCAATCGTCAAATACCAGCTTGCGGGTCAGGAGGAAAACGTGAAACGTTTTAAAACGGCATTTTCTGTGGTCTTGGCGCTCTCGATGGCGCTCGGCATGGTAGTCGTTCCTGCGGGAGCGGCAGAGGATTCGGTGAGGAAGGTTGTGTGTCCGGAACGGATATGCAGAGTAAAATCAGATCCGGCAGAGATTCGGATTGTACGAAACGGTGAATTTGCGACCAAAACAGTTGAGGTAGCGATTCCGACAGACGACGAGCCACATGAGGATAGGTATATGGCGAAACTGCTTGATATTAATGGTGTACAAATATCGGGCAATATGACGTATTATCTTGAATTATGGTCGGATGGAGTGCAAGTTTCCGAGGATGAGAATAACGGCATAACCTTCCGCAGAGTAGTGCCAGATGAACTGGAAGTCGGCTGGATTATGTCCGTTACCAAGAATGCGAAAGTCGGACAAATATATCACTTAAAAGCGGTATGTTCATATTTATTGGATGAAATTGAAATTGTTTTAGTTTCGGATGAAGGCCCTAAAGAAGAAACGCCAATTATCACTTGGTACTCGACAGCTAAAGGTATATACGGCCAGACCTGGAATGAAATGGTTGATGTTTCCGGCTGCAGTGCAACGCTGAACGGCACCGAACTTTCCGGCACATTCGAGGTCGTAAACGGTGAAACCGTCCCGAATGTCGGGGACAAATATCGGCTCAAATTTACGTCGGAGGACGGCAAGTACATCGTGGAAAGCGAGGAGTTTTCTGCAGAAATTCAGCCGAAACCGCTGACGATTACGGCGGAAAGTGCAGAGAAAGTGTACGATGGCGAACCTCTGGTGAAAGATGGCTACACAGCAGGCAAACTGGTGTCCGGCGACAAAATCATCGAGGTGAAGGTTTCCGGCACGCAGACGAATGCAGGAAATGCAGAAAATGTACCACATAATGCAAAAATATGCGGAAACGGTACAGATAAGACGAAAAATTACGCAATCAGCTATGCCAATGGTACGCTGAAAGTTACTCCGCGGGATATTGCAGACGCGCAGATTGATATGAAGCAGACCGAGTATGTGTATGACGGAGTCGAGCATAATCCCAAGCCAATCATCGCAATAGACAATAAAACGTTGAAAATCAACGTAGATTACGAACTTTCTTACACCAATAACAGAGACTGCGGTGCAGGAACGGTGACAATTACCGGCGAGGGAAATTATACCGGAAAAGTTGAGAAAATATTCCAAATTACACCGAAAACACCCGAAAAGGACACCGATTACAAGATTGCATTGCCGGTTGATTCGACCTACAACGGCAAGCCGCGTGAGGCGTCGGTGTGGACGAGAACAGGCGTTGGCAAGGTCGCAGTTTGGTACAACGACAGCACGGCTTTGCCGGTTTGTGCCGGAACTTACAACGTGGCGGTCGAGATTGCATCAAGTGAAAACTTTTCTGCAGTTAAACGGATGAATATCGGCAGTTTTACCATCAATAAGCGCGTAATTTCCTTGAATACAACAGCACTGAAAATTGAGGACAAGACATGCAACGGACGCGATGATGATGCACGGATTAGCGGTCTGGCGTTCAGCAATCTTCCGGAAGGCGCGGCACTGAGCGAGGGCACGGATTACACGCTCTCGACACGGTACGCATCTGCCGAAGCTGGCGAGTGGGACGTGACGGTTACAGTTACACTTACGAATAAAAATTACACGTTAGAGGACGAAAACTGCACTGTAAAGGGTAAAATCCTGCCGAAAACGGTCGAACTTATTGTAAGCGCGAAGGATGCAGTCTATACCGGTCTGCCGTACAGCGAGAGCAATCTGACCTGCTCGGGCACGTCCGCGCCGACATATCGCTACTACGCCGACAGCAACGGTACACAGAGCAATCAGCTGGACGGTGCGCCAATCAACGCTGGAACTTACTGGGTGGAAGCGTATGCACCGGAAACGAGCAGCACGGCTTCCGCAACCTCGCAAGCGGTTCGGTTTCATATTGAAAAAGCGCCGCTGTGTATTCGTGCTAAGGATAAAACCATAACCTATGGGGAAACGTTAAGTGATAATGGTGCGGAGATCAATGGATTCGTGAATAATGAGAACGAAACTGTGCTTTGGGGTCTGAACTATGCGTTTGGCTATGCGCAGTTTAGCGATATTGGAACTTACACGATTATTCCGATGGATGCACAAGCTGAAAATTACAAAATTACATACGAAAACGGCGTGTTGACCGTACAGCCGAAGCCTGTTGAGATAAAATGGAACAGCGAGAGTCTTTTCTATTATGATGGTACACCGAAGTTGGTCACGGCTGAAGCGATTGGCGCGGTGAACGGAGATGCGCTTACTGTTATAATCGAGGACGGCAGCCGGACCGAAATCGGGTCGTACACCGCACGCGCGGTCGCTCTGGCAGGCGGAAAGGCGGGCAACTATGTGCTGCCCGAGGCACAAACCTTCTCGTTTCAGATCAAGAAGGCGCTCGAGACGGCAACTGTCACGCCGAGTACCGTTACTGCCGTAATCGACGGCCTGACAATTCGACTGACCGGCTTTGCGACCGAGCCAATCACGGTTTCTGCGCCGGATGCCGTGGCCGCGGGCGATACGCTAACCATCCATGGCGTGACGTACATGATCGACCGTTCCGCAGTGGATATGCGTCGCGCGGAGATCACGTTCGTGTTTGCGGACAGCAGTGCGCAGACCAGCGTTTACGGCGCGGGAGATATCGGAACGGCGTTTCCGACCGACGGCAAGCGCGGATACACGTTTGACGGGTGGAAAATCGGTGATAAAACGTACACGACGCTGACAGAGGAAGCGCTTACTAAACTGAACGGCACGCAGACTGCAGCACCGGTGTTCACCGCTCAGCAGAGTGGCGGAACGAGCGGCAGTGGTGGCGGCGGTCCGGTCCGCACGCCGACCGGTGCGGTGACTGCGGCTAAGAGCGAGCACGGCGAGGTCTCAATCACGCCGAAAAACGCAGCCAAAGGCAGCACAGTGATGATTAAAGCTGTGCCAAAGGAAGGCTATGCGCTCAAAACAATTGCGGTTACAGACCAGAGCGGCAAGCCGGTCACAGTGACGGAGAAGGACGGTCGGTTTACATTCGTCATGCCTGCGTGCAATGTCACGCTTACGCCTATTTTCGAGAGACAGCCTGCTCAAAATGTGAGCTTCGATGACGTCAAGCCAACCGAGTGGTACGCCGATGCAGTGCGCTGTGTTGTGGAAAAGGGTCTGATGAGCGGCACAGGTACGGATGCGTTCTCGCCGGATGGCACGACCACGCGCGGTATGCTGATGACGATTCTCGCACGGTACGCGGGTGCGGATACGACCGGCGGTGCAAACTGGTACGAGAAGGGCATGGCGTGGGCGCAGTCGGCAGGCATTTCGGATGGCCGCGCGCCGGAGGCTGGCATTACACGAGAGCAGCTCGTCACCATGCTGTACCGCTATGCGGATGTCCCCGAAGCCGGCGGCACACTAGATGCCTTTGCAGACGCAGATACCGTAAGCTCCTACGCGGTCGATGCTATGCGATGGGCGGCAGCGAACGGAATCGTCAACGGCTCGCACGGCAGACTGAATCCACAGGGGAATGCCACCCGCGCACAGGTCGCGGCAATGCTGATGCGGTTCTGTGAAAAGATGGAACGATAATACATTACGCCGCGCATGTCGGAGAACGCTGTGCGCGGCGTAAATTTTCGGGTCTAAAAAATTTTCGCAAATTGCAATAACAAGTTGGACACCCCGTGGTAAAAAACCTTGCTCACG
>OLVT01000864.1_pt1 | contig 30491 bp, 30 predicted proteins | sample 1673241 | NCBI WGS metagenome assembly OLVT01 (sample SAMEA3178936, study PRJEB25190) | human gut metagenome | biome: human gut; feature: human-associated habitat; material: faeces | place: Austria | collected 2013 | reverse complement strand
TTTGTCAGAAACTTTAAGATTTTTTGTCATAACAACAAAATCTTTTGTCTTAGGAATATAGGTTCTCTTTACCCACAGACAGGAGTACCGGAATATCTTCTTCCGTCACGATATGACCTTTGCGGAATACCGCATCCTTCGTCACACCTTTGATGATCTGTGTAATATCGTGGCACAATACATGTCCCACTGCATCTTCTGTCCTGATTAATTTCATTACCGAATCCTCCTGTACTGCTATTCTCTGTTCAACCAGTCTCCGCCAAAATATTTATCAAATGCTGTTTCCGTATATTTCTCAATCTCAGCTGTCATATGGCGGTAATTCTCTATCAAAAGTTTACCTTCTCTCGTCAATTCAGCTCCGCCGCCCCCGGCTCCACCAGTCCATCTGTGCACTGCCGACACTCCAAGCTGCCGCTCGATGCCTCTCAGCATCCTGCTGCCCTTACTATATGAAAGTCCCATCTCCGTGCACGCCGATTGCAGGGAACCTGTCTGCTCAATCAGTTCCAGCAATTCACACACGCCGGGGCCAAAAAATTTGTCTTCTGCCCGTAATTCTACCTTAATATGTGGAAACATTTGCTCTCCTATCCGTTCGTCATTTAAAAACCGAACGCTTTTCTAAGCATTTATTATGCTATATTTTCTTCTCAGTTGCAAGAAGGAAATTAAGCAGCTTAAATTAAACTATACTAACACAGGCTATGATTAATCAAACAACTTTTATTAGTAATCAAAACGTTTGATTAATCACAGCCTGCGATTCTTACATTATTTTTTCAATTTATCTTTGTAATACGTCTCTGCGGTATACAATGCCGCTACCGGATTATGACCCAACACACGATCCTTTGTCACTGCTGTCGTACACAGCGCATCCGAATATTTGTAAAACAGACTATCATGCCCAACGCACAATCCCACGACCACATTCAATTCCGTGCCAGCTTCATTCAGCATCTTCGCCTGCAGAATCGGATTGCACATATTAGCTCCCACTGCATTACATTCCTCCGGGATTCCCACCGATGTCTTCTTCTGTGCACCTGCCTTACAGGCAATGCCATACACTTCGAATCCATTGTCCCGGAAAATACGTGCCAACGTCCGACTCTCGTTCAACAGACCTACGCATGTTGCAATGCCAAGCTTCTTCATATGCATATTTTCCGCAAATGCCATGATCTCCTGCACTCTGGTGTACTGACAATAATGCTCGTACTCCACTCTTGCTGCCGCAACGGACACTTCCCGGTTCTCTTTCTCTTCATAACAGGCCATTGCATCCGCAAGTACCTCATCCGGCATATGTTCTGTTGCACAGAACTCCGGATACTTTCCTTTTCCTGTGTTACATTTCTTTATAGCACAGTCCACACATGAATGTTCCATCCTGATCCCCATCCTCTCTCATTTCACATTCTTACATCTGCCCGCATCTGCAATCATCGGATTACATCTGGTGTCTCACGATCTTATAGTCATCATTTGACCGATAATACGGACATTCTTTATAATTACTGTTCACGAACCGGTAATACTCATCCTCGTCCAGATTCACATCACAGTAATATTCTTCCTCATCGTCATCATATACATAATTTGAACAAAACTCACAGCTTGCTGCCATATATACTCCTCCATTTACTGATCTTCTTTTCTCGATATTGGTAGACCATATGCCTTAACTATACTATAATAAAAGAAAAAGCGAAAGAGGTGGCTACTATGAAATATGAAATCCAGGGCGGAACATTACCGGTTGTTATCTGTCAGCTGGCTGATGGAGAACGCATGATTACAGAGGGCGGCGCCATGTCATGGATGTCTCCGAATATGAAAATGGAAACAACCAGCAACGGTGGCATCGGCAAAGCATTCGGGCGCGCAGTCAGCGGTGAGAAGCTGTTCCAGAATCTCTACACTGCAACGAACGGTAACGGCATGATCGCATTTGCATCCTGCTTCCCGGGATCTATCCGCGCATTCCAGATTACACCAGGTAATGAGATGATCTTCCAGAAGAAATCATTCCTCGCTAGCGAAGCAGGCGTTACACTCTCCATGCATTTCCGTAAGAAGATTGGATCCGGTCTCTTCGGCGGTGAAGGCTTCATCATGCAGAAGGTCAGCGGTCAGGGCATTGTATTTGCCGAATTCGACGGACACGTAGTGGAATACAATCTTCAGCCTGGTCAGCAGATCATCGTCGACACCGGACACCTTGCAGCCATGGATGCCACCTGTAATATGGATGTACAGGCTGTGCCTGGCATGAAGAATATGCTTTTCGGCGGTGAAGGCATCTTTAACACCGTCGTAACTGGGCCGGGACGCATATGGCTCCAGACCATGCCGATCAGCAATGTAGCCGGAGCAATCCGTCCATACATTCCAACCGGCAAATAATATATAACGTTAAAAATGACTTCTTTCCTGTTCTCTCTCAGGTAAAGAAGTCATTTTCATAACATTATTATTTTCTATAACATTCCCAGCGATTCTACATCCAGATACCAGGAGCCTCTTATCTTAATCAGCGGTATGTTCTCTACCGTATCCTGGCTGAATCCAAGTGCAGTGATGGTAAATTTAACACTAACGTTCTTGGCAGCCGATACTCTGACACCAGCCTCCTTGTACTCTTCTTTCAGACTCTTTAACTCATCACCTTTGACATCTTGTGCATCCTGAATCTCATAGTCTACATCTACTGCCGTACTAATCAGATTACTTCCCAATGAATCGTTCCATTCATTCTGCAACAATTCATGTGCCTGCTCCAGAAGTTCCTTCTTAGATCCGGTATATCCTTCCTGCTCCAGTGCATATACGACTACTTCCTTTGGAATCAGATCAAAGAATTCTTCGATATCAGCATCATTCATTGCATCCACCATATCTTCGATCGTGTCTTCGTAACTTCTGCCACCAATTCCAATTACCCGGGTAAAGAATACCGCTGAAGCAACCAATGCTACCACAACCACTGCTACAATCGCAATCATCGCACCGTTGCGTTTGCCCTTAGGCTTACGCGGCATCGCTCCCGGCTGTCCCATCGGTGGCGGTGTCGGATTCCCATTCTGTCCACCATTCACGGAACCACCACCGTTCACAGATGGTCCACTGCTCATCGGTGTACCGCAGTTACGACAGAATCTCGCATCATCTGGATTTTTTGTACCACACTTTCTACAAAACACTCTCTTGTCCTCCTCTTCTCACGTATTTCAACTCTCATCCTGTCATGAATATCATTTGTTCAAATAATATTGCATGTATCATTCTATAATTATATAATACGTGGTTAAGAAGGATTTTTCAAGGTTTTTCCCATCCCACATACGGATTTCACTTTATCCAATTTACGTTCTTTATCTCTTTCGCTTAAATCCCTCGCCTTCATATACTCTGACCGGATTCCCTCTCACAATCTTCGTATGCTCTCTCCATGCAGAATTAACCTGTTTCTGTTTTTCTTCCAGTTCTCTCTGACTCAAGATTACATTCAATTTTTCTAATGCATCTTTTTTATTTGCATACTGACTTCTCTCGGACGTGGATGTTACAGTGATACCCGTCGGAATATGTATCAGGCGCACACCCGTTTCCACTTTATTCACATTCTGCCCGCCTTTTCCGCCGGAATGAAATCGCTCTAACCGGATATCCTGATCCTTACAAATGTTTTCCATTTCCGGGATAATACTCACATCTACAAACCAGTTTTTCCGCTTATGATTCGGGCGAAATGGACTTCTACATATCCATTGAATGCTTCCTTCCAAATCTGACAAATCCCGTTCTGTGGTAAATATAATAGACGTGTAACACCCTTTTTCTCTTGCTTCATGTGCGGACAAAAATTCTATATCCGGGTATTCCTTTTTTAATGCTTCATATAATTTCAACACCGCCAGTTCACACTCTGACGGTCCCTGTCCTGAACTCAACTGTACAATCATTGCTATCTCCTATTTTTCTGTTTGCATCGTCAGTTATCCTTCCAGGAATCATATCGTTTTTCTCTCCGTTCCCCCAACCATTTGAGTCTGAGCGCCATCACACCTGCTATCAACCAGAAGATGCCATATACTATTCCAAATATAATGCCCTCTCCAACCATATGTAACAGCGCTCTCACTCGACCTTTTTGTTGCTTCAGACTACGATATCTGGCTTTCCGCGATGCTTTTCTTGCTTTTCGATTTTCACGCAATGCGCAATATCCAAACACAACTTCTTCTGTTTTGTCTACTGCTTTTTTCCATTTTTCATCATCCATGTCTTATACTGTTCCTCCGTTTTGTTCCCATCAGTTAATTCCAGTATATGGATGTGGGATGACACATTTTGTCATGCCAAAATATTTTTTAATTATCGTTTCCAGCCTTAAAGTTATAAACCGGATGAAGTACCTGCGTAATATCCACCGTATCCTCCACTGCTTCTTTAATCATTTCCATATTTCGGTATGCAAATGGTGCCTCATCCAGTGTCTCTTTTCCAATACAGGAACAGTAAATACCCTTCATTTCTTTCTTAAAGCTGGACACAGTATACTGATTCTTTACCTCGCTTCGCTTGAGAATTCGTCCTGATCCGTGCGGTGCAGAATAATTCCAGTCCGGATTTCCCTTTCCGATTCCCAGCAAAATGCCATCCCTCATATTAATTGGGATTACCACTTTTTCACCTTCTCTGGCTGAAATTGCACCTTTTCTCAAGATACCCTCTTTATCGATATAGTTATGACACACGGATATGCTTTCCTGCATTTTCCACTTCATGCCTTTTACCAGCTCTTCCAAGATCACCTGGCGGTTGAGTTCCGCATATTCCTGCACAACCTGAAGATCATGCAGATAATCTTCCTTCAACTTGCCAGTAAGCCATGTGAGTTCATAAGGAACCTCTACGCCCTGCTCTTTCAGTTCCCTTTGACCGCATTTCAGATAATATTCCGTTACTTCTTTTCCAAGATGTCTGCTCCCACTGTGAACCGCGACATACATCGATCCATCGTCATCCTGATCTAACTCAATGAAATGATTGCCGCCGCCCAGTGTGCCGAGACTTCTTCCTGCCCGATCCGCATGGATATTCCGAAAACACAGTAAGGCTTCACAGTTAAATTCTGCACTCCGGCGGTGTGCTTTTCCGCGGATATTACCGCCTGACGGTACATTTTCCCGGATTACTGTATCCAATTTCTGGAACTCTGTTTTCTTCTGTTTTAATTTCGTTAATGTGATTCCGCATCCAATATCAATTCCCACAAGGTTTGGTAATACGCGTTCTCCCACCGTCATCGTAAGTCCGATAGTTCCAACTTTACCCGGGTGCACATCCGGCATCACCCGGATTACACTCCCCTCCGAAGCTTTGTTATCACAGATCATCTGGATCTGCGCCACTGCGTATTCTTCTACCTGTTCTGAAAATATTTCTGCTGATGCATAGACTCCGTTTATTATTCCCATATGTCCTCTTCCTCTGAGGTGCTTAGTATACAAATCATCAGAAGTGCCACAAGACACATTCTAAGATTGTATGCGGTCGTCAAGGTCTCGATCAAGCTCGGACTTTGACTCGTCGCAATACAAAAAAAGCACCTCTGAAACACAGAGATACAGATATGAAATCCTAACCGGATATAGATATATAATGAATTAAAATATGATTATATATTCAGACCCTCGGTAAGGAAAATCTGTTCTCTCATTATCAAAGTTACTGTCGTATGAAATGTATTATTCTGTCTCATGTGATTCTCCTCCTTTCGAATCTGTGTTGTTATCGTTGACGCCTAGAGTATACGCTCTGGCATTTTGATTTGTCAACACTTTTGTTTAAATTTTCTTTTATTGTTGCTGTTACGGCTGGTGTAGTTTGCCACTATATCATCAAATGGTTAGACAACAACAAATAGCTAGTAACTAGCCTGTGGATTTAAGCCTTTCCGCACCAAAAATAGGAATAGAAAAACCCTCGGATAGCCCTCCGAGGGTTTTTCGCTGCTGTTCACTATGGAATAGCACTATCTTTTTGCCGCATTTATCGTATCACATTTATTTCGCAAATACAATGAGCAAAATTTATAAACCTATGTCTATTTAATTATTTATACAATTTTCATTTTTTGTAAATCTTCCGTATTTTATTTACAACAAATAGACACCGCATTGCATACATGATATAATCATTATGTTGCCGCCTCTATACTGGTAACAGGAAGGAGGTAAGCTATTTGGACATTATTATTTCTTTTATCATCACCGTCATGGGCGGTGTACTTTGTCATTACATCATCAAATGGCTGGACGGTGATAACTAGTCGGTAACAAGCCTACGGAACTAAGCCCTTCCGTTTTCAAAATGGGAATAGAAAACCCCAGTGTAGCAGCACTGGGGTTTTCGTTATGTGTAGTTAAGCTATTTGAACTACTTTATTTCTTTTGCCTACTGGCATTATAGCATATGCATTTCCACAATACAATATGCAATATCTATGAATCTTTTTTCATATTCGCTTTTTTCTGGAACTTCTCATTCTGGATAATAAAACGCTCATGAGTGCCCTCTCCGATAACTCCCTTTTCATCATACGCTTTTACATGAAACGTAAGCTTTCTTCCATCTATTTCTGTAAGTTCACTCTCACAGGTTACTTTCATGCCAAGCGGAGTCGGTGCGCTATGTGCTACATTCAGGCTGATTCCTACTGTACCGCAGCCTTCATCCAGTTCGTCTGCAACGCTTGTCCATGCAGTCTTTTCCATCAATGCGATCATTGCCGGAGTCGCAAATACATCCAGCGTACCACTTCCCATTGTCTTTGCAGAATTTGTTTCATCTGCTATTACTTCCTGTTTCCCTTTCATTCCAATCTCTAACATTATTTTTCTCCTTGCGTTTTGTTATCAAATATGATATATTATAGTTGTAAAGAGGAAAATTGCAAGCGGCTACCAGATTATAAGTTAAAGCTATTTATTACAGCAGCCGTCATTATTCACAGTAATGGCGACCTTTTACGTTTAGCTTTTAAACCTCTCATAGCAGAGACCTACAAAGGCAACAATGAATATCCAAAACTGAATTAAGTCAGAATATGCAATCATCGTATTGCCCTCCTTTCTTTCGTCTGGAGGGTGTCTTATCCCTCTGTGAAGAAGGGTAGCCGCCTGACTTTGATTTCCCTGCAGATATTCTATCACACTTCTAATCCGCGTTCAAAATTTTGTAATCCAATTGTATTTTTTTATTTCTTGTTATATTTTATATCTTACTCGTGTCCCGTTGCAGTTCCTTTCTCAGCGTATGTCTTTCTTTCTATTTATTTCCGCACTGAAACAGCAACCACCACTTCGATATTAATTCGATACTATCCAATACATATCCCTCTTGCATCCCGCTGCCGGATATGCTATATTTGAGATACAAAAAGAGCAACCGCCCACAAGGGGTTGACCTCGTTAGAAAAGTAATTATAGAATACCACCCTAACTCGCCAAAGTTTCGGGGTGGTTTTCTATGCCTTAATACATTATCTGATAAACGTAAATACGAATGTCAGTAATGCAAGAATGAACATACCAAAAGCCATAAGGTACTTGAAATTATCTATCACCCATGTTATACTATCACCCGTTACAGAGCCCAAAAAAACAAGGTCTAATAAGGGTTTCGCCGATTCCCGGCGTAGGCCATATACTATCGTATATGCCTCCGCGGCATTCGTCAGATGTTCATGCAAGCATGCCCGCCTGACTCATTGCTGCGCGAAAATGAATCGTGTGTTCGTGACCTTCCACACGTAAAACAAAACTAAAGGAGAACTGAATATGAAGAACAAGAATGTAACATTTCTGACCCAGGCAGCGATGATCGCTGCAATCTACGTGGTGCTTACTTATGTATTTGCACCATTTTCATTTGGAGAAGTACAGATCCGTATTTCTGAGGCACTGACTATCCTGCCATTATTTACACCGGCTGCAATTCCGGGATTATTTGTAGGATGTCTGGTTGGCAATATCCTTGGCGGAGCAATCCTTCCTGATATTATCTTTGGAAGTATTGCGACTCTGATCGGTGCGATCGGCACTTATATGCTGAGACAGCAGAGACCGGTATTCGGTACATTACCGCCGATCATTGCTAATATCGTGATTGTGCCATTTGTACTGCGTTACGGATATGGCGTGGCTCTTCCGATTCCATTTATGATGCTGACCGTCGGCATTGGTGAAGTAGCTTCCTGCCTTGTACTGGGTCTGGTATTATACACTGCTTTAAGCCGTTATCGGAATACATTATTCCATCCGGCAGTTTAACTCGGAACAAAAAATCTCCCCAGCGAACACTTTATCGCTGAGGAGATTTTTATTTTACTCTTCTGCCTTCTTCAGATATCCCACATATGCATTGCCGCTGCTCTGCATGATCTGATCCATCTCTTCCTGCGTCACGGTCTTGCTCTCGCCGTTCTCCGAATCCACATAAGTCACATGACTTTCATCGTATCCTGTCAGAATGATTGCAGAAGCTCCGTTACGCACACCGATGACCGGTGTATCCTTGTTGATCAGATACAACATTTCTTCAACTGTGCATCCTGTAAGTTCCAGCACTTTCTGATCTGACATATTACCAACTGCCTCCAGCGCCGATGTACCAGATGCAAGTGCATTCTGCAGTTCACTGACCGCTGACGCCTGACTGGTGGACAGATCATAGACCAGATAACGGTTGCCACGCTCCCATACGTACTGTCCTTTTGCGTCAATGACGACTCCGCTGACACTGTCCGCTTTGCGGATGGCTTCTCCAGCTGTTTTGTAGATACCCTGGAGCTGTCCGGTTCCATATACATAATAACCGTTTTCTTTTACTTCTTTACCAAAAGACGGTAATGCTGGTTCGTCCTGTACAACCTGTTTCGGCTTCAATACTTTCGCAGATTTGTCCTTGATGCCATCCGCATAAGTCAGACGCATCTGTGTCTCCTTCAGATCTGTCACATAAGATTCCAGCATGATATTGCTTTCTTTCTTTTCCTGATTGCTGGAAATATAATCTGCTGCCGCCGATGTATAGGTATCGCCATTCTTCTGGACGCGGTTCAGCGTGATCATTCCGTCGTCAATCTCCGTGCTTAAAATGTAATAACCATCACTGCTGTAAGTCTTAATAACCTTGTCTGCATCACTGCGGATCTCAATCTGATACATTGCAACAGCCTGTTCACCGCTGATAGTCTTACCGATATCATCAAGTTTCGCCAGACCTGACACGAAATCATTGCCCACAAATCCAAGTGGAATCATACACTCATCGTCTGCACTCTTTACCTGATATTCACTGCCATCCGACAGATTCATGACCGTCACTTCTGTCGAAGATGTCACATCATCACCTGTCTGATATGCCAGCCATTTACCATTATCTGACACCACATACTGACCATCTTTCAATCCATCAAGCAGCACTTCATCATAATCCTTCTTAATACTGATCTCATGAAGTGCCCCGTCCGCCAGCATGTATAGCTTATTCGTCTTGGTATTGTAATATTTCAACGTATCCAGTTCACTTCCCGCGATTGCAGCTGACTTGTTGCTGGATACGAATGCCTTTTCTTCAATACTGTTGGTCTCGATATTATAGTAATAAACGGCAACTCCCACATATCCTTCGTGTTCGCCGCGGTTCATATATCCGGATACCGAAAATGTTGTATTGCCTTTTTTGTCCATATTCAGAATCTGGATCTTATGATCCGATACCTTATTACGGACATCCGCATTTTCCGCATCACGAAAACTGAACAACAGCGAAAGCTGATCCTGCTCTTTGTCATAATTCCACAGCTCATCCGCCTGCACAAATGCTACAATCTTGCCGTCAGAACTAACCACATACGGAACATCCGGATCAGTAATTCCAAGCAGGATTCCTTTTTCACTCAATACATTCTTACTTCCGTCAAAGATCTGTTCCATTGTACGGTCATAATTCAACAGATACATCTGTCCGTTATTCTTGCGCACGCGGAAAAATTCTCTGACCGTATACATATCCGTCTCATTCTCTTCTCCGGTACAGCTTACATCGTATTCCAGAAGCACGGATGTATAAGAACTGTTGGTCTCTGTAATCTTCCAGCGTTCACCGCCTGTCACCTGTGGTGCAAGATTCCCCCAGGTCACCTGATCGTATGATGAATGAATGGTCACATGGGAAAATGTAGAATTGGCATCCTCATCATCCTGCTCCAGTGCTGCTCCTACGCCTGCATTCTCCACCTTTTTCAAGGCATTCTCATGAAAATTATATACGTAATCCAGGCAATCCGTCAGATTAAAGTCCGTCGGATTCACAATTCTTGTATAGTAATAAACAGACTTGCCGTCTGCATGCAGGGTAAGCACCAACATCCGCTCTTCTGACAGCAGATTCTGATCAAAGCTCAGATCCATCTGATCTTTTACCTTACTGATCTTATCCTCGCTCAGTTTCTTTTTACCGTCCAATGTATAGACAGCATAATCAACAGCGGTTACTTTTGTCTCGTCCGCTTCCAGATTCATCGTCAGCTTCTTACCACTGATCGGCGTGACAGAATCCCGCATTGTGGTAATATCCATCTCTTCCGAATAAGCATTTAACGCATTGACTCCATATCCATCTACGGTAAAATACACCCGAGGTAGTACGGCATTGCCGAGATCTTCCATCATATCATCGTTACCACGAGTGGTCATATATTCAAATACGACGACTGCGATGATAAATATCGCCGCCAGTACGCCGACGTGTATCGCTTTTTTCTTCATTTATCTATTCAGCTCCTCTAAGTTCATCCAGCAACTGCCCCAGTGTCGGTGTAATGTGAAGCGCATTCTCACAGGATTCGATTGCTTCCTGGTTATCCTTTCTCTTACCGGTCTTGACCGCCCGGATCAGGATATTCTTCGGAGTATGTTCCATATCAATAAATTCCAGAATCTGGGTGCGGTATCCTTCCCGCTCCAGATACTGCGCCCGTATGGCATCCGTGATCAACGCTGCCATACGCTCTTTGATCAGTCCATATTCAAAAACCGGTGCCAGCACATCATTCTTTATCTGGCGGTTCAGCTCATGCTGACAGCATGGCACAGACAGGATCACTTTTGCATTCCATCCTACTGCTTTCGCCAGCGCAAAGTCTGTCGCCGTATCACACGCATGCAGTGTCACTACCATATCTACCGCATCTACTCCTGTATAGTCTGCGATATTTCCTTCCAGAAAATGCAATTTTTTATAACCATATTTTTCACTTAATTCATTACAGTGACGGATCACATCCTTCTTCAGATCCAGACCGATAATGCGGATATCATATCCTTTTAATTCATGCAGATAGTAATACATGGCAAATGTAAGATACGACTTGCCACATCCAAAGTCAAGGATCGTAACCTCCCGATCCTTTGGAAGTTCCGGAAGAATGTCCTCAACGAATTCCAGAAATCGGTTGATCTGGCGGAACTTGTCGAATCTGGCATGCACCACTTTTCCTTCCTGCGTCATCACGCCAAGATCTGTGAGAAATGGCACTGCTGTTCCCTCTTCCAGCACATACTGCTTCTTGCGGTTATGAGACATGCTCACCATCTTCACCGGTTCCTTGCGCATTTTCTTCTTAATTGTTACTTTTCCTTTCTTGCTGACAAGTACGGTGTAAGACGCTGCTCTGGTGTCCATCTGCATCTGACGCATCTCCTGCATGAACCGAAGCACTTCTTCTGCTGCCGCCTCCGGTTCCAGATTCTTGTGAAATGCCTGATTACCACGGAAAATCTCTAACTGAAAGAAAAGTGTGTCCTTCTTCATAAGTGGACGCACTTTCACTTTTGCTGTTCCGTCTTTGGTACGGGGTCCGCTCAATACTGCAGACATAAAATCTATATTCATCTGTTCTTTTAATAATGTTCTTAAATTCTCCATGCTGACATTATATCTGATTTTCACCTTTCCGTAAACACAAAAGATTGCGGGCATCTGCTCCTGCAGACACCCACAATCATTCTAATCATTTATCCTTGCAAATGTAATGGTTACACGGAACAGATCTCCGTCCAGATACAGTTCAAATTTGGCGTTCATGAGTTTCGCAAGATCTCTTGCAATGGAAAGTCCCAGTCCGCTTCCTTCGGTGCTTCTGGATACATCGCCCCGGATAAAACGCTCCGTCAGCTCTTCTGCACTGATATTTAACGGCTGCTCAGATACATTTTTCAGTGAGAATACTACTTCTGTCTCGGTCAGTTTCAGATCTGCATAGATCCGGCTTCCTTCCAACGCATATTTTGCCGCATTGTTATAAATATTTTCCAGAATACGCCAGGTCCTTCTTCCATCTGCCCAGACATATGCCGGCTCTTCCGGCAGATTCAGAATTTCTTTCAGATCACGCTTCTCAAATTTCTCTACAAATTCGCCGCTGGTCTGCTGGATCATTTCCGTCAGGTTCAGCTTCATACAGTTCAGCACTACGTTACCGCTGCTGACCTTGGATGCCTCCACCACATCTTCTGTCAGCGTCTTAAGTCGCTGTGCTTTTGCCTCCAGCACTTCGAGATAACTCTGGATCTTCGGATCCTGAATATTTTCCCGCTTCATCAGATCAATGTAATTGATGATCGACGTGAGCGGCGTCTTGATATCATGAGACACATTCGTGATCAGATCCGTCTTCAACCGTTCATTCTTCATGCCGGCCTCTACCGCTGCATCCAGACCATCGCCGATACGGTTAATACTCTCTGCTATATCCTTCTGCTCACCTTTCAGCCCTTTCAGCGGAATCTTATAATCCACCTGACCTTCTGCAATCCTATGAATGCCTTTAACGATCTGTTTTCTTCCTGCCGCCTGCAACATCACATAGATAAATGCCGCCACATCTGCTGCACTAGCAATCAGCAAAAATATTCCATCTCCGCTCGCCCATAAAAACTGCGTTATGATAAATGCGATCATGATAAGGCACTGTCGTCCTACCGCCGGTATCATGCGGAAGAATGCATATGCATGAATACCCAACCACCGGAGAACACTCCTCTTCCATAGGCTTCTGGCTTTGATCCTGCGGATCAGGCTCAGGTATCCGAACATGAAAAACGCACAGGTTCCAAATCCAAGGATTCCTATTCCAATCAGCATTGGCACACTTGCCCCCGGCGACCATCCCAGATAATAGATCTCATCTGACCATACAATACTGCTCAGATAATTCGCTACATTCAACATGATCGCTGCGAAGATTCCCCACAGTCCCACTACAATGATTGCTCCAACCTCAGTCGGCAAATTATCAAAGCCTATCAAATATAATTCTGTATCTTCCGGCTTTCTTCCCACCACGATCGTCAGCCAGATTATACATACCATCAACAATATACCTGATAATATTGCTCCTGCTAATGCAACTCCGATACCGGACTGATAATAACTATAGCTGTGGCTTTCATAATAGAATGCATCCTGTACCGGATACTTCGTATCCACCCCCATCACAAATACAAAATCCTGAGGTTCTGTCACCAGACGATTATGATAATTGCAATCGCTGTATAGTACACCCGTCACATTACCTTTAAACTGCGACGCCCTCGCGCCAACCAGCACATATTTATCCAGCATTCCGATCTTCTTCACACTATCATCCAGATTATCAAAATCCGTATACTCTTTCCGGTTTGTATAAATCGTCTTTTTATCCCGATCCGCATACAAATACGTTACATTACTGCTATTCTCTTCATATCCGGAAAGCATACTGTCATATGCCTGTTTTTCCACATTAATAATACTAAGTACATTCCAAATCTGGGTAAATGCCTGATCGAGATTGCCGTTCCACTCCGGATTATGATTCACAATGTCCAGTACATTCTCTGCATCGATTGGCGAACAGGTCTCTTCTACCCACGTACCATCATAATCCCAACAATCCACATACTGTACTGCATTATCCTGATCTATTACCGTCAGCTTAGAATCTCCATCTTCTTCATAATATTCACCGTCCTGCAGTTCCTGCAGAATACTGGTGGAACTATGGTCTTCCGTTTCGTTAATAAATTTCAATTCGCCGCTGTCGATCTTAGACTTAAAATCACTAAAATAATAATACTCATACGTAGAATCCGGTTTCTTACATACTAAAATCTCATTCTCTCCCGAACTTCCATATTGATCCGAATTGATATCTCCATCATATATTTTTTCTTCCCAATCAATCAGATCGGATAATCTATATGCAAGACCATGTTCATTTTTACCATCAATCGGTTGGCTGTTACTGACATTCTGGATATCTACGATTTTGTCACCATCAAATTCACCATCCGTCTCGAACTGTTCTTTTGCCTCCAATCCTGCGAGGATGTCTGCATACTGATTCATAAATGTCTCTGCAAACCCCTGTGTATCTTCGTATTGTACATTGTCCCCTTTTAATACATTTGCCGCAGCCCTGGGACATGAAATAATCCAAACCATGCTGATGATCAGAATAACTGCTATCACCTGTGTAAAGCCTATAAGGATCCCTTTTATCCAGCTGCTCTTATACCATTCTTTCTTCATATTGACTCCGTTCTGCTGACAAACGTCAGCTTATAATCAGAGCTTTTCCACCTTATAGCCTACTCCCCAGACTACTTTCAGATATCTTGGATCCTTTGGATTAATCTCAATCTTTTCACGGATATGACGGATATGTACCGCGACCGTATTATCCGCACCCAAAGCCTCCTCATTCCAGATACTTTCATATATCTGTTCGATTGAAAAAACTCGTCCCTGATTCTTCGCTAATAGTAATAATATGTTATATTCTATCGGCGTTAGTTTTATCGGTTCGCCGTCTACTGTGACCATTTTCTGATCATCATTGATCACTAGCCCACCGGTGCTGTATACCGCTTCGTTCTCTTTGACTCCGGCTGTACTGCCAAGTTTCGTGAATCTGCGGATCTGTGACTTCACCCTCGCAACCAGTTCCAGTGGGTTAAATGGTTTTGTCACATAATCATCAGCCCCGATATTCAGTCCCAGAATCTTATCTGCATCCTCTGATTTTGCGGAAAGGATAATAATCGGCATATTATTCTTCTCGCGGATCTTCAATGTTGCCCGGATTCCATCAAGTTTCGGCATCATCACATCCATAACAAGCAGATCAAACGGTTCCTCTTCCAGCATCTGGATTGCCTCCGCTCCATCATAAGCCTTTTTAATCTCGTATCCCTCCTGGGACAAATATATCTCAATCGCATCTACGATTGCTTTGTCATCATCACATACTAATATTTTAGACATTTTTATCACCTCACTCTCACTATAAAGCATCCTCTTAAGAAGTTCAATCAGGAAGAACTGTCAAGAAGTTGTATTCGCCTTATAACGACAGCATAACAATATTTTTTTAATATCCATAAATGGAAATTCTTAAGGATTTTTGAAAATTCTTACTGGTCCTTCGATGTGATATCCTTCAATCATACCTTTAAGCTCTCTCTTCTCTGCCTCAGCATCTCTTCCCGTTACGGCATAAGATATCCAATATACACCAAACGGAATCCCCAATTTCTCACAGCAGTCCGCATTTGCCCGAAAAAACCGGTCCACTTCACCACCATAACCTGCACATAACATAACGCCATGTATGTCTGCTTTTTTCACCATTTCCCAGTTAACCTCTCCCATGTTTTCATTAACAAGCACCGTATATTTTCCCATAATTTAACTCCATTTTTCTGCTTACTGTTATTATATGAACTATTTTGGGTAATGTGATACAAATTTCATTCAATCATATGTGCTTTTTTGACTCATATGCACGAAAATCATTTACAAATGGCGATAAAATGAATTATCATATAGTTACGGTACTTGTATTACGGCTACGAATATTCAGATGGCTCGGTGAAAGGAGTCGATGATATGAGAGATATACAAAAACTGGTTCGTTCCTTGGGTATTGGTGGAAATTATCAGGGATACCGGTATTTATTGTATGCCCTCTCCCTCTGCCTCCAGAATGAAGATTACCTGTTAAGCGTGAGCAAGCTGTTATATCCGGAGATTGCTCATACTTACCAGACCTCTGCAAGCAGTGTAGAGCGAAATCTACGTACCGTTGTATCCGTCTGTTGGGAACGCGGAAACCGTCCCCTATTGGAATCCATCTCTCTTTGTCCTCTCTCCTCGAAACCAACCATCGGCGAATTTCTGGACATACTCACTGAATACCTGAAGGATTCTGCAAAAAATTAATCGCTTCCAACTCTATGTATCTATTTTTTGTGGCACTAACAGACTATATTTATGCCATATTTTTTATTTTGTTAAGAGGTTTTTAAGACTTTTTCGATTTCTTTTAGAGAATCAACATATTTCTGACATATTTGGCTATTATAATAAATGTCAGATAGTTGATAAAACATCAGCTATCACCCCCTCATAAAGTACTAACCAATGATTTTGGTGACGCACTTTACTCTCATTCCTTTAGATAACTATAACAACGACGAAGGGCGTGAATTTTACAATTCACGCCCTTTCGCTGTAAATCAGGAAATCATTCGTTTTGATTACTAATCAAAAGTGTTTGATTAATCATAGCCCTGTACACTACTATTTATTCTTCATATGTTCTGTGTGAAGCAGCATATGCGATTTATGCGAATTCGGCTTCTCAAAGTACTCATCATACAGCTTCTGCACATCCGGATTCTCATGAGAATATCGGATATCTGCATTCATATCCAGATAATACAGATTCTTGCCACGCTCAAACGCCAGCTCTTCGCCTTCATGGATCGGCTGTCCGCCACCTCCTACGCATCCGCCCGGACACGCCATGACTTCTACGAAATCATACTGCGCCTCGCCACGCTCAATCTTATCGATCAGTGCACGCGCATTGCCAAGTCCGCTGACTGCCGCTGTACGAACTGTCACATCATCCACCTGGAAGACGGCTTCCTGTACACCCCGATGCTCGTTAAATCCGGTGCTTCTGACTGCTTGAAATGCGTCTGCCGGTGGATTCTCGCCCTTCAGCAGATAATATGCCGTACGAAGTGCTGCCTCCATTACACCGCCGGTTGCTCCGAAGATCACGCCTGCTCCGGTGCCTTCCTGCATCGGGCGGTCGCTTTCCTGATCCACCAATGTAAACGGCTCAATGTGTGCCGCACGGATCATACGTAACAGCTCTCTGGTCGTCACTACCGCGTCCACATCATGTCCCGCATATTCTCCATAGTACAGATCCATCTCACGCTCGCTCTTTTTCGCTACACATGGCATCACGGATACCGTATAGATCTTCTCCGGCGATACGCCAAGCTTCTCTGCAAAATATGTCTTCATTACCGCGCCAAACATCTGCTGTGGTGACTTCGCTGATGACAGATATTTGACCAGATGCGGATACTGTGATTTGATGAAACGGATCCATCCCGGACAGCATGATGTAAACATCGGTCTGTCTTTCAGCTCACCGGATGTAAATCTCTGCAGAAATTCCGTTCCCTCTTCCATAATGGTCAGATCCGCTGAAAATGAGGTATCGAATACATAGTCCGCACCCAGTCTCCTCCATACATCGATGATCTTGCCAACCGTTGCTTCTTCTCTTGACAGTCCCAGCTCTTCTCCCCAGGCTGCACGTACAGCCGGTGCGATCTGAACAACTACGATCTTCTCCGGATCTGCAATTGCATTCCATACCTTCTCGGTCTCGTCGCGTTCTGTCAGCGCTCCCGTCGGACAATGTGTAATACACTGTCCGCACAGAGAACAGGCTGCTTCTTCAATCTTCTTATAGCCAGCCACATTGATCGTGGTTCGTGATCCGGTTCCTTCTACATCCCAGATACTCAGGCTCTGTACCTTATCACATACCTGGATACAGCGCATACACTTAATACACTTGGATGAATCACGGATCAATGGGAACTCTTTGCTCCACGGCTGCCTCTCAATCTCCATCTTAAATGGAATATGTATAATGTTCAGATCATTTGCCACTCTCTGCAGACTGCAGTTGCCGCTTCGGATACAGGTTACGCATTCGCAGTTGTGCTGCGACAGGATCAGTTCCACTGTGGTACGTCTGTTTCGGCGCACCTTCGGACTGTTGGTGTAAATGACCATGCCCTCTTCTACAATATTATTGCAGGAAGTGATCAGCTTATCTTTTCCTTCGATCTCTACCACACAGACACGACAGGCTGCGATCTCATTGATCCCTTTCAGATAACACAACTTCGGAATCGGAATCCCATTCTGTCTGGCAGCTTCCATGATGGTCGTATTTTCCGGTGCGGAAATCTGTTTTCCGTCTATTGTAAGATTTACCATAATGTCTCTCTGCCTCCTTTAAATATTCCGTATCCGAAATGGTCACATCGCAGACATCTGCCTGCCTCCTGCCTTGCCTCATTCTCGGTCATACAGTTCTCCACTGCGTCAAAATCACAGACTCTCTCACAGGCCTCACGCTCTGTAAGATCGATGCGTCCGCATGGGATCTTATCTTCCAGCTTCGCCTCAGGAATCTCCACATCGCAGGAAATCTCGTGACGGAAGCCCAGATATTCATCAATATTGGCTGCCACGACTTTGGCTGCCGCGATAGCTTTGATAACTGTCGCCGGTCCGCTGGAACAGTCTCCTCCGGCGTATACATCCGGCATATCTTCTACCGCACCCGTGCTGGTAGTCAGAATCTTACCTCTGGATACCGGAATACCTGCTGCTTCAAAATGCGCCGTCTCGATATTCTGTCCGATAGCTACAACCAGTACATCACAAGGAATATAAATATCATCCTCACCGGTCGGACGTACACTTGCACGACCATTCTTAATCGTGCTTACCATTTGTGGTGTCACATAGATACCCTTTACATGGTTATTCTCATCCACATCGATTGCTGCCGGTGCTTTCAATGTCTGCAGTTCGATTCCTTCAGCCACTGCTCCGTTGATCTCGCCCGGAAGTGCTGTCATATCCGCCATTCTTCTTCTATATACAATGCTGACCTTCTTTGCACCCAGACGTTTTGCCGTACGTACCGCATCCATGGACACGTTACCGCCGCCAATCACTGCTACTTCCTTACCAGTCAGATCCGTAATGATATTTTTCCCGATATTTCTCAAAAACTGTACAGCTGACATTACGCCCTCGGAGTTCTCACCTTCCAGTCCAAGCTTCTTATCTGTACTTGCGCCAATCGTAATCAACACCGCATCATACTGCTCACGCAGGTCCTGAATAGTGATGTCCTGACCAATCTTCTTACCATATTCTACCTGTACACCTGTCTTCAGGATCGCATTCACATCGTCCTCCAGACGTTCCTTCGGCAGACGGTAATTCGGAATACCATAGCGCAGCATACCGCCAAGCTTCGGCAGCATCTCGTATACAGTAGTCTGGTGTCCCATCAGCTGCAGATAATAAGCTGCACTTAATCCTCCCGGACCTCCACCAAGTACCGCGATTTTCTTACCTGTTGACGGCGCACATTTCGGCGGTTCCACTTCTCCTGCAAAATCAGCAGCAACACGCTTCAGTCCTCTGATATTGACCGAATCGTCCACCATATTTCTCCGGCACCGTAACTCACATGGATGCTCACAGATAAATCCACATGTCGTTGGGAATGGATTGTCCTTACGGATCAGACGAACTGCATCTGCATACCGTCCTTCTCCCACTAATGCAATATATCCCGGTATATCTACATGCGCCGGGCAGAGTGCCACACAAGGTACCGGCTGGCTATAAGTACAGGTACATCTTCCGTGGCGGATGTGCTCGATATAGTCATCCCTGTATCCCACCAGTCCTTTGTACACCATATGTGCTGCTTCATATCCGATGGCACAGTCCGCTGATTCCATAATAGAAAGGGCCGTTGCCTCCATAGTATCCAGCGTCTCCATCGTAGCATTTCCATCCAGTACATCCTTGATAAAATGGTTCAGCTGTCCAAGACCAATACGGCATGGTACACATTTGCCACAGGTCTGTGCATGACACAGCTCCAGAAATGCTCTGGACATATCTACCGGACATAATCCCGGCGGGCTTGATTCTATTCTCCGTTCCAAATCCTTGTACAGTTCTTCCATTACAATGTGTGTACGATTCGGAGTCCTAAGTTCCAGTCTGCTCATTAAGACCAGCTCCTCTCTGATATACGTAATTACACATATTTTATCAAAAGATCCTGTAAAAAAGAATAGTATCTATATAAGTAGTTTATTTAACGGGTATGACATTTTTTCCACAAAACAGAGTGCACTCTAATTAAATTCTACATATTTTCCTAACAGTTTCTTAAGGAACTTCACACTTATTTTCCAGATCTTACATATTTTGGTCACATTCCTTCGATATACTATAATCATCAACAGGAAAACCAAACACCTAATGATAGAAGACGGCGGTTGTGTAGAATCGCTTCACACAACCGCCGGACTTCGCCTAAAAGCTAAGATGCTTTGACATCTCTTATATAGATTTTTTCTTCTTCTCCGATCGGCTTATCAAGCCGGTCGTTTCTTATGCACTGCTTTTCCAGCAACCACACCGGACACCGCCAGCAATATAATCCACAGACCGATATCTGACACGTCTCCTGTCCGCGCTACGTTTCCTGTCTTCTCTCCGGTATAACCGTTTTTGAACCGTATCTCATCCACTTTATTACCCTCTTTATTGACCACGATCATCTGTACCCCCAGACCGCCGTCTGTCAGATTCTCTACATACACTGAGATCTCATAAGTCTGTTTATCATAATCATAGCCCTTTTCTTCCTTCTGAACAGACTGTTTCAGCGTATAATGCCATATTCCAGTACGCGTATATGTGATCGGTCCGACCTCGTTTTTTTCGCTTCCTTTCATGTCAAATACATACCGGTCTCCGTCACTTTCATCCGGCATCGGGGCATCCTGTTCTTCCCGGAGCAATTCATACCGGAATGTCTGATTCATCTTATCTGGCAGCTTATTCCTGGTCTCAAATTGCTGCACAACAGGAATCATGACAGATACCATCTGTTCCGCTCCCAGTACTTCTTCTGCCGGAAGCAGAATCAAGCTGACGGCGGCACATAATATTAACTTTTTTATTTCTATTTTCACGTTTCCACTTCCTTTTTTATGATTCTCCCAACCAGTACATACCTTCCATTTGTCCTGCCAGAATCACAGGTCGACAGGGTCAGAAAGTGTTCCTTCGCAGACAGTTCCGTTTCCCGATAATACATTGCTTTTTCACGCAGACAGGACAGATATTGCTCCTGCTCATCTTCTGTCAGTGTCACGTTGTAGATCATATCATCGTATGCGTCTGTTTCCAGAAATGCGATAAATTCCAGTCCATGATCCTGACCATTATAATACAGCCTGCCATACCGATGTTCTTCAAAAAATGGTCGTTCTGCAAAACACTCCAGCTCACCAAGCATGGTCTTTTTTTCCATATGATGACCATAGATCACATGATTCAGATCGGTAAAATCTGCGGCATTCCGGCAATCCAGGAACAGACTTCCTGACAGAGCGAATTCTCCGGTAATATCCGTATTCACATATTTGGTGTTATTGTTTGCCTGTGCAAATGGATAATCAATCTTCGTTCCATATACCGTAAGCCATCCGATCACTTCCGGATTAATCGCCTGCAGTTCCCGGAATGAAAGATCATTATCCTCTTCCGGTCTCCAGGTCTCATAATTTTCCATATCTGCACTCTGATATATCTGCCTGTCATCCCATAAAGTGTACACGCCGTACCCTCCCAGGATCAGAACAATCACCAGCACAATCAGATTCACCAGTTCATCCAATACCCTGATAACACTTCTCTTCATCGTATCCATCTCCTGGCCGTATCTCTGCCCCCTGTCACATCAGCTTTCTATCGTATCGATTGCTACCGCATCTGTCTGCGTTTTGTAAGGAACAGAACTGCCATAGCACTCACTGCTGCCAAAATCAATACGATAGCCGTCATATGGTTCATGATCACACCTGTGATTGGCACATTTTTATAGGTATTGGTAAAATCAACAGTATTCTCTTTTTCACCGACCAGATTGGTTGCATTTCCATCTGCTGTAGCAAGCGACTCTGGCTCAGAAGATGCTGTTTTATTTACTGTCGCAGTTCCATTTTCCACAACTTTTACGCCAGGTGTATAATCATCTGCTGCCCCTGTTTCTACCACTTTGTAACGTGTACCTGCTGCCAGTCCTGTAAACACAAGGTTCTCGCCATCATGTAGTCTAAATGATGCTGTTGCAGTTGTTCCGGTTCCAAAGTTCAGTGTAACGGTTTCATTGCCGATCTTACCGGTATAAGATGTATTGTCATCTGTTGCTGCCCGGTACATGGTAATTGTAAAATCAAAGTCCTTCGTCTTATCAGCCAGATCATGGTCACCGGAACCGCTCGTATGCTTTGTTACCGTCAGCGATGCATCCTGTCTGCGATACGTGTTCAGGAAACTTAAAGCCGGTGTTTTATTCTCTCCATCTCTTGCCACAGTATTGGCAATCTGAAGTCCATTCTCGGTATTCTCTACATACACATCCATATAATAAGTGTTCTGATCATAGGTTATATTCGTATTTGTCACACTCTCATTAACCTCTGTCACCTTATAAGTGTATTTTCCTGCATGGGGAAATTCCCCAAAATTGATCTGCTGATTTTTCCGCATCAGATAGACTCCATTGGTCAGATTACCTTTATCTGTGTTGCTGTTATAATTAATCGGTGACACCTGAGCCGTTGGTGCATCCGCCGTTACTTTCTCTAATGTGAATTTAAAAGAAACAGATGGCACATCCATTCCTTCTGACATCTGGAATATCTTCTGAATCTCCGGTGAATTTCCCATCGGAGCTACTTCCTCTGCCATTGCTGTTGTACCGGTACACACTGCCATAGCCAGTGCCCCCACCATTGCCAGTGCTCGAAATCTTTTAGACTGCATCATAATATCTTCTCCTCCTCAAATTCTTATTTATAAAAAGCCCACCGCTTTTTACCCAATGCATTCACTTATATATTTCTTCTTCTGATCACTGTCATCACTACGCCCTGGACATCCTTCAGATCGGTCGTTCCATAGATTCTTCCGTCTTCTGCCGATATCCGGTTATCTCCCAACACGAATATCTGACCTTCCCCTACTGTTAAGGGATACTCAATTCCATTCTTATACGGTAATGTCTCTGTATAGATATCTGCTTCCTGTTGCTGATAACCATTGACGTTTAGTCCTTCCTCTGTCACATCCACTACATCGCCAGATACTGCTGCCACTCTTCGTATCTGCCTGCCGCCATCCTGCTTAATTACCACTACATCTCCTGTGTGATACTCCTGCGTGAGCCGATCATAAATTACCAGATCGCCTGCCCGGATTGCAGGATTCATCGATTCATCGCCGTTCCGGCAGATTCCAAGTAGAAAGATCCATACCACTGCAAAAATGATTCCCAGTAACAATATTTTCAGTAGCAACCACTTCACATCTGCGAAAAGTGAATTATTTTGTTTCTTTTCCATTTCAATCATTTCTCCGTCGTCTGATCAATGCGATGCATAACATGCCTGCGCCCGCCATTAATACCAGTGCACTGCCCACCGCAAAGCTGCCAACGTCATGGATACCGGAATCCGGAATTTCTTCCATATATCGGTTAATAACCGTTGCCGTTCGATCCGCAGACAGGGTTCCTTCACATGTTTCATAAGATGTTTGATATCCTTCCTTATCTGCCAGAACTTCTGTCACCTGATAGCCGGTTCCTACCGGCAGTTTCTCGATGCATACCTGTTTACCGTCACATAGCGAAACTACCGCTTCGCCATGGCTGTCAAATTCCACTCCTCCGTAGCTTCCGGTTACCGGATTCCCATCCTTGTCTGCCAGACGGATCTTTATTTCAAACTGCTTCGTCTTATCTCCAAGCTTTCCTTCCACTTTTTTCTGAACAGTCAGTGACGGCATCCGTGTATTGGTTACCGCATATCCTTGTTCGGCATCGCCGGTAATCTCTGATTCATATCCATCCACAGCGTCTTCTGCGATTCGATAAGTATGTCCCTTTGCCACATGGATAAATGTTCCCGCCCACTGATTCTCCGCATTAAGCGTTAATGTCCGATATTCGGTCTGCTCGTTATCCTGATATAACCGAATTACAACCTGATCCGGAAGGTTTGTATTCTGGTTCGTATTTTCCCATCTCTTAGTTACTGCAATCTGTGTATCTGATACCTGCACAACCGGTTTTTCCTGATATGCATCCGTATCTGGTGCCGCGCCGTCTGTACCATAGGTATAGGTAAGAGACACTTTTTCATTAACATTGGAGTAGAATCCATTCTTTTCTGCGCTTGTCGCATTACCCGGTGCATCACTTCCTGCACTTCCTGTATGCGGATAGACACCATTCTGATCAGCATATTCGTCATATGCTTTCTGCGTCGGTTTCACTTCGAAATTCACTGCATACACGGTATCCTTATCTAATACAAAACCACTTTTAAATGTTGCTGTAACAGTCTTAGTATCCGCATGATACTGCACATGAACGGTTCCCTCCCGGGTAATATTCGTTGTTACCCCTCCTTTTGTTGCTGTCACAGTATAATTCATTCTATTATCCGGTAATTCCACATAATCACTGAGTACATCTGTGATTGTCACATCCCGGCAGGTATACTCGATACTCTCTGCAATTTCTTTAAATGCATCCGCTAACTGATCACTGTCTGCTGCTTTGTAATATTTTGTAGCCGATGCACTGGAGCTCTTCAATAGATCTGACATTCTGGTATTACCGCTTCCCCACACTGAACCGAATCCAATGGTATAAAATGCATTTAATCCGGTAATCTGTCTGAGCTGGCTCTGTGCATGATTGTAAGCATCAGAATCATAACTGCTGCCATTACCAGCGGTATCACCCCGACTGTTATAATAAAATGTTGGTTCTCCATCTGACAGGAACACTACGATTTTCTGTGCATCTGACCTGCATTTTCCAAGCAACTCTGCCCCTGTCCGAAGACCTGCTTCCCAATTCGTACCGCCATAAGCGCTTATGCTCTTCACACTGTTATCAATCGTTGCTTTGCTGTCCGTCCATACCTGCTCTGCCCAGGCATCGTTGTATGTTCCGTCACTCTTATTTCCGCTGTAACTCACAACAGCCATCCTCGCATCCAGTGTGGATCTGGTTCCGAGAATTGCTTCTGTAAGACCATTTGTCCCGGACACTACATTTTTCAATACAGCCATCTTAGACTGTCGCTTATACCCATTTCTGATTTCTTCGTTCATACTCCCGGACTTATCTATGATAAGCAGGACATCTACTTTTGGTCTGATACTTTCGGAAGCATAGGCTCCTTTAACATCCAATGTCAGCGTATAGCTGTCATTGCCGTTATATCGGATATATTTATGATGCTCCGGCACTACTTTCCTGACAGTGCTTTGCTGGAGATTCATCATGAGGGGAGATGCCGTCACATCCTCTGTCTGGCTCTCTTCTGTCTGTTCTGTTTCAGGCTGATCATCCTCAGACGGTTCCATCTCTTCCTGTACCTTGTCCGTTTTCTCCTGGGCAGTACTTTCGGTCGTATCCTTCTGCGTCCCTGCTTCCCCCACATCTACATCCACCTGTTCCATAGATATATCCCCTGTCAGCTCACCTGCATAGACCGATATAGTACTCATTCCAAGAAGCATTGCCATAACAAGCATCACCGCCAGCAGCCGGCTCTTCCTGGACTGTCCATGATATCTTCTCTTCTTCACATCCGCCCCTCCCTTTCTCTGTGCACTTTTCAAGGCTGTAGTAAGAATATATGCAATTTTTGTGACAGGCATACCAACATTTGCCAGTTAATTTTCGACAAAAAGAAGGCAGATATATAACTCTTCTGGGGAGGTATCGCCCGAGAGTCATATATCTGCCTTACGATAATGTCATATTTAATAGATACCAGGGTCAAAAATTCATTACTTCTGCCACTCTTTTACTTCTTTTCTAAGCCATTCAGCATGTGCATGGATAAGCTTACTTCCGCCGCAGGCATTTCTTAAAATCACCGGCTGCTCCATAGGCATCCCCCAGATCCAGCTCTGTCTTAAGATCACTGTTCAGGTATACGGTCTGATTTGTCTTCTTGTTATGCACACAAAGCCACCCATTGTCACCGCCATATGAAATGCTTTCATAATCATTAGAACGCTTCACATTGCCCTCCAGATCAAAGAGCACATTACCACCAATCGGCAGTTCGTCTTCATCATATAACATACTGCCGGTATCTGCGATCACATACTTCCCGTCCCTGGTAAAATACATACTTATAATGTCAGACACTCCCATGCCGCTCACATCTTCATCTGATATCAATACCTTTCCACTCTGATCCACCAGCTCATAATCGCCATCATCCGTTGTAATAATCTCGACATCTGTCGGAGCAGAATCAGCCTCTGCTGTCTCTTCCTCTGCTTCTTCAGAAACAGCATCTTCCGCCTCTACCGGCGTATAATTATCCATCTCTTCCAGCAGTGCCTCTTCGTCATAATAGCCGCCGCCCTCTTCTTCGATTCCTTCTCCATGCTCCTCCAGTATCTGACCTCTCTCATCCAGCACATAATACCTATATGCTTCTGATTCACCCTGCTTATCCGTATAAACAGACTTATACGCAAGAATCCGGAATCCATCATCCGTCATCCCCATGGTAATCTCATCAAACATACATGCGACTACACACTCTCCATATTCATTGATCAGCCCTTTTGCAACCTCATCGCCCTCATTGACCTCCGCCAGGTACTGATACTCCTCATGCAGTTCTTCCTGATCCGGTTCCTGATAGCTTAACTCCTGCTGAATCTGCTTTTCGGAAGGTCCGCATCCTGTCACCAGAGCCGGCACCATCAGCATGCTCAGTGTCATTGCTATCCGCATTATCCTGTTCTTCATAGATGTATCCTCACTTTTTCCTCATTCTTTGCCTGAATCATAACTTTGTGAAGATTATACCATGAGCTGGGCGTTGATATCAATTCAGCTTTTTGGATACTTATCGCATTGAACGCGAAGATAAAGCCGGTGTAGGTTATGTTGATTTTATTTTTTATCCATTTGTTAAAAGCGATGATACCATCATTATTGAACTGAAAATTAATCACACTGCTGCTGACGCAATCCGCCAGATCAAAGAGCGTCAATATGCCCTTCGTTTTGAAGGCAAATTCGGAGAAGTGCCAGAATACACCGGTCGGATCCTTGCAGTCGGTATTGCTTATAATAAAAATGATCCTCAGAAGTCTCATGAATGTAAGGTAGAGGTATTACGCGAAAAATTATAAAAAAGAATATGTCTGTTACGCAAAAACACCCTGACAACGCAAAGCAATATGCTCTGTGTCGTCAGGGTATTTTCTAATGTTACTATTATCTGCCTTTATGCAAGAATCGGTTTCAGTCCTTCTGCCAACTGATCTTTCTTAGCCTGAGCTTCTGCCAGATCTTTACCAAGTGTGGTGAAGTATGTCTTGATCTTTGGCTCTGTACCGGACGGACGCACGATTACGGTTGCTCCGTCTTCCATGCTGTAGATCAGTACATTGGCTGCCGGAAGTCCGGTCTCTTCCGTCTTCTTGTAATCGGTAGCTTTGACTACCTTCACGCCTCCGATGTCTGTCGGCGGATTGTCGCGGAGTCCCTGCATGATAGATGCCATCTTATCCATACCGGTAAGTCCCGGGAACTCGAAGCTGTCTACCTTGTTCAGGTAACGTCCGTACTCACTGTAAATCTCTTCCATTCTCTGTTTCAGAGAACTTCCGATACTTCTATAATATGCTGCCATCTCGCAGATCAGCATAGATCCGATCACAGCATCCTTGTCTCTTACATATGGTCCTGCCAGATATCCGTAGCTTTCCTCAAATCCGAAGATAAAGCGGTCTACTTCTCCGTCAGCTTCCAGCTTGGCGATCTGATCACCGATCCATTTGAATCCTGTCAATACATTACGGAGTTCTACGCCGTAATGTTTCGCTACTGCATCAGCCAGTGGTGTGGATACGATAGACTTCACTGCTACTGGGTTCTCCGGCATCGTCCCCTTCTCAATACGTCCTGCACAGATGTAATCCAGAAGCAGTACACCTACTTCATTACCGCTTACCAGCTCATAAGATCCATCCGGGCACTTCATCGCGATACCTACACGGTCTGCATCCGGGTCTGTAGCGAGCATCAGATCTGCGCCCTTTTCCTTTGCAAGATTCAGCCCCAGTTCCAGAGCCTCAAAGATCTCCGGGTTAGGGTAGCTGCATGTAGTGAAGTATCCATTTGGATATTCCTGTTCCGGCACGATAGTAATATCTGTCACGCCGATATCCTTTAATACCTGTGTTACCGGCACTAATCCCGAACCATTCAACGGGCTGTATACAAGCTTCAGTCCGGCTGTCTTGCACAGACCCGGACGAACCTGTCTGGACTCGATAGCGTCATATAATGCCTTCTTGCAGTCATCTCCTACGAAATGGATCAGGCCTTTCTCTACGCCTTCTGCAAATGACATGTATTTGGCACCTGTCAGCACGTCCGTCTTCTGGATCTCTTCATATACTACTGCTGCCGCATCATCGGTCAGCTGGCATCCGTCCGGTCCGTAAGCCTTATATCCGTTATACTTGGCAGGATTGTGGGACGCTGTCACCATAACGCCTGCATTACACTTATAATAACGTGTTGCAAATGACAGAGCCGGTACCGGCATCAGTGCGTCGTAGATTCTTACCTGAATGTCATTGGCTGCCAGCACTCCTGCTGCAGTCTTGGCAAATACATCACTCTTCAGACGACTGTCGTAGCTGATTGCTACCGTCTGGCTTCCACCCTGTGTCTTTACCCAGTTAGCCAGTCCCTGTGTTGCCTGACGTACTACATAAATATTCATACGGTTCGTTCCTGCTCCCAACACACCACGAAGTCCGGCTGTTCCGAACTTCAATGCCAGTGCAAAACGCTCCTTGATCTCATCATCATTACCTTCAATTCCCGCTAATTCCGGTCTCAGATCCGCGTCTTCCAGATCTGTATTCAGCCAGCGTTCATATTCTTTCTGATACATTTTCACCACTCCCAGCTTTTTATTTCTATAATTTTTTGTTCAATATGACAAAAATCTAATTATAATATACCATGTTTACAAGTGTCAGGCAATCAAAAAGCACGTAATAACATGATGTCACACTCTCTCATGTATGCTATACTACTGTTATTGAATCATGCTAATGGGCAGAAGCCCCGACTATGATACTTATGGAGGTAATTATTATGAATACGTCTCATACAGTCTGTCAGATTGAACACCATGCGATGATGTTTGCCTTTCTATCCAAACATGCAATCCGCCTCTGCGGCAATCGCGGAAAGGACGCCATTCTGGATGCCATGACCAAATATGGTAAAGAACGGGGACGGCGCATGGCTCTTAATGCACAGACACACGGGGATCCGCTGAATACCATGACGAATCAGGCTTACGGCGAGTGGAAGCCTGACTACCCGGGACAGATGGAATTTGGCCAGCTCTGTACGGAGCCGACACTGCAGACCTACATTTCCAAATGCGCCTGGTGTGAAGCCTGGCAGAAGCACCACATTACCGAATACGGCAAATACTACTGTGTCAATGTTGACAATGCTGTCTATCAGGGATTCCGACCGGATTTTACATGTACACCGATCAGCACTTCTATGAGCTGGGGCGGTGACTGCTGTAAATTCGACTGGGGGCATCCGTTATCTGCTGAGGACAATGAAGCTCTTGCCGCTAAGAAAAAGGAACTTGGCACATCCTGCATGAAAGATTTCAATTTCCATACAGCACATCTGATGCACACCATTACCCGCGTCCTGACCAAACAGTTAGGCGCTGCCGGAGAGAAAGCCGTCACACTGGCTCTTGCCGAGTATGTGGATACCTTCGGTCAGGAATATCTGGATGTGTTGGATACCATCTCATTGGATGAGATCTATCCATTTGAAGTGTAACTTGTCCATGGAAACTGACATTATTATATCTATGCGAAAGGAATTATTTTTATGAATTTTATTGACAACTGGCTTACTACTAATAAGGAAGAACTGATTCACATTGCCAGTGATATTTTCTGTCATCCGGAGACCGCTTATCAGGAGACGTATTCGTCCAAACGGTTGGCGGACTTTCTGGAAACGCAGGGATTCCGGGTAACCTGGAAAACAGCTGGCATCGACACTGCATTTACCGCTGTCTGGGGTTCCGGCAAGCCAATGCTTGGAT
>OLVT01000857.1_pt1 | contig 30620 bp, 29 predicted proteins | sample 1673241 | NCBI WGS metagenome assembly OLVT01 (sample SAMEA3178936, study PRJEB25190) | human gut metagenome | biome: human gut; feature: human-associated habitat; material: faeces | place: Austria | collected 2013 | reverse complement strand
ATTATCCTACATAAGGGGGCTTTTTGTCATTGTCCGTTTTTACTGGTTCAGTTCAGTGTCTAACTCACACTCAACTTTATCGTATTGAGGTACAGGTTTTGTTTCTGTAGATGTTCCATCAACAACAGTGAATTCTACTGTTTTCGTACCATAATATTCTGCCGTAACAGCGATCTGGTATTTGCCAGCCTGTGTAAACAAATCTTTCCCCAAAATTAAATCTTTGCCGGAAATTTCATAGCCAATCTCATCATAAACAGATTCCTGTCCATCAGGCAAAACTTTTTTCTCTGTACCATCTGGATATGTCAGCTTGACTTCTTTCAGATATTTCCAGATGTCACCTGTGGCATTTTCCCCGGCAACCGTTACAGTAACAGTTTCTCTAACATTTCCAGCTTTTACTTCCAGAACTGTGTCTTCAACTGTTTTGTCATAATCCACTTTCATTTCTTTATCCTGATATCCGCCAACTGAAATACAAATGGTATTTTCGCCAACTTTCAGTTTTTCACCAGGTATTATTAAAGTAGAATTGTCCAGATTTACAGTAAAATCACCTTTTTCCAATGGATGCATGTTATCACCGTTGAGATAAATTTCTCCATCCTTTGCAATCGCAGCCAAGTAAGCTGTGTCTGCGCAGCTAAGCTTCAGGTCAGAACCTTCTTGACTTTCTACCACAGTCAGTTCTGGTGCAGGTCTACCGATGTAGCTACCGCCCATTTGTGTTTCCCCAAGGAGGTTGTCTTCCAATACATATTTTGCTGCGTAAGGGCGATTCTGTGTTACAGAAGCAGTTTCTTCTTTCTGGAATTCAGCAAAAGTCAGATATTCACCATTAGCTTCTGCTTCGTTTACCAGATTGGTAAAGGCGCCACTCTTTCCGCTGTAGTCATAGAATACTTCGCCACCTTTATCAAAAACATAAAGCCAGCTTGTCATATCCTGATCCCATCTTTCAGCAATTTTTGCTGCACTTTCCTGTTCGATGCCCAGTTCTGTCAGAATTTCCGCATTTGCCAGCAAATCAGAGTCAAAAATCAGATATGCGTTCATCACGTTGCTGCCACCGTCTCCACCGGAAGACCCGCCTCCATCGAAGGTTGCCATGGTAACAGCATCAGCACCAGCATATGTAATGGCATTATTCACCCCACTGCCAACTACAAAAGTTGTTTCCATAGGTTTGAATCCCTCAGCATAAACCTTAATCGTATATGTTCCATTATCTGGAATATTATTATGTCCCTCAACATCGTTGTAGAGAACGAACAAATTACCAAACAGGTAGTAATCTGTAATTTTTTCCAGCTCTTTTATTTCTCCATCCGGTGCAGTCAATGTTACACGATATACAGGCATTGTAATGCCGTATACCATATCCTCTACATGGAAATACACGTTTTTACCGCTTTGGATGACGCCGCCATTCCCCTGTAAATACATAGATGGTGCTGTTTTATTTACCACATGAATCGGGAACAGCCAGCTTTGTCCACCACTTGTAACTCTGATGTTGTAACGTCCATTGCTATAGAAATTAGTCTGTCCCAAAGATATACTAATTTGACCAACAGTTTTTCCATTATGTTCTACCTGCTCTGTCTTGTACTGAAGTTTGTCATTTAAAGTATTATTGTTTTCATTGAATGCCACCAGATCAACATCCGTAATGCCATCGAACCACTGTTTTTCTTCTGCAGTGGAATAATTGAACATTACGATAACTTCACCTGTGCCTTCTTCTGTAACTTCTGCATCAGGGCTATAGTATGGGATGGATTCATCAGATGCGTCCAAATCAAATGTTGTTTTTTCAGGATATACTCTTACATTCCCAGCTTCATCATAATTTGTCAAATGATAGTCCCAAACCGCTACAGCGCCATTTGCCATCAGATTATAGGATTCTGGTACTGACGCCAATACTTCCGGTTCTTTAGGGTTCTGGTTATCTGTCAGCTTTACTTCCTGTTTGCTGTTTCCGCTTTCCAATACCAATTTGGCAGGCTTCAAAGAAGTCAGTTCCCATTTGACGATGGTTCCATCATCATCTACATTGGTAAAATTAGAAGTAACATTAACTCCGTCAATGATCAGTTTTGTATTATCCTTGGAGAAGCCTTCTTCAAAGGAAACGACAACATACTGACTTCGTCCTAAATCTACCAGTTTCGTCTGTGCAGCTTTAGCGATATTCTGAGAAGGTTTGGAGCTACCACCGCCACCGCTGCTGCTACCACCGCCACCGCTGCTGCTACCACCGCCGCTACTGCCTCCAGAACTTCCTTTATTGGAATTGTCTTTTTCTTCCGTCTTTGTTTCCTCTTTTTCTTCTTCAAGATTGGTATTTTTTAGTGCATCCATAGATCTGGAAAGAAGAGCGATACCTTCTGCTCGTGTCATTGATTTTTGAGGCATTAATTTGACATCCGCACCATAAAGATATCCATCAGAAATTAACTTTGCCATTGCATTTACTGCAAAAGCAGATATATCATCTCTATCTGTAAAATCATCCAAAACAGATAAATCTACTGAAGTATTTTCTTCAAGCAGTCTTACAATCATAACCGCAGCCTGTTCTCTTGTGACAGGCTGATTCGGGGACATAGTGGTTGCCGATGTTCCGCTCATATATCCTGCAGATAAAGCTTTTGCTAAATCAGAGCGATACCAAGCACTATCTTCTACATCTGTATAGTTTGCAATAGATGGAGATTCTTCTGTATACCCCATTACTCGATTAATAACAGCTGCAAACTGCGCTCTTGTCATAATCTGATTTGGAAGATAATTCCCAGTTCCATCACCAGCAATATATCCATTCTCCGCGAATGTTAAAATATTTGTTGTTGCGCCCAATGTCCATCAATATCAGAACCAGCCGCAAATACCTGTGCAGAGGGAAGTGCCCCTAACGCAATACTTGAAGTCATTAATGCTGCACATATCTGTGCCTGTAGTTTTTTCATAAACGCCTCCTCTTAAGTTAGCAATGACTAACTTAATGTTATAATGAAGTATTTCATATTAATATCTAATCCCTTCTACATATTCCACTTCCCCTCTAATTGATAAGAGTTAGCATATGCTAACTCTTATCAATTATAAAAGAACAATAACTTTATTTCAATCGTCACATTATTCAAATTTGATGTATAAAAATTGTGAAACACTCACAGTATCTCTCTGTGATAAAACCAAAAATCACTTTGATTTCATTTTTTGCTTACGCTTGGAATTTTGAGGAAACCAGCCACGTGCAACACGTTTTGTTTGCTCTTTCAATTCTTTGATACTCCATAAAAAAGAACATCCTAAGATACCTAATAATACAGAAAATATATTGTTCATAAATAAGGAGAGTATCAAACAAAACAAACCCATCATGAAATATACTGGCCAAATACGTTCTGAAAAATAATATTCACTCCATATTACCAACGGATGAAATATACCAATAATACACAAAGAAGCAATTCCTACTAAAATTCCATCAAAATGAAACATATCCTCCACCTCATTTTCAATAAAATATTCAATTTCAATGCCATCCAGTACATTTGCGAAAATGCCAGTATTCCCGATATTTATAATACAGGAATTCATCTGCAGAAAAAATCTTAAAAAATTTATATGCATTAATATACTTCCCGTAGTTTTCTCCAAAAATCTATACAGGAAAGCGACGTTCCATTTAGAAAAACGGAACGTCGCTTAAATGAATCTATTAAAATATCATGACTTTATAGAGAATAGCATGCAATCTCCAATATGGAAATCAAATTTCACATTGTACAAGTGTTTTCAAAGCTGAAAAGCTTTCTGCGCCCATACAATGTTCCAACTCACATGCATCTCTTGATGCAATTTCTGGTTTCACTCCCAAACTGATAAGTAATTTACATAGCACTTGATATCTTTCATTCATTTCTTTTGCAATCTGCAAACCTTTCTGAGTTAAGTAAATATACTTTCCGTCGACCAGATAAACAAAACCTTCTTCCGCTAGAATCTTTACGGAAACAGATACAGTAGCGCGCGAAACAGATAAGGCATGCACGAGATGCTGATTGCGTACAACTCCTTTTTGTGAAAGTTCATAAATAGTTTTTAAGTAATTTTCTGTTACTCTCCTCTGTTTCACTTACCTCACCCATCCTTATATAATAAGATGTAACCTGTAATTATATAATCAAATTCGTTATTACGAAAATACAATTACTTATTTGTCTTATCACAGCAACAACTTCCATGCCCGTTTTCTTTTGTTCCACAGGAACAACCATCTGGGCAACCAATACATTTCCGTCCGCTTTTTTTCGCCCTATAAACATATATGCCAGCTGCTACCACAATGATGAGAATGATTGCAATTATGATATAGTCAATCATACCGTTTTCGCTCCGTTCAATTCATATTCGTGTTTCAGTTCCTTTTCTGTTTTCTTGCACAGATAAATCACAACAGCTACCATGATCAATACTGCAATCAAACCAGGTACAAAGCCAGCTCCTACAGAACCTGTCGTAATCAAAGTACCAATCTGGTATACTAAGAAACCAACGGTATAACCAGTACACAACTGTAAGCCAATACCGCCCCACAACCATTTTTTGCTTTTCATTTCAGAGTTCATGGCACCAATGGCCGCAAAGCAAGGAGGTGTATACAGGTTGAACATCAGATATGCCAGTGCAGCAACTTTTGTAATAGCAATTACACCTGCAATTTCACCGCCTGCACCTTCAATCATTGCCAACTCTTCTGTATCAATCAGATTTTCCAAACCAACAAAGCATACAGCTAAAGTACCTACAACGTTTTCTTTTGCAATAAAGCCTGTTACTGCTGCCGCTGCCAGCTGCCAGCTAAGTACACCAACAATGGGAATCAGCAAATAAGCAAATGGTCCAGCAATGGAAGCCAAAATGGAGCTATCAGCAGTTTCTGCCACCTGGAAACTCCAGTTGAAAGTCTGCATAATCTGTACAGCTGTATTACACAGCAGGATAATGGTCGCTGCTTTTACGATGTACGCCCAGCCACGTGCACACATCGCTTTCAAAGCAAAGATAAAAGAGGGTGCTTTGTATTCAGGCAATTCCATAATAAAGAAAGACTTACGGTTTTTATATCCAGAAATTTTGTTTACGAGCAAAGCGCCAAGGAAAATCAAAACAATGCCAGTAAAATACATCAGGAAGCTAACCCAACCAGCATCTTCAAAGAAAGCACCTGCAAACAAAGCAATTACGGGAATTTTTGCACCACAGGGCATAAAGGGTGTCAGCATTGCTGTCGCACGACGTTCGCGTTCGTTTCTAATTGTACGGCTTGCCATAACACCAGGAATTGCACAACCAGTACCGATTACAAAAGGAATCACGGATTTACCAGAAAGACCAACTTTTTTAAAGATTGGATCCAGCACAACAGAAACACGGGACATATATCCACAATCTTCCAGCAATGCAATCAGGAAATACATGATCATAACCAGTGGTAGGAAACCAACAACGGCACCAACGCCGCCGATGATACCATCAACCAACAAGGCTGACAGCAACGGATTCGCATCTGCCAGTAATTCACCGATGTAACCCTGGAAAGTTTCAATCCAAGCAACCAATGTATCCGCGATCAATGGACCGACCCATACCTGTGAAATTTGGAACACCAAAAACATGACAACAGCAAAGATGGGAATACCCACGATTTTGTTGGTCAAAACATTATCTATTGCGTCACCTGTGCCCTTATCTTTTGTCAAGATTTTTCTTTTTTCCACTTGGGACACCAGGTCATTTACAAATGCAAATCGTTTTCGATCCGCTTCTTCAACGACATGCTTATTGGTCAAATCAATATCCCCTTGCACATAGGGTGCTTTTTGAACTTGTCCCTTTGAAGCCACCGCTGCATCAACAACCAATTTCAGACCTTCGGCAGCAGTTGAAACTGTTTCTACTACCGGGCAGCCCAGCTTTTCTGAAAGGACTTTTGTATTGATGGTAGTTTCTTTTTTCTTATTGATATCACTTTTATTCAATGCTACTACCACAGGAATTCCCAATTCCAAAAGCTGTGTCGTAAAAAACAAGCTACGACTTAAATTAGTTGCATCCACAATATTAATAATGGCATCTGGATGTTCATTTCTAACGTAAGAGCTTGTGATACTTTCTTCCGATGTGAAAGGTGACATTGAATATGCACCCGGAAGGTCAACTGCAACCAGTTCTTCCACTTCTCCAGAGTAATTCTTTTTAATAGGATGTTCTTTTTTTTCAACCGTAACGCCAGCCCAGTTCCCCACTTTTTCATTTCTGCCTGTCAAGGCATTGAACATAGTGGTTTTACCAGAGTTCGGGTTGCCTGCAAGGGCAATTCTCATAATACTTCCTCCTCTTCCCTATATAATATTTGCTTTATATTCAGACATATAGTTATCTTACGCTAACCATATGTCAAAATAAACTACTCTCATAAAAATCAAATCTGAATTGCTGCTGCCAATTGATTATCGATATTGTATCTGCCGTCCTTAATGGAAACAACGCATCCACCTTTTAATCGAGAAACAACTGTAATTGGTTCGCCTGCATAACAGCCAAGAGAAAATAAAAATGCATTTAACTCCTCATCATCTGTATTAATGCTTTGAATAATATATTCTTTTCCCTCAAGTGCATGTTCTAATGTCATGAAAATTCTCCCTTTATTATGTATTTACTTTCAATACGCTAATTTATGTTAGTTACAGCTAACACAAAAATATATTGCAGTTAGCGTTATCTAACTCACACATAGTATATACCTTAGTATTATATATGTCAAGAAAAAATATTTATTTACGTAATTTTTGAGATACATTATAATATAAGAAATCATTTTAATACCATCACAATCAAACAAAAAAGTTGTTCAGTTGTCATTAGCTAACTGTTATATTTTATATAATCTCTCATACAGCCTCCGAAATCATACTAACCAATAATATTGATTATCATTTTACTTGTTAGTATTTTAAAATTTTACCCGTTTGATATGATACAAGAAAGTTGAAACAAGATTATTAGACTTTCGCCAAAAGCGACCTACTTTATATTCACAAAATTATGATAAAGCACTAGTGAAAAATATGGGCAGATGATATGCCCCGTGCTCCCACAAAGAAATCAATCTGACAGTTTCGCTGTTTCCTTAATATTAATCCCAGCAGTCAATGGTTATAAAACGATAGGCTAATTTATTTCTATTCCACTTAATCAATCATATTAAAAGAACATCAAAAAGCTGGTTTAATTAGTCATATAGAGCCAAGTTCTCATTTTAGTATACAAAAATTCCAATGCTCTTAAAGGATAGAAATACTATTCACGTTAAAAAAAATTCTTACTTCCATTTCCTAATGGAATCCTTTTATAAAACTATGAAATAAGTACTTATTCAAGGTATCAATTTTGAATCACTTAAATAGACTCAAAAATTATCTTTATAAATATTGGACTATATTATATAACTGAATTTAACTACACAAAACTTGCCCATCTTTCTTTCATTCAATTCGAAAAAGGCAATCCACAAAACCTATACACTTTTTCTAAAGAATCTAATCGCGTCCGCAACAAATAATGGGATGGGATACCATACATACTTTTTTAACATAAAAATCCTTTTTATTCAGTAAATTATTTGCACAGATCATACTAATATCTACATAAAAACCAGTTGAAAAGTATGTTTCAACTGGTTTTCCAAATCGCATAAATTATATTTTAATGTTGCAATACTCAGCAATTATAAAACGTATAACTCTTATTTCTTTCGCATATGACACACGCCTATCACTGCAAACAGAGCTCGAAAACTTTGGTCCAATAACAGAGCTGTCCATGCTCCATATAGCTGCATATCCAGCACAACAACCAACAAATAAGTAATCAATGGACGTAATATGGCAATGCTCACCAATGAATATATAGCTACATATCCTGTATGACCCATACCTCTCAATATCCCTGCATGAGTCAAAGAAAAACTTTCCGGAAAACTCACAAACGCTACAAACAACATAATCCCTGAAGCTAACAGCAGTTCTTGTCCTTCTAACGCATACATGGAAAGCACAGGAACACGTAAGACAATACACAAAACACATGCTATAGATGCAGTCAGCAAACTTTCCCATTTTACCACATGGCAAATTTTTTTCAGTTTTTTCCCACCTGTTGCTCCAATGTCATTTCCACACTGTATCAATCCGGCTTTTCCCATACCTTGCGAAAAACTATAGTATATATCGCACATTCCCATACAGATATTGTGTATTCCAAGAGAAGATGCTCCCAGCCCTGCTACAATCCTTGTGTATGCAAACATACCAAAACGTTCAACCGCCTGCTCAGTAAATACCCCTCCATATAATGGCATAATCTGACTCAAATACCTTCGATCAGGTTTCCATCTACTTTTCTTTAGCAATGATGCTGGATGCTTTTGGGGCAAAAGAATAAGAAGTGTATACCCGAGTGCAGCAACTGCTCCAAACAATGTTCCTAATCCAGCTCCAAACACCCCCAGCCTAGGAGCGGGTCCAATACCATAAATAAAGACCGCATTACACAACACATTGATTACATTTCCTAGCACATTCGCCTTCAAAACAGATTTCGTATCTCCAAGCCCTGCTAAAACACCATGTAATGCAATGGCAGGGGCAGTAAAGAACAATCCGAAAAAAGCAGGTCTTGCATATGCCATAGCAGAATCCAAATAAGTCCTGTCTGCTCCCGCGAACAACAAAATAGGTTCTAACAACAGAATCGTGCAAAGCAACAATATTCCGCCGCCCAGTAATGCAATCGTTAGTGTTTGTTTTGTAAATCTACTAAAACATCCTCCTTTACTTTCTCCACTACGCCGTGCAACATACGCTGTTACAGCCACTGCAAAAGCTCTAGAAAAACACAATATCACCATTCTGGGTTGTGAAAAAATACTCACCGCAGCTACAGCTGTCGTTCCTAACGAAGAAACCATCAACAAATCTACTGCTGAAAGCATCATTTGCAGCAATCCTTCTGCCGCAGCAGGCCCTGCAAGGCGCCAAAAAACTTTACGTTCTTCCATAAGCAACTATGGCATCTCCAGGCTGTACGCCAAGAGCCGTTGTATAGTAAAGTATCACTCCGTCGAATTCGGCTTTGATTTCTACTGGTTTGCCCTTCGGATATGGTTGCAGCACTCCCAAAATATCCCCTTCTGAGACAAAATTACCTGCAGTAATTTTGGGGTACCAATACCCATATACAGTTGACTCTTCATATTTGGCTTTCGCAATTTCCTGCTGCTGTACCAATTTGAACTTTTGTTCTGAAATAGAAAGATAAGACATGATTCGATATACATCTTCCATACAGTCTGCAACCTCTAATTCAGACCACCGTCCACCCTCTCCTCTTTCAATGAGCAAAGAGGGAACACCTTTTTGTACTGTCCAACTATATAAACCGTTTTTTGCTGTTGATCGCACACGATAAGGTACAGAAAGCATCTTTGCACCTTCCAAAGCCAACCGGTTCACCTCATCACTACCCACCGAAGGAATAAATACCAAAGGAAATAAAGATTCATTGATATCTCCACTATGCAAATCAATCAAAAAATCTGCATAGGGATAAATTTCTTTTTCTATGGTATATGCGATTTGTTCAGACAGGGTTCCATCTTGTCTACCCGGAAAAGCTCGATTCAAATTTACATTATCTTCCGGTACCACCTGCTTTGCACCACTTAAAAAGCCCTGTGCATTTACAAGCGGTAATATTATCATATTCCCGGATAATCTTTCAGTGTTTAATTCTTTAATTAATCTCTTTATTGCCTCAATTCCAACATACTCACATCCATGGACACCCGCCGCCACAACCAATGTCTTACCTGGAAAAGCACCACAGTATAATATAACATCTAACGCATACTCTTCATTTACATGAATTTTGATGTACTTTTTTTCTCCACGTTCTATTTTATGTCCACATAGGATCATACTGTTTTCGCCTCCTCCGTATCAAACACGATAATAGACTCCAATAATTTGCGGGCATACTGATCTTTCGTTTGACTGATTTTATCTACCGGAAGATATTCCGTTACATGACCTTGATACAAAAAGAGCACATCGTCACATAGATAAGTAATAGACGTCAAATCATGGGTAATAAAAATATATGTCAGCTGAAGTTTTTCTTTCAGTTCCAACAACAAATCCATAATCTGCACTTGTGTATGCGCATCCAATGAGGATATAGCTTCATCAAATAACACGATCTGTGGATTGCAGGACACTGCTCTGGCAATGCACACGCGCTGCAACTGACCGCCGGATAATTCATGCGGAAATCTATCCGCAAAATCTTCAGACAGCCCAACCAACTCTAATAATTTTTTGATTTCCTTTTCATATTGCAGCTTTTCCTTCTCTCTCCTTTGACGAACAAATAAACCTTCTTTGATGACATCGCTCACACGGAATCGAGGATTGGCTGAAGTCGTATAATCTTGGAACACAACACTTAGTTTATTTTGCAATTCTTTACGACCTTTTCGCGATGCATAAACAGAAGTTCCATCTATCATAACCTCACCTGTATCGGGTTTCAACAAACCGCAAATCACGCGTCCCATGGTTGATTTGCCGCTTCCGGATTCACCCAAAATACCAAGGCAAGTTCCTTTCTTTACTTTTAGTGACACATCAAACAGCACCTGTTGTCTAGTGTGTCCAAAAATCTTATCCTGTCGTTCGCTTCGGAAACTGACACAAACTTTATCTAGCTGGAGCACAATGGCTCACCTCACCTTCCAACGCCTTTCTGTATTTTCGCATGACATCTCGTCTTTTTTCAATTAATAATCTGGTATACGGATCTTTTGCATAATGCATAATATGACAAAATTCACCCTGATCAACAACCACCCCCTGATTGAGTACAACGATCCGATCTGCCACACGTGAAATTGCATTCAGATCATGGGATATAAAAATCATCGCCACTTTATGTTCCTCTTTGATTCGCAAAAACTCATTCAAAATCTCGAACTGTGTAATAGCATCAATAGCAGTAGTTGGCTCATCCGCAATCAAAAGTTCTGGTGTCATGGAAGTTGCAAGACCGATCATGATCCTCTGCAACATACCACCAGAAAGTTGATGAGGATATTTCTCCAGTACTTCCTCAGGGTTCCTGATTTGCATCTTCAAAAGCATGTTAATAGATCTTTCTCGAACTTCTTCGTTATCCCATTGATTATGTGCTGCATAGGTTTCTGCAATCTGATTCCCAATACGATAAAGTGGATCAAAGGATGTCATAGGGTTCTGCAGTACCATCCCCACTTTACCACCTCTTAATTTTCTCAACTCTTCAGCGTTTTTTCCGAGCAACTCATCCCCTTGGAATTTTGCGCTTCCTGAAACCTGAAAATTTTTGTCTAAAAGTCCCATTGCAGCCTTCATGGTCATGGACTTTCCGCTTCCAGATTCGCCTAAAATACCAAGGCATTCTCCAGGTGCTACAGAAAACGAAATTCCCTTCACTAAGTCTTTTGTTTTTTTTCTGCCCTGCAAAGAAACACATAACTGATTCAATTCCAATACTGGTTTCATTGCTTCACCTCCTTTGGATCCAATACATCACGCATAGCATCTCCCAATAAGTTAAAGCAGCATACAAGAACTACAATTGCCACCCCTGGCGCGATCATCTGCACTGGATTGCTGGTCAAAACTTCTTTTGCTTCATTGAGCATGGCTCCCCACTCTGGTGTCGGTGCCTGTACACCAAGCCCCAAGAAGGAAAGTGTAGAAATATTGATGATAGCCCAACCAATATCCAATGATGCTAACACCACCAGATCAGAAGTGATAGAGGGCAATAAATGACGGAATAAAATAAACCGTTCTGGCATGCCTACACATCTTGAGAACTGAACAAAATTTCTATCACGGTACTGTAAAACACCCGTTCGAATCATTCTGGCATACCAAGCCCACTTGATAAAAACATTTGCTATAATTACATTCTGTACATTGATACCCAATAAAGCTACAACGGCAAATACCATGATTTGGCTGGGAAAAGAAAGCATCACGTCTACCACTCGCATGATTACTTCTTCCACGATTCCACGAAAATACCCTGCCATAATTCCCAGCAAAGCACCAATGCCTATGGTCCCTAACATGGTAAGTGTAGCGAGACCCAACGTAGGGCGGATACCATAAATCATTCTAGATAGCACACATCTTCCCAATTGATCGGTTCCTAATGGATATTGCAAGCTATATTCAGCAAATTTATTGATAATATTTGTTTCATAAGGGTCATTAGGCGCTATAATCGGCGCAAAAATTCCAACACACGCAACAACAAGGATCAGCGCACTCGTAAAAACTGCTGCACGATTTTGCAAAAAACGTTTTGTCACTTTTTAGTCCTCCTTTCGTAATCTTGGATCTGATACAGTTTGCAGTATATCAAAAAGCAAATTGAACACCACAAAAAGGACACCAATAAGCAGTACATATGTCTGAATTACCGGATAATCACGATTAAAAATCGAGCTGATACATAATGTTCCTAGTCCCGGCCAAGAAAAAACATTTTCAACCACAATGGTACCCGAAATCAGCTGAGGAATACTCATCCCCATGGCTACAATACAAGTATGCATGGAGTTCTTTAAAACATGTTTTACCCAAATTGCTTTTTGCGGCAATCCTCTTACATTGGCATATAAAACATAATCCTGTTTCATATTTTCCAGCATATTATTACGAATCAATCGAATATAAGTGGAGATATAACTTAACGCTACTGTAAAAGCAGGCAAAATCAAATGCCTCCATGAACCGCTTCCATTTGTGGGAAGCCAGCCTAACTTTACACCAATACCCCACATCAGCAATAAGCCAACCCAATAAGGAGGCATTGCTGTGGAAACAAATACTGTTCCGCGCATGATTCTGTCAAACCATCCATCTTTATATACTGCGCAAAGAAAGCCAATAGGAATACTTAGAACCAATACGATCACAAAGGAAGCTCCGGCGAGTTCCAATGTTGCAGGTAATGACCTAAGAATCTCACCTGCTACCGTTCGTGCAGGGTTCACATAACTAATACCAAAATCCCCTTGCAGGCATCCTATCACCCAATCAAAATATCGTACCAGAAATGGTTTATTTAATCCAAGCATCTCTTCCATTTCTGCAATGGCTGCATCGGTGATAACCGGCATTTGCTGTACACGAAGAGCTACCTCCGCTGGATTTGAAGGAATCAAGTTGATAAACATAAAGCATACAAAAGAAATTGCCAATAGCAGCGGGATCGCCAACAAAATTCTTCGAATTATATATCTACGCATCCTCATTCTCCTTTCAAGATATTTTCAAGAAAAGAACCGCTTCTTTATTAGAAGCGGCTCTTCGCTGTTCTTTTTACTGGAAATACATATCCGCAAAAGGAACATCGTACTGATCTGTACCGAAATGTACACCCTGCAAATCAGATGTATAAAGTGCCTTATTGCATTCATATGTCAGCGGAATATAAACTGCATCCTCATGCAAACGTGTAAGAACAAAGCTATAAAGTTCCTGGCGTTCTGTTTCATCCGTTGTTGTAAGAATTTCTGTAATTGCCGCATCAATCTCAGCTTTATCCGCTAAGCCCAACTGTGCAGCGTAGTCCCCATATACCGGTGCACGCATCGCTGCAAGAGATGACTGTGGATCATAAGGCATACCCCAGCAAATATTGAACACCATATCAAAATTACCCGCTTTCATGCTGTCACGATAAGATTGCTCTTCCTCTCCATGAATATTGATAGAAATACCCAATTTCAAGTATTCACTCTGCAGATATTCCGCAATGGTTTTTTCTGTTACACTATCACTGTTGTACAGCAATTCCAATTCCAGCTTCTTTCCATCTTTTTGACGAATGCCGTCACTTCCCATAGTCCAGCCAGCTTCATCCAGCATCTGTGCGGCTGTATCCGCATTATATTCATAAGGAGTCAATTCTACATCGCAATAAGGTACTGTTTTTGCATACAAAGTATCTGCAGGTTCTTCCAATCCATAGAAAATACCATCAGAAATAGCCTGTCTATTTGTGGCGTACTGCAAAGCCTGTCTTACTGTTGTATCACTCAAAATATCGTTGGTCGTATTCAGTACGATATGTCTTGTAGAAGTTGGTTCAGACAAAGAAACAGAAAATTTTTCACTGTCCACATACTGACTAATGGCATCTGCATCCAGCATATTCTTACCAAAAATCAAATCGATTTCGCCAGATTCCAAAGCCATGATACGTGTCTGATTGTCTGGAATTACTTTTACTGTTATTTTTTCAATTGCAGGTAGCTCGCCCCAGTAATTTTCATTCCGTTCAAACACCGCATACTCGTCTGTCACAAAATCTGTCAACACATAAGGACCTGTACCAATATAGCCATTCACACCGTCTTTTGTACTGCCGTTGATCATGCAATTAGGGGAAATCATTGCAAAAGGTCGAATGCAACCCAATTCTGTCAACATAGGGTAATATGGCTCACTTAATTCAATAACAAACGTATTTTCATCCGGAGCAGATACTCCAACCAATAAATTCATCATTTCCAGCCAAGTATGTCTTTCTTTGTTTTCAATGATCGCATTGAAATTCGCTAAGATCGCATTAGCATCACACACAGCACCATCGGAAAAAGTAACCCCTTCTCGAATCTTAAAGGTATATATTCTGCCATCTTCGCTTATGGTCCAACTTTCTGCTAAGCATCCTTCGTAACCATCATCTGTAATGCTGACCAATGTATCATAAAGCATGCTCTGGGCATACATTTCTCCAGCATATAGATGGGGGTTCAAATCACGAATATCTCTGTAGTTTACAAAAACCAATTCATTATTGGTATTTTCACTGCTTGTACTACTTGTTTCAACCCCTTGTCCGCAACCACTCAATACCCCAAATGCTGTAATACATCCAAGAATGATTGCAATAATTTTCTTTTTCATTTGTTATACTACCTCCCTGTAATTGTTTTCGAAACATATTATATCGGAGTTAGTTATTGCTTACCAGTGGGTAAATTTTCATATCTAACTATAACAAATCGTTATAACATCTTTTCAAAATTTTCGATAATCCACACAGACTGCTCAGAAAGTACCCGTTCCGGATCTCTGATATACCCAATCTGTAAAAAGGGTTCACATCCATTAATCGGCAATGATTTAATATCATATTGTTCATAAGGTTCATGCATAAAATCCAGACCAAGACTACAAACATCTGTATATAATAACAGGTCAGTATATAAATGGTCACTGTTTGTATATACGCTATGATGTAAATTTTTTGTGTCGATAATACCCATACTTACACTTTCCAAATGATGCTCCATAGAAAAGAAATCTCTAACACCACGAACAAATCTTAACTTTGGCAAATCAGAAAAATCAACGCTTTCCTCATGATATAAAGGATGATATTTTCCGACATACAAGCAGATTTTTTTTGACTTCAACGGAACAAAGATCAAATTTTTATGTGACAATATATGTTGAAATGTCTGTACCTGGCGTTGTGCCACGTAAACAATGCCAATTTCTGATATACCTTGATGCACCTGATCCGCAATTTCTTCCACCGAACCCTCGTGATGTTCAATAGTATATGTATCGCCAAATTTTTTATAAAAATCTACCAATAATCGTGCAATCATGTTACTGGGATACGTTGAAATACGAATACTGTTTTTACCCTCTGGAACCGCCAAGGAAGAAATCGTTGCCGTAGCCTTTAATACCATTCTTGCATATTCCAAAACCATTTCCCCATATACCGTCGGAACAACGCCCTTTCCTGTTCTTTTCAGCAATGGTCTGCCCAGTTCACGTTCCAATGCTGTAATCGTTTTGCTTACATTTGGTTGAGATGTATACATACATGCAGCAGCGCGAGATAAACTCCCTCTCTCGCAAGCAATCACGAAAAATTCAAGCTGTTTAATATCCATAAAAGACCCCCTCCAAAAATTAGCCATTGCTAACTCTATTTTATCATATTCTTTTCTATTTACATATAGTATTATAACTAAATGACATATTTTCTCTTAACATACACATGATTTTCAATATGAAAATAGAGAAAAATCATAATCTATTTTTCGACAATAATCGATAAGATGACATAAAAGCTGTGAATATATAAGATTCACAGCTTTTTCATCTACTTACTACATATCATATCTATTTTTCCACGATTCACAGGAAAACGCATTTCTCTGACCATCATCATCCAATGTACCATATTTAAAATATTCTCAGATATTTTCATACAAACTTTATTTTTATCATCCTCCTCATAATTCATTTCCTGAAAAGAAATATATGCTCGTTTTGCATTTTGATATGCATTTACAGCATAGGTATCTTGCCTTGATATTCTAATCTTCTGAGCAATATATTCTTTCTTCCCGTCCTCGTTGATGATTTCTTCGTATAAAATAATTTGTTTTGCGATCATCTGAAAAAACTCATAACAGTATTTTTTGAATCCTTGTTCATTACACTTATTTTTCAAAGAATTTATCATTTCAACTGTAAAGTAAAGCGCCACATACCTGCACTCTATTTCCTTCATTGCTGCATAAAACGGAGAACTTTCATCAATACCCATTTTTTCCGCTTTATGATAGCGTTCTTCATAAACATGAAAAATCTTTTGCAGATTTCCTATATCTTCCATTTCATCACCTCGCAGTATCACGAAACAGCCTGAGCCAGCAATTTCAGTGGTTTTAAAACCTTCTGTTCATAAGCATCCACAAAGTTTTTTACTTCTTCTGTCGATCCACAATGTCCAAACCCCTGACATTGCCTGATACTTTCATCCATTACTTCTATGGTATAAAAAGGTTTGGTAAGCTCTGAATTTCTACGAATAAATAAAATGATCGTTTTGCCATCTGCAACATCCTGTGTGTAATTGGCAACACAATGATGTAGCGTATGACCTTCTTCGCGAATAGAAAACAGATCCTCCGGCACTACTACGGACAACTTACCATCCGTCCAGGAATAAATCTTTCTGTACTGCTCCAGCAGACTCTTTGCCCGTTCGTTCTCCCGTTTCATTTTTTCACGCAATTCTTTTTCTTCCATTTTCTGCACCATATCAGCCGCATGATCATGTGCCTGTATCAGACGTTTCGGGAAAAGAACAAAACTGTTCTTGGTATTATAGCCTAACCTTACGGCAAACCTCAGATAATCACTCCACAATCGCATGACTGCAAAATATGGTTGTTTTTCTGTTGTCTGCTGGCTGCAATATCGCTCTACTTTATGCAGCGTTGTATATTGCATGAGTTCCAGGATCAAACTGATATCACGCTCATACTGTTGACAGAAACTGCGGAAGTCTTCCGGTATCTTACAATTTTTTTGTGAAAGCATCTTTTTATAGGTTCTAAATTCAAAGCTATACATATCATTCTGTTGTATAAAACGGAATTGTTCTCTTGTCACACCTAATACTTCCAACAGATTTTTCCCATCTTGATTATATTCACCGAAAAAATACCAAGGCTGTGTCAATTCTTCTACCATATGATAAAGTCCCGCTTTTACCATATACTCTATGAACGGCTTTGAACCATAACGCTTCAGATAATAAGGCACGTTGACGCCAGCACCCTCATAACGATCTGCAAACTGTTTTATAGCACAATATTGATATGGCGTGCCAGTTAATGCTTTTTCTAAATTCGCTGTATAGCAGGCAGCATCATAAAAGGTATAGCCATCCCAACCAGCGCACCAGCGCATTTCACCTGTCTGCTTGAAATTTCTCCATTCATACTTCAGGCACTTTGTATCTTCATAAAAGATACGTTTTAATTCTAGCGTCCTGATTTCAGGCGTTCTATAATGCTTCCCATAGTATTTATAGATAGAGAAAAATCTGACCACAAACCCTTTTTTCGTTTTCTGGAAATATACAGCTTCTCCATGATCCAGGATACGAGTTGCCTTGCCTGCCGCCAAAAACAGCATTTTTTTGCCACAGTTTGGGCAAACCCCTATCTTTCTGTGCTTTACACCGCTTACTTTCACATCACTGTGGCAATGGGTGCAGTATCCATCCATGTATTTTTTTCTGCTATATTGATAGTAGATATATCTGCTATGCGCCATTGCCGTTTCATCGATCCAATCCATAAAGTTCTTTGGCAGTTTTTTCACCTCACGCATTTTTTGGTCGATTTTCGATTTCTCCCTTTGATGTTTTTTCTCCAGCCGCTTTTCCATGATTCTTTTTTGCCCTTTTATCAACTTATCTACTGGAGAAAGCTTCTCCATATTGAGATATGAAAAAAAGCGATTCAAAACAGTAGCTGAACGATCATCACAGCAAGAAATTTCAATCTTCTTATACCATGTACTTTCTGTTAAATGTTCCATACGTCCTGTACGCCATACAGGATCTTCTTCACGAAAGTCCTGTGCAATATAGTTCTCTTTCGTCATAAAAATACGAAATGACGGATACTTTTCTTTATTTCTCAGTTTATCTTTCTCGTACAAAGAAACAATAAGCATCCTCTGGTGTGAAATCAAAGCGGTATGTGCATGCAAATAAAAATCTGTATTTTCAATCCTACAAGCTTGACTGACCGTACTTTTACTAGCCATTTTTATGGGGTATCTTTTTAAACTTCTTTTATCCATTCTAACTTCATCTGCCTTTCTTCAAATCAGGGATAACTGTTCCTGCATTGGTTTTTCAGGCTCATCAGCCTGTGCTGTTTCTATCGTTGCTGCAACAGGTTCCTTTTTTCTTCCGATTTGTTCTTTGACTTCTTCATAGCAGCCTTTCTCTTTTCTTCCTGTTCTTTGCGCTTTTTTGCCACTTCTTCCTGACGTCTTTTTTCCGCTTCTTTTCGTTCCTGTTCCATCTTTTCAAAAACGACTTCATCTGTCAGGAAATAAGTTTCTGCAAGAGCATAGACCTCATTGTCATCAAGCCAGCCATTGCTGCCACAAAGTGCTTTTCGCACTTCCTCCGCAACAAAGCGAAAACACTTTTCCAGTGTCTTTTTTTCGTCGTTTACCTTCGAGGCAAAATCCGCATCAGTCAAACATTTATTTTTCAGGTATCTGACAATAGGAAATACTGGCAGCATATGCGATTTTTGCGTTTCCAGCTGTACCTCTAATTTCAAAACCGCTTCTTCATTGTTATTTTTAGGCGTAGGAAATGAGATCACCACAGCTTCTTCCTGCTTTTCTGGATGAATTTTATTCTGATTTTCTTCCTGTTTCGGTTCTTCTGCTATGGCATTTTTGTCTGCCAACTCACCTTGATTCGATACAGCATCTTTTTCCATATGCTTGACAACACCAGAAACGTCTTTGGGTTCTTCCTTTACACTAACTTGTTCATCCTTCAATTCAGTTTCCTGATTCGTATGCTTTATTTCCTTCTTCTCTGTTTGTTCTGGGGGCATATGTGTTTTTTTATTTTGAAACACACGAAAATCCAGAGGTTGTTCCTTCGCTATCTTTTGAAAAATGTCCATGCTTCCATCCTCCAATCAAAAAAAAGCAAGGATAATTCACACATTTCTGTGTTTCATCATCCTTGCTTTTCGTCCATTCTATTTACTTATGCCAACATATATCCTTCTTGAAAAGAATATTTCAAATAATCCGGATTACTGTAATATACATTGGAATTAAAATCCGAAATCTCATCGCTGATAAACGAAGCAAACACATCAAGTATCCCTTGTGCATAGTTATCTGCATAAAGAGATAATACCAATGCCTGATAAACTCTGCCAATAGCGGTTTCTGATGGAACTTGATATCGGCATTCCTTTACAGTATCAAAAGTACCTTCTGTAATATGATAATCCTCAATCACTTCATCCGAAACCTGTTCTAAGCTCAAGCAATGATTCATCGGTGCCGCTTCTAACTGATGCAATATATCATTGGTTGTAAAATGCTTCACCACATCCTGACGATGATTTTTCGTCTTTCTGGCAATGTATTCAATCAATGTGCAGACATAAAATACATTATCCTTATATTCTTCCCTGTTCAACCCGTTCACTCCTCTCATACCGCAAGCAATCTAATGCTTTCAATGTATGAAAACTCATTTGATGCGTTGGATACTTAAACTCAGCGTAATCCCAAAAAACCTTTCTGCTGATTGTACCATTTAAAAAGTCATTCACAAAGTTCCATATGGTATCATCTGCCATAGGACCTTCCACAATATCATAATCATGTACATATCCGCTTCTGCATTGACCGATAAAATCCAGCCATTCATCTGTCATTTTTTCAAATCTCAGTATTTTCAAATCTGCATTTTCTTGATACGAATACACATTGACAATACCGGTTTGATTTCTACGAGATGCCCAGCGTTTTGCTTGTTCCAAACTTTTCGTACAGTAAAATCCCCATGAAAAATCCTTGGTATATTTTGTTTTACGGATTTCCGGAAACTCTATGACTTCTTTACCACCATGGTATAGCAATATCTCTTTCATAATCATCTTCTCCAATCTAAAAAGCGATGTTATGTTATTACGCCTTTTACATTTTCTGATTTCATTATATCCAAAAAATACTGCCCATTCAAGCTTTTAGCTTCTTCCTTCTTCCTGCATCTGAGCTATTGCTTGTTTGCCCTCTGTAATGATATGTGGCGCCACAGTAGCTTCCCATGCCTTGATATACTTGCTGACACGGATCATAAGTTTATAAAAGTCCATATCATTCAGGTTGATATATTCTTTATTTTGCTCCTGATAAGAATTTGCTTTCATAAAAATCCCGCCATTATCCTTCTTCACCTTTTCTCCAGTTCCATTGGCGATCTCCAAGTACCACGGATAACGTCTTGGTTTTCCATCACTGCCGGTCACCGCTCTAATGATTCGCAGCTTTGTTACATGACTGCGTCCATTTTCATCCGGTGTACCAAATATCTTTTCTTGCTGGAAATTAAACTCCTGCACAGCATTTTGCAGCTGATTGAAAATATACTCCGCTTCATCCGGTGAAATATTTGCAGAAACGCGCTTGATGTTTTTTCCTGTCCCATTGGTGTAGTTTTGCAGTGTAATGCCGATACAGGAAATCTGTCTGACACCAGATTCATCCTTGTCTCCAAAAGAATGGATATGTGCGTAGTACTCTGCCGGTGCTGGTTTGAGTTTGTCTATGAACTCAACCAGTTTTTTGTCTGTTTTATAAACGGAAATCTGTCTGGAAATATAGGTTTTTTCATTCTCACTCATGTAAATCTTCATCTCCTTATCTCTTTCTCAATTCTTTTGACCAATAAAAAAGGCAGCTTCTGCAGATCCGTAATATCCAGAAACGCATCGCCGTAAATCCTTTCGATGTTTTCCTTATCCGTACCGATCGCCGCTGCTACAAACATGATACCTTTCCTTGTGTATTCCTTATGAATACCCCTCAAGTCTTCTTCTGCCGCTGTTCCAATATATCCGCCATTTCCTGCTGGCTGTCCATCAGAAATCAACATCAAAAGCCTGCTACTTTCCGGCTGTTTCATCAGACGTTCCGCTACAAAACGCAGTGCTGCACCATCTCTGTTGCCATCCCTGGCTGAAATATCCATCAAACGATAACAGTCATTCTCATCATTAGAATCGAAATCCGTATATACATACAGTTCTACATCATTGGCTTCTGTATGCCCTATGATGGAAAGGGGAATATGCATCGCTTTACAAAAGTCATACACCATAATGTCAGCAGCTCTTGCATAAGTAGCTCGATCCAACCCACACATAGAACCACTTTCATCAATAAGCAGTGCAACCGCTAAATCCTGTTTTTTCTCAGGCAAGTTTCTTTTGGAAAAAATCTTCCCCTCTTGATTCATCAACATTCGGCTTTCAATACGTCTGCCCATCAAAAGTCCTGACTGCTTTCCTTCACTAACTCGTTCTTTCAGGATACGTTTCCATCTTTTCTGTAATTGTTTGGAATACAAAAGCAATGGAGGTGCAACCATTTTGTATGCTTTTATCTGATTGCTATCTACGCCAGGCATACGAAAAATCCTGAAATTTACCCCTTTGTGTGCATTTCCAAGTTCTAAGCGTTTGGACTGTTCATTTAGCTGATCCCACAATGAATCATTCAATCCTCTTACGGCATTGGACTTAGACATCTCATTCAAAATACGAAGGATATCACTTCCGGAGTTTGCATAACCGGAACCACTGTACTCCTTATCCCAAGAAATACAACCTTCTCCCTTTGTTTCAAAATCTTCTGTCTCAAGCAATGGGATTCTTTCTGTTTCCTTAGAGAGCACTTCCTGCAGTTCTTTCCTCTTTTCCTGTTCCTTATCTCTGTCAAAAGAAAAACCGCCTTGTGCTGTAACAGGAGCTGTATCTCCTTTTGCTTCCTCTGTTTTGCCTGTCAATTCATCATGCAGTTTTTTCTGCAATTCTTCCATGGCATAAGCCTCATTTTGCTTTTTCTGGTTTTCTTTCACCTGTTCCAAGATTTCCTGCACATAATCCCATGACATGATCAGGATCTGATTGATTGCTTCATATCTGACTTTTGTATCATCATCATATAATGCATCTTCGAATACAGGTAAAACATCATAAAACATATCTAGGATTTCACCGTCATATCCATCTCGGTTATTGATGTCACCAGTACGGTGGTACTGGATCAGTAAGTTCAGCAGCACAGAAAAACGATATGCGCCGTTTTTCAGCTGCTCACTGATGGATTGTGCCATTTCTGAAATACGGATGTTATTCAGTCTGATACCTGTTGCGTATTTTCCAGGGAAAGCATCACACATGCGTGCCTCAATATAACCATCCTCCAGCACATTAAAAAGAAACTGTGAAACGGTCGTTATTGCCTGTCTGGTAAGGTCATCCGCATTCTCCAGAAACTCTTGTACTTCCTTTGCCTTTTCTTCTATCTCCCATTCTGAAAAAGAGGGTACAGCAGGATACATCCTACCTCGGCTCATCTCTTGACAATAGTGTTTCATCATAGGGAAATCCGTAAAAAGGATATGTCCGATCTCATGGGCATTCATCCCAATCAAGCTATCAGAACGCAGTACCTTTGTGGGAAAACTTCTTGTAACCGAATTGCCTGCATTGATAGAAATGATTTCATTGTCTGTATATGCAGTTTTTGCATTTTCACTTTCGTCATAAAACACATGAACCTTTATTTTTCTCTTATAGCGTTTTGTAGCAGCTTCTGCCATATCTGTCAGAAATCCTGCAAACGCTCTGGAACAAAATAGTTCTCTATCTGTTATCTTGAGCTGTTCCTGATTGATCTTTCGCTTCAGCTCTTTATGTGATACCCTCATTCTTCTTCATTCCCTTCTATACGTCCAAATACCAAATCAAAAAAATCTATTCTGTAAAACCTTGCAACTTCATATAAAAACCATACCGGTGGCACCAATTTGCCCTGCTCATATTTCGCATAGGTATTTCGGTTCACCTTTAACTTCTCCGCAATTTCTCTCTGCGAATATTCCGGCTTCCTTCTTTGTCTCAAAAGCTTCAGATTTTCACCAATATTTTCGTACATCCAATCACCACCCTTATGGATTGAGTACAGGGTCCAGACAAGTTGTGATGATTTCTTCTCTGTTTTCTTCATCGGCTGAAACAGATGGCAAAATGGTATATTTCGCCGCCTCCATCATATCCCCACAGATCATGTAACTCTGCACCCAACTGATGAGCTCACGTACACCACAGCATCCATCGTCAATCATATTCATACGACAATGTTGCTGAATCGAATGTACGATTTTCGCCATGATACTGATTTTGTTGCGTTCCTCAAATCCAGTGATCTTAGAAACCCTTTCGACCAGCGTATTGGTATCTGGCTCTGCCATATCCAAAATAAAATCCATTCTGGATAATACAGACTGATTCAAGGCGTGGCAGCCTTCATAATCATTATTTGTCGTGATTACAACAACCGTATCAGGATGACGCTCTACACGCTCACCTGTTGGCAATACCACAGAACTGCAAGTATCCAGCAAGGAGTTTAAACCTACCAAAACACCTGGGTTGGAAATGACTGTGGGTTCCTGAATTTCTATCAAGTACCCTTTCTTCATTGCCTGCGCCAAAGGAGAATCCACATATTGAAACCTTTGTTCTGTCTTATGATCACTTGTTTTTGCAGCCTTTTCCTCTATTGTCTCCAATAGCTTTTTGTAGACCTCATCTTCTGTCACATCCTCCTGATATTCGCCTGTCAGTTTATAATACGCTGTTGCTGTATCCATTCGGATATCATCAAAGGTTGGATATTCCCCTAACTTTCTGTCTGGTTTATCCAAAACTGGCAACATCTGTCCTAACAGATCGAATATTTCCGTATTGGCTGAACAGGTCAGATGCAAATATGGAAGACCAAGACCTGCGGCAATGGCTTTTGCTCCTTCTGTTTTCCCTGTACCAGCTCTGCCTCGAAGCAGAAAATTTCGCATCGGTCTTCTGCTTTCCGTAGTTTCCTTTGCATGACGGCAAATATTCACAACCTCATTAGGGATTACATACCAGTCTGGCAGTTTTGGGATCAAAAGCATTTCCGAGGAGGTAAATTCTCTTTCTGTAAAGGTAAATTTCCCAACAAAATCTTCCCTGCGGATTTTCTTTCTGCTCTTTCGACGTTTCGTTTCATCTGGTTTTAATACCTTAAATTTGCCATATAATACGGTACTTGGGTGATAAGTTCCTTTATTCAGCGTGATAGGCGTAAAGGGCTGGATATTTCCTGTTGTCGGGATTACCACAGGGATCCCCGCCTCTGCCAAATCAGAAGCATTCTCAATCCTTCGGTATAAATTATCACAGAGGATATAAGCACTTTTTGCCGCCTTCTGTAAATCAGGAAAACCTGCTTTTTTCTCTTCGAGTAGCAAGTTGTATTCTTCGGAAAATTCTTCATCCATCATCGCTTTTCGGATCAATGCAAAAAACAATGCTGTACCCGTGTTCTTATCCTCTTTCAGTACATAGGGCTTAGGCATTTGATTCACATCATCATAGCAGCCCGCAATGAATTTTCCCGTTTGCTTCTGATAGACCACTACATGAATCTCGCCTGTCCTGCTTGGATACTCTGCAATATCCATCAAATCGCCCTGCTCACCAAAGGCTCCTTTTTCCTCACTGGAGTCATCCATATTCAGCTCCATTGCAGAAAGGATCGCACTTAATACTGCGGAATGCAGTGTCGCAAGCTTAGCAGGTGTCATACAATACTTTGAATAGTGTGTCTTTGAGCGCTGCTCAATGGATACATCATCAAATGGCTCTGGGAGCTTTCTATTCCAAGTCCAATTATCAAACAGCTTTATTTTTGCCATAGTTCATACTTCCTTTCCTTACCACATAAAAGTCATCTTTTTCTCATTGATCCTTACTTTGATACCTGTATCCATCATCATTTTCTTTAAGTCAAGCCAGTTCTTTTTCGGTGGAAAATCCAATACATGATCTTTTACCACATATTTTCCGTTTTCCTGTACCACAACATCGCCGTTCTCCTGTATGGATAATCTGGAAAAGCCCTGCTGATTCATCTCTGTTACCAGTTCTGTCAGCAAATGCTGCCCCTTCAGGGTATACCAGCGTTCCATCTGCACCTCGTCCAAGGTGTGCTCTTGTTTCTCACTTTGGTCATCCGAAATGGTATCAAAATCCACCAAAGTAAACAGGCTCATACGGAACATTCCATCTTCTGTCATGGAAATATTCATGTGACTGAACCCATCTACACCTTCGATGGCAACACATAAAGGACGCTTCAGATATGCCAATCGAATGATATCAGCCTCACACAAGCAGATTTTTCCACCTGCGAATTTCTGCTGCATCTTTTCTTGGATACGAAGTGCCGCCTGCTGGACAAAAAGCTTTTTATAATCCGGCTCCAGCTGAACCAATGTTGCATTTTTTCTTGGTTGTTTTTTACCAGCCTTTTTTGACCAACGAACCGCAATGGCTTTTCTGTTTAAGTAGAGGAAGTAAAGTATACTGCTCACCAACGAGATTCCTCTTGCTGCCATTTTCCAAGAACTTGGCAAAATGATTTCACATAAAATAAGCATTGTTACAAGTACGCCGGCTGCCTTCCATACACTCTTTCTTTTCATTTTCAATCATCCTTTCTAAAACAAAATAAAAAAAGAGGAATGAAATCAACAAAACCATTGCATTTCATCCCTCTTCATTTCTTCCCAATGCTGTTTACATAGGAAGATCATCCTCATCAGCACAGGTATGTTCATCATACACAGGTGCAGATTCTTCTTTTTCCTCTTTCTTTCCGCTGGCAACAAACTGCCAGTCATAAACACTTACTTTATTCGCCTTTCCCTTGCTTCCGTCCCTCCTTTCAAAATCAACTACGTCTAAATCGCCAGAAATCATGATTTGACTGCCTTTTTTGACGCCGGCTGACTCCATTCTTTGGGCTATAGACTGGAAAGCCCAGCATGGCAAAAATACCGTATGCTTTCCCTCGCCATATCCCTTTGTAACTGCCAGATCAAAACGAAGATATGGTACTTTTTTCGCACTTTCCTTCAGTTCTAAGTCCGCTGTTACCCTTCCTACTGTTGTAATTTGAATCATTCTCATTCTCCTTTCCGCCTTTCAGCTTAAAAAAATGATAAAATAAAAAAAGCGCTTTTGCATCATGTCTTTTAAACATAAATACAAAAACGCTTTTTATCCTTAAACTACCTACCTGTTTCAGTCAACAGGCAAAAACCAATAATTACAAGTTTAGATTAGCATAAGGAACTGATGTTGTCAATTATTCTATTTCTTCTTTTTAGCATTATCTGAAAGGAGAACTGTAATTTAACCTATACTTCTTTCTGCTCTATAATCCTCCATTCAAACAATCTCGATCTTAAAAATATCTTCTAATGGAATTTGTATACCATTTGTCAGTTCCAATATACCTTCATTCGAGTTGATTCTTTTGAAATCTCCATCTTCTTCCCTATATGCACCACCATCTTTTGTTGTATCCTGTCGAAAATAAATAACCTTTATTTTTTTCATTCCAGCTTGTTCCTGTTGTAACAAAGAAATTTTATAATTCAGCTCAACTGCTGCATCTTCACTTAACTCTCGTCTATCTTCCGTAATTCTTGCTGTTTCACGAATTGCTGCATCATATCCAGTCAGTGCCGCAAAAGGCGAAAATTGAGCAGCTCGATTTTGTCTTGACATTCGTGGATGTTTTTTGGAAGTTGGATGCGGCAAATCTATGATATCATCATATTTTCCACTCATGCTTTATGTCCTCCAATCTGATTATTCCTATCTTTTGCTGTTGCACCTTCCTCCAAGCTAACACCTTTCAAAACGGCATTCTTTCCAAACTTATGCTTAATAGACAGCAACGCCTGTTGTAGTTTTTTCTCTTTTTCTCTCTCGGCAGCTTCTTTTTCTTCTATTTTGTTCTTCTCAGCATAATCTGTAAAGAGGTCTAACTGCTCACAAACGTGATTCTTTAAAACAACATCTTCGGCAACCACATGATTTGCTACAATACTGATCCTTCGGATTAGAAGCTTTTCATCCGTAATATCTTCAAAAAGTCTTATTGCTGCATCAATGATTTTTTTGCTGGAAGAAGTAGGTTTACCAAGTGAAATCGTGCCTTGTGCATGCTGTGGGACTGCTCTACCATAATGATCTATTTTAATCTTACCAGTATAAGAACGTATTTTTTCAGTATCATTCAGATTTTCTCTGTCATAACCAATAGTCAAAACAAGTTGATCCGTCACAAAACCTTTTTCTACCAAGTCTAAAGAAAGCTGATCAGCCATTTCCAACAGTACGATTTTTGCCTTTTCATTTGGATAAGGACAATGTAGCACTTGACCAGAACCCATACTATTGTTTTCCGGTTTATACGCTTTGATATCTGCAATGGTGCACGGCTCCCATCCCCACGCATGGTCAATCAGCAGCTCTGCATTGATACCAAAGAGTTTATATAGTAACTCCTCATTATGATAATCTGTCTCTTTTCCTATGGAACATCTCGCAATATCTCCCATAGTAAACAGACCATTGTCCTCCAGTTTCTTCGCATAGCCTCGTCCAACTCTCCAGAAATCTGTGAGTGGTCTATGTTCCCACAAGAGTCTACGATATGACATTTCATCAAGCTCCGCAATACGTACGCCATTTTCGTCTGGCTGTATGTGCTTAGCTCCAATGTCCATGGCGACTTTAGCTAAATACAGATTTGGACCAATACCAACAGTAGCTGTAATACCCGTTTTCTTCAAAACCTCGAGAATGATTTTCATTGCAAATTCTCTGGCAGTCATTCCAGCAGTTTTCAAGTAGGGTGTCACATCCATAAACACCTCGTCGATGGAATAAACGTGAATATCCTCCGGTGATACAAATTGCATATATATATCGTAAATGTAAGCACTCTGCTGGATATAGTATCTCATTCTTGGAGGTGCAACAATATAGTCCACTGCAAGAGCAGGATTTTCCCTCAGCTCGTCTGCATCATACGAAGATCCTATGAACTCTTTACTTTGCAGTCTGGCTTTGCGTTCGTAATTGATTTCCTTTACCTTTTGCACTACCTCAAACAGCCTTGGTCTGCCTTTGATGCCCAATGCTTTGAGAGAAGGTGACACCGCTAGGCAAATAGTTTTATTTGTTCGACTCTCATCAGCAACTACTAAAGTCGTATTCAATGGATCTAATCCACGTTCCATACACTCCACGGAAGCATAGTATGATTTTAAGTCGATAGCGATATATGTTTTTTCGCTCATGCTATCACCTCTTTTTATACTTCAGTGATTATATTATAACCTGCAAAACTACCGTAACGCAAAGAGTAAGACATAAATTAAAAATAGGTACAGAAAATAAAATTTCTGTACCTATTCACACATTTTGTTTTATTTAGACTGTTCTGCCATATTTCCATGTATTTATTGACCATAACGGTTATCAATCATTTTTATGTCTTCTTCAAACTGATTTTCAATTTCAGTTTCTCTCTGACTTAATTCGATGATAACTTCATTTGCTTTATCAACAGCTTCTAAAATGGACGACATGTCACTTGTAGTATCAATACTTTTATATAATAAACTGTATTGATAATAAAATTCATTAAATTGAAATACCAATGAGTTATAGTAAGAAATTTTACGTGCTAATAATGCAATGCTTTCTGTATACTTATTGATTTCCCGTTCTATATTGCCTACAGAAGCACTTGCCTCATTGATCTGACGGTTTAACGCATCCATAGAATTTTGCAGCTGCTTTTTTTGTTGATTGACAGAATCAATTTTTTTGACATATCTTTCACATTCATCATAAGCATCAACGTACAGATAAATATTATATCCTGGTACCCAACACCATTTTTTCAGTTCATTCTCCTTTTGTTCTACTCGTCTACGCTCTGCATCAAGTTCCTGATATAATCTATGTTCATCATCTAAAAGGGCTTTTTTCTCTGCCTCATACCCTTTCATTTTGGATATGAATTGATTTCTATCATTGTCAGAAATTTTCAATTTTTCATACATATCCGCACGTTCGGAAATCATCTGCAATGATAAATTAGCATAATCCTTAGCACGTATTTCCGATTGAACTGCTAACTCTTTTGACTTTTCCACCAATGGCTCCAAACAATCTTTTACTTGTTGACGTCTTTCTAACAATTCCTCTAACGTCATAGCGTTCGCTTGACTGTTGAATAACATCGGTTTTGGGGAAGCCGATCGTAGCAGCCCAGATTTTACATGGGTCGAAACTTCCAAAAATTCCAAAAACATATTCTCACCTACTATACTTGTTCCGCCTGCAGTGCAAATATATGGCTCATTCCCTTTGACATTTCAACAGCCTTTTTCCAAGATTCTGTCCTGTCAGCTTCCTGTCCGCCCAAAAGCTGATTATTTAAGCGATGGAACACTTCATCATAATTGTTTTTGTACTCAAGCAAAATTTCACGAAGTGCAACCCAAGAAGCTGTACTCTTGATCGCAGGCACAAGGAATTGAAGGGACATAAATACTTCTGGTTTATTCTTATACAATGACATCAATGATGTCAGCTCTGTAGTTTGAAGACCATCTGCAAAAACCTTCACTGAACTCCAAAACTTCTGAAAATTATTCAACATATTTACAATGTACTGCATGGCAGCAATTCCGGCAGCAAGTGCAGAAATTGCCAGATTCAGTTCATTTTGCGTAATTACAGAAGATTCAATAATGGCTGTATTTTCAGCAATTTGAGACAATAAAGATCTCTTTTCCTTTGCAAGTGCAGTTCTTTTAGAAGAAATAGCGTCAATACGATCCGTAAGGTTTGAACTGCTCCAATTTGTGCGGACAGTACAAAAAGCGTTCTTACGAGGATAATA
>OLVT01000844.1_pt1 | contig 31057 bp, 23 predicted proteins | sample 1673241 | NCBI WGS metagenome assembly OLVT01 (sample SAMEA3178936, study PRJEB25190) | human gut metagenome | biome: human gut; feature: human-associated habitat; material: faeces | place: Austria | collected 2013 | reverse complement strand
ATTCTTCGTCGTCATCATACTCGGAATCATCTTCATCCTCGTATTCCTCGTCGTCATCATACTCGGAATCATCTTCATCCTCGTATTCAGCTTCTTCATCGTAAACCGCATCCGATTCATCATCTTCTTCGGAGTCAACGATTTCTTCAAAATCATTTTCTTCCGGCTCTTCCTCGTCAGTGTCTGAAGCTTCTTTGGATGAATCTTCCGGGCTTTCAGTCGCTTCATCCTCTTCATCATCAACGAAATCTTCAGCATCTTCATCGGTGATTTCAGGCTCTTCACCATTTTCAAGCTGTTCCATCAGTTTGCGGATATCATCAGAAAGGATTGGTTTTGTAGCTCCAAGAACTTCCTCTTCTTCTTCTTTCTTCTTCTCGCGCAGGGCTTTTTCTTTCTCAGCTTCCTCCTGGCTCTTTTCAAGAATCTTTGCATTTTCACGCTGAGTTGCTTCCCAGTTGGCAAGAATTTCTTCAATCTTCATCTTACCGGTCATCTGTGAATCGTCTGAAGCAGATTCAGGAGCAACTGCACCACTCGCAACGGCAACACCGGCTTTCAGGGCATCTGAAAGGGAAGCACCGGAAATGGTTGTGGAAATATCGGAAGTGCTTCGAATCCGGGTTTTTGGCTGTGACTCAGCTTCTGGTTCGGAAGCATGTGTCCGGGCCATTGGCTCTGGAAGATCCGGAAGATCAATACTGTCTGTGACATGTACATCTTTGCGGACCTTGTCTGCAATTCGTGGATTCGGTGCCGGACGTTCTTTGGATTTTCGGAAGGAAGGTTTTCTCTTGGAAGAATCCTTACGGCCGATACCATCATTTCGATGATCGTATTTTTCCTGCTGAAGTGGAGTCAGCGGTTTGTATTTCATTTTAAGTTCCATTGCCTGGTATACATAAGTACCTTCGCTGAACCAGAGAATCAGATCATCACATTCATCAAGACATTCGGAAGTCATACCGGCTTCAGCGTATAATCTGGCAAGTTCATATGCCCATTTTTCAACGTATTCAGAATGCTTGAAATCTTCAAGAGCTTCAATCTGTTCTTTGACTGGCGCTTTCTGTGCTTTTAAGATCTTATACCGGAGAATGTACTGGTTTGGATCTTTCGGAGCAAGCTTGACAAATTCTTCGTAGCAATCAGCTGCTTCATCGAAATGTCCCAGCTTCAGAGAAATAATTCCCAGGCGGTATACAACCTTTCTGCTGGAAGGTGCTTTATCATACGCAATAAATAAGGTATCACGTGCTTTACCAAGTTCCCCCGCATTTTCATAGATTTCGCTTACGGTAGAGAGCATGGCGGTATTTTTTACTTTACGCCAGTCGATCGTATCTGCAATCGACATCGCTTTCTGGTAAGACTTCTGTTCGGCATACGCAAGCATCTGCTCTGTCTTTGCGCGATATTCATATTTATCCAACGTTTCTCACCTCATATGATTATTATTAATTATTTTACTTTTCCTCAGTAAGTCTGACTTTTGTACCAGAAACGGAAAACAAAAGTCTTATAATTTTACTTACTAAGTGTATCATAGAGCGTTGTCAATGTCAAAAATTACGGCTGATATTTTTCAGAAATGTTAAAAAAATATTACAAAAAATTCACAAATTGGGAGCTGGTAACAGAAAAAAAGGAGACAGCCATCTTTTGAATGGCTGTCTCGGAATATTCAATTGTAATTTTTATTTTATAATTTTTATTTTTATATCGGAGGAATTAAGTAATTCTTATTCCTGTAAGTTCTTTGAGCATTTCATATGATATTCAGATTTTATAAAATTTATAAAAATGAAATCATATGAATCGATTTTGATCAATTCTGATCGTTCGTTATTTTATATAATCGGGTAATCCAATTTTGGTATTTATCAGCTTTCTCGTCACTGTTAAATTTACTTATCAATGAATGTTTCTTTACACATTTTCTGATCTTGAATTACTGTGGTATTTACTTCAATATGTCAACAAATGCTGAATCTTTTTATATCTTATAATCGCTTCCGGTTTATCTACTACTCCGACCTTTTTTATCATTAACTTTTCTCTTACCGGATTATAATCTATGGTTAAGGCTCATCTCACAGGAATTTACATTTGCCATACCATTAACATATTGAGTTTTAGATGATGAAATATCCAACGGTCAAAGCCTCCTTCCTTTCGTTCTCGTTCCAAAATTTTATCCGGATATTCTTTTTCTCTTATACTTTTTTCTGTTCAGAAGTCAGATATCAATTTTCTCTTATTATTATAAATTATCAATTTTAAAAATTGTTCTCTACACACTCCACTTACAAAACGCTCATAACCAAAATGTATAGTTGCTTTTTTAAAACTTTCTAACCTTCAAATAACAATTATTCTTGTTACCCTTTTCTGATCTGGTTCTTCATCTTATACTCTTGGCGAGTATATATGAAACTATGTAACAGATTAAAAAAATATCTTTTTGAAATTCCCTTTCTCGTCAGGAACTTCTTTTCTTTTGGATTGACTTAATAATAACACCCAAATACTTATTTGTCAATATAATTTTAAAATAATTTTGATAAAATTAGAAAGAATTGAAATTGTAATATATATATCAGAAAATTCAAACAATTATAAATACGATTAGAAATAGTTATAGCCATTTGCAATATATTCGGGGTTTTGCTATTGTTTCTGTCCATAAATGCATGATACACTAAAAAATAGATGAAAAATACAGGCTATGGCATTGGGATAAAGAAAGGAGACCTACAGATATGGGAGGATTTTTTGGCGTTGCATCAAAAGAGGCATGTAATCTGGATCTTTTTTATGGAACAGATTATCATTCGCATCTTGGAACCCGCCGCGGAGGTATGGCTACTTACGGAAGTGATGGCTGGAAGAGAGCGATTCATAATATTGAAAATTCGCCGTTCCGTACAAAATTTGAAAAAGATGTTGATACAATGAATGGAAATATTGGAATTGGATGTATTTCAGATTATGATCCACAGCCAATTCTGATCCAGTCGCATATGGGGTGCTTTGGAATTACGACAGTAGGTAAGATCAATAATGCGGATCAGCTGATCCGGAATCTTTATGAAAATGGACATACACATTTTCAGTCTATGACCAATGGACAGATCAATTCTACAGAGCTGGTTGCGGCATTGATTTGTAAAAAGGATTCGTTTGTTGAGGGAATCCGTTATGTGCAGTCAGTAGTTGAAGGCTCGATGACGCTTCTGCTTCTGACAGAGAATGGAATTTATGCAGCCAGGGACCTTCTCGGACGTACACCGGTTGTGATCGGAAAGAAAGAGAATGCATACTGCGTTTCCTTTGAAAGCTTTGCATATATCAACCTTGGATACACAGATTACAAAGAGCTGGGACCTGGGGAAATCGTCTACGTGACACCGGAATCTGTGGAGACTGTAAGTCCTGCATGTGAAAAGATGAGAATCTGTTCATTTCTGTGGGTATACTATGGATATCCTACTTCTTCTTATGAAGGGGTTGGTGTAGAAGAAATGCGTTACAACTGTGGAAAGCTTTTAGCACAGAGAGATGACCATTCGATCGACGTGGATATTGTTGCAGGAGTTCCGGATTCGGGTATTGCTCATGCGATAGGCTATGCAAATGAATCAGGTATTCCGTATGCAAGACCATTTATCAAATATACTCCGACCTGGCCAAGATCCTTCATGCCGACAACACAGAGTCAGCGTAATCTGATCGCCAGAATGAAACTGATCCCGGTACATAGTCTGATCGAAGACAGGAGCCTGCTGCTGATCGATGATTCTATCGTGCGTGGCACACAGCTCCGTGAGACGACAGAGTTCCTGTATCAGAGTGGCGCAAAAGAAGTGCATGTCCGCCCGGCATGTCCACCGCTTTTGTACGGATGCAAATATTTGAACTTCTCCCGTTCCAAATCAGACCTGGATCTGATCACAAGAAGGATCATCCGTGAGTGGGAAGGCGACAATGATGTCAATGTACTGGGTGAATATGCGGATCCGAACAGTGACCGGTATGCAGCAATGCTGGAGGAAATCCGCAAGAGACAGAATTTCACTTCACTTCGTTATCACAGACTGGATGATCTGATCAAATCAATCGGGATTGATGCATGCCAGGTATGTACCTACTGCTTTAACGGTGTGGAATAACAGGTAAATGAAAATATAAAACAGGTGTCCACATAAGTATATCTTAGTGATATATCCCAGTGGGCACCTGTTTTTGTGTATACGATGAGCCAAGTGCAGATTTGTGCTTGCACAAGGATCTGCATTTGGCGAATGTACATCATCGAGCTGTTAAGCGAGATGATGTACAAAGTATAAGAATCGAGTAGGAGTCAGCCTACTCGATTATATACGATTTAGGTGTATACAATGATGTGGAATGGTGTACAAAGTATGCGGAGCGGCAGCTCCTTCTGCAAAGCTGCACTATAGCAGCAGATCATCTATCTTCACATAGTCTCCCATCCGGTATGCTTCAATTGCATTTCCATTGATCACATAGAACTTGTCGTTTGCATACACACCGCGGGTTCCAAGATAAGAATTACCGTTGACTTCCTCCTGCATCTGTACCTGGAAGCCCTGATCTTTATCGTAAGAAAGGATCACATACTGGTTGGCAGATCCGGAAAGCGGAAAGCCGATCAGATTCTTTTCCGGATCAACCAGTGCTGCACGGTAGTCAGAAAAAACATCCGAGTAATAGTACTGATCCAGGGTGTACTTGCTGACTTCCTTCACATCCGAAGGATCACTGATATCAAACATGGAGATCTTTACCCCGTTTGTAATGCCATTTTCATCGGTATCCATACCGATGCCAAGAAGCAGGTTATCACTGTAAAAATGCAGGTATTCCGAAAAGCCGGGAATTTTCAGCTTGCCAAGGATCTTCGGATTCTCCGGATCGGAAAAGTCTACGGAGAATAAAGGATCTGTCTGTTCATAAGTCACAAAGTAACCGGTATTGCCAAAAAATCTTGCGGAATAGACCTGTTCATTTTTGGCAAGATCTTCGATCTTACCGATTGTTTTCAAATCTGCATCCAGCACATAGACTGCATTGGACTGTGAAGAGCTTCCGGCATTATGCGTAACCGTTGTTACCAGCCGCAACGTATTGTCATACTCATCAATGCTGAAGGAATCGTTCAGATATCCTTTTACTTTGCCCTGGGCAGAGCCGGAAAGTTTTCCTTTATTGTAAGACAGCTTGCGGAGGATCGTCTGATTCTTTGCCGCAAGATTATCTGCGAGGATACTGCTGTTCGCATACTCGTAAATATAAATGTTGTTCTCACTCACATAGACTTCACCATTCTCAGACATGACTGCTTTCTGGTCTGCTGCCTTATCCGGACTGGAAGCGGAAATGGAGCTGACAACAAGGTACTGGTCTGCTGCATGGTTCGTCGGGAGATAGATATCCGACTGCTTCAGAAGATTATCACCAACAAGCGGAACATAGGAAGGATAATCTTTTTTGGTGATCGTATCGTAAATATAATAGTCGCTGAATACATACAGATATCCGTCTTTAAAACGTGAAGTGCGGTAGTAACCACTCTGATCCACGGTTCCGATGGATTTCGGATTGTTGATATCTGTCAGATCATAAGTCTGGATACGGGTACAGCTGCCGCGGTACAACGTCTTGCTGTCAGAATCAACCTGCGTGTTCTGCATGTTGCCAAGGACAAAAAGCTTCTGGTCACTCAGGTAAAATTCGGATGCCTGAAAATTCTCATTCAGCGAAATACCGGAAACAACCTTCATCTGATCCGACCGGATATCTACAATGGAAATCTCCTGTGAGTTTGCTTTCAGTGTATAAAGATAATTTCCATCCGTTTTTACAATGTCTGCTTCACCGACACCCTCTGTGCGGACGTTGGTATCGGAAAATGAAGTATCCACAGCACGTGTAGAGGCTGTTGCAGAATCCGAAGAGGAGCTGGAGCTATCGGTGCGTGCACCACTGTCGGCTGTTTTATTTGAATACATGACAATTCCGCTGTCGGTTGAACTGGTAACAGATGAAGAATCCAACTCATCCTGATAAGATTGTAGGTATGTGTAGACTTCATCATAATCGGTTGCCGTCTCTAAAGTATTGGAAGAGGCAAGCTTACCGGAGGATGTACCGATTGAAGAACTGCCTTTTGTGGAAGAAGTGGCTGAGTCTGAAGAAAGATTCTGCTGGCGGATGTGGGCTCCAATGCCGACAACCAGTATCAGTGCGGCAGCAATAAGTCCTCCGCGCATCCGGTGGCCGCGGAAAAATCCATGCTTTTTCGGGATATGTCCGGAAGCCTGAGTGCTGTTATGCTCTTCCAGCATTTTCATAATCTGATCCGGTGCAAGGCTTTCCGGAACAGGAGTTTTTTCCGTAGATTGTTTTATTTTATCCAGTATTGCTTTTTCGTGATCTGTCATATAAAACACCTCCTATTACTCTTTTATCCTACTCTTTCAGAAGCCAGCTCATCTTTTCGAGGGCACGCTTTCTGCGGGAGCGGACTGTATTCGGGTTCATTTTTAGCATTTTTCCGATCTCTTTACTGTTGTAACCGCCGTAGACGGATAAACCGATGATCAGCTGATCGTCTTCATCGAGAATAAGAAAAGCACGCTCAACATCTGTGCTGAGTTCGTCACAGTATGTGGCAGAAGCATGATCTTCTTTCAGCTCGGTCTCGGTCCGTTCACGGCTCTTTAACTTCCGGCGGCACACATTTGCCAGAATCTGAAAGATCCAGGAACGGAATGCTTCTTCTTTGCGTAATTTATGTATGTTCTCATAGGCGGAAAGAACGGCTTCACTGACGGCGTCTTCTGCATCCTGCGGATGATGCATCATGCAGAGCGCAAAACGATACAGATCCTGATAAACCGTCTTATATAATTCTTTAAATGCAATTGCATCGATCATAAAGTCCCTCCTCTCAAAATCGGTTCTTTGTATATAAGAGTATAAAAAAGTCGGAAGTGTTGCAAAAAGGGACAGAAAAATTTCCGTCCCTTTGAAATCATATCATTTTCTGAGAAAAATTAACCTCTGTAATAGTTGATCAGACATCCTTTGAGGATGATCTCACGTTCTGCATCCGTCAGATCACCGAGTTTCAGATCGATCTCTTTCAGAGCATCGCCTACGACATAAGCCTTGATCGTGGAAGCTTTGTCTTCTACTGCTTTGCGGATATCCGGCACGAAGAGATAGTCACCGTTCCTGAAAGAAAGCTTTGTGTGTTCCTCTTCGGTAATAAACGGAAGCATGCCCCAGTTGATCAGGTTCGAGCGGTAACGTTTGGTTGCGTACTCATTCGCGATATTCGCCCAGCCGCCGAGAACCTTCTGGCAGGAAGCAGCCTGTTCACGGGCAGAACCATCGCCAGGTTTGACCGCGAAAATGGTACTTCCGACACCGATATTTCCTTTGCCGACCTCCGGATAAGACTTCTGGATTGCTGCCATCACCGGTTTTAATTCGTCCAGTACATCCAGTGGACAAGTACCTGCTTCAATCGCTTTCTGGGCTTTCTGGACCTCTTTCGCGCGTCCTACATAGGCAGGATCCTTTCTGGAAAGTGCAAATTCAGCAAGTCCAAGTGGGTTGGAACGATAAGAAGAAGTCTCGCCGGACGGGATCAGTTCGTCTGTCGTTGTAACCGGATCGTGGATCTCAGATACGACCTTCAGGATCAGATTCTCAGGAAGAGCGCTCATTGCCGGCCAGTCTTTGATGTTCGGTCCGAATTTGATCTCAACCGAAGGATCAGCAACGCCGTGGCTGTCAAATACACGGTTGGCGTAAATTCTGGAATCAAAGTGGTAGGTCGGGTTCTTGTATTCAATATCAAAATCTGTTGCCGGAGTAAGGAAACCTTTATTTGCAGCAGTTGCGGCAATGGAACGTGCATCCATAAGGGCAACAGATGCGATCTGTCCACTCTGCAGCTTGCTTCCTTCACGGTTCGGGAAGTTACGGGTAGAGTGACGGATGGAAAATGCATTGTTTGCCGGGGTATCGCCTGCACCGAAGCACGGTCCGCAGAAGGCAGTCTTCACGATCGTACCGGCTTCCATCAGGTCAGCAACCGCACCATTTTTCACAAGCTCCATGTAGATCGGTGTACTTGCCGGGTAAACACTGAAGGTAAATTCATCTGATCCGATGTATTTGCCACGGATGATGTCTGCGGCAGCACAGATATTTTCAAAACCGCCGCCGGCACAGCCTGCGATGATACCCTGATCGACATAAAGCTTACCATTTACGATCTTGTCCTGAAGAGAGTAATCCACAGCACCGTCCAGGCTTACCAGCGCGCGCTGCTCTACATCGTGGAGAACATCTGCAAGGTTGGCATTGACATCCTCGATGGTGTAGACATTGGACGGATGGAACGGCATGGCGATCATAGGCTTGATCTCACTCAAATTGACGTATACAAGACCGTCATAGTAAGCGACTGCGCCAGGCTCCAGTTCCCTGAAGTCATCACTTCTTCCGTGGATATCGTAGAACTCTTTGATCTTGTCATCGGTTCTCCAGATAGAAGAAAGGCAGGTTGTCTCTGTCGTCATAACATCGATTCCGATACGGAAGTCTGCACTTAATTTGCCAACGCCAGGTCCGACAAATTCCATGACCTTGTTATTGACATAGCCATTGCCGAAGGTTGCGCCGATGATCGCAAGGGCAACGTCCTGCGGTCCGACACCTTTCACCGGTTCGCCGTCCAGATAGATTCCGACAACGCCCGGCATCTTGATATCATAAGTCTTGTTCAGAAGCTGTTTTACAAGCTCCGGTCCGCCCTCTCCCATTGCCATGGTACCGAGTGCACCATAACGGGTGTGGCTGTCAGAACCAAGGATCATCTTACCGCCGCCTGCGAGCATTTCACGGGCAAACTGGTGGATAACGGCCTGATGAGGCGGAACATAGACACCGCCGTACTTCTTCGCACAGGTCAGTCCAAACATGTGGTCATCTTCATTGATCGTACCGCCGACTGCACACAGAGAGTTATGGCAGTTGGTCAGAACATAAGGGATCGGGAATTTCTCCAGTCCGGATGCTCTTGCAGTCTGGATGATTCCGACAAAGGTAATGTCGTGCGAAGTCAGCTTGTCAAATTTGATCTGAAGCTGCTGCATATTACCGGAAGTATTATGCGCACTTAAGATCCCATAAGCCATTGTCTCTTTTGCAGCAGCTTCTTTTGTTGTCTCAATCCCTGTCTTGCTTTTTACGGCAGCAAGTGCATCGGGTGCATCTGCAATTACCTCAGTACCGTGTAAAAGATAGGCACCGCCTTCGTATAATTTCACCATATCATGTCCTCCTATTTTCTGTTTTCTATAAATTTCATGTGGTCTGCGACCATCAGAGCAATCTTAAATGTCAGGGCGTCCTCAAAGACTCTGACATCCAGCCCGGTCTGCTTCTGGATCTTCTCCAGCCGGTAGACGAGCGTATTCCGGTGGACGAAAAGCTGTCTCGCTGTCTCCGAAATATTCAGGCTGTTTTCAAAAAATTTATCAACTGTGGATAAGGTTTCTTCGTCAAACTGATCAACGGTATTTCCGGCAAATACTTCTTCCAGGAACATCTCGCATAAGGAAACGGGAAGCTGATGGATCAGCCGTCCGATACCGAGTTCGCGGTAGGATAAAATATTGCGTTCCGGATAGAAGATACGTCCCACATCCAGAGCCATGCCTGCTTCTTTGTAAGACTGTGAGACCTCTTTGAGCTCAGGAACGATGGTTCCGAAGGAAAGCCGGACATTGACCATAGCTTCAGTGTTGATCGCATTCACCAGCATATCGGCAGTCGAACGGATCGTATCATAATCATCCGTACTGTCAAGGGACTTGATCAGAATAATATGTCCCTCATCTACGGCAGTAACAAAATCACCGGTTCCCGAGGAATAAATCCCGCGGATCATATCCAGGACGATCGTGTCATCCGGATTCTTCGGTTCGATCAGATAGACGACTCTGCGCTGCTCAACTGTAATACCAAGCTTTTTCGCCTGATTGTAGATATCTACGAGAAGCAGGTTATCCAGGAGCAGGTTCTGGATAAAACGGTTACGGTCAAGACGTTCGCTTCCGGATCTTAAAAGGCTCTCCAGCTGGCAGACACTTAAGCGTCCGCTGGTATGCACATCAATCTCATTATTGTGCTCGATCACGAAAATATAAGTCAGTTCATCATCATCATAAACCGGGAACAGACCATAGCATTCATCCAGGTGCTCCTCCGCTACGCCGGTAACCTCCAGCTCTTTTAAAAATGAGCAGACAGCTTTTTTTACTGCAGGCTTCTCCTTACCTACAGCTGCAAGCATCACTCCGTCTGTGTTCCAGATGGAACAGTTACACTCGATGATATCCCCTATTTCATTGATTGTTCTCTGTAAAATCTGGTTGGATAACAATCCATTCACCTCTCCATTCTTTTCAATATATGACAAATGGGAGAATTGTGAAATTCCCCCATCTTCTTCTGACAATACAATCTGATATTATTTTAGCAAATGTTTTACACTTTAGCAAGTTAAAATGAAAAACGTTCTCTCTTATTCGTCTTCGTCATCGCGTCTGTCAAGCATGGCAGCAACGATTTCAAGAATCACAGCAAGACCGATCATAGATGCAGCGGCAATCTTTCCGGCAGTGCCGGTTGCAGCCTGTGCGATACCGCCGACAACCGGAACAGAAAGCTTTACTTTTCCGATGTAGTTGTTGTAAGGGATCGGATTCATATCTTTTTCCTCATTGGCATCTCCTTTGGTGATAAACTGTCCCATCGCCGGGCTGTTGGATACTACACGGTGGGTGATGATCGAGCCGTCTGCATTGTTGCTGTAAAAAGCAATGACATCATCTTTGATGATCGTGTCTGGTTCTTCATACCGGACATAGACCAGGCTTCCCGTCGGGATTGCCGGTTCCATGCTCCCACTGATCACGGTGTACATCTGAAAACCAAAAGCTTTCGGAAGCGTCAGCGGAATACAGGCAAGAATCAGTACTGTCAGTAAAACAGTGCCCAGTGCACTGCAAAATGCAGCCACCGGGCTTTTCTTTTTCTTCGTTCTCTTCAAAAAAGACTTCTCCTTTAGTGCCGCGCTTTTTTTATTTTGCACGTTTTTTCAAGAATACGATCAGTCCTACGAGAGCTGCTACCGCAACAACGATAATGCCGATCCCTGCTGCGATCGGAGTCTTGCTCGTCTTGTCTTTCGCATCGATATTTCCTTTTGGAGTGTCTTCATCATCCAGATCTACCAGAGACTTTGGTGTCTGTTCATCCTCAGATGTTGCAGTATCTTTATCTTTAGCTGTCGTATCCTGAGAATCGTTATCTGTCGTTGTACCATCGGTTGTACCGGTTGTGGTTCCGTCTGTTGTGCCACCGGTAGTTCCGGTTGTAGTTCCACCGGTAGTTCCGGCAGTTCCACCGGTTGTGCCGCTTGTCGTGCCACCTGCTGTACCGACATTACCGGTACCTGTGCCAGGAGTTGCTGTACCAGGAACAGTCGTTGTGATGGTGGTTGTTGTTGTAACAACACGGTCTGTAGCACCCGGTTTGTAGGTAAACGTAAATACATTCTCAGATACATTATTACTCAAAGTCTTGGTAAGTGCAAGAGCATCTGGAATATAATTCTCGATATACTGATAAGCGACGATTGGTTTGTCACCGACATTTCCGTAGAAGGTCTGGCTTTCTACAAGCGCCTTACCGGAAGCATCCTGATAGTTTACGGTGTAGGCAACCATGTCCTTTTTGATTCCATAGGCTACTACATAGTCGGCATCGCCGGTTACATTGTCGAATACAGGAGAAGCAAGAGCTTTTTCATTGTCACGTCCGCTGAGACGGATTCCTTTGACATAGTATTTGTCATCGGTTACCTGAACGTCTTTCAGATTAAAAGTAACAGTAGAACCGGCGACAGAATCCTGCTCCACCTTAGTCTGTCCGTTTATCGTTCCTTTATTACCTGCCGATAAAGTTACCTTATAGGTATACCCGTCAGCAGCCATAACGCTCATCGTGGATGCACCGATCGTCATTGATACAGTCAGAAGAGAAACCAGTAATTTTTTCCATCTTTTCATCTGCTTACTCTCCTTTCCGTCTGCGTTTCTTTGTGTTCTTGTTATATGTGTAGATTCCGTATGCCAGAAGGATCAGTCCACTGATGAGTGCAAGCACACAGAAGAGAAGAACTCTTGCGGTATCACCGGTCTTAACGGTGTTGGTAGTCTTGACGATTTTCGTCTTGGTAATGGTATTGCTTACTTTTACCTTTTCCACTGCAAAGTTCATACGAAGCTTTGCGAGCGTGTTCTGATAACCATTGCCCTGTGTCTCACCTTCGATACCGATGGTAAGGTGTACGGTTCCGGTACCATTGGAAGCAAGACGACCGAGGTAGAAATATTTCTCGGTAGAGTTTCCAAGTTCCTTCAGACCTTCACCGGTCTTAGAAGAACCTTCGCCTCCGACGGTATCACTGTTATAGAGTACCTTTTCGGTATTGTCACTTCCAACATAAGTCAGCTTGTATTCGTAAGCACCGCCTTCAGCGGATTCCTGTGCTTCCTCCAGTGTCTGGATGATCTCATTGGTCATGTACCAATCGGTCTCGCCTTTATCGGAGTTTTTCAGCTGAACCTTCAATTCGATGCTGTCACCCGGCTGGATCGTTGCCAGCTCATCGGAAACAGTCTTGTTTTCAAAATTGCTTTCCATCTTGCCGCCGGTGAAATTAACCTGCCATCCGTCGGCTCCCTGATAATCCTTTGCAAATGCAGTTGTGTGTACCCCTGCTGCCATTATCACTGTCATGGCGAGGCACAAAATTTTCTTTTTCATACTCTGTACCTCCCTACTGTAAGCTTAAACTGGTTTCGTCATCTGATACATTCACATCTACACCCCAGGCACTCTTGATGGCATCTTTTGCGTTATGTGTCTGTACTGCATCTACCTCTACATCGATGTGGAATGTATAGTCGCCATACTTATATGTGTAAGTAATGGTGTTGTCCTTTACTGTTTTCTCTACATCTGTTGCAATCTTTGGATCAATGCGGAGTGTGTCAGATAATGCCGGTGTGGTATCTCCGGCTTTTACTGCCTTTGTGTAATAAAGAACGGTTCTTTCGTCTGTGGTCTGCTGATCTGCAACTACCCAGCCGTTAGCGGTAAGGAAATTCAGTTCAATCAGATCCGGTGAAAGAGTGGTGTTCTTCTTGCCCTCTTTGTCCTGCCAGCTCTTGGTAAGGATCACACGGACGAAGGTGTCGATGTTACCGCTGTTCTGAACACTGAGCTCTTCTTTGTATTTCTTTCCGGGTGCGAATTTCTCATTTTTTCCGAGAAGACCTGTCAGGAGTTCCCCGTCTTTTACTTCTTGTTGGTTCTTAGATGTAAAATCCTGGCTGCTGACGACATCGCCATTCTCTAAAAGAGATACGCCGATACTCTGCATCTCGATCTGTGCGGAATAATTCTCACTGTAGTAGGTGAGTGCGGCACGTGTACTGCCGACAGTACTGCCAATCAACAGGAGCGCTGATGCTGTCAGAAGCAGGGCCGATTTTTTTGGAAATGATTTCTTTTTCTTTTTCATCTTCGTTCCCTCCTATTCTGTGGTTTTACTGTCTTCTGTTGTAATTACATGATTCCAGTCGGCGTATGGATTGCCGTCCTCGTCGTAGAGAACCGGGGTGTATTCCTGGATGACTACGATGTTAAATTCTTCCGGTTTGTCATTCCCTTCCGGGAACTTATAAGTGATATTGAGTTCCGGTGTGGTTTCGCCTGCCGGAAGAACATCTTTATAGTACCAGTAGCCATCTTTTCGGTCTTCCCATCCGCCATTTGGAGCAGTATAGGTAAGTTCCATTGGGGCAAATGCTTTTACTCTTACGAAGCAATCATAATCACCGGTATTTGTAATGGTGACGTGCTTGCCATCTTTATCGACTGTTTCGTTAGGGATGGTTTCGGTAAATCCCATATTCATCGTCACACCGCCACCGGCTGTTGTATAAGTTGTGAAGTATGCCATTGCACTTCCAACTGCCAGGGTTCCGGTAAGAGCAAGTGCTGCCGCTGCCATGATAAGTAGTTTCTTATGTAACTTTCTCATTCCGACTCCCCCTTCCTAGTTCTTTTCTGCCGGTTCGGTGTACTGATACTGACCATTTTCGTCCAGCTTGAAATTATTTTTTACACCGTAGCCGCCATTCATATTGTCATCGATATCATTTGTAAAGGAAACGGATGCAGGAGTGTTAGTTGAACCTCTATCAGTTGCTACAATCGTTGCCGTTTGATCATTTGCTGAGGTAAGCTTGTAGCTTGCACCACTGTACACTTCTGTAACTTTTACCTTAGCTCCTGCAGGAATCTTTGTAATTGTTACGGAAGAGTCACCTGCGGCCTCAAAGTCAAGTGATTCGATGCGGGTTTCTGTTTTACCCTTAAGAGGTGTAATCTCAATCTTGAATACGAAGGTTGCTTTCTTACCGGTTGTTGCATTATGATTTGCAAGTGTTTTATTGATCTTCAGATCACCATATCTTGCATGTTCTTCCGGTTTCAGACCAATTGCGTTGGTATCTGTCAGATCGTAGATCCAGGTATCGTTACCATTGCTGTAATAATTGTTGGTCGGAAGTGATACCAGGTAAGGGGTAAAGGTATAGGTATAATTCGTGGTAACTACTTCCGGTGTATCTACAAGGTAAAGTCCGGTAGCAAGACCATCCTTACTTCCGATCCCTTTTGCTAAAGTAACCGTAGCGGTTGGTTCTACGGACTCTTTCAGCATCTTCTGTGCCTCTTTGGCACGGTCAGCCCATTCGCTTGCTGCTGCATCTTTATCATCGGCACTTACCGAAGATACATTAAGTCCGGTGAAATCTTTAGTTGCGGTATAGTTACCGGATACGTCTACATCTGCCACCTTATAAAGATTCACTTTAATGTCAGTGTCGGCAGCTGTCAGTTCGTTGCCCTCTCCGCTTACACTGAATGAAACCGAACACTTCCGGTCCGTCTCAATCGCATTCGCAGCTCTGGCACCAGGCAGAGTGAGAAGCGGAAATGCAAGAGCGAGAGCTAACAAAAACGTTGTTCCTTGTTTTAATCGTTTATTCATCATCGCCTCATGTCCTCCTTAAGAAATCTTGGTTATTCTTTGTGAGCTTTTCTCTTGGAAAGAAATCGCAAGAGAATGATCACAAGAATCGTGATTGAAAGTCCTAAAATTAAATAGAGCATATAATAATTCTGAATGGCTTTTACCATAGAATCTGTAACTGATTCGGTAGCATCCTCTTCGCCGTTATATGGAACTCTGGTTCCTCTTACGAGAAGACGGTGGGAGTTGACTCCGTATGGTGTACAGGTAAATAAAGTTACCTGATCTTCTCCTTCTTCAATCTGGAGTGCTTTCTCCAGTGTTTCATGATCGTCTTTGTCTACCATCGGAAGAATCTGATCTACCTTGTAGGCAAGGACTTCATCCAGTACATGGATGTAAAATTTATCGCCAACTTTGAGCTGATCGATATCGGTAAAAAGCTTTGCGCTTGGAAGTCCACGGTGTGCTGCGAGAACACTGTGGGTACTCTCCCCTCCGATCGGAAGCTTTGTGCCGTTCAGATGTCCGACGCCGGTCTGCAGATCCTTGTCACCGGTGCCATGGTAAATGGCAAGCTTGATGTTGATCTTCGGAATGGAAAGGTATCCCATTACTCCGTCATCTGCAACGTTCAGGATCTTCCAGTATTCGGTGTCTTTGATGTCATTTTCATCTTCACCAAATACATCTCCGTAGAGGTTGTTCTGCTGAATGGTATCATTGAAAGCTTTTGCCTTTTCCCACTCAGAGGTGAAGTCCTCTGATTCCATGTCCTGTATTGTATTGTCATAGCTGCTGATCAGCTGATTCTGTCTGTAGGTGTTCCACTGGTTGGATACCGTCGGGTAGATCAGAATCCCAAATCCTATCAAGAATAACAGACCGAAAAGGAAGGTTGAGATTTTTCTTTTCATAGGCATATTCCCTTTCTCGTTCTTATTCTCTTTTTAAGAGGTCTCATTTTTCTTCTTTTGAAGCTTCTTCTCCTTTAAGTATAACACAAGGATGAAGATTGCGGTAATTACAAGACCAATAATTACCCATAAAAGATAATTTGTATGAAGACTGATTCCGCTGAGCGGTGTCTTCTCATCAGCAACTTCCTGTTCCACATAAGGTACTCTGTGACCACGGACCAGAAGCCGCTCGGTATTGACTCCGTATGGAGTACAGGTAAGAAGTGTTACAAGATCTTTTCCTTCTTCTACTGCAAGAGAGGAAGTTTCTTCCGGTTTTACTACGGAAATCTTGTCGACTTCATAACATAATGTTTCGTTTAATACATGGATCAGAAAATGATCGCCTTCTTCCAGCTGATCCAGATCGGTAAAAAGAGACGCACTCGGAAGTCCACGGTGTGCGGAGATAACGGCGTGTGTACTTTTACCGCCGATTGGAAGAGAGCTTCCTTCCAGATGTCCGGCTGCCTGTTTGAGAACATCTTCGTCGGTAGTGTGGTAGATCGGAAGCTTGATGTCAATCTTCGGGATCTCCACGATTCCCATCATTTCGTCACCGGCAATATTCAGAGCATCCATGTAGGACTGGTCTTCTTTGTCACTGGCTGCGGCTACTGCAAATGAATCAGGAAGGATACTTGGAAGTAAGGCTTCATTGTAAGCTTCTGCTTTCTGCAGTTCTGCGTCATAATCAATCTCATGTGCTGCATCTTTTTCAGATACAGTTTGTTCATAACTGCTGATCAGTTGCTTCTGCCTGTAGTTATTCCACTGGTTTGCAACGAATGGATACAGCAGTAAGGACAACCCGGCTAAAAACATGATGCCAATAATAAGTTTGTTTGCTTTGCGTTTCATCCGAACTCTCCTTGCTGTTGTATTATTTTTTAGGAATCCGGGGCGACCTGCCCCGGATTCAATATCTGATTATAAATAATTATTGCAATTATTTGTTGTCTGATTTCTTGCGGCTTGCGAAGAACAGACCAGCTGCTGCGATCATGATAACGCATCCAGCGATTGTGAAGATTGTTGTACCGATGCCACCGGTTGATGGTAATGCGGAAAGTTTTGTATCATTTAACTGACCTTCATTATATAATTTAGCTGTAGCAACATCTCCATTTACAGTAAGTGTAAGAGTTTTACCATCTGTATTGATAGAATATCCTTCTGGTGCTTTAGTTTCTTCGAAATGATAAGAACCAACATCTAAACCTTCTACATCAATCATACCGTTTTCATCTGTTACAAGTGTTGCTGTAGCATCTTCTGCATCCGGAGCATATTTATATTTTCCATTCTCCTGCTTTGTGAATGTTAATGGTACTTCTTCGCCATCTTTATACAATACGAATTCAGCGTTTGCTAAAGCATTATTTACATTGCCATCACCATATTTCAGTAAAACAAGTTCTCCAGTAAATAACTTAACCGGGGGTTTATCAGCACCGTAGTCTACATCAGCTGCATGACTACCAGCTTTGTTTTCTACTGTTGTTTTGGTTACTTTTGCAGTATAGGTAACTGTGATTTTCTTTCCAGCGTTCGGATTGGCTGTATCAGCAACTAAAGTGTTTAAATTAACGGTAAATCCTTTACCATCTTCATTTACTACGATTTCTCCAACTTGCTGCCCATCTTTGCCTTCCATAGTTACACTATTAACTGCATTTGGACCTGCTAAATAATATTCAGCACCTTTAATTTTATCAGTAATTGTAAATGTTCTGTTTTTAGTATTAGCTGCATCAATAAATGGTACATATGCTTCGATTGTATAAGTTACGATATCTCCGATTGCTACTACATGATCGTCATCAGCTACTGTTTTGTCTACAGTTGTTGGAGATTTTTTAGCTGTTACTTCTGCATTTGTTAATGCTGGATATGGTTCTCCAAATCCTACATATGCTGTTGCTGTTTTATAAGTAAATCCTGTTTCTTCTGCTTTGATTGCATAAATACCAGCTGCGCTTACTTCGATTTCTGTTTTATCTGTTGATGCTGTGAAACCAGTAAGTGCTGCAACTTTACTTAATGCTAAGTCAATTTTTGCTGCTGTAGCAGTTTCTGCAGTTACACCTGTTGGTAATTTAACATTATTATCATTGTACTTAATTAATCCCCAGATAATCTGCTGCTGTGCATCATCTGAATCTGTAAGTCCGAATGCTTCTATAAAGCATGCTCCTGCACCATTAGTAAATGCCCAACCAGAAGTTTTGGTTTCATCTTTCTGGATAATCTGCATGTACTCAACTTTATTAGCTTTGTCAAAGTTTTTAAGTATAATTGTTGCTTTTGCATCTGCTGCAAACGATGTCATACTCATTCCGAGTACCATAGCCAGTGTTAATAACACTGCAAAGATTTTTCTCATCTTCTTCATATTGTTGTCTCCTTTTCATTTAAGGGCTTTGCCCATTTTTTATTGTCCCCTCATATGGGATAATAACGTTTTTGTGTGGCAAGAAGCCACTGAAAAATTAATTCTTACAATTATTTTTCCAGCACCTCCTTGCATTTGTTTTTATATAAGATCCATACGGCTGCAAACATAAGTAAGATACCGCCAATCATATACAAGTAAATTCCGGTGCCTCCAGCTGATGGGAGGGAATAGAGAATTTTGTTTTTTACAGTTAAGGTATATTTTCCATCTGTGCCCGAAAGTGTCCACATTGTAGGTGAATCTGCAAGTACGTTTCCACCCTTATCTGTTAAAGTAATCTTACCCTGTTCCTGTTTGAAATAAATCTTGTCTGCTAACAACATACAAGCTTCCGGTGCCTTTACTTCTTCCAGATAGTACTGTCCAGATTGAAGATTTTTGAGTTCAGCTTCTGATCCATCGGTATTTATTACCTGGATGGTTTCTCTTGTCTGTTTTTTTTCAGAATCATCTGTATATTCAAATTTCTGAAGTTCATATGCTCCCTCATCATTCTTCTTATACAGCTTGAATTCTGCACCATCAAATTTTGTTCCGGTTTCTGAAGTCTTAATCAAATCTAAATCTGCAGTTTGCTCTGAATAAGTATTCGTGATCTGAATCTCAGCGTTCTGTGTTTCTTTAAACGTGTACGTTCCAGCTGCAAACATAGACCACTGCTTCGATGCGTCAAACGTAAGTTTATACATTCCGTCATACTTGATTTCACCGTTTCTGAATACCAACGTGTTTTTTATTCCATTTCCACTATAGAAATAGCATTTTTCTAATGTTGCTTCTGGACTAAATCCGATTCCTTTGATTCCATCGATTTTATCATTTATCAATTTCACTATCTCTTTACGTTCACTGATACTTACCGGTGTGTTTGTCCACACGAAATATTCTTCGTTCGCAGTGAGCTTTGCAACAATTAAATTAACTTTGCCTATAGTAAACTCTTTTGGTGAACACGGAGTAGTCTTTCCAGATTGTTTATATTCGCTTATTGTTGCTTGCTTTGTATCTACTGAAAAATCAGTCCAATCTGTAACTCGTTGTCCATTGACAGTGACGGTTACATCGTATCCATCTTTACCGTAATTGCTTTCACTGACTTTGTATGTGCCATCCAAACAATCTTCCAGTTTCCAAGTATATGTCCATACTTTTTCATCATCATTACCCTGAAGAATACTATCTAAATTACTTACATCCATCGTAAGCGTTTTAGTCGTATTTGTTTTAGTATGAGTCAATGTAATTGTATACGGACTACTTGCCTCTGCCAACTCTCGAATCTGATCTTTTGTAAGCCCTTTAAATGTTTTTGTCACTTCAATAAACGGCTTATCCTCTTGATCTTTCTTCTTATTCAGAATCGTAGTGGTCTTTCCATCACTTGATTCAGTGACCTGACCGTAAAATGCGTTTGTCTCATCTGTCTGGACTTCTTCTACTGTGTAATGGATATCTGTTTCTTTGATACTACCATCCGCAGCTTCGTAGAAGTATTTAGTTGGAAGATTTTCCCAGGTATATGTCCAGTTGTTTGTTTCTGACAAATTAACTTGCATGGACGTCGGAAGAGTTTTTACATCTTCACTGGTAAGATACTTCGGATTATCAACGCTTATTTTAGAATCCGCCGCTTCTGTTACATAGGCCTTCAACTCGACAGCAACTGCTAGTTTATCTGAGTCATTTTCCCACTTCTTATCCACTGTGTGAGAAACTGTACTGTCATTTACCTGTATAACAGGTTTCGCATAAGGTTTCGTATATGTTTTGTTATTGTACTCGTATGTTACATTAGCTGATACGTTTGAATAGAATCCATTTTGTTCTGAAGATGTTCCATCATTCCTAGTATCATTTCCAGGTTTTTTGCCTGTACCAAGATATTCGTCTGTATTTTTATCACCAGTGCCTGTATAGCTTCCATTCTGATACTCCAGATAGGCTTTTGTAGTTGGCCGGATTTTTGCTGTTACATAATATGTGTAACCTGATTCCAGCTTATAGTCAGATTTAAATTGCATAATAATCTGAGTCTTGCCATCTGAGTCTTTCGCTGTACTGACAGTTATAATCTTTGATACGTCTACTGCCCTTCCTGAAGCATCTTTCAGTTTTTTGATAACCTTTCCATCTTCATCTTTGACAACCACTTGTAATGTTTGATCAGCCAACTCAACTTCATCGGTTAACGTATCGGTTACAGTTACATCTGTACAAAGAAGTTCTGTTGCATCTCTGATGATTGAATCAAAAGCATTTTTCAAATTACTTGAATCTGTACCGTTGTAACTGCCGGTTACTGTTCCGCTCGGAGCATTGCTGATCAGACTTGATAAATGATTGTAACTATCTTCAGGACCAACTCCGACTGTGTAGAAGTAGTTCATACTCATTTTGCTAAGTTGAGTTTGGGCATTGACCATTGCTGTATCACTATAGCTATTTCCCTTACCACCACCAATTCCAGTTATATTACCTTGGCTATCCTTTTTGTAGTAGAAGGTTGGATCACCATCTGACAGAAATACAACTATTTTTGTTGCATCAGTTCGTCCGCTATCAAGTAATTGCTTTGCTTTTATTAATCCTGCTTCATAATTTGTTCCACCGGCCTGTTTGCTATAACCCGGATATTTTCCAACTCCGGTGGGATATTTAATCGAGTCCTTTGTCCACTCTGTTTCGATACCCGCTTGTGTATCAAACGACACAACTGCAAATTGAGCATCTACATTTTTCTTGCTTTTCAATTTGGCAACAGCAGCTTCTACAGCTTTTTGCTGATTGAAGAAACGACTATTTTCATTCGTTGTGTAGTCATTTAGGTCATTCTTAGAATTCATTCCACGTTTCATACTGTTCGACGTATCCATCACGAACAGTACATCCAGCTTATTCGCATAGGACTCGCTTCCAACTGCACCTGAAACATTTAACGTAAGATTGTATGTACCATCTTTATTCTTAGCAATATACTTTTCATGAGACAGTTCTTTCTTTGTTTCAACAATGCCCGGTGTCGGAGGCTGTACTGGTGTGCTTGCTGAGTTGATAATCTGGTATTCACCACTGGTAAGCTTTCCAAGTTCTGTTATACCATTTGCCAGGTATATCTTTGCACTTAAATCGCCACTACTATCGGCAGTTACTATTACTTTCCATGACGTTGTTGGTGTAACATAATCTTTTGGTGCCTGTGTTTCTGTTAATGTATAGGTTCCGGCTACAAGCTGCTGGAACTGAACTAATCCGTCACTTTCGGAAGCTGCAAGCATTGTAGCCTGTGTGGCGTCATTCGTTAAACTAAACTGTGCACCAGGAAGACCGTTTCCTTCTGCATCTGTTTTATAGAATGAAATGTTTGTCATCTTTGTCTTATCGACCTGCTGTATCTTCGCTGACGGAAGAGTAAACTTCATCTCACAATTAGATGCGCCTGCACCACGTTCCATATAAAGAATTGTCAATGTATGAGTCTGCTGTTTTTGTGCTTCTGTCAGATTTGCTGCCTGACCAATATAATTCCACAAATCAACGTTTCCTGTTGCTGCACTATGAATACCGCCAAGGTCAATGACTATTTTCTTACCATCGAGGACTACCCATAAATCATCGTCACCTGTGAATTTGTAATTAAGTGGTCCTACATAATCACCGATTTTGAATGTGACATCATATCGCATTCCGAAATAATTGTTATGGTTATTGCCTCTTTCACTCTCTTCATAAGAAGGTAGCACTTTGTCTAACGGATAGAAATTGTTTCCTGCGCCTGTAACCCAGTTTTTTCCGCCATCTTCTACGCCACTAAGTGTATACGTATCACCATTTCGGTCAAAAACCAGAGTGTAGTTTTTATAGACTTTTCTCAGAAATCTCTCTTCAGCACGGCTATTCCAAGATGCACTGTAATTAATGCTATAATTACTATCTACAAAAAATCCCGGTTCTGCGTAATTGAATATTACATTTCCTTTATCATCAATTTTTTTTAGCAATCCTGGGATTGTACTATCTCCTCCAGTATAATTGTTTGCATCTTTTGTTGGACCAACGTTACTATCTGGCAAACTACTTGGCAAACTAATCGTATACTTTTGATACTCCGGATAATTTTGACCATTGTTTGGATCATTCGTGCCTGCAATAAGTTTTTTGTTTTCACTAACCCTTGGTGATTTGTCATTTATCAACTGATTAAATGAATAATAGCTATCTCCTAAAATGCCTCCTATTCCTGCTTTAACTGTATAGTCATAAAATATAGTACTTCCAGGAAACCTCTCATATTGAGGATCACAATAAACCTTAATTGTACAATCGCTTACGACTTGGATTTCTTCGGATGTTGATATCCAGTCGAATCCTCCAGTTGCATTACTCTTCTGTGCCGAATTTATGTTCCAGTTATCAGCTATGTCATAATTGCTTATGCTTTCCCCAGGTGATAATTCCTTTTTGCTTGCATATATCATCTTCTTTGGATTCTGGGTATTATCATAGTATTCAATGGTAACGTTAACCTTCGAATCACCTTTCTGAACAATGACATAGTTAGAAAAATGCGGAGCATCAAATACGACTTTTCCCTCTCCGTCAACAGCACCGTTCATGTCTTCCGCTACGTTATTATCATCCACATGCAGTACTGCTGCATTCTCGCTGGATGTGATCTCCGGGGTGTCTACGCTGACCTGAACCGGAGTGGTTGGCTGTACTTCGGAACCGTTTACCAGGAATTTGATATCGTAGGAGAAGATATTCTTGATGGAAAACTGTTCTTCGATTGCTTTTTCTTCTACTGCTTTTTCGATCTCTTTCACTTCATCTTCTGAAGTAATCTCTGTTACGGAGAGTTGTGCGTCTGCAGGAAGAGCATCGGCTGATCCATTTACTTTAACAGTAGCATTTCCTACTTGTACTGACCATTCTTTTTTCGAAGGTATTTCGATGTCAGGTGTATCAGACGTATCTTCGGTAATTGTATTTTCAGTAATCGTATTTTCAGTAGTTGTATCTTCAGTAGTTGTATCTTCAGTAGCCTCATCTGCCGCCGGTTCTGTTACGACTTCGGCCTGGCTCTGGCTGTCTGTGTTCTGTGGCTCATCAGCGAATGCTGATGTCGCACTGCTAAGCACAAGTACCATGCAAAGCATGAATGCTATTAAACGTTTCTTTGTATTACTTTTCATGGCGTCCTCCTTCTATTCCTCAATTCTGACTTCATAATTGTTATCAAGTGCTCCGTCTATCAGCTTCAATAATTCAAGGGCACTGCGGAAATGCTGCTCTCGCTGCTCTTCCACCCAGGTAACGCTGCCCTGCCAGGTACCGTTCTGCTGATCCATGATTTTTATTAAAAAAGTTCTTGTATTTTTTTGCTTTTTATTCATGTCAGTTTTCATCTGCCCTTCCTAATTATTTAGACTTTTTTATCTTATATAGGTATTGTATCTGACAAAGCATTACGTGAATCATTACCAATAACGGAAAATATTAACTTTTTTAAGCTATAACAAGAAATAGTAATGTTTTTGTAATAATATAATGATTTGATACCAGGGGCAAAAGGTCAGAAAGCCGATGCAAGATTGCTTGCAAGAGGATTTTTGACCTCTTGACCCGCCAAAAACATGAGTAAGTAGCCATTTTTCAAAGAAAAATGAGCGGATTACGAATGTTTTTGAGGATTGCGAGAGTGCAAAGCACGTAGCAATCTGGTATCAAAGGGGGCAAAATACCTTTGAACCCCAACATCATGATTTGTAGGAGTGCGTAATATTTGTGTCTGACTCTACTATATGTATTGGGATATTAGAATAGAAGTAAAAGTGGGGAATAATGTGATGGAAGTGCAAAAAGAATAGATTGCGGGGAGCGCATAGAAAAGGAGTGATCTGGTTATAGCGGTGAGGGAGAGAAATTTTCCGGACAAAAAGATCCCGTGACTGATATTGGGGAGATGCACTGCATCTTAGACGGTGATCAGTCACGGGATAGGGGTAATTTAGTTTTTATTCAATGCCAAATTCTTTTAATAGTTTCTTTTGATATTCGATGTCTTCGGTAGCACGTTCGAGGTCGTTGTAGCGTTTGGATTTTAAGAGATATTTGGTTAATTGGTTTAATTCTGCTCTGATTTCTTCTCTGGCATCTTCCTTCAAGGTTTTCTCATATAAGTCTTTGTCATATGTCGTCAGGATCATATTCGTCACCTCCGCTCGATGTTTCTTGAGAAAATCTGCCAACACGTCCTGATTAATACAAGTATCAATTGCCTTTTCTAATGCATCTTCAACAGAAGGTTCTGACTGTATATATTCCCTGACACATTGGACGAATATGGAATATTCTTCAAGTCGTCTGCAGTGCTTCATCAGTTCCTGATTGTGACCATAGTTGATGTTCAACATGGTTGCGGTGCATTCCAGGCAAGGTGCTTCGTTATCTGTATTTTCAAAGCAGTCTGAAAGCCTTAACTCCATGGAATCTGGCTGATTTTTTGTACCATTGTAAAAGACAATATATTTCGGCTTTGGAAGCCGTACTCTTTTTTCATGGTAGATCATCAGATTATTATCTGCAACATACCCTTCATATAACCGGGAGAAATAGATATATAATTTTTTCTACAATCAAAGAATTCATATATGATATATGATTCGATTTTCTACATACGCCTATTCAGATGGTACTGGAGTTTTTTGTGAAAAGCAATTAAGAAAGAATAAAATTATAAGATAATTAAAAGGCACCGTCCGATCACATTCCGTGATCAGACAATGCCTGTATAATTCTTATTCATTCGTGTAATGATATCTCTCATAATTCCATTCATTTAAGCTAATGCATTGCTGAGAATTTTAAGCAGTTCAAGTACGCTTATAAAATGCTGTGTAGAGTTACCTTCAATCCAGCGGACGATGCCCTGCCAGGATGAATTCTGGCGGTATCTGACATTGAGAAAGAAAGTCCCTTTTTGTCCACGATTCTCGATGAAATCTTCCGGTGACCGTACTTTATCAAGCCGGTCAACACCTGAAAACTGGATTGAAGTGAAAGAACGTGCGCTGGTGGATGCCTGTGGAAATTCGAGTTTGTCGAAAAAATCATCGGCTAATTCGATCAGCTGAAGGATATTGGTGAATTTCCAGGGCTCTTTGCTGTAGCAGTGATAAATGCGACCGGACAGCTCTTCATCATTAATATTATCAATACACATGTTAATAAAATTTGGTGCATACCAACTGATTTGATAGTTCTGTTCCATAAATTATCCCCATTTCTGCCCTGCTGCGAAGATAACATGATTGCAGCTTACCAGGTTTTATTCTCAGTATTGAACTGAATCGGTGAATCTTGCCGGTCTACTTCGGCTACAGAGGACACGAAGTAGTCCAGGTATTGCTTCCAGCTTTTATGCTCTCTGGAGAAGTATCTCTGGATTCTGTCGAAAATCATGCTGCAGTTCTCTTTATTCGTACCAACGAGAAGTATCAGAAACTGTGATGGGCTGTATTTGGTAAAGGAGTCTCCTTTACGTAGACACTGCTGGATCGTATTCTGAAGCTCACCTGAAAGAGCTTCAAGCTTGTCCGGCTTGTCCATCGGCATTCCTTTTCCGTTGGTGATGCTACATAACATTAAGTATACGGACTGTCCGTTCCTCTCAATGATTCGGGAAACGAGACGGTAACTGTCACGGAAACTTGGCAGGCTGCAGTAAAAAGCACCGCCGCGTACATCGTCATCTTTCAGACGTTCCTTGATGTCGCCGAGTTCCTGTGGTTTGTAGTTAAGGCGGCTGCTCATCTGCTCGAACTGCTGCATCATATGTTCAGAAGGGCGGATTCCAAGCTCTTCGAAAAATAATTTGGCAGTGTTCTCATATTCCTGTACAGCATCCTTATAGCGGTTCAATGCCATATAGCAGTCGATGCGGACGGATTGCCATTCATCGAACGGATATAACTGGCATGCCGGCTCACAGAAACGAAGCGCCTCTTCATAATCTCCGCGTTCGATCAGAAGCTTACAGAGCTCCTGAAGGGATTCGGAATAAATATTCTTATAGTGGACGCTTTCAACAAGGACCCATTCATCTCCCGAGAGTTCCGGAAGAAATTCTCCACTGTACATCAGACAGATCTTCTTAAGAAGTGCCAGCTTTTTTACCTTATCGGTACACGCCTGCACGTCTTTTGACAGAATCACAAACTGATGTGCATCAACTTCGGTCGGCATCGGAGCATCCCATCGGTAAATACCTTTTTTGATGTTGATATAATTATGGCTCGGAAGTCCGGCATCTACGATGATCTTTTTAAGACGGTGTGCGGTTACCCGAAGGTTGTTGGCAGCATCGGCAAGTTCTTCTCTTCCGTACAGTTCATCAAGAAGCTTATCTCTGGAGATACCGGTATCGCCATGGTAGAGTAATATCTGCAACAATTTCATTGCTTTTGTCGTTGTGTTGCGTCCGAATGATACGGGAATCTCTCCGTAGCTTGCTGAGAATCCTCCGAATAAACGAACCTTTAAGACAGGTAAATGATCACTCATAAATTAACCCCCAATTTTACTATTGTGATGGTTTATAACTGATTTCTATTGTAATGGTCTTTAATTTTTTTGTCAAATAAATTAAAGCATTTTAGACCAAATAACTTCTTTTAATATTTTTGTTATGCTATAATTTTTCTAGTTGAGTTTTTGGGACTGTTTCACTGTGGAAAAGAAAGGAGGAATTCTGTGCGGCAGAACGGTTTATATGAACAAAAACGACGCTGGCAGAGGATTTTTCTTTTCTTTTTTCTGCTATTTCTGACAGGTGTACTGATACCTGGCGGATGTGCATCGGAGGGAAAAAAAAGCCAGTCCGGGAAAAAGGGGGATCCGAGAGATCCATCGGCGCAGGTGCTTCAGACGGAGGCTTCCGGTGAAGTGACATATGGAAATGACCTGGTTGTACTGGATGCATCCCATACGGCGGATGGCTATGTGATGATCTGTTATAATGGAAGTAATGAAAAAGTCAAGATCCAGGTGACATCCCCGGATGGCACAGAGTATACCTATCCGGTTACGGTTGTTGGTGATTATGCGGTTTATCCGCTTCCGGGCGGGAATGGTTCTTATAAGGTAACACTTCTGGAGAGTGTGTCTGTAGATGACAATCTGTATGCGGTAAGCTTTACCCAGGATCTGGACGTACAGATCACAGATGAATTTGCCCCGTTTCTGCATCCGAATTATTATGTGAATTTCACGGCAGATTCCAAGTGTGTAAAAAAGGGTGAGAGCCTTGCAGGAAAGGACTGCTATTCGGATCTGGATGTGGTAACGCAGATTTATAATTTTGTAATTAAAAATATTTCCTATGATAAAAAGAAAGCGGAGAATGTTCCGTATGGGTACACACCGGATCCGGATGAGACACTGGATACCGGGAAAGGAATCTGTTTTGATTATGCGGCGTTGATGTCGGCAATGCTCCGGTCGCAACGGATTCCAACGAAGCTGGAGGTCGGCTATTCCGGTGATGTGTATCATGCATGGATCAGCTGTTATGTTGATGAGATCGGCTGGGTGGATAACATCATTGAATTTGACGGAAAGAACTGGTCGATCATGGATCCGACACTTGCTGCAAACAACAGTGCTTCGGATGTGAAGAAGTATGTGGGAAATGGAAAGAATTATGTCACAAAGTATACCTATTAGATAAAAGGAAGCCGGATAAGAAGAATGTGGCAGGAATGTGAAAAGGAGGATGGCATATATGGAAAAGCGGACACAGCAGGGGAAGCTTACGAATCTGGAAATTGCTTCGTTCTGCAGTGAAATGGCAATGATCCTGAAGTCTGGGATTTCTTCCCTGGAGGGAGTTGATCTTCTTCGGGAGGATGCGCAGACGAAGGCAGAAAAAGAGCTGCTGGATGAGATTTATCAGTCAGTGATGGATACGGGCAGGCTGGATCAGGCGCTGGAAGAGACGAAAGTATTTCCGGAGTATCTGATCCGTATGACGCAGATCGGAGAAGAGACAGGAACTTTAGATGAAGTAATGGAATCTCTGGCGGAGCATTATGACCGAGAGGAAGCGATCAGGAGAAGTGTCCGGAGTGCCATCTCCTACCCTCTTCTGATGATCGGGATGATGCTGGTGATCATTATCATTTTGATGACAAAGGTTATGCCGGTATTTGATCAGGTGTTCCGCCAGTTTGGTCAGGAAATGACCGGATTTTCAAGAGGGATCCTGCTTGCAGGCAATGCTCTTTCCAGATATTCGGCGGTGTTTGCGGTATTTTTGGCGGTTATCGTCTGTGCGGGTATTTATTTTACAAAGACAGAGAGCGGCAGAAAGAAACTGTATCTCATCGGATCCGGGTTTGCATTTTCAAGGGAGCTGAAGGATAAGCTGTCGGCATGCCGGTTTGCCGGAGGAATGTCACTGGCACTGAAAAGCGGACTGACGCCGGAACAGGGAATGGAATTTTCAGAGAACCTGATCGAGGATGATGATTTCCGGAAGAAAGTAGCAGAATGCAAAGCGGATATGGAAAATGGAACGGATATCGCAGAGGCACTGGTGAAAGCCGGAATCTTCACAGGTGTTTATGCGCGGATGACATCCATTGCCGGGAAAGCCGGAATGATGGATGAGATGATGGGAAGGATTGCCGATGAGTGTGAGGAGGAAGTGGATGAAAAGCTTTCTTCTATGATCGCAGTTCTGGAACCGACGCTGGTGATCATCCTGTCGGTGATCGTCGGAACGATCCTTCTGTCGGTTATGCTTCCGCTTCTTGGAATTATGTCAGGACTTTAGGAGGCGTATGCTATGTGGAGAAAAGAACGGGAACGGTTTTATCACGGAAAACGGCAGCGCCCACTTCGGAATTTCTGTCTGTCCTTTCTGCTGTTTGTATGTATCTGCAGTGCTTTTTTCAGTGGATTTGAAAGGCTTTCGGACACGACAAGACGCAGGCAGAAGGAAAGTCTGGAAAATGCGCTCTGGCGTGGTGTGACGCAGTACTATGCGCTGGAAGGACACTATCCGGAGACACTTGATGATCTGACGGAAAACTGTGGGATCCAGTATGACAAGAAGCAGTTTTTTATTGATTATCAGATTGCCGGTGCCAATATTCTTCCGGACATTACGGTGATCGAACGATAGGAGGAAATGGACATGAAGCGTAGAAATGAAAAAAAGCATGTGATTGATTTTCTTTTTCCTCTTGCAGTCTTTTTCGTGCTGGCGGCATCATCGGTCGCCATTGTGGTTCTTGCATCGGGATTTTACAGCCGGCAGGTGAAGGCCTCGTCGGATTCCTATTCGGGACGGACGGCACTTGCCTATGTGACGGAGAAAATGCACCAGAATGATGAAAATGGTGCGATAGCAGATGGAACTTTCGATGGGGAAAATGCTCTCGTGATCCGGCAGCGTTATGATGAGAAGGATTATGTGACATATCTGTATGCGTATGATGGATACTTAAGAGAGCTTTTTATCCGGGATGGAACGGAAGCAAAAGCATCCGATGGACGGAAGATCCTGGCAACAAAGGACTTCGAGGCTAAGGAAACTTCAGATGGGATTTTTCATCTGTATTGTGAAAATGAAGACGGGAAAAAGACAGATACATTTGTCAGTGTGAAGAGCGCTGCAAGATAGCCTGCAAATAAAAAGTCAAGGCTAAATTGAAGAACATTGAAAATTTTATACAGGTTGAAAAGTAGGTATCAAAATAAGACCACCACACCAGTGCTGGTCTGAGAATTATAATGATGATTAGGATTCTGGAAGAGATGAAAGATATTCTTTCACTCGTCCGTAATAGATTCTTAGAAACTTGTTGGCACCTGCAGTCATATAGACATAATAAGGCTTGCCTTGTGCCCGTTTCTTATCTATGAACTGATACACAGGATCATCCTGTGGGTGTGTTTTTATTAAGACATCCATTACCTGAAATAAAGTCTTTCTAAGATCAGATGAGCCTCGTTTTGAAGTTGGAACACTTTTTTGTTCATAACTTCCCGATTCATTAACACCGGGATCTACACCGGCAAAAGCAGTAATAGCACCTTTATGGGTAAAACGGGAAACATCACCAATCTCAGCCATCAATTGAGGACCAAGCGAAGCACCAACCCCTTTCATCGCCATAACAATAGGATACTCTGGGAGTTTGGATGCAGTTTCATTCATAAGTGTGCGTAGTGATTCAACGGTTGTAGAAGCACTGTTAAGCTGGTTTACAGCCTGCTTGATAATAAGCTTTGTAATGTCATCCTTAGGAAGTACAGGAACAAGTTCCTTTGCTTTTCCATAGATTTCCTCAGCTTTGGATTGGCTGAAGTTGTACTTCTTACGTTTGCACCAGTTTTGATAATGGTCGATAAAGGCAT
>OLVT01000838.1_pt1 | contig 31245 bp, 18 predicted proteins | sample 1673241 | NCBI WGS metagenome assembly OLVT01 (sample SAMEA3178936, study PRJEB25190) | human gut metagenome | biome: human gut; feature: human-associated habitat; material: faeces | place: Austria | collected 2013 | reverse complement strand
AAATTTCGGGAATAGTACGTTGGTGGAAGCGAACTCATTGGCCGTAGGTTATCTGGCGAATGTGGGATCGCCGGCGCAAACCCGTATTTTTAACGAACGTAAGGAGGAACGTGATTTCATCTTCGCCGATGCCTATGATTATTATATCACAACCCCAACAAACGCTTATTTCTACGATACCAAAGTACCCTATACCCAAGTGACTTATACGACAGGAGGAGCCAGCCAGAATAAGATGGACCGACTGAAAGGGGTATTGACCATGAACTTTGGCAAAAAGATCAATGTCGGTGGCGAGATGGATTATATCTATAGCCGCGGATATTATAACTCCAACGGTAATAAATTATTAAGTTATCGTTTTTTCGGAAGTTATATCACCGACCGTTACGAGTTAAACGCTTATTTAAGTAATTTCAATTTCGTAAACTACGAGAACGGTGGACTTACAAATGACCAGTATATCACGAATCCCGATGACTTGGCCGAGAATCAAAGAAATATCGATAGTAAATCATACCCTGTCCGTTACACGGACACATGGAACCGTGTCCGTGGAAAACAATATTTCCTGACACAGAGATACAATCTCGGTTTTACTAAGGAATTGGAAGAAACCGATGAGGAAGGGAACGTAAAAGAGGTATTCATTCCGGTTTCCAGTATCATCCATACCATCGATTACGAAGATAACCGCAGACGCTTTATCTCTAATGATGCCGGGATCGATACCTGCTACACTCATCTTTATGGTATGGACGCATCTTTGAATGACCAGACTTCCTCTTGGAATTTAAAGAATACCTTTGCGTTGGCCTTGCGGGAAGGTTTCCAAGATTGGGCTAAGTTCGGGCTGACCGCCTTCGTTACTTTCGAGAAACGCCGGTTTAGATTGGCATCCCAAGTTCCCGGACTGGACTACGGTCCGGATGGTCATGGAAGCTCTGAGCCAAGCACATTAAATTTCCCTACTTCCGAAGTATATGATGAGTTTACTACCTACATCGGCGGCGAATTATCCAAACGCCGTGGTAGCCTTCTTACCTACAATGTACGTGGAGAATTAGGACTTGCGGGAAGTGACGCCGGAGAGGTCCGAGTGAGCGGAGACCTGCAAACAAAATTCAAACTTTTTAAGAAAGACGCTACGATCAAGGCAGAAGGATACATCAAGAACATCACCCCGGCGTTCTACCAACGTCACCATCATGGGCGTTACTATTGGTGGGATCTATCATTGAAAAATGTGCAAAGGATTTACGCCGGAGCGAAAATCAACTTGGAATCCACCCGTACCCAGTTATCCGGAGGAGTGGAAAGTATCCAGAATTATGTATTCTTCAACGGCAAAGGTTTGCCGGAGCAAAGCAGTAAGAACATCCAAGTTGTCTCAGCCCGTATCAAGCAAGATATCATGTATCGTGCGTTCGGATGGGAGAATGAGGTGGCCTATCAGCTTTCTAGCGAGAAGTCTCAACTTCCGTTGCCGGATATCAGCGCATACTCGAATATATATCTAGCGTTTAAGTTGGCGAAAGTATTAACCGTACAGATTGGCGCGAACGTATACTACAACACCGCTTATTACGCTCCTTATTACGAGCCGGCTACCCAGCAGTTCCAAGTACAGGAAGAAGACAAGAAAGTGAAGGTCGGTAATTATCCGTTGATCAACGCTTATGCGAATTTCCATTTGAAGCAAGCTCGCTTCTTCATCATGGCATACAATCTAGGCTCTAAGTTCGTTGACCCGAATTACTTCTCTCTTGCGCATTATCCGTTGGACCCGATGGTCTTGAAAATGGGTATCTCCGTGACTTTCAATAATTAATCGATTGCCATGAGATCTAAGAAGTTGCTTATCCTATACGCTTTTCTACTGATTGTCGCTGTAGTGACAATGGTACAGCTTTGGAGACTTAACCAACGTCCCCAAGAGATCGGACCTCGTGATTATCCGGAAATCAAGGAAGAAGGAATTCTTCGGATGATAACCGAGTACAATCAATCCGGATATTTCGTATCCGGCGATACGGTGCAAGGTTTTCAATACGAGCTTAGCCAAGCGATCGCTAAATTATCCGGATTGGAGGTTCAGACGCATTTGGAAATGAGTTTAGCGAAAAGCTTCGAGGAATTATCGGACAACAAATGCGACGTAATCGCAAGAAACATACCCATCACCTCCGAGATGCGGGAAAACTACCTGTTCACCGAACCGATCGTTCTCAACAAGCAAGTCTTGGTACAACGTACGGCAGAGGCGAACAACGGACAAGCCCCTATCCGTAACCAATTGGATTTAGCCCAAAAGACTTTATACATACCGAAAGATTCCCCGGCCTTATTGCGTCTGCAAAATCTGGGACACGAGATAGGCGATACGATCTACGTGGTGGAAGATGAGTTATATTCTACCGAGCAGCTTATGATCATGGTAGCCAAAGGCGATATCGATTATGCCGTATGCGACCAACAAATCGCCCGCATGACCCAGAAAAAACTGCCGGAAGTCGATATCCTAACGGATGTCAGTTTTACCCAATTGCAATCGTGGGCGGTCCGTAAAGACTCTCCTGTCCTACTGGATAGCCTAAATAGTTGGCTCCAGCAAATCAAAGACAGTGGATTATACGACCAGATTTATAAGCGCTATTACAAATAGGGCTATTCATGAGACGGCAAAATAAAGGAGAACTCCGAACCCACCCCTAATTCAGACGTAACATGTATCGAACCTCCCATCTTCACAACCAATCCTTTGCAGATAGCCAGTCCTAATCCGATTCCTTCCATATAGTCGTTTATTTTCACGAAACGGTCGAAGACATCTTTCAATTTTTCCTTATCGATGCCGATTCCCGTATCCCTTACGTAAAAACGTAATTGATCATCCGGTTGAATGGTATATCCCATCGTGATGCTACCTTCTTTCGTGTTCTTGATAGCGTTGTTCACCAAATTATTAATCAACTGCAACAGACGCATGCTATCCGTACCGAACATATGGTGGTCAGCCTCTTTCTCCAAAACCAACTTGACTCCTCCCGGAACCCGTAACTTGGCGGAAGCATAAATCGTATCCATCAATTCACTGACATCTAATTGCTCATATGTGATCTTTATCGCATCCGCCTCGATCTTCGAGATATCCAAGATGTCATTGATCAATTGCATCAACAATTGGTTATTCATCTTGATCACATCGTAGTACGACATACGTTCCTCATCCGTATCAGCAAAAGCCATCAATTCAGAGAAACCGGTAATCGCATTCAAAGGAGTCCGGATCTCATGGCTCATATCCGCCAGATATTTCGATTTCATCTTATCAGCGGCCTCAGCCTTCACCTTCGCCTCCTCAAGGCTTAATTCTTGATTCTTCCGTTCCTGAATATTCGTTGAACATCCAAGGATAACCGAAGGTCTTCCTTTATCGTCCCGTTCATACACGGTAGCGAATACCTCTCTCCAAACATATTCCTTCTTGCCGGGAAATAGCATACGTGCCTCGATCCTTGCCTCAGAGATTTCCCCTCGGCAAAGACGGGTAAACATATTATGATAATGTTCTTGATCATCCGGATGCGCCCGGCTGATAAACTGCCCCCATGACACCTCTATCATATCTTCCGACATGGTATTCCAATCGTTCAAGGTCACAACGGAATCCTTGAAATTATGGGTACTGTCCGGATCGATGAAGATCGAGCATGTACGTATATCACTTATCCGCAATGCCATTTTCGTCAAGATCCGGGTTCTTCTCAAAGTATTCTCCGTAGCCAACTCGGAAGTTATATCTCTCCATAAAGCCAAGACAAGCGGCTTGCCATTATTTAGGGAAATAGGATATTTAGCGACCTCTATATCCCGGTAATCGCCGGAGGCCGATTTTACCTTGCCCTTAAATCTAGCGGTCAGTCCTGTCTTGATCACATTCATATCGGTTTCCAGACGCTCCTCGGCGGTCATCAAGGCATTATAATTCACCTCGAAATCATCATGTCCCTCGATCTCCCGGGTTTCAATACCCGTTATTTCCTCCATAAAATGATTCCAATACAGGTAATTAAAATGGTTATCCCCATCTTTCACGAAAACACCCAACGGTAACCGATCTAATATCGTATTGATCAGTTCTTGTAGATTTTTTTCTGTTTTCAGAGAAGATACATTGCGTGTATAAACGATCACAAGCTCCTCATTAAAAAGGCTTGCTTGCGATAGATAATAATAGTTCTTTCCCTCAAAAGAGACCTCAAAAGAGAAATCCACTTTCACTTGCTCCTCGAAAACACGTTTAACCGCAGCTCTATAGATCTCATATTGATCGTAGTTCTTCCCGTCCGGGAACAACGCTTGAGGTTGCTTTCCGATACAGTTATTCGCTAAATAATGATAATAATCGTCTTTTGCAGAAATAACCTTGACAAGAGTAAGATTTCGATCTACTAATACGATCGTATCGGGACTCTTCTCCATGATCATCTCTAATCCAGACTGAACGTTACTTCCGCTTTCTAGACTATTCATATTAATTCTTTCGTTTTTGGGGTATAACTCGGGGATAAAGGTATTTATTTTTCTATTTATCACCAAAGAGAAACCTACCTATTGCATAATATTTCTAAATAATCTTTATCTTTACCGGGAATTTGAATGTAAAAAGATGAGATTTGATGAATTAGATTTGGAAGATGCCGTATTAGACGGGCTTTATGACATGAATTTTGACGAAACGACTCCAGTCCAAGAGTTAACGATTCCTGTCATTTTAGAAGGTAAAGACATCATCGCTTGCGCACAGACCGGAACCGGTAAAACGGCGGCGTATGTTTTGCCAGTTATTAATGAACTAAGCAAAGGTTGTCATCCGACAGATGCGGTGAATGCGGTCATTATGGCACCGACCCGGGAATTGGCTCAACAAATAGACCAACAAATTCAAGGATTCACTTATTTTATACCTTCCGTATCTGCAGTAGCCGTGTATGGAGGTACCGACGGAATCGCTTGGGAACAACAAAAGAGAGGTTTAGAGATGGGTGCGGATATCGTGATCGCTACCCCGGGACGTTTATTGTCCCATATTAAGTTAGGTACTGTCGATTTGTCTAAAGTGTCGTTCTTCGTCTTAGACGAGGCGGATCGCATGCTGGATATGGGTTTTTATGACGACATCATGCAGGTTCATAAACAGCTGCCCCCCTACTGCCAGACGATCATGTTCTCGGCTACCATGCCGCCTAAGATACGAACGTTGGCTAAAACCATCCTAAAAGATCCGGAAGAAGTCAAGATCGCTATCTCACGCCCGCCCGAATCTATCATGCAAACCGCATATATCTGCTACGATCCACAAAAGCTCAAGATTCTACAAGATCTCTTCACTCAAAGCCGCCCTCAACGAGTAATTATCTTCTCCTCTTCTAAAATGAAGGTGAAAGAATTAGCGTCTACCTTAAAAAGATTAAAGTTCAATGTAGCCGCCATGCACTCGGATCTAGAGCAATCCCAAAGGGAGGAGGTCATGAAAGAATTCAAGAGCGGACATATCGATATCCTTGTGGCTACGGATGTCGTAGCACGTGGAATTGATATCAATGACATCAAGTTGGTCGTGAACTTCGATATCCCGCATGATCCGGAGGATTACGTACACCGAATCGGACGTACGGCACGGGGTACGAACGGCGAAGGATTGGCGATTACTTTCGTATCGATCGACGAACAAGCACAATTCAAGCGCATAGAGGATTTCTTGGAAAAAGAGGTTTATAAGATACCGGTCAGCCCGGAATTCGGTGAAGTGCCCTTGTATGAGCCGGAAAAATACGGTATGAATAAAAGAGGCAGAGGACGGCCTCGTAAAAGTGAGGATAAAGGATCATCCTCGAGCCCACAAAAACGAAATATGGGACATCGTGGAAGGCCTAAAAAGGCGCAATAAAAGCACTATACTTTTTATTTGAAAAACACTATACTTTTGGAGCTAAAACAATATTGCTTTGAACTCAAAAGTATAGTGTTTTTTTATGGGATATTATCAACCGTTCATGGATGCCAAGAATTCCATATTATCAACGGTTTGTTCCATCCGTTGCTTAACAAATTCCATAGCCTCCATAGAGTTCATGTCTGATAGATATTTGCGTAAGACCCACATACGGTTCAACGTGCTCTCATCCTGCAATAAATCATCACGGCGAGTGCTGGAAGCCGTGATATCCACAGCCGGATAGATACGTTTATTGGATAATTTACGATCCAATTGTAACTCCATATTACCCGTACCCTTGAATTCCTCGAAGATCACGTCGTCCATCTTAGAGCCAGTCTCCGTAAGGGCGGTGGCTAGAATCGTAAGGCTACCGCCATTCTCAATATTACGGGCGGCACCGAAGAAACGCTTCGGCTTCTGCAACGCATTTGCGTCCACACCACCGGAAAGCACCTTACCGGAAGCCGGTTGTACCGTATTATAAGCACGAGCCAAACGAGTGATCGAGTCCAGAAGAATCACGACATCATGACCACATTCTACCATTCGTTTCGCCTTGTTCAATACGATCTCAGCGATTTTCACGTGACGTTCAGCCGGTTCGTCAAATGTAGAAGCGATCACTTCCGCATCTACGCTACGAGCCATATCCGTAACCTCCTCCGGACGTTCGTCGATCAATAATATAATCATATAAACCTCGGGATGGTTGTAAGCGATAGCGTTCGCAATATCTTTCAACAACATCGTCTTACCGGTTTTCGGTTGAGCGACGATCAAACCACGTTGCCCTTTTCCGATCGGGGAGAATAAATCAACCACACGTACGGCGATATTATCGTATACTTTCGGTGATTTACGTGCCGTAAGCATGAATTTCTCATCCGGGAATAACGGGGTCAAATGATCGAAAGGAACCCGGTCGCGAACCTCTTCCGGCGTACGGCCATTGATCTTGTCCACTTTCACCAACGGGAAATACTTCTCACCTTCCTTCGGCGGACGAATCGAGCCTTCTACCACGTCACCCGTTTTCAAGCCAAATAACTTGATCTGGGATTGAGAGACATAAATATCGTCCGGTGAAGTCAAATAGTTATAATCTGAAGAACGAAGGAAACCGTAACCATCTTGCATCATCTCCAACACGCCGGTTCCAGTAAGGATGCCGTCAAACTCATACATTTTCTCTTGAGCCTGCTGGTTGTTATTAGCGTTATTGTTATTACGGTTGTTATTATGATTATTCTGTCGATTGTTCTGTCGAGGATTATTCTGCTGGGGAGCGGCCTCGGGTTGAGGTTTGTTAGCCTCGGGTTTCGGAGCGGAGAACGGGAAAATCTGATCCAATACGGATTTAGCGTCCGGATGGCGAAATACGATGCGCTTAGGCTCTTCTTCCGTCGCTTGTGGTGAAGTGGTTTCTTCCGCTACCTCTACCGGAGTCGTATTTTCCGGCAAAGCGGCTTCTTCTTCCGTTTCAAGTTCCGCCACAACAGGAGGCAACAACGGTTTCTCCACCGGGCTCTCTACTACCGCCGGAGTTTCCACGGCCGAGATTTCCGTTACCATAGAGATCGTTTGCGGCTCTTTCGAAACCACCACTTCCTTGTTATCCTCGGAAGGAGCGATAGCGCCCGCTACCTTTTCCTTTTTCTCGATACGGACTCTTTTCTTACGTTCAGGCTGCTCTTTTTGCTCTTTCTTGTCAGCCGGAGCAGCCACTGGCTTTTCCGAAGCCTGTTGGGCACTCTCTGCAGCTTCGGCAGTCTCAGCCTTCGCCACTTTAGGAGAAGCGGCTTTAGCCGGACGGCCTCTCTTACGGCCCTCTACAGGCTTCTTAGCCTCTTTCTCTTTCATCTTTTCAGCCTGAATGCCGGCATAGGAGATCGCTTGCTCATCAAGAATCCGATAAACCAACTCTTCTTTCTTTAAGCTGCTAACTTTTTTTATTCCCAACTCTTCCGCGATACTTTGAAGTTCGGGAAGAAGTTTTTCATTTAGTTCTAGAATGTTATATTTCTGCATATTGCGAAGTAATAATATAAATGGCACATACACACGGATCACATATGCAAACACGACGTACGCCCAATGGTATCATTGTATCTTTATTAAATTATAATTTTCATGTAATAACCGGATTGTTCAGCTAATTTGAACCATTAGTAACATATCTGCGGAGTAAATCTTCGCAAATGTAAGAATATTTTTACAATAAACGAGGATTTAGCCCAAAAAATTCACAATTAGCACACGCTTTGTTGATTCGTCTATACGAAAACGATTATCAGTCCTTTCTCCTACCACCCAAACGATAGCGTCGCCACTACAAAGAAGCCATGTGCGCTCCTTCTCAATCCGGCTAAATTTATGATCGGAGAAATAGTCACTCAACTTCTTACGTCCTTTCATTCCGAAGGGAATAAACCAATCGCCTTCTTTCCAAGTCCGCAATGTTAAAGGGAAATCGAGTTTATCATAATCCAAATAAGCGATCCGCTTATTCTTCTCGATAGGGAAATCTATAGTTATAACAAGTTTTTGGAAAGATAGTTCAATAGGTTCATGATTAATGCCCTTTTCTGGATCTAAAACGAAGGTTCGCTTTTCCTTCTTCTCTAAAGAAGTGATCCATAAATAATCCCGATCCTTCAGCAAACGATGGGTGGAAGAGTAAAACAGCTTACCAGGCTCCTTGGTCAAGGCAGCGAAAATATCGTCCGAGACCAGACGGGTAAAACCATATTCTTTTAATAACTCATACAAAATCGTCTCCGGAGCCGGAAACCGCATCAACGCCCCGATAGAAAGACGATCATCCGATACGACAACCTCTTTCCGGGCTTGTTCCAATACATATATATATATAGTCTCTGCGGCAGAAAGATGCTCGGCGGAACGTGCGATGGTATTCCGGGCCGATGGATTTATCTCCTCCAAAAGCGGCAACACATTCAAACGGATGAAATTACGGGTATAAGCATCCGATAAATTCGTGCTATCCACCATATAGGCGTAGCCTTGATCCGCCAGCCAAGCCAAGATATCCTCACGGCTTACGCACAGCAAAGGACGGACGATGAAACCATTCCTCGGACGGATCCCGCTCATCCCCCGGATTCCCGTGCCCCGTATCAAATTCATCAAGACCGTCTCCACATTATCGTCCCGGTGATGGGCGACGGCGGTCGCCTGCCCTCCCAGCCGCTCCCGCATCTCCTCAAACCAAGCATAGCGCAATTCACGGGCAGCCATCTCTATCGAGAGATGCCTCTCTCCGGCATAAGAGATCGTATCGAAATCTATCTTATGAAAGGGTACTTCCAAAGATTCTGCGAACTCACAGGCAAATGCCTCATCCCGATCCGACTCCTCCCCACGCAAATGAAAGTTACAATGAAGCGCTATACACGGATATCCCAAACGCACCAATACGCCCAACAAAGCCACAGAATCGGCACCACCGCTCAATCCGACCAAAACCGGACGATCCTCGGATAACAGCCGGTACTTCTCTATATATAAACGTATCGTATGTATCATAACATCTTTGTATTAAAAACAATAATGGCCCTAGCCGGTTTTAGCTAGAGCCATTACTTATAGATCTTTTGAATTAATCTTCTACACCTGCTAATTCCGGGTCGATCATAATACGACCACAGTATTCGCAAACAATAATTTTCTTACGCAACTTGATATCCAATTGCTTCTGAGGCGGGATCTTGTTAAAGCAACCACCGCAAGCGCCACGTTGCACATAAACAACAGCCAAACCGTTACGAGCACCTTTACGGATACGCTTGAAAGCGGTCAACAAACGAGGTTCGATAGTGGCTTCCAGCTTCTTCGCTTTCTCACGAAGTTTCTCCTCATCCTGCTTTGTCTCGGAAATGATCTGCTCCAACTCGCTCTTTTTCTGAACCAAGTCAGCCTTACGGCCTTCCAGCTTCTCAGTCAGTTCAGCGATATCTTTTTTCTTAGCGTCTACCGCCTCTCCGAACTCACGGATTTTCTTCTCTGAGAACTCAATTTCCAAACCTTGGAACTCGATCTCCTTGGACAGGTTATCAAACTCCCGGTTATTACGCACATTATCTAATTGTGCCTTATAGCGATCTATCAATGTGGTAGATTCCGTGATCTTATGCTTTTGCTCAACAACAGAAGCCTCAAACTCCTTGATCTCCGCCTGATAGTTCTGGAGACGTGTTTCCAGTCCTGCGATCTCGTCCTCCAAGTCTTGAACCTCCAGAGGAAGCTCACCACGAAGGGTCTTGATCTTATCAATTTCAGTCATCATCGTCTGAAGCTGATACAGCGTAGAAAGCTTTTCTTCAACTGTAATCTCTTTTTCAGCTGATTGTTTATCTGTAGCCATTCTATAAATATTTTACTGGGTTTGAATTAACATTCGAAAAATGTACCGCAAAGGTAGGGAATTTTTTCGATATTATGTTATAAAATATGTCTTTTGTACAGATTTCCGATTCATAATGACCGATAACCGCCAGTAGAATCCGGTCCTCCACATCGTAAAAATCGTTGTACTTCGCCTCCCCCGTTATAAAGACATCGGCACCATACGCGATAGCGTCCTTGATCAAGAAAGCGCCGCTGCCTCCGCAGATAGCGACCTCTCGGATAGGCTTACCAGTAAATGGGGAATGCTTCACGCAACCGACGTTAAACAGGGCCTTGATCCGCAACAAGAAACTCAACTCATCTTCCTCGGCAGGCAACTCTCCCACTACACCGGAACCTGCCTGTTCCCATGTGTTTGATAACGAATAAAAATCAAAAGCCGGCTCCTCATACGGATGAACGGATAACAGGGCACGGGTCACCGCCGTCTTCTTGAATGCCGGAAGGATCATCTCGATACGCACCTCTTTCTCTACATGCAACTCGCCGATCTCACCACAAAACGGATTGCATCCCGCATTGGCACGGAATGTTCCCTCGCCATGTAAATTATAACTGCAAGCATCATAGTTCCCGATACTTCCCGCACCGGCATTGAACAAGGTATTCCGCATGATCTCGGCATAAGCCTCGGGGACAAACGTCACCAACTTCAGCAAAGCGCCTTTTTGGGGGCTCAAGATCCGTACATTTTGCAAGCCGATCAACTCTGCCAAACGGTAATTCACGCCTCCTACGGCATTATCAAGATTGGTATGGGCGGCATAAACCACCAAATCATACTTACACGCCTTCATCATGCAACGCTCGATATAATTGGAGCCAGTCAACGACTTAAACGACTTAAAGGCCAAAGGATGATGAGAGATGATCAGGTTGTATCCCATCTCGATCGCTTCATCAAGCACCTCCTCGGTAACATCTAGGCATAGCAACACACCCGTCGCATGCTGGTTCACGTCGCCAACTTGCACACCCGCATTGTCAAAACCTTCTTGAAGCGGCAGCGGGGCGTAATGCTCGATTTCTCTCAATATATCTTTAACCTTTACCATGCTAAATATCTTTTGATTTATGTTCGGGAGAAAAAGTAATTCCTTTCGGAAGAAAAGAAAATTCCATTCAGATGGAATAAGATTCCCATTCGAATGGAATTTCAGATTGGATTATTTCTTGATATCAACGATCAAATTCAGTTCGTCCAACTGGGCCGGATCCAAGACACCCGGAGCATCGAGCATAACATCTCGTCCAGAATTGTTCTTCGGGAAAGCGATACAGTCGCGGATAGAATCCAAACCGGCGAACAAAGACACGAAACGATCCAAGCCATAAGCCAAACCTCCATGAGGAGGCGCTCCGTACTTGAACGCATTCATCAAGAAACCGAATTGCTCTTGCGCTCTTTCTTCGGTGAATCCTAACAGCTTGAACATCTTATCCTGTAATTGGCTGTCGTGGATACGGATAGAACCACCACCCACTTCAACGCCATTGATAACCATATCATACGCATTCGCACGAACAGCGCCCGGATCCGTGTCCAACAACGGTATATCATCCGGATTCGGAGAGGTAAACGGATGGTGCATAGCGTAGAAACGTTGATCGTCCTCGTTCCATTCGAACAGCGGGAAGTCGATTACCCACAAGCAAACGAACTTATCCTTGTCACGAAGGCCTAATTGATTACCCATCTCTAAACGCAACTCGCAAAGTTGCTTACGAGTCTTCATCGCATCGTCGCCGGAAAGGATCAAAATCAAATCACCCGGCTTAGCTCCGAAAGCTTCTTTCATTTGCTGCAGCACTTCTTGTGAATAGAATTTATCTACACTTGATTTTACATTTCCATCAGCTTCTACGCGAGCATATACCATACCTTTTGCGCCAATTTGCGGTCTCTTGACGAAATCGGTCAACTGGTCAAGCTGTTTACGGGTATAAACGGCAGCACCCTCTGCACAAATACCACCAATATATGCAGCATCATCGAATACAGAAAAGCCGTGGCCTTTCAGAATATCCATCAGTTCCACAAATTTCATTCCGAAACGCAAATCAGGTTTATCGCTACCGTAATATTTCATAGCATCTGCCCATGGCATACGTTGGAACGGTTCGGTCAACTCAACACCGCGCAGTTCTTTGAAGAGGTACTTTGCCATACCTTCGAAAAGTTCGATTACATCGTCCTGCTGTACGAAAGACATTTCACAGTCGATCTGTGTAAATTCCGGTTGACGGTCGGCGCGGAGGTCCTCATCGCGGAAGCATTTTGCGATTTGGAAGTAACGGTCAAAACCCGAAACCATCAGCAACTGTTTCAATGTTTGAGGGCTTTGCGGCAATGCGTAGAATTGTCCCGGATTCATGCGTGAAGGAACGACAAAATCGCGTGCACCTTCCGGTGTAGAACCGATGAGAAGAGGAGTCTCTACTTCAATGAATCCTTTGCTGTCCAGGTATTTACGCACTTCAATAGTCATCTTATGGCGTAATTCCAAATTCTTGCGTACTGCTGCACGGCGTAAATCCAGATAACGGTATTTCATACGGATATCGTCACCGCCGTCTGTATTGTCTTCAATTGTAAAAGGAGGAGTTAAGGCTGAATTCAGCACATTCAATTCCGATACGATGATTTCGATATCTCCCGTAGGAATATTTTTGTTTTTGCTGAAACGTTCGTTGACCGTTCCTACTATTTGAATTACGAACTCACGGCCCAAGCGGTTGGCCTGTTCGCAAAGTTCGGCATCTACTTCTTCATTAAACACTAATTGGGTGATTCCGTAACGGTCGCGGAGGTCAATGAAAGTCATGCCTCCCATCTTACGGCTGCGCTGTACCCAACCTGCCAGCGTCACTTGCTTGTTAACATCGGAGATACGGAGTTCTCCGCAGGTGTGTGATCTATACATCTTTTTATTTACTGTTTGACGATTTACTTATTTACTATTTTGGCTTTGCAAAAATACATAAAACATATTATATGGCGCATCAAAAGGGGAAAGTTATTTTCAGAAACTCCTTTAGTACCTTTTTTACAACATTACATTTTTGTCAGTTTCTTGAATTGCCTTTTGCCTTTATCCAGTATCATCTTGTTTTTATGGGCGATGTCTTCCACAAAAGCATCATTAATTTGTTTCAGTCCGTTGATATAGTCTTGTGCCCGCTGCAAGACATTCGAAGTGTCTTTTTCCGCATCCCGGGGAACAATGACCTGCAGTCCTTTCTTCATAATCTTTACATCTACATTCTCTCCCATCATCATCGGGTCGCCGTCAAAGTGGACTACCCCCGGTTTAGAACGGTGAATACGGAGTGTCTGGCAACGGAACGTCTTAATCCGGCTGTTCTGGTCAATGGTCTTGTTGAAGAGCTGGAAAGAGAGCGACGGTACATCGAGCACAGTGAACGGCTCGAGTATGGTGACGTCCAGCAGTCCGTCGTTCAAGGTGGCTTGTGGGGCAATATACGCATTGTTTCCATATTGCGATGCGTTTCCGCAGGCTATTAGGAACGCCTTGTATCGCAGGGTGCTGCCGTCCATTTCCAGTTCATAGGTTTCCGGACGGTACTTCAGGCTTTCGAGCAGAGTCTTTTCCAGATAAGTGAGTGGTCCTCTCCTTCCCGCCTTGGAGAATTGCAGGCTTACAAATGCGTCGAATCCCACGCCGCAGGTGCAGAAGAAAGGCACATCGTTGATTTTTCCGTAGTCAATGATGTCTATCAGTCCGTCATTGATGATGTCGATGGCCTTTTTCGGCTCCATCGGAATCTGCAGATGGCGGGCAAGTCCGTTGCCGGAACCGCAGGGAATGATGCCCAAAGCGGTTTTTGTATGTACCAGTGAGCGGGCTATCTCATTGATGGTGCCGTCTCCTCCTATGGCGATGACGGCATGTGCATCTTCTTGTGCCTTCTGTGCCGCTATCTCTACGGCATGGCCTGCCCGTTCGGTATAAATCACTTCTTGTGCATACCTTTCCTTATCCAGCTTTTCATCGAGCCACTTCAGTATCTGCTCCTTACTCTGAGTGCCGGATATGGGGTTTATGATGAATGCTATTTTCTTCTTGTTTTCGTTCATGCAAGGGTTGTTGCTATGCAGGTTTTCCAACTGGCAAAAGTAATATAAATATCTGAAAAATTAACCACATAATTCTTTTTAAAATAAGTATAAGTAGTTTTTTTAATGTAAATAGAACATATACCGACATATTTTGCTATCTTTGCCCCCTGTTTTTTAAGACTTGTATTTAATAGAATTAAATATTCATTATATAAAAGATATTTCATGGGTTTACTACAAGACAAATTTGCGAAATACGACCTGCCGCAGCAGTTTATGGCAAAAGGCGTATATCCTTATTTCCGCACAATTAACAGCCATCAGGATACAGAGGTAATGATGGATGGTAAAAAGGTTCTGATGTTCGGCTCTAATGCATATATGGGACTGACATATGACAAGCGTATCATTGATGCCTCGATAGCTGCCACAGAAAAATATGGCACCGGTTGTGCAGGTTCCCGCTTTCTGAACGGAACACTCGATATACATGTTGAACTGGAGAAGGAATTGGCTGAATTCGTAGGAAAAGATGAAGCACTCTGTTTTTCTACCGGATTTACTGTAAACGAAGGTATTATTCCTGCCGTTGTAGGCCGTGGGGATTATATTATTTGTGATGACCGTGACCACGCTTCCATTGTAGATGGCCGCCGTCTTGCATTTGCCACTCAGTTGAAGTACAAGCATAACGATATGGAGGCTTTGGAAAAAGAACTCCAGAAATGCGAACCGGATGCTGTAAAGCTGATTGTTGTGGATGGAGTATTTTCCATGGAAGGTGACTTGGCCAATCTGCCCGAAATTGTCCGCCTGAAGAAGAAATACAATGCCAGCATTTACGTGGACGAAGCTCACGGCTTGGGTGTATTCGGAAAACAAGGCCGTGGTGTGTGCGACCATTTCGGTGTTACCGAAGATGTAGATCTGATTATGGGTACATTCAGCAAGTCATTGGCTTCCATCGGTGGTTTTGTTGCTGGAGACAAGGCGGTAATCAATTGGCTGCGCCACAATGCCCGTTCCTATATATTCCAGGCAAGTAGCACACCTGCTGCTACGGCTGCAGCCCGCGAGGCGCTTCACATCATCAAGTCCGAACCTGAACGCATCCAACGTCTGTGGGACATCACTAACTATGCCTTGAAGAAGTTCCGCGATGCAGGCTTCGAAATCGGTGAGACAGAATCTCCTATCATTCCTCTCTATGTGCGTGATACAGAGAAGACATTTATAGTAACGAAGCTGGCTTTTGACGAAGGTATCTTCATCAACCCCGTTATTCCACCTGCATGTGCTCCACAAGATACACTGGTGCGTGTAGCGTTGATGGCTACCCATACGGTCGAACAAGTGGATTATGCTGTAGAAAAATTGACTAAATGTTTCAAGGAATTGGGTATCATCAAGTAAACTTGATTTAAACAGATATTCGGAAAACCGTTTAATAATGATTAGGCGGTTTTTTTTATAGACAAAGCGAAGTAGGATTAAAATTAAATCGTAAAGTACATGAAAAAGAACTTCTTCATCATTACTGCTGTAGTATGTGGAATGAGTTGTACCACCACTGCCTATGCGCAGTTCAAAATCGGTGGAAAGAAAATCAATGTGAACAAAGTTGTCCAAGCTGGTACAGATGCCGTCAAGGCCATTTCATTGTCCGATGCTGACATTGCAGCGATGAGCAAGGAATATATGGAATGGATGGATACGCACAATCCGCTGACAAAGCCCGATACGGATTACGGCAAGCGTCTGGAGAAGCTGACCGGAAATATCAAGGAAGTGGACGGCTTGAAGGTGAACTTCGGTGTTTATGAAGTAATAGATGTGAATGCCTTTGCGTGCGGTGATGGTAGTGTACGCATCTGTGCCGGACTGATGGACATCATGACGGATGATGAAGTGATGGCAGTTGTCGGCCACGAGATAGGTCACGTCATCCATACGGATTCCAAAGATGCGATGAAGAATGCTTACCTTCGTTCGGCTGTGAAGAATGCTGCCGGTGCGGCAAGTTCTACGGTATCCAAATTGAGTGATTCTGAACTGGGTGCCATGGCCGAGGCATTGGCAGGTGCTCAATACTCCCAGAAGCAGGAGACGGAAGCGGATGATTACGGCTTTGAATTCTGCATCAAGAATAATCTCGATCCGTATGCCATGTACAATGCTTTGAACAAATTGCTTGAACTTTCAGCGGAGGCACCGAAGGAATCCAAGTTCCAGAAGATGTTCTCTTCTCATCCGGATACAGCCAAGCGCGTGGCACGTGCCAAGGAGAAAGCGGATGAATATATGAAGGATAAGAAATAACTATCCGTTGCTTACTATGATGAAGTGGGATCAGAGGTTTCTCTGAATCCCACTTTTTTTGTGCCGAGACTATGATATGGGCTTCTGAGGAAGCTAATGGGATAGTTCGTTAGTTCACAGTGCTGAACACTTTGTTTTAGCTATAGAAAACAAAGTGTTTTCTTATAGGAAACAAACTGTTCTTTTAAGGGAAACGAAGTGTTCTCTTTAATGAAACACACTGTTCGGTTAAGGGAAACACTTTGTTCTGTTTGGTAAAACTTCTTTTATTTACTTATTTGCTTTTAAATTAGAATAATTTTAGTATGTTTGCCACATTATTTATGAAAAACATGACTTTTGTATGAAAAAACAAGACTTCCTCTTTATTTTTGTTCTGGTGATAATATTCCTGCCATTCTTTGTGAGTGAATCCATCTACAATTGGTATAAGTCTTTCAACGCTGCACATGGCATGGTAATGAGTTTCGTTAAATTCGGAATTCTTGCTACACTGGGTGAGATGCTGGGACTTCGTATCAGTGCCGGAGTCTATAACCGAAAAGGATTTGGCGTACTGCCGCGTGCCGTAGTGTGGGGACTGCTGGGAATGGGTATCAATGCGGCCATGATAATCTTCTCCAAAGGTGTGCCGCAATTTATGGAATATATGGGAATGGCAAATGCCGCCGCCATTATAAACGGAGAATTCTGCCTGGACAAATTATGGATAGCCCTCGCCATTTCAGTTGCTATGAATACCATTTTCGCTCCGGTATTCATGACATTCCATAAGATTACGGATACGCATATCCTGGATTGTGGCGGTTCGCCTCGCAGCCTCCTCACTCCTATCCCGATGACCCGCATCATTACGCATCTGAATTGGGATGCACAATGGAATTTTGTCTTCAAGAAAACAATTCCTTTCTTCTGGTATCCGGCACACACCATCACATTCCTCCTGCCGGGAGAAATGCGGGTGCTGTTTGCAGCGATATTGGGTGTGGTGCTCGGGGTATTGCTGGCTATTGCGGCTCGGATGAAATAATCCGGCCTATATATTCTCGAATGGTTTCAAGCAAGTCTTGCGGATAAGGTATAAAGAACTTCTCTATCATTTTCGGATACTGAGGTACAAAGGGGTTGGGTATCATTGTGACAAGGGTATCCAATTCTGCCTTCCGTTGCTCTTCAGTCTCTGAGACGGCGTAGCGGATAGTCCACCAGAACAAGAAAGTCTGGTTAAGATACCCTTTGGGGGTGATGACTTGCAGTTGCTTGTAGCGCTCGGACTGTAACATGATTTTAATTCTTTTCTCCTGTTCTTTCTCACTGATGGAACATAGAATGTCATACCATTCATCAAACTCCTGACGCAAGCAGGCGACAAATGCCCATTCGGCAATTCTATATTTGGCAAATTCTGGAATCTTCTTTAGAAGTACGAAGATATGTCCTATATTCAATTCGCCTTTATATAAACCTTTGACTTTTGTATAGTCTTCAATGGAAGTGATTGTGTGTAAAAGGGAGTAATATATTTCCGGACTCATCGGCACATGGTGTTCATCAATGAATTTCAGAGTATTCTGAAGCACCAGTTTTTTGTTTGTTCTGTTGTTGGCCATGCGGCTGATGACATTGTTCCAGTAGATTTGTGTGCGTGCAATGGAAATATGTAAATCATCTTCCATCTCTTTTATACGGCTTTCGGCTTCTTCGAAGGTCATGCCGCGTTCCCGCATTTGATAGCATATGTCCTTCATAATTGGATAATGTTCGACAAATAGGTAGGGTTTAGGAATGACGGCTCCTACCTTTTTCAACATACAATATGAATCGTAATTGATAAAAACCTTTTTACTGATTGCTTGCTCTTGCAGCCGTTGGGCGTTTTCCTTATCATTCTGACGGAGCAATGCCTTCATGCAACAGAAGATAATTCCTCCATCATATACGCCCACGTCCAGCAGACAATACACATATTCCAGAATAGTGCTTTCTTTAATTTTCCACCCTTCCGATGTATAAATGGGAAAAGGCTGCGGAACGTTGTCTTGTGCTCTTCCGGCATAGTATCGCTGGATAAGCATTTGCTTCAATATATCCTTTGGCGCATCCAGGCTTTTCATTATTTCCTCATTTATAATCAGTTGTATTTCTTCCGGAGGAAGTGAACCTTGGGTGTGGTTGGTCAGGTGATAGAGTAAATGTTTATGTGTATAACTGTTCTGTTGTACGGTGTATTTTTCGGACATCCGCTTTATCATGTCCACTTTTTGTTCATAATAGGGATATATGAACCGGTTATTGATAATGATATTCAAGATATTGGCATCAGGATGATTGAGCAGTGACTTGTCCAGCCGGTTCTCGAAGAAATCCCTTGCGACTCCTCCTTCTTCCGGAGTCTTTACCTTATTGAACATTTCGGAGACAACGTAGGGCGAATGATTCAAAATCTGTTGTTCTTCCGGAGTAATACAATCGGGAGTTTCTCCGAACAGTGCCTGATACGCCTCTTCATAATTTGATATTTTCAGAATGAATTGTACGATTGTTCTTATATTTCGAGATTCATCGCCGTTTTGGGGACGATGTCTCTTCATATGTGCCTTGATTTCCTTTAGGGTCATGCGTTGGTATAGGATACCTTGTGTGTGCTGGCTCGGGTAATCCAGTAAAGACTGGTCTGCTTCCAGTAAATGGTATTTATGGAACAGTTCCTCGCATTCCTTAATCCCGCTATAAGTGGAGGTCGTATCCAATAAGTCGTTCAGGTAGATTTCACCCACTTTCAGTTTGGTCTTGTTTTCTTCTTCTTGCTGCTCCAACCTTTCCATAAAAGTGTTGAAGATTCCTTTGGCTTGCTCAAAATTTTTAGCCTTTTGGAGCATAAAGTTCAATGAGTAGCCATCACAGTTATTCCCCATACGGTTCCATAAATCATAGGCATAAGAGGACGGTATGTTTTCGAGTGCTCCATTCAACACTTCGGTCTTGTTCAGGAACATACTGGTATCCTCTTTTTTGTCGACAGACAGTTCTGTCAGTTCGTTGAAGAATGCAACCAGCTTTTCCGGCTGGCTGAATCTTTTGAAAACTTCCAGCCAGGTGTAGGGAGCAATAAAGTTGAAGAAAAAGACTGCATCGTCGTGGGGAACTACCCCTTTATCATTCTTCTGCAAGAAGTTCTTGATGTCGTGTATGTCAGCCAGAGTCTGTGCTTTATGCATAAGCTGCCTGGCGAAATTACGTATTCTTTTCTCTTTCAGTTCTGTCAGATAAGTCTCATTGTTGCTTTCCTGCCCATGGGCGCTCTCTGCAGAATCGGAGAAGAAATCATCTATGTCGTCATCATCGGCACTTGGGGAAGCTTCGTATATAAAGGAAGCGTTGAGGTATATTTCTTTGGCTTCGTCCATGTCGAGGAACCGTACCAATTCTGTCTGAAATTCAATATACGAGTTTTCTATATACTTGTCTTGCATTTGCCCTTGTTCATTGAGCAAATCCTTGTGTACAATGTCCTTATCTTGTTGTGTCTGCAGTCTGGGCAAAAGCCACCGCAGCACATTCAGCTCTCTCCTATTATATTTTTTTGTTAATTTCCAAATATGGATGGCCTCTGCATTGGTAGGAGCAAAATTGGCTATATTGCCAATATAGGCGTCCACCCAATCAATGGAAACGCCTTCCGGGTTTGTTCCCAGTTCCTTACTTGTATATAGCGTTTGTTCGTTTTTATAAATGCGGCTTACAACATCATTGATGATATACTGTTGGAGTTCGGGGGCATTTACCGAACAGTTTTTCACCCGATGCAGGATCTTGGTTGTATTTTTGAAAAAGTTCGGTCTGTCTTTGTAGTAGATATAGCGGAATATGCCCTTTATGGCTTTCTTTTCAGTTGCCAGTAGGTCATCGGACGGTTCACTGCTATAGTACTGGAAAACCTGGGTTACTATGATGTCTTCAACTTCAAATGTGTCCTTTTCAATGTCCTGATAATAAATCAAATCATCTACTTTGCCTGCCAATTCACAGATGGTGCTTCTGTCGGCCTTTTCGTAACTGTTCTCATAGGTGAATTTGAGGAAATCGAGCAATAGGTCTATTTTATTGCGGCTTCTCTTTTTCCACATCCACAAACATTTTATGGCGTGGCAGAGTTGTCGAAGCATGGATTTCTGCAGGTTGCTTAAATTGCTGTTCTGGAACTGGTTGTTATATCTGGTCTTGATTCTGTCTATGTCGAAAAACAAGGAACCGATAGTCATGTCGGCTTCGGGTCGGAGTTTAAGATAGCCGTATGTCCTAAGCTCGCGGGCATATTCATTTATTTTTTTGAAGGATAAAGGTTTGATGCCCACTTCGACTATGGCCGGAGGAACCATTTCATTGAAAGTAAGCATGGATTTCACTTCCTTGAAGCTATAGCTTGTAGTGGCAATAACCTTGAAGTCCGGATTGCCGATGTGAAGGATTTCCGATAACTTGCGAAGTAATTCTCTGTCAATGGGTATCGGCTTTTCATTCTCTTCTTTCCAAAACAACAGCTGCAAATCGTCCAGTAGAAGAATCTTTTTGCCATGCTGGAATTGGGATACAGAAAGCCGTTCTAACTGTTCTTTGGTCGTATCGGCATTCAAAATGACCACATAATATTCCTGAGGGAGCTTTTTCAGCATTCGGCAAACGGCAATAGTCTTTCCCGAAGTGGATTGACCGGTGACGATGATTGTCTTGTTTGTGCTGTCAAACTCCTCTTTAAGTTTGTTGTCTACTTCCGGACGGATAAAATAGTAGTCCAGGTTGCCTCTGCGACGGTTGGCTTGGCTGTTGGGAATAATTTTATCATACTCCATCTTATGGCAAGAGATTGCGCAAAAGGGATTATTGAGAAAACTTTCACGATCCTTGACCAACGCGTCCCTTAGCTGCTCCAGCGTATTGCACTGCTTCTCATACCGCTCGATAACGGTATCGTCGTCCAGGTGCTTTTGCATGTATTCCGCATAGAAGTCTTTCCATAAAGTAGTGTTTGTCCAGTCTTCTTGGGTGTATTCCAATGTCGGATTCTGATAGAAATAGATATGTTTGTTGGATGCATTTTCGATGGCAACATTAAACTCTCCGATGGTCTTGGAGCGTATCCAGTTTCCGGCGAAGAAGATGATGACGTCACATTGCCTTATCTCTGAATTTATGATTTCCTGCGTATCGCCTTTAGCTAAATCGTTGTCTCCATTTTTTTCGTGCCGGTGCACTACAATATTGAGTTCGCTGTTGTTTCTTTCCGTCAGGACTTTTTCCATTAAATCCCTTTCTTTCTGAAAACTCAGCGAAGAGGCTATAAATACATGGTATGTTTTCATAATATAGTGTTGGTTACTTTCTATGTGTTGTTGTTTATGACTAGCGGAATGCCGGCTGTGATACATCTGTCATACGCTTTTGAGCTTTCCTTCAATTCATCATACGGACGTATATCGGGATGCACAAAGCGTTTCTTTTTGAAGATGTCTCCCATTTCCTTGCTGCCATAGATTAACTCTTCTTCTTCGGCGGTGGGTTTACGGAAGCCAAGCAGCAGCTTCTCCATGTTCCAACGGTTATGTTCGACTTCGGCAAGCAATGTTATCTGGTCGTTGTCCAGTTTCACGTAACCATCCGTAATGCCTATGGAGCGTAGCTTGGGACTAATGGAATATGCACTGTACAAATTGGACCACTGAAGGGATACGGACAGTTTGTTCCATGAGTCTTTCAGCTCATTGTCAGGTGGGCATGATTGAGGCACATTTCCATATTTATTCTTGAAATCGTATATATAATTGATGATTTGTCCCTCCCTCCGGCTTTTTTTGTCCAAGTCGTAACAGTTGTCCAGCATTCCAAAAGGAAAAACATGGGAATATTTATGAATCGCTTCATCTTTCTTTTTACTGTTAAGCATATTGAGCAGTGCACTGGAGGTTTCCTGACGGACAAAAACTGGGATGTTTTCATCATATACATCGTCCGGCAGATATAATCCCATTGCCATGCTTTGAGGAGGATAATTGAGACAGACGGCAATCGTCAATACTTGGCCTGAGTCATGTACCCATTCTTTAATTAGGTTCTGGATGGCAGGAGTTTCCGCACGGCCTTTGATAAATTCGAATTCCACATCCAGAAAGTCTGCATCTTTTCCTTTAAAACGGGTGGGAAGGACAAATCTCTCGTGCCTTTCGTCCTTGCTCATGTCGTAATAATGGGTAGACGATATCTCGAAATAATGGCGGTATCGTCCACAAAAGAAATTCATTTCCCGGTCGGCATTTTCATCAATGAAGGTAATGACACTTTTTATGTTCTTGTCCCGGCAGAAGTTTGGAAAATGCAACAGATGGGCAGCTTCCACTCCTATTGCCACTCCCATACGGCTCATACCGATGATAACAAGATGAACATGTTTTTCGCTTTCGTAGGTTATTGCCTCACGGTCGAGAGGAGGATATTCAATGCAGTTCTCCCCTTTTCCGTATTGCCGGCTTACCAATATCTTTTTGGCCCAGCCCTCGTAGAAGTTAAAGGGATGGAATTCTATATATTTTCTCCATTCGGCAGACAAATCGGTCAGTTGGAAAGCGGCAAAAGTAGTCTGATATTCGAAAAGAACGGTGAATGGTATGAGGGAACATTTATTGCATCGTTTATGAATGTCAACTATCTTTTTCAGGCAGTCTATGTTCAGTGAGTCATGGTCATGTTCGTTCCTCTCTCCGATAAGGAATACTTCGCGCGCTTTGGTAGTATAGAGTTTTTCCAACTCCTCGATAGAGTCGCGCCGGGCACGCAGCATCACAATTCTTTTTTCGTTTTTGGCATCCAGTTCCGTATGGATTTTGCTACGGATTTCTTGTGCCGGTTGGGTACTCTGAATCAGAATATGGCAATTCCCATAATGTGTGTCATCGCAAATTTGCTGGATAAGAGTGGGGACCATGTTGTCAAAACCGATAATGACGATGTGGTTTTGCAAAGGGTAAACGATATCGCCTTCACGATATCGCTCAACTCTGCGTTCCAGCATATTGGAGATTACGGATATCAATAATCCGCAGAACAAAATTAATCCCAGCACTACGACCAATAGAGAGAACCAACGCAGATAAGGTGGTACTTCCACAATATTCCCCGGATCAATGAACAGACAAATCAACTGAAGCAAACGCCCCATAGGTACGTCTTTATCAATACCGGTCCATTCTTCAAGAGACGGCTCAGGAAAGATAAATGCAAAACTTATCAGATATATCAATAAGAAAACAGTTACTATGACTCCGAAAAGCCAAGCAAGCTGCCTCCATCCTTTTCCGGAAAAAGAGCGGTCAAAATGAAGGGCAAAAAGTCTTGTTAGCAGATTCATATTTGTTTTGTCATTAGGCAGTTTCCTTTTTTTCAGTTTCTTGTTTCAATTCTTTTCTGATATTCTCTTTCAGTTTATTGATTTCTTTCTCATCGTTATTGATAATCTCCCGTTTTTCTTTTTCCTGATACAAGGATGCAAGAATGTTTCTTTCTTGTTCCAGATTCAATGAGAATACATCTATTAATCTCTTGATACATAGAAAAAAACAGATGCATACGCTAAGGGAAATGATGGCATGGAGTGTCATCAGGTAGGTCATTCCACGCGATGGAAAGAATTGAATAAGGTTTTGGAATGTAGTGCATGTCACAATCAATGCTGCAACCAGAAAGAGAATGATAAAGGCAGGAATCACGAATTTCCACCAGTGCCGGATAGGATAATACTTGTTCTCACTCGTCCTCATAGTACTATAATAGATATTGGATTATTATTTCTTCTGTATGTCGAATCCCAGTTTCATAATCAGTTTCAGTGTCTGTATGGCTGTTTGCCGGTCGTATTCTCGTTCTGAGTCCGGTAACTCTTCGTATGGTACAAGTCCGGGATGTGTCTTTAATTCATCATTGCGTGTCTCTCCGTATTTCCATCCTTCTTTCACTCTTCCCAAAGCCCATACTTCATGCACATTGCGTGCCATGGCTTCTGTGAGTTCCGTCAAATTATCCGGTAAAGTGATATTTTCTGCGTTCAAAGGGGACGGTGTGTATGTTTTCATTTTCTGTTATTTAAAATGTGGAAGTAAAAAGTTTATTGGTAGCAATATTAGGCATTTCGGACGACAGAAACAAAAAAAAGGAAAGCTATTTCCAAAAAAACATGCAGATTACAATGGAAAAAACATTGCAACCTGCATATAAATCGGGAGAAGCGTGAATTATAAGTTAGCTTCCGTCACTACCTGCCCGTCAAACAGATTGATGATACGTCCGGCAAATCCGGCATCATGTTGTGAGTGTGTCACCATGACAATCGTAGTGCCTTCCTTATTCAGTTCATTCAGTAGTTCCATTACCTCTTTTCCGTTCTTTGAATCGAGGTTACCGGTAGGCTCATCGGCAAGTATCAGTTTAGGGTTTGATACGACTGCACGGGCGATTGCCACGCGTTGCTGTTGTCCGCCGGACAATTGTTGCGGGAAGTGCTTGCTGCGGTGCATGATTGCCATACGCTCCATAGCGGTTTCCACCCGGCGCTTGCGTTCGGTGGCAGGAATGCCCATGTAGAGTAGCGGCAGTTCGATGTTTTCGTATACATTCAGCTCATCAATCAGGTTGAAACTTTGGAATACAAAGCCGATGACTCCTTTACGCAAGTTGGTACGTTGGGCTTCTGTATATTTGGATACTTCCGTCCCATTCAAGTAATATTCTCCGGATGTAGGATTGTCCAACAGACCGAGGATATTCAGTAAAGTGGATTTTCCGCAGCCTGAAGGTCCCATGATAGCAACAAACTCCCCTTCTTTCACTTCAATGTTTACGTCGTTCAAAGCCAGAGTCTGTACTTCCTCGGTCTTGAAAATCTTCTGTAAGTTTACTGTCTTAATCATAATGCTTTGTTTTTATGGGTTATAAATATATTATTTCTTACTCGGATTTGATGCAGTCAATCGGATTTGTTTTGTTCAGCAAATAACTTTGCAGACACACTGTGACGGCAGATATTATCCAGACAATACATAGTGGCAATAGAAAGTCCATAACGGTGAAGGGGGCTTTATAGGCAAACTGTTCATGCCAATGGTGCATGAGCCAATAGACAATGGGGACAGCTAGAATATATGCAAGCAGAATTTGCAGGCAGAATGGTTTATTCAGCAACAGCACGATTTGTCGGGATGTTGCTCCATGAATCTTGCGAATGCTGATTTCGCGGATACGCTGGCGAGTGGCATACCATGAAATGCCGAATAAGCCGAAGCAGGTCAATATCAAGCCAATCAGAGAATAGGCGATAAGGAGTTTGGAGAGAGACAAGACTTTACCATTGCGTTTCATAAAGTCTTGGTGCATGTCTGTGTATTGAAATATCTCCCCTTCATTCATCTTTTCCCATATTTGGGCTATTTGATGTAGTGTTTCTTGTTTATTGCTTTCAATCAGCTTAATCTGCAGATAGTTGGCACCCGACATTCTCTCTGTAGGTGGAAGGTAAAGTATGACCGGGGTAATTTCATTTTCCAATGAACTGAACGGGAAGTCCTCTAATACACCGCCGATGATGTATAAAGAATCGGCAGACTGGTCAAATTCTTTCAAAGGTTTTCCAATGGCATTTATTCCTGCTGGAATCAGCATTCTGACATAGCTTTCGTTGACCAGTGCAGGATAGGCATATTGTTTTTGCAGTTGTTCGAGAGCGTTGCCGGACAAGAGTTTGAACCCCATCGTTTTTACCAGATTGGCATCACTATACAGCATTAATAGGTAGGAACTTTTTTCCGTACCGTCGGCTTGTTTGATGGATAGCTCACGTATCCATGAATTCAATATGGAGCCTTGTGACAGGGCGATGGACTCTATTCCTTGTACATGTTTCTCCAGCTCTTCTTTAAGTATTGTAGCCGGTGCGGCATTGAAATCTCCTATTTCAATCCGATTTTCGTAACAGTAGGCCCGTTCCTTGATGAGATTGATTTGTTCATTGGCAACGAGAGTAGCGAATATCAGCCCTATAGAAATGGAAAACTGAAGAATGACCAGCAAAGCTATGAAACGTTGTTTCTTTTTACCTCCGTAAAGCGTCTTGTATTCGCTGAATGAGAGTTGTGAAAGTCTATGGCTGATATACCAGGCAGGGACAATGGACATAACTAGTACAAAGAGCACTAACAAGGGTAGCATCTGTAGGCTGAAAAAGAAATGTACGTTTAAATGGGATGCAAATAATCCATTGAAAAAAGACAGACAGTCGTTGATGATGAGTAAAGATAATCCGAATGCCAGCAGCACAGTGAGGAATGCATCACCAAACAGTTGGATGCGGATATCCTTCAAGCTGCTTCCCATCAGTTTCTCCACATGTATCATTTTGAGCTGTTGCAATACACGGCTCAGGCTCATGTTGGTATAGTTGCAGCAGGCTATGATAAGTACCAACAAGGCGGCAGCAAGGCTGATATACAATAATTGCACATTACTTTGATTGATATACGGCAGAGGTTGTTGTGTATCGTAGTCCGGTGTAGTAAAGTAGATGTCGGACAGAGGGTCGACGTAATATTGTGTCTTTTCCGGAATCAAAGTGGGAATTTTGTCGTGGTTGATTTTTTCGGTAAACTGTTGGGCATCGGTATTTGGAATTAGTTTCAGAAACGTCATTCCACCCCAAAAGTCTTTGTTATTCCCGGTAATCATGTCGAATTGGAGCAATGATTGTGACCGTGACTTTAATATGGCTGCCACTTCATAACTTTGGGTATCAGTCATGGTTTTTATTTCCAGCAATTCTCCTAATGGATTTTTATCTCCAAACAGTTTATGTGCAAAAGCTTCACTGAGTGCTACTTTGCCCGGTTGTTCCAATACTTGCTTTAAACTACCGGCAATGGGATGATAGTGGAAGAAATGTTGCAAAGTAGTATCGGCAGATATAAAGGTTATATCGTGGTAAATCTCCCCTCCATATTTACAATATTGTGGAACCAGAGAATTGATACGCAGGTAGTCTTCCACTTCTGCATATTTTTCTTTCAGCATAGGGGGAATATTGGCATCAGCATAGGCCACCTTGCTTCCGTCCTGCATCGGATTATCCTGACGCAGACAGAAAATACGGTTCTTGTCCCGATTGCCACTCTCTATATTGTAATCATGTACATAATAGGTGAACAGCAAGTTTGTACATGCTAGCCCTATAGCCAGACTGACTATAGAAATGAAGAAGAAAACTTTGTTTCTCCACCAACTGCGGGTAATTATTTTTAGGATTGTAAGTATGGTCATAATCTTTAGGTAAATATATTTTCTTATTCGTTTTTAATGACTTCTGCCGGATTTGTCCTTGCTATTTTCAGAATACGGAAAATAATAGTCAGAGTAGTAATGACAGCTACGATTATGAAGATTGAAATCCAAAATAGCGGGCCATCATTAAAGAATACGATATACATGTTTTTCCATAACTGCAGTATGGCATAACATAAAGGAAATGCCATTGTTGCCGAGAGTACAAGCTGATAAATATACGTACGGGCAAACAATATGATAATCTGTTTCAATCCTGCACCATTTACTTTACGGATTGCCACTTCCTTTTGTCTGCGTTCCGTATCCAGTGTGATTGCCGAATAGACGCCTAATAAAGTGATTATAAGGCTGACAAATGAGAAGAATAAGATTATCCCTTTCATGTTGTTCTCGATGGCTTGCGCTTGGTGAATGTCTTCCTGCAAGGTCGAAATGTGTAATTGTATACTCGGTGGAAGATTCTCTTCCAGCATTTTCTTAACGAAAGCCTCTACTTCTTCTGCTTTTCCGGGTACACACTTCAAATAGCAATGACCTACATAATATTTGAAATCACAAGGCAGAAAGACGAAGCCCTGGCTCTGATTGTAAGTGTCGGCTACAAAATCGGAACAAATGCCGCATACCGTGTAGCTATCTTGATAATTGTACAAGGTGGTTCCCAGTAAATCCTTCTTTATACGTTCTACCAATTTACGGTCTGCTACCATGTCACTATTTGTCTTCAGGACATGCCCGGAGAGAATGGGGATATTCATAAACTCGAAAAAGTTATTAGGAACATTCATTATATTGACTTCAAGGCTACTTTCCCGGTTATCTTTTTCTGTCTGCATGCTTGTTCCCGAAATACCTTTCAGATAATTAATATCTGTCAGCATTTTATCTTTTATATCCGGATGTTGACTGATGCGCTCTATGAGAGCAAGCTTTTCGTCATTTTTCATAAAACGGTAATCCATAGGAATACTGATGATTTCGGACTTTTCTTTTTCTGTCAGTGTGTTGAACAGTGTGGAACCGGTCTTGTTAGCCTGCAAATATAAAGCGACTGTAAAGACTATGAATAACCAACAGATGAAAAATTGGATACCCAAAAGACAATTTCGTATCTTCTGTTTGTGGCGTTTGGATTTGTTCTTGTAAATACTTGACTGGATGGAGGCATGCTTCATCCTCCATACGGTAAACAAGCAGAGTAATAAGCATAGTAAAATAACGCCTGCCATATATTCTATTGTCTGTATCAATAATAGGTCCCGTTCAATGACTAATGTGAAATCAAATAAAGAGAATGAAAGGTAAGGGGTAAATATTTCTATCAGACAGAAAGTCAATAAGAAGGCTATGAACGAAATGATAATGGCTTGGGTAAAAAGTAACCAAAATAGTTTGTTGCCATTACTTCCATTCACTTTACGAATGCCGAACTCGTGCGAACGGTTCAGATAACTCCCCGTCAAAAAATGAAAAAAGTTGAGTAGACCAGTCAGTAGAATCAAAAGGCCGACAATGAATGTGATTCCGGCAAAGTAAGGGGCAACGGATTTCTCCCGAAAAAGTTTTCCGAAATTCGAGGCTGATACGGTATTTTTCTCATTGAATATTGTGTGCTTCAAGTCCATTGCACGGAAACTTGCTTCAAGTTGCGCGGATGTTTTGCCCGGACGAAGAAGAGCAAAAGTAAGTCCACCGGTCATACTGTCTCGTCCATCGAATTGTATAAGTCCTTCGCTGTCGTTCAAGATTAACATATCAATCTTTTGGAGAAAGCTAAGGCTGGTATTCAATGGAATATCTTCTATTATCGCTTGTATGGTATAGATGGTACCTCCTGTTCGTGGTGTGGTATCAGGTGAAGAGAAAAGCCGTTGTGCTAAGGTCATTCGCTTTCCTATCGGATTCTCTCCGAGACCAAATATTTTGTGTGCCAGAGAGCGTGTCAGTATCACGGCATTGGGAGTTTGCGATGCTACAGCCCATGAACCTTGTAATACTTCCGGGGTGAACACGCTATGGTAGGCTGTATCTACTTCCATAGCATATAAATCTTCGTAAGGCAGTTCTTCCTTGTCGATAGTTTCCACATTGTAGCTACGTGGGCGGGGATAGGCAACAAAAGTAAATGCTTCTACTTCTTGGAATTGCAATTGGCGCAGACTCTCAAACAACGTAGCGGGAGTTCCGGAATAAGGTTCTTCTGCTGGAGTGTATAGGTTTATGTCTGCAATGCGTTCCCAGTGGGTAAAGCACTTGTCGGTAGAATTTATATAGCGGCTGCAATATAGGCAGATACTAAAACAAAGTATACCTACCGACAGTCCGATGATAGAGATGATATTCTGTGCCTTGTACTTTAATAGGTTTCTGAATGCTGTTTTAATATAATGTCTTATCATAATAGTATCATTATTGTATTATTCGCTTTTGATTACTTCCGCCGGATTCTGTCGTGCAGCCTTTTTTACTTGATAAACCAATGTTAATATGGAAATTAATGATATGATGATTGCTGCAATAATGAACAACCAACTGCTGATGTTGGCTTTGTAGGCAAAATCTTTCAGATAAATGGTTATTCCCCAATAAGATATAGAAATGGCAATCAAAAATGACATTGCTAATATGATAATGTATTTTTTGAGTAATAACAATAAAATTTCCTTATGTGTAGCGCCATGTACTTTTCGTATAGCTATTTCCCGGTATCTTTGTTGTATGTCAAATAAGGACAATCCAAACAAAGCTATTGAGGATATTAGAATGGCCATAAAGGCGAAAAAGGAATAGGTAATAGTTATTTGCTTGTCTGACTTATAGAGATTCTCAACTTCCTGTTTTGCAAAAGTATAATTGAAGGCTCCATCAGCATTGTCGTTGTGTAGGTTTTCCAGGAAGGCAACGGCATCTTTTTGATGTCCTGGAGTAATTTTAGCTTGCAAAGGAATTTGTGAAAGATATGTTTCACCGTATATAAAAGCTATAGGAAGAACCGGTTGGGATAAATGTCCGCAATAAAAATCTTCGACGATACCTATAA
>OLVT01000833.1_pt1 | contig 31388 bp, 37 predicted proteins | sample 1673241 | NCBI WGS metagenome assembly OLVT01 (sample SAMEA3178936, study PRJEB25190) | human gut metagenome | biome: human gut; feature: human-associated habitat; material: faeces | place: Austria | collected 2013 | reverse complement strand
GGACAACTGCCACAATGCTGAGGATTTTCCCCAGGTCACCCAGGCGTTTCTGCAGTGGTGTCAGCTCTGTCGGGGTGTCGTTGATCATGCCGGCTATCTTGCCAAGCTCTGTCTCCATGCCGGTGGCTACCACAACGCCGGTCGCCCGTCCGTATGTTACAATGGCTGAGGTGTACGCCATATTACTGCGGTCACCCAGAGGGCAGTCTTCCGGCAAAATATCTTCCGCTTCCTTTTCAGAAGGGACGGATTCGCCGGTCAAAGAAGCCTCCTGTACTTTCAAATTGGCGGAATCTATCAGGCGTAAGTCCGCCGGAACCATATCCCCATCGCCAAGCATCACAACGTCACCCACTACCAGCTCGCTGGCAGGAATTACGCTCTCCTCCCCCTGGCGCAGAACTCGGGCCGTTGGGGCGCTCATGTTGCGAAGAGCCTCCAAAGATGATTGTGCTTTCTTTTCCTGCACAATACCGATGACAGCGTTGACGATTACAATAACAAAGATTACCGCCGCTTCCGTCCATTCCTGCAAAATTGCGGAAAAAGCTGCTGCGCCGATGAGGATAAGTACCATCGGGTCAATGATCTGCGCTTTCAGCATTTGAAGAATGGTTTTGGGCGGTTTCGAGCGCAATGCGTTGCGCCCATATTTTTCCAGCCTTTCGGCAGCCTCGGCATCACTTAATCCTTCCTCGGAGGTATGTAAAGTCTCATAAACCTCCGTAAGTTTCAGTGCGTGCCAAGGCGTCTGTCTGTGTCGATCCATAATGGATCAGTCACTCCTTTCTTTGATAAAATTTATGTTCTGACCGCCTTTCAGCGGTGGTCAGCAAAAAGAAACACAAAAAAGCATAGCCTGCCATCTAATGGTTAGACGCAGGTTATGCCTATATATAAAAATGTATTCAGTTTACAGTGAATGTTACTTCGGTCAGCGTCGCTACTGTCGGCGTCGTCCATTGTGATTGTTCCAATTCCTTTCTTTAACGTGTTGTTTATATCATACAGGAGATGTTGTAATAAGTCAAGAGGTAAATTGCGATTTGGCGTATTGCATACATTTCATCTAAAGAGAGCGGCTTGTAGCCGCAGAATAAATAGAGAGATCCCCGCCTTTGTGGCGGGGATCTCTGTCTCAGAATTATTCAAGTTTCCTGTTGTACAGCAGCGCTGCGATCAGCACCACAAAGCAGGAACCAGCGTTGTGTATCAGCGCCCCGGTCGTTGGGTTGAGTATTTGCAAAAGCGAGAGCACAATCGCGGTAAAATTGATGCACATGGACAGGGCAATGCTGAATTTAATCGTGGCGACCGTGGCATTGGACAGCCATTTCAGATAGGGGATTTTTGAGATATCATCGCTTATCAGCGCAATGTCCGCGGCCTCTACCGCAATATCGCTTCCCATGCAGCCCATGGCTACGCCGACGTCCGCGGTCTTGAAAGCCGGCGCATCGTTGACGCCATCGCCAATCATGCAGACCTTGTGATTTTCTTTCTGCAGTTCTTCAATCATCCGCACCTTTTCCTCCGGCAGCAATCCGGCCCGGACTTCTAAGATTCCGGCCTGCGCCGCAAAATAGCCGGCCGCAGTACGTCGGACAGTGCCACAACACCTGCGCATTGCCCGCCGTCTGCCACAAGAATAGAGGTCTTTCCCTCTTCCCGCAGTTTTTCCAGAACGGATCGTACACTGCCGTCAATCATAACTCCGTTCTCCAGCAGAAATTTTTCGTTGCCGCACAGCAGCCGTTTCCCTGCAACCTCCGCATCAATTCCCCTTCCGGCTGTCATTTTAAAAGCAGTGGATTCCATCAGAGACAGCCCTTTTTCTCTGGCACAGGAAACAATCGCCTTTCCCATTTTTTCAAGGGCTTCGCCGGATTTGATGACAACGCCGTGTTTTGCTGCCTGGCCGATGGCCTCCATAACGGCGGTAGGTGTGGCCAGCACAAGGGCGCAGGGGCAGAACATCCCCCTGCCGGATTTGCTCTGCCGGTATCAGTTCCTCTTTGCCGTCTTTTAACCTGCGCCCCTGTGTGGGTGTAAGGCTGATGAGATTTTTCAATCCTTTCTTCGCCCGGTTTGTAGTCATTTCCTCCAAATGTTCGTTACGGAACATTTTGGGGAATTTATACGGAAAGAAGATAGATGAAGGGAGAATATATGGACAGACGCCAACAGAAAACCAGAGCAGCCATTTTTTCTGCATTTACCGTCCTCTTGGCGGAGAAATCATATCATAAAATTACGGTGCAGGACATCATCGACACTGCCAATGTGGGACGCACGACTTTTTACGCTCATTTTGAGACAAAAGATGATTTGCTGAAAGAACTGTGCGAAGAACTTTTTGGTCATATTATTAACAGCGCAATGGACTGTACTCACACCCATGGACTATATTCGGACGGGAGCGCCCCGGAATCCGTATTCTGCCACCTGCTGCAGCATTTGCAGGAAAATGACAAAAATATCATCGGCCTGCTCTCCTGTGAAAGCAGTGAAATCTTCCTGCGATATTTCAAGGACAGCTTGAACGGGCTCGTTCAGTCGCAGTTCGTCAATCAGAACAGAAAAAGAAATACCGATATTCCCCAGGACTTCTTAATCAACCATATCTCCGGCAGTTTTGTGGAAATGGTACTGTGGTGGATTAAAGGCCGCATGAAGCAGACGCCGGGGGAGTTGGACCGGTATTTCCGGGCTGTAATTGAACCGGTTTTATAGCGGAACTCCCCGCACACAGCTCGCTTTGCTTACCTTTTTCTTATGTATTTTTACCTTGTTATCCCTGGCCTCCAAAAGCGCTGTCAGACGTTGGATTTCCTGCTCTTTTTCGGACAAATTAACTATAACATATGAGAGGGGGAATTGCAGGATATTTTATTTGGATTCTTAAATCCATTAGCCGTATCCTTTACACCACCGCAACCTCAAACTTTCCCCCTTCCACCACCATCGCCGTCAGATATCCGCCGAACACACAGCCGGTGTCCAGGCAGATACAGCCGGTCTCCGGAAGGGAATACTCCTTTCCATCCTCCAGCTCCATCCTGCGCCCCCGGCCATCCAGGTAGAATGGCCGGGAAATAGGCGTATGTCCAATGATCGCCAGCTTCCCTCCATAATCTCCATCCACCATGGACCGATCCCATAAAAACGTATCCTCATCGGAATTTTCCACTCCATCCGGACTGATTCCTCCGTGAACGCAGAGAAACTGCTCCGTTTCATAAAATAGTTTCATCCGCTCAAACCATTCCCTGTGGTTCCAGGTCTGGTCTCCATGCTTCTTAAAGGAGCGTACCGTTTTTTCTCCTCCATTGGTATACCAGAGATTCATCATCATCCGGTCCCCGGCGGCATCCAGCATCATCTGCTCATGGTTGCCTTTTATCAAAATACAGCGTTCTCCCATCTCCAGCCTGATTTTGCGCACCAAATCAAAGACCTCCCAGGACTGAGGACCACGATCCATCAAATCCCCCAGAAAAATCATCTGATCCCGCAGCCAGTCCGGCCGGACCTTGTGAAGCAGCCGGGTCAGCTGCTTATAACAGCCGTGGATATCTCCTATGATAATGGTTTTCAGCGGAAATCACCTCCAAGCTAGCTATCCTGATACGAAAATTCCCGGAAGGCATCACAATGCCATCACCAAAAAACAGGCATTTACCAGGACCATGAGCGCCGCAAATAGAATGAAAATAGAATTAATTACTTTCACTGCCTTTGACGATGTCCTTTTGATTCCAGCTGAAAGGTATACAATCCACATGATATAGGCGGCGAAGATAATCCCGCTGTTGCGGAGCAGCGCAGCCAAAAGGAACAGGGCGTTCACGGCTTTCATTCCCTTCTCTGAAAACAGGGCCTCTTTGATCTTTCTCATGGAATCACCTCCCTCAGTGCTCATAATTATACCATACATAAATCACAGGCGGTAGTCCGTTCTTTCCCATTGATTCCCCCTTTTTTTCATGGTATGATACAAACGTCAAAAGGAAGGTGTTATTATGAACCGCAACCATCATGCCAGGGCCATGCTGGTAATTTCCATGGCTGTATTCGGCACACTAGGGCCCTTTGTACGCTGCATCCCTTTGTCTTCCGGGGCGCTGGCCCTGGCTCGGGCTGTACTGGCCGCTGCTCTGATTTTCCTGTATCTGGTCATAACCAGGCAGAAAATTCCTCTGCAAAAGATTCAACGGGAGATTCCCCTTCTGCTCCTCTCCGGAGCGGCTATGGGAATCAACTGGATTCTCCTGTTTGAGTCCTACAAATATACCACAGTCTCTATCGCAACCTTAAGCTATTATTTCGCCCCGGTCATTGTCACTGCCGCCTGCCCCTTCCTGTTTCGGGAGCGGCTCACCGGCAAGCAGATTCTCTGCTTTCTCATGTCCACAATCGGGCTGATACTGATTACCGGACTTGGCAAAGAAACCGGAGGAGGACAGGATCTTATTGGAATTCTCTTCGGACTGGGGGCCGCTGCCTTTTACGCGGCGGTGATTCTGCTGAACAAGTTGATCCGGCAGGTGGAAGGCATTCACCGGACCCTTTTGCAGTTCCTGGCCGCTATTCTGGTATTGATTCCCTATGTAACGGCTTCCGGCGGCATGGGACTGAATCAGATGACCCCAGGTGGTTTTGCTGCCCTGCTGACGGTGGGATTTGTCCATACCGGCATCACCTACTGCCTGTATTTTTCCTCTCTAAAGGAACTGCCCGGACAGAAAGCCGCCATTTTAAGCTATATTGACCCCCTTGTAGCAATTTTGGTTTCCATCGTCTTTCTGGGAGAGAAAATTTCCTCTCTCCAGATTCTGGGCGGCGCAATGATTCTGGGCTTTACACTATTAAACGAGCTTCCCTCCGGACAGAAGGAAGCTGCTGATTCCCATGCGGGAGCTTGAGAACGCTCCCAAACCAGGAGGCTATTATGGAATTAACATTTACTCAACTTCTCAGCCTGTTTTTCATCTATTCCCTGGCCGGATGGCTGCTGGAAACAGCCGCTGCCGCCATTTTTAAGCGGCAGCTGATCAATAAAGGATATCTCTCCCTTCCCCTCTGCCCCATCTATGGAGTGGAGGCGGCGGCCTTTACCCTGTTTTTGTCCGAGCTGAAAGGCCGACCCCTTTTCCTCTTTTTGGGCGGCGCCATTCTGTCCGCCTTTTTCACCTTGATTACCGGGCATATTCTGGAACGGCTTCTGCATCGGAAATGGTGGGATTATCGGAAATTCCAGTTTGAAGGTTACCTAAGCCTTCCGGTACTGGCTCTGTGTAGTCTGGGCGCCGTGTTTTGTATCCGATGGGGAAATCCCCTCTTTCTGGAACTCTTAGAATTAATTCCCAATGGGATTCTCCGGATCTTCCTTATTGTACTGTGTGTACTATTGGCTCTGGATTTTTCCGGCTCCTCCTTTACTCTCTGGCAGCTGCGCCGAAAACTGCAGAAACTTTCCTCAGAACTGATTCCGTTTCAGGGTCCTATCGAGGCCGGAAACTTCCTGACCAGAAGAATTCAAAGACGTTTGACTCACGCCTATCCCAACCTGCGTCTGGAAGGCATCCCATCCGTTTTTGCCCCATCCAGGGAGGACAGGGAGGCAGTATTCGCCAAAGGCTGCTGCTTTCACAAACTGGTCTGGCTGTTTCTGCTTGGCTCTCTTCTGGGAGACCTGACGGAAACGATCTTCTGCTATATAACCACCGGCATCCTGATGAGCCGCAGCAGCCTGGTTTATGGGCCATTCAGCATCGTATGGGGCTTTGGCTGCGTTATGCTGACCGCCTTTCTTTACCGCTACAAAGACAAAAACGACCGGTACATTTTCCTGGCAGGTACGGTTCTCGGCGGCGCATACGAATACATATGCAGCGTTCTGTCGGAGCTGGTATTCGGAACTATTTTCTGGGATTACAGCGGAATCCCCTTTAATCTGGGCGGACGAATTAATCTGCTTTACTGTTTTTTCTGGGGAATTGCGGCTGTGGTCTGGCTGAAAGGCTTGTATCCCCGCCTTTCCGCTCTCATCGAGCGCATCCCCTCTTCCATCGGGATCCCTGCCACCTGGGTTCTAATCATCTTTATGGTATTCAATATGGCCATCTCTGGTCTGGCCTTAAGCCGATATGTGGAACGCCAGACCGTTTCTTCCCCCTCCCAGGGAATTGTAGGGGAATTTCTGGATGACCATTTCCCTGATGAACGTATGGAGCATGTATATCCCAACGCGAAGCTGGTATCTTAACCAAAAAAAGCCATGGAACGCCAATCAAAAGGACTCCATGGTTTTTTATTTTATATGCTTTTTTCACCGGATTCTTCCTGCAGTCCCTGCTGCTCTCTCTTGTAAATATAGGCTGCCATCACCACCGTAGCCGGAACGCACAGCACAATGCCAAAACTTCCGGACAGTCCCTGCATCACCGCAATCCCCACATTGTTGGAATTGATCACCTGCAGGTAGGGAAGATCATAGGCATAATTCAGTACCAGCATAGAAAGACTGGATCCCGCAAAAGCCAGAATCAGGGTATTGGAGTTGGTTCCCATCATATCACGTCCTACCCGCATGCCAGCCTTCATCAGCTCCATCCGGGAAATATTGGGATTCTGATCACAGAACTCCTTCATCGCACTGGAAATGGACATTGCCACATCCATTTCCGCTCCCAGGGCGCTGATAAGCAGTCCGGAAAACAGCAGACCTCCTACCTGGATGCCGTTGACCTGCTGCAGCGTCATCAAACTTTCAATGTCCGATACGTTCCATCCGGTAATCCCCGTAAGATTGGAAAAAGTAGATGCAGCCACACCGGCGCATACTACTCCGGCCAAGGTTCCAAGCGTGGCGCAGAGGGTCTTTTTGGTCAGTCCGCCGATAAAAAACATGGAGACAAGAGCGGTCACTCCGCAAACCAGCACAGCCACCCAGAAGGGAGAATACCCCAGATATACCAGGGGCAGGTAAATGTACATAATAGCCGCGAAGGTAAATATCAAGCCAAGGGCTCCCCGTACTCCCTTCATCCCTCCCACCAGGCAGAGAATCAGAACGTAGGCTGCCGCAAAGCCGATCACCGTCATTCCCCGGTCCTCGGAATAAATGCTGGTAATGACCGTATCCCCGGCCACGCTTTGCAGCACGATTACGTCCATTCCCACTGTGCAGGGAGCTCCGAACAGAAATCCGGCACTGCTAGTGGTCACCAGACTCTCCCCCTTTTTCTCGCCGCTGGTCATTTCTACTACAACGGTCTGCTGGCCTACACGGGTTCCGTCGGCCTGAAGATTATCCTGAAGAATCTCAACAACCACACCGGTCTCAAAGGTCTGACCGGTGCGGTTTACCAACTGGGTCTTGGTGATATTGTTCAGGCGGGCCACAAAGCCCACCGCAATTACCAAAACCACAGCCGCGATGATGTATTTGACAATATGATTTCTGAATTGTGACATTATGCTCTTCCTACTGTCTTATGAATGGTAAATGTATTGTCAATGGTCTCCACGCTTCCGGAGTCCGTAATCTGGTAAGTGGTAATGCTGAAATCTCTGGAAGTCATGTTGATGACGGAGTAGCTGGGCAGCCAGTTCTGACTGCGGTTTGCGATGTAGTCCTGCTGAGTGTTAATCAGTTCATAATACTTGGAACCGGATGCGGAGTTCGCGGTCATGTAAAGGGTTCCCTGAGGATCCGTTACCGTTGTGCCGCCTGCGCTCTCAATGGTGTAGCAGTGGTTGTCCTGGGTAAAGCGTCCCAGAGCCTCTGCTCCTGCCGCATCGCCCTCTGCGGGATACAGCGGAATCTTCTCGCCGGTCTGAGCGTTGTAGGCGTTGTCCCAGTCGTAATCATCGCCTGCCTCATTTAAGCGGAATTCATAGCTGTTATGAGTCTGTCCGTCTCCGTAGAGAATCTTAGAACGGCTGTAGGTGTGGTCGTGACCCTGAAGTACTACGTCGATATCATACCGGTCGAATACGGGAGTCAGCTGAGTTCTCAGAATCATGCCGTCGGTGTCGGAATGGTCCAGTCCGGAACCATAGATATCCTGGTGAATGGTTACCACCCTCCATGTTACATTGGGGTAAGCATTTACAGCCTGCTTAATGGTCTCCTCATGCTCCGCTACATTGTAGTTGTTGGTATTCAGTACAATGAACAGGCCCGGTCCATAATTATAGTAGTAATCTCCTCCCGCCTGGGTTTTTCCCATCTGTGTGGGGTTGGGGTTGTTAAAGTGGTAGGAGTAGTCCGGATTTAAGGAATCATGGTTTCCAATGGTAGTAGCCACGGGAAGACTCTTTAAAGCGCTGGCGGACAGATACGCCGCGTACTCTTCTTCCTTTGCCTTACCGGTATTGTTTACCTGGTCGCCTGCGGAAATGGCAAAGTTAATGTTGGGATTCTGAGCCAGGGCGATATCCAGAGTACGGTCCCAGGCAAATCCATCGTTACGGGCTGCAGTATTGGCAGCACCCGCATCCTCGGAAAGCATTCCCTCGCCCTGAGGCTGGCCCTTGGAGGCGCCGATCTGGGGATCGCCGAAGTAAAGAATATTTACATTGTCAAAGCTGCCGGTGCGGTAGGTTTCCACCGGAGTGATGACGCCGCTCTTATTTACGGAATAATAATAGGTTGTATTGGGCTGCAGTCCGGTCACGGTAACATAGTTATAACAGAACTGTCTTCCCTGGGTCAGGCTCGCTTCTACCGTATTGGAAGTTCCGGTGTACTCCGTCAGGTTCTGGCTGTCAGTTCCAAAATATACGGTGGGAGTTCCGGTGGTCCCCTCGTTATACCAGGCAAAGTTCAGCTCCGTGGCGGCTGCGCCCGGGGTCAGGGAAACATAAGTAAAATCATTTGCCAGACCATTCCAGCCCTGTACATAGGAATTCCAGGCCTCAGCTCCCCCTGTAAGGCTGGAATCATTGTAATTTGCCGTTGCTGCCCATACCTGCTGGGTTCCAAAAAGCAGCGCGCCGGCCATCAAACATGAAACCACTTGCTTTTTTCTCATCAGTCAATTCCTCCTCGTTGATTTTCAAAATCGGATGGTTCATCCTCATAACCAAAGTATAAAAATGAAATGTAAAATTTACCATCAAAATTGAGTATAGGTTTTGTCAAAAAAGGAGAGGTTCCCGTTGACAAACCGGATGAGACCGATAAAATAGAAGTAACGGGGCGGACTGCCGCCTGGAGAAAATCAAGAGGAGAAAAGGAGATCATTATGTACATTACCTGTTTGGATTTGGAAGGGGTTCTGGTTCCGGAAATCTGGATTGCCTTTGCTCAGGCCAGCGGCATTCCGGAGTTAAAGCGCACTACCCGGGACGAGCCTGACTATGATAAGCTGATGAAATGGCGCCTTGGTATTTTAAAGGAGCACGGCCTTGGGCTGAAAGAAATTCAGGAAACCATCGCTACCATTGATCCGCTTCCGGGCGCGAAGGATTTTCTGGATGAACTCCGCTCTTTCACACAGGTAATCATCATCAGCGACACCTTTACCCAGTTTGCTACTCCCCTGATGAAAAAGCTGGGGTGGCCCACTCTTTTCTGCAACACCCTGGAAGTAGCTCCGAGCGGTGAGATTACCGGCTTTCGGATGCGGATCGAAAATTCCAAGCTGACCACCGTAAAGGCTCTGCAGTCCATCGGATATGAGACCATCGCCGCCGGGGACAGCTACAACGACCTGGCAATGATTCAGGCCGGGAAAGACGGCTTCCTGTTCCGGACCACCGACCAGATTAAGGCGGACTATCCCCAGATTCCTGCCTTTGAAACCTATGATGAGCTGATGAACGGGATTAAAAAGGCTATGGGAATATAAAAACAGCATACGCATCATAAGAAACGCCCTCTCCGGCAGTATGCTGCTGCTTTGGAGAGAGCGTTTTTTGACTCATCAGCCTAAATCGTATTCTTTTTCGTACTCTACCTCGTAGATGTTCTCCGCGTCGCTGGAGGTCACCTCGCCCTGGCGCTCCTTGTCATCGTTAATCCAGTAGAGTTTTCCGCCGGAAATCTCGTAAGTATAATCTCCGTCTACTTTATAGCACTTGCTGCTGGTCTGAACCTTTCCCGACTCATTAAGCAGATAAAGCTTCCCGTCCACCTCATAAACCTGATAATCGGAACCGCTGTCCGCCTCCAGCTGACGGCCTTCATAGTAAAGATAATCATTCTTCTCGCCGCTGTAGCCTGCGCCCTTGTTGGAGCCGGATTCCGTGAAGTAGTAGGTATAGGTGTCACCGTCCACATGGACTCCGCTTCTCTTTCCGGTGTACATCTTACCATTGGAATCGCTGTCTCCGAAGTAGCCCACCAGTCCCTTTCCGTCCGATGTCGTAATCTTCAGCAGTCCTGTCTGCATACAGCCGTACTGGTTAAAGAAGTAAGAGGAGCCGTCCACTTTGGTAGTCGCGCCGCTCATGGAGGTGGCCTTACTGCTCAAATAGGCAGGGGTGCCGTCGCTTTCAAAATAGTACCACTGGCTCTCCCCTTCTTCCGGCGCTTCATCATTGTCATCGGTATTAATCTCATCGGAGTCGTCGGAATCCCCGGGATGTTCATCCAGCTCCAGCCACTTACTTTTAGCCATTGTTCCGCTGTTCTCATCGCCCAGATAGACAAACTTGCTGATTCCGGTAGAATCTCCGTCCTCCTCCTCGTTCACAGCCACCCAGCCGCTCATCATAACGCCGTTTTCATCAAAATAGTATTTATTTCCATTGATGGTAGCAGACTCATACTCTCCGCTGTCCGACTTCTCAGCCTTGCCGTTCTCCTTAAAATAAAACCACTTTATATCCTCACTGGCGGAAGAATAACTGTCGGATATATCTCCCTCCTCCGGCTCGTTATCTTCATCCCAGGCCAGGCACTTCCAGCCGGTCTTGGCGTAGCCCTGATCTTCGCCGCCCAAATAGTAGATGTCGTCATCCTCAAAGTACCAGCCGGTACGCATCTTTCCCTCTTCATCAAAGGAATAGCGCATATTATTGATGGTCTCCCACTTATCCGTTACCAGCTTTCCGCTGGAGTTGACAAAGTACCATCCGGCCTCCTTGCCGTCCACCGTCTCCGTCAGATGAATCCAGGAATTCTGCACCCTGGCTCCCCTCTCATTTACATAATATGTGTCGTCAATCCAGGAGTTGGTGGCCATCACACCACTGCTGTTTAAGTAAAAATACTCTCCTCCGGAGGTTTTCCAGGTGTTTGTCACATAATTCCCGCTGGAGTCTTTGTATTTCCACTGCCCATCCTCGCTGACCCAGCCCTCCGCGGCCGCCAGCGCAGTAAATGTCAGTCCCAATGTCAGGACTGCCGCAGCCCCAAGGCTGATCCATATTCCGGCATGTTTTTTCATCTGTTGTAAATCTCCTTCCTTCTGTCTGCCTTTGGGTCCTATTTTAACATAAGATGGTGTTCAAAACAATTACACATTTCTTACGTCTTTTCTATTAAATTTAATTGCCAAAGCTTTCTCCCTGTGGTACTGTATTGTTATCAGATAAATAATAAAACTGTCAGACTTATACGGAGGGCAACGAAAATATGAAAAGTAAATTTTTTTGTGTGGTCACCGGAATCTGCTGTGGGATGGCGCTGTCTCTCACCGCCTGCTCCGGCAGTTCCACCTCCACTGAAGCCGCCGTGGAGGAAATCAGCTTTGATATGTCCCAGTCTCATGGTTCCGGCGCCTTTTCACCGGCTCCTGCCGGGGAGATGACCGGTGGGGAGATGAATGCCGTCTCTGAAGCCGCCGGCGTTTCCGGCAGCGTTTCCGGCAGCGTGTCGGAGGACCGGAAACTGATTCGCACCGCCACACTCTTTGTGGAAACCGACTCTTTCGATTCCCTGCTGGAGCTTCTTCCCCAGCAGGCAGCCGACTTAGGCGGCTATGTGGAGCAATCTGAGGTCTCCGGAAACAGTATGCATCAAAACCGGCCGGTTCCCCGGTACGCATCTCTCACCATCCGGATCCCCAGCAATCAGCTGGACTCCTTTTTGACCATTGTGGAGGAACACAGCAACGTCACCAGCCATTCCGAAAGCACCCAGGATATTACCCTCCAGTACAGCGACCTGGAAAGCCGAAAAAAATCCCTGACGGTAGAGCAGGAACGGCTCTGGGAGCTTCTGGACCAGGCGGACAGCCTGGATTCGGTCATCGCCCTGGAGGAGAGGCTTTCAGAAATCCGCTATCAGCTGGAATCGCTGGAATCTCAAATGCGGATTTATGACAATCAGACCTCATACAGCACCGTGTACCTGGATATTCAGGAACTCGCTCAGGGAGATGGATTCACTCCCACCGAGCCGGAAACCTTCCTTCACCGGGTTCAGAACGGCCTGTCCCGGAATCTAAAATCCCTAAAGGAAGGAGCTGTCAGCCTCTTGGTAGCCGTCATCACCCTCAGCCCCTTCTGGCTCCCGCTTCTGATTCTGGCGGCAGCAGTATTCTGGCTCATACGCCGGACTTCCAGGAGAAAAAAAGACATTTCCAAACCGCAGCAAGATAAAGGAGACCCTAATGCCCATTGACACCAAGCAAATGATATCTGACCATCTGACCTCCCTCCTGATGAAAAAGAATCTGGAGGATATTACAGTAAAATGTCTGGTGGAGGACTGCCGCATCAGCCGCCAGACCTTTTACTACCATTTTCAGGACCTGACGGATGTGATTCAGTGGAAAATCCACCAGAGAATCCAGCAGTCCCTCCAGGACAGCCTGAAAGCCGCAAGCCTTAAGGAAGCCATCCGTATTTTTGTTTCCGGAGCAGAGGAGAACCGGAAGCTATTAAAAAAGCTTTTGGACAGTCCCCGGCGGGCTCAGATGGAAGGACTCCTTGTTCAGGCCGTCCACTCCTATCTCAGGGAACTTTTCGGCCATAGATTTTCCGGCTCTCCCATTACAGGAGCGGATTTGGACGCCCTTCTCTGCTTCTGCTCCTATGGAATGACCGGCCTGCTGCTGAATCAGGCTTCCCAAAAAAGCGCGGCTGACCAGCAGCTTCTGACCGAACAGCTCTGTCGTCTTCTTACCGGTGAAATGTTTCATTTGATACAAAATTCCTGAATTATTACGATTTCCTTTTACCTGAAATATTGGACAATTCATTGGGGAGTGTCATACTTTTTGACACTCCTTCCCTTTTGTCAATACAAAACCGATAATCTGACAGTGGCTTTTTCCCAAAAACCCTGCTATAACCATATGGTAAGGCACTGGTTTTCGAACCTGCCCGTATGTTTCAAAAGAAAGAGGGGATTCTATCATCTATGCAGCTGAAAGAAGGAATTTTTGCTGTAAAACTTTGTGAATTGGAAAAAGAATACGGCCTTCTGCAAAGCACCATATCCATCTGTCAGGAAAAGGGACCGGATAAAATTCGCCGTAAACTGGAAGAGATTGAGGATGATATTCACGCCCAACACCGTCTGTTGGAGCTGTCCGCTCAAAACAGCCGTCTTCCCTCTGTTTCCTCTCTGGCAAAAGCTCAGCTGGAATATGGCCGAAAGGCGGAGAAGCTGTTCCGGGGAGCTATGTGCAGGGATTTAAAGGGCAGCGGTCAAACGAAGACCGGGGAGCAGGCGGAGGCTGCTGCTCTCTATGCGGAATACGCCCTCGACTTCGCAACCCAGTCCATGCGATACGCCCTAGCCTGCGCCCTGTCCGCCTTAAAGCTTCAGCAAGAGGCTGATGAGGAACAAAATGAAAGGATCCAATAAAAGGAGGGATTTCCTATATGAATGAAGTAAAAACACCTAAGAAGCCGCTGCTGTATTATTACAGCATTGCCCTGCTGCTTCTGCTTCTGTTTAATTTTCTGGCTATGCCCCGAATCGCCGAACGCCGGGTCCAGGAGGTGGATTACGGCACCTTTATGACTATGGCGGAAAATAAAGAAATCGGTCAGGTAGAGGTCCAGGAAACAGAAAACCGCATCGTCTTTACAAACAAAGATGGCACCGCCGTCTACAAGACCGGCATGATGCCGGATAATGACCTTACCGCCCGTCTTTATGAGTCCGGCGCCATATTTAACGGTGAAATCATCGAGCAGGCGGATCCGCTGGTATCCATCCTTGTAAGCTGGGTGCTGCCCATCGTCATTTTCGTCGCCCTGGGCAATTACATGACCAAACGGATGATGAAGAACGCAGGCGGCCCTAACTCCATGATGTTCGGCATGGGAAAGAGCAACGCCAAAATTTATGTTAAATCTTCGGAGGGCATCAAATTCTCCGACGTAGCCGGAGAGGACGAGGCCAAGGAAAATCTGGCGGAAATTGTGGAGTATCTCCACGATCCCGGCAAATACCGGGAAATCGGCGCTTCCATGCCCAAAGGCATTCTGCTGGTAGGCCCTCCAGGAACCGGTAAAACCATGCTGGCTAAGGCCGTAGCCGGGGAGGCTAACGTTCCCTTCTTCTCTATGTCCGGCTCTGAATTTGTGGAAATGTTCGTGGGCATGGGCGCCTCCAAGGTCCGGGATCTGTTTAAGCAGGCCAAAGAGAAGGCCCCCTGCATCGTATTTATCGACGAGATTGACGCCATCGGAAAGAAACGTGACGGACAGCTGGGCGGAAACGACGAGCGCGAGCAGACCTTAAACCAGCTGCTGACGGAGATGGACGGATTCGAGGAAAATACCGGCGTTATCATTCTGGCCGCCACCAACCGTCCGGAATCCCTGGACCCGGCCCTGACCCGTCCGGGACGTTTCGACCGCCGCGTACCGGTAGAACTGCCCGACCTGGCGGGACGTGAAGCCATTCTCCGGGTTCACGCCAGAAAGATTAAGGTAGGGGACAATGTGGACTGGAACAAAATCGCCCGCATGGCCTCCGGCGCTTCCGGCGCTGAGCTGGCCAACATCGTCAACGAGGCGGCCCTCCGTGCTGTCCGGGACGGGCGGCGCTTCGCCACCCAGGCGGACTTGGAGGAGAGCATTGAGGTGGTCATCGCCGGATATCAGAAGAAGAACGCCATTTTAACCGACAAGGAGAAAGTGATTGTGGCCTACCACGAAATCGGTCATGCCCTGGTAGCCGCCCTTCAGACCCACTCCGCCCCGGTGCAGAAAATCACCATTGTGCCCCGTACCTCCGGAGCCCTGGGCTATACCATGCAGGTGGATGAAGGAAACCATTACCTGATGAGCCAGGAGGAACTGGAAAACAAGATTGCCACCCTGACCGGCGGACGTGCCGCGGAGGAACTGATCTTTAAATCCGCTTCCACCGGCGCTTCCAACGATATCGAGCAGGCCACCAAACTGGCCCGGGCCATGATTACCCGCTACGGCATGAGCAAAGATTTTGACATGGTAGCCATGGAAACGGTGACCAACCAGTATCTGGGCGGCGATACCTCCCTGGCCTGCTCCGCCGAGACTCAGGCCCAGATTGACCGCCAGGTAGTGGAGCTGGTAAAGACCCAGCACCAGAAGGCTCTGCAAATCCTCACGGAGAACCGCAGAAAGCTGGACGAGCTGGCCAAATACCTCTACGAGCAAGAAACCATCACCGGCGACGAGTTTATGAAAATCTTGAGTCAGAACTCAGAACTGCAAAACTGATAATACCGTTGAAAAGACCCCAGAGGCAGATAAATCGCTGCCCCAGGGGTCTTTTGTATTTTTCTATTTTTTAAATCCCATTGCTGCTCAGCCAGCTGTCAATCTCACTCCCCGTCAGGGAATTGGCCGTCAGTCCGGTTCCCACCACAGCGCCTCTGGACTGTGCAATCTGCCGCAAATCGGGCATGCTCTCCTCGATGCTGCTTCCCCCGCTGGTGCAGAAAGGCAGGATGGTCTTGCCCGTCAGGTCATAGGACTCCAGGAAGGTGTTGATTGCCATGGGCTCCGTATGCCACCAGATGGGGTATCCCAGGATAATGACGTCGTAATCCGCCATATTGGGAACGGTGGAGGATAAGGCCGGTCTGGCGTTCTGGTCCAGCTCCTCTCTGGCCCGGTCCACGGTTTCCTGATAGCTGTCCGGGTACGGGTCCGCCACGGTAATTTCAAAGAGGTCTCCTCCCGCAGCAGCCTGAATCTGAACGGCGGCCTCCCGGGTATTTCCCGTCTTGGAGAAATAAGCTACCAGGATGCGGCTGTCTGATTCCGGCTGCTCTGCCGTCTGGTCCGCAGCCTGTCCTCTGGTCCCGGCGTATCCTGCCGCCACCGCCATGGTCTGTACCGCCCCGTTCACCGTCCAGGCTCCGTCGCCGTTTACCTCATAGCCGTCCGGCGTCGTGGCGTCTGCGTACATCCATCCCTGGCTGTCAAAGGCATAGCACTCTGCGGTCCCATCATTGTTTCCATCCAGCCACTGCCACTCCACCGCCTGGTCCTGGCTTCCGTAGTACTGGCCGTTTCCCAAATCATACCACCAGCGGGACTGATTGTCCCCCTGTCCCAGAGTCCAGCCTGCCGCGAACGCGGTAGAAGCCATCAGTGAGGCCGCTGCCAGCGTTGACATCATCAGTTTCAAAACGTTCTTTCTCATGTTGATTCTCCTCGTATATCTCATCCCGGCTCAGCTCTCTGGGATTGCACTTAATGATATTGCAGGTATCCGCTACCTGGCGCAGCAGCTGGGGCGTAATCTCCGCCCTGGATTTCAGCTCTCCCATTTTGGCGGGAAGGCCGCACTCCTTAATAAAGTCCGCCAATGCCTGGACACCCGCCTGAGCTCCCTCCACGCCGAACACTTCTTTCGCGAAACGGGCGAACTTTTCTTCCGCGTCCTTTACAATATGCCGGTAATAGGCCGGATGAATCACCGCCAGTCCCTGTCCGTGGTTGCAGTCCGTGTAGGCCCCCAGCTGGTGCTCCATCTGGTGGGCCTGGAAATCCGTCACTCTCCCAACCTTCAGGATGCCATTCTCCGCCATGGCGGAATCCCACATCAGATTGCCTCTGGCCTGCATGTCGTCGATGTTCTTCAAAATGCGGCGCATGTTCACCACCGTATTGCGCATAATGGCCAGGGCCACCTCATCGGATACATTGTCCTCATCGGAATTTCCAAAATAGGTTTCCATGGCGTGGCTCAAGGTGTCAAAGGCGCCGGAAATTACCTGCATGGCGGGCACGGACCGGGTATACTCCGGGTCCAGAACGGCAAACCGTGGGGCAGCGGCGGCCATTCCGGCCTTAATCTTCTTGTCCTCATTGGTGATGACCGCTCCTCCGTTCATCTCCGCTCCTGTTCCGGAGGCGGTGACGATGGCTCCCATGGGAATGACCTGGGTGGGGAATTTATGCTGGGTCATTTCCATCTCCCACAAATCCTCATCAGTCTTTCCCTGAGCCGCCACAATCTTGCAGCAGTCGATGACGGAGCCGCCGCCCACCGCCAGGATAAAATCAATCTTCTCCTTCTTCGCAATCGCCGCTCCCTCCTGGACCTTGGCGTAGGTGGGATTGGACATGATGCCGGAAAAGTCGAACACCTTCTTTCCCGCTCCCTCCAGAATGGATTTTACCTCGTCGTAAATTCCGTTTTTCTTCACGGAGCCGCCGCCGTAAGCCAGCAGCACGTTGGTCCCGTAGGGGGCAAGGGCCTGGGCCAGATGCTCTTTAGCCGCCCCTTCTCCAAAATAAACCTTAGTGGGGTATTCATAGACAAATTTCTGCATAACGCTCTCTCCTTTCGTTTTGTTTACCGCGCTTCGCTTCTTATCTTCCGGAACGTGGACCAGTACATCCCAAGGGAAACCGGCAGCATAATCAGCTCGGTCACCAGCTGAGTCCAAATCATTCCGTAAAGTCCGAAAATAAAATTCAAGATAATCAATAAGGGAATATTCACCAGTCCCTGCCGGCTGAAGGTCAGCGCCGCCGACTGCACGCCTTTTCCCATGGCCTGGAGGGTGTAGCTGATTAAAAAGTTCACGGAGGTCAGAGGCACCGCCAGACAGGCAATGCGCAAAAACGATGCGCCCAGGGTGCTGGTCTGCTCCTCCCGGATAAACAGGGTCATAATCTCCGGCGCGAAAACCGCGAAACAGGCCACAAAGCAGGCGGACATGACCACCGCCGTTTTCCAGGAAAAGACGGAAATCTTCCGCATCCGCTTATAGTTGCCGGAAGCGTAGTTGTAGCCCACCAGAGGCATGAAGCCCTGACACAGTCCCATGGACACGTTTAACGGGAGCTGGTCGATTTTCTTTACCACGCCGTAAGCCGCCACAGGGATATCCCCGTAGCCGGAGGCCAGTTTCACAATCACTATGTTGGAGATATTTCCCAGGGTTGTGGCGAAGGCCGAGGCCAGTCCCACGGAAAAGATTTCCTTCACATAGCGGAAGGTAAAATACCTGGGATTTAAGGAGGCAGATGACTTTCCTCTCAGCCGCAGATACTGAACCACGAAGAACACCACCGACATGGTGTTGGAAAAGGCCGTGGCAATGGCCGCTCCCGCCACGTTCAGATTGAAGCCGAAAATCAGAATCGGGTCCAGGATTACATTCAGGATTCCTCCGAACATCATTCCCACGCTGGCCGGCCTGGCGTAGCCCTCGCTCCGCAGGATATGTCCCAGGCTCAGGCTGACCATGGTGGGAACGCCTCCCACCACTACCACCCAGAACAGATAGCGTTCGGCGTAAGCGATGGTGTCCGGGCTGGCTCCCAGGAAATTCAGGATGGGGACCTGGGCCGCCCAGGTAATGAGGGAAAAGCACAGGGTAACCACCGCGCCTCCCCAGATGGAAAAGACCGATACATATTTGACCCGGTCCTCCTGCTTCATTCCCAGAAGCCTGGAAATCAGGCTGCTGGCTCCCAGACCGAAGAGATTTCCCAGCGCCGTCAGCAGGTTAAACCAGGGGGATACCAGGGAAACCGCCGCCACCATGTAGGGATTTCCCAGCTGGCCGATAAAAAAGGTATCGGCCAAATTGTAAATCATGGTTACCACCTGGCTGATAATCGTGGGAATCGCCAGGGTGGCAACTGCTCTGGGTACCGGAACCGATTCAAACAGTTCTTTCTCCGTATAGTTTGCCATAATAAAGGGTCCGCCTTCTTTCCCGCTAGTCCTTACTTCTGCTCATCCACCGGAGGAACCATCTCGGCGTATTTTTTCAGCATCGCCGGAGTGCTGGTGTAATATCGTTTGTTCCGGTCCAGCGCTCCAATCCGCTCCATTTCCTCCCCGGTCAGTTCAAAGTCAAAGAGGTCGAAGTTGGCGCGGATGTGGTCCGGATTCTTGGAGCCGGGAATCACGATGTTGCCCGCCTGCAGATGCCATCTGAGGATAATCTGTGCATTGGACTTGTGATATTTTTCTCCCAGTTTGGTGAAAATGGACTCCTGGAGGAGGGCTTTGTCGCCATGGCCCAGGGGATACCAGGCCTGAATCACCATGCCTGCCGCGGCCAGAAACTCCTTCATCTTCTTTTCCTGGTAGTAGGGATGGACCTCGGTCTGAAGGATGGCCGGCTTTACCTTGCATACATTCAGAATCTCCTGAATCTGCTCCTGGTTAAAGTTGGACAGTCCGATGGCGCGGACCTTTCCCTCCTCATAGGCCTTTTCCATCAGGCGGTATCCGGCCACATAGTTTCCTGCGGGCTGGTGAATCAGCAGCAGGTCAATATAGTCCGTATCCAGGCGTTTCAGGGTCTGATCCACCGCATCCGCCTGCTCGTAGAAGGAAGGCCACAGCTTGGTTTCCAGGAAAATCTCCTTCCGGTCCACGCCGGATTTCTTCATGGCTCTTCCTACTGCCTTCTCATTCACATAGGCGTTGGCGGTATCAATCAGACGGTATCCGTCTGCGAGGGCACTGGTCACGGAAGCTTCCGCCTCGCCCGGACTTAAAAGGAACGTTCCGATGCCTGCCATAGGCATGGAAACGCCGTTGTTCAAGGTCACATACATCTGTTTGCTCATCTTTATGTTCTCCCTTCTGAAGCTTTTTCTTGTTTTCTGATTTCATTATAATCTTTCCCGGAAAAAACAGAATGCATCAATCCGTTTGCTGGTGCAAACCCGAAGGTTTTAAGCTCCTTCATGGTTTCCCTTTGGTTACTACGGTACAGGAAAGTGCTTACTTTATAAAACGTGCGAAAGGATTTACCATCGGATTAAAAGAGCAAACGAAAGGGGATCTCTGTTATGGAAACGCTTGATTACCTGAAATATATTGTGGAAGAAATCCATTCCACCGTATTCGCCACCGTTGACCGGGAGGGACGTCCCGTCACCTGCGCAATCGATATCATGGATTATGATGAGAACGGTCTCTATTTTCTGACCGCAAAGGAGAAACATTTTTATGACTGCCTGAAAGCCAATGAACATATTGCCTTCACCGCCATGAAGGGGGAGGACACCCTTTCCTGCGTGGCAGTTTCCGTTCAGGGAAAGGCAAAAGAAATCGGCCCTGACAAACTGGCCGGTTTGTTTGAGAAGAATCCCTATATGGAGAAGATTTACCCGGACCTTCCTTCCCGCAGCGCACTTACGGTATTCCAAATCTATGAAGGGACCGGAGAATGGTTCAACCTTTCCAAGTCCCCCATCGAGCGGGCTTCCTTCTCCTTCGGCGCAGTCCAGGCTAGAACAGGGGGATATTATGTAACAGACAAATGCATTGGCTGCAAACTCTGTTACTCCAAATGCCCCCAGAAATGCATCGACATTTCCCAAAAGCCTGTCATCATCCATCAGGAGCACTGCCTGCACTGCGGTAATTGCTTTGAAATCTGTCCTGCCAGGGCGGTGGAGAAGCGCTAGACTTCACTCCGTCCTTGTGGTATGCTAATAGATACATAAGACTTTAGATTGACTGGAATAGTTATGTGGAAACCCAAAAGGAGGGCTGGCAAATGAGTGACAATGAGTTGCTGCTTGCGATTTCTGGGATGTTGGATAAAAAGCTGGAATCCAATTTAAAGCCGGTTGAAAATCGGTTAAGGCGAATTGAATTGCAGTTAGAAAACGATGTAATCCCGCGAATCCGGAATATCGAATCCTGTTACACCGATACATACGGACGCTATCAGGATTATGCGGATAAAATGCAAGCGGCCTTTGACGATATAAAGCTTTTAAAACAGGTCGTTTCCGAACATTCCGAAAAGCTCCGGAAATTAGCATAACTTTCCTGTCCAAAAAGAAATCGGCCCCGACAAACGGCCGATTTCTTTTTTAACAGCTAAAAAACATTTATTCCCTGGTCAGCTCCTCAAATACGGAAACCACATACTCCGCAATGGCGCAGTCCTGCTCCTCGGTTCCGCCTCCTACGCCGATTCCTCCCACGATTTTTCCATTATGGAACAGGGGGGATCCGCCGGCTACCAGCGTAATCCTGGGGTCGTTGGACTGTATGGCAAAGAGGTAGCCTCCCTCCACGGCGCACTGCGCCACATCCTTTGTCTTGCAATGGGTCACCGCCGCGGTGTAGGCTTTCCCCGGAACCAGGGTAATGCTCAGTACAAGGGCCTCGCCGAACCGGCGGTAGACTCTGGGAAGTCCGTTTTCATCGCATACCCCAAAGCTGATATCGATTCCAACCTCCCTGCTCTTTTCTATGGATGCCATTTTAGCACAGTTAAAAGAAAATATGGAGTCATTTGAGCTGAAAGAAGGAAAAAACGCGACTCCTCTTCCCTTTCTCAGCCTCGATCGATTCACCGCAAAGGATATCCCCATGCCGGATGACGCAAAGCCCTACCTGTACCTGGTTGTAAACGGGATTCTGCGCCTTCACACCATCTACGGGATTTTGGACTATATCCCGGGGCAGTACTCCCTGTCCGCCATCGACAGTCCCCTCTCCGGCCAGTTCCTCACTGCGGCCTCCCACCAGGAATTCCTGGCTCTGCAGGTGGAGCTGTCAGTAGAGGAAGTGTCATGTCCGGTTTTGACTCCAACATCACCGGCATTGCCCTGAACATGCTCCAGGCCATGGAAGCTAAAGATACTCTGACGTTTATGGGGAATCATCTGAAACGGGAAATGATTTTTGACATCATCAACGGCACCAACGGAAAATCCTTTCTCCAAAGCATCTTAAACCTACAGGACGCCGGAGAAATCTACTCCATCAACAGCTGGATTAAGCAGAATTACCGGGGAAATTTCACGGTTGAGGAGCTGGCGAAGCAGCTGAATATGAGCATTTCCAGCTTTCATCAGAAATTTAAGTATGCCGTTGGAATGGGCCCCCTTCAGTGTCAGAAGCGGCTGAGACTGACGGAGGCCCGGAGGCTGATGTTGGATGAGGGAAAGAAGGTGGCGGACGCCGCCATGGAGGTGGGCTACGAGAGCGCCTCCCAGTTTACCAGGGATTACCGGAGAATGTTCGGCAGCTCCCCGAAAAATGATATTCTGCAGCTGAGGAGACAGCTGAAGCTGTAAAAATGACCGCCTTGGACATCACTTTTATGTCCGCATGGCGGCCATTGAACCTCCGGGCAGTTCCCGTTTTCACTTTTCCTCTTCTCCATCTCCCTTCTCAATCCTCGGCAGATTCCACTTATAATGCCGGGCCAGGATGCGGATTGCCACCACCAGGCAGGCGCTGATGACCACCGCCGCATCCCGGTCCATGCGGGGAAGCAGCCACATATAGCACAGGGCTCCCGCCAGGGATGCGCATGCGTAGATATGTTTTTTCAGAACATAGGGAGCCTGAACCGCCATAATATCCCGCAGGATACCGCCGCCCACGCCGGTGATAACACCCAGAAAAACCGTTAAAAACCGATAATCCTCGTATCCGGCTTTCATGGCCGTATCCATCCCCACTACAGTAAATACGCCCAGGCCGATGGCGTCCAGCACATTCATCATCACCTCATAGCCTTCCGACGACAAAAGCTGCTGATACACGCCTCCGAACTTCATAATGCAGAACAGGACCAGCACCGCCGCCAGGGCCGTCACCACGTATATCGGATTCACAAACAGGGACGGAGGCTGCACACCGATTAAAATATCCCGAATCATCCCGCCCCCTACCGCCGTGATGACGCCCAGGACAATGATTCCCAAAAGGTCCAGCCGCCGTTCAATGGCCACCATGGCCCCCGAACAGGCGAAGGCTACCGTTCCAATCAATTCCACGATTAAAAACACAGAAGTATTCTGCAGCATATTTGTTTTCCTCCCTCTTCATCACCCGTATCACCTCGTTCAGCTGATTCATACGGTTATGATTCACAGCGTATCCCTTGATTATGTACTCTTTCAGCACAGCGGCGGCCCAGCGGCGGAATTTTACGCCCCGTTTTGATTTTACGCGGTAGCCGACAGATATGATGACGTCCAGGTTGTAATGTTCCACCATATATTTTTTGTTGTCTGAGGCAGTTGTCGCAAATTTTGCGACAACTGAATCTTGTCCATTCAGTTCCTCTTTTAGAGCGTTCCGGATATGCTTTCCAATCGTTTTTACATCACGCCCAAATAGTTCGGCCATCTGATTACGATTCAGCCACATAGTCTCCTCTTTCACCATAACCGGCAGCGCAATACTCCTGTCCTCCGTCTCAAACAAAACAAGCCCTTTTTCCATCCGCATCTCCTCTCTGTGCCACCCGTATTAAATTCGTATATCCGTTATTATGCTGAAAAAACAGGGGCATGTCAATACCACAGACACGCCCCTGCCGACTTAAATCCTATTCTATTTTTCCCTATGCGCAGGCCGCCCTCTTCTCCTGCTGCTCCACCTGTACTTCTCCTGTTCCTTCCTCAATATCCCGGATCATCTCGCCTACGGCCGGTACCGTAATCCGGCTGCCCGCAAGGGGATTTTTGATACTGATGACCGGCGTGGTAATCTCCGCCTCTACCTGGCTGCGCTCAAATGCCAAGTCACAGTCAACCATCTCGCAGTTAATCAATTTCAGATTTTTGCAGTAGCACAGCGGCTGGGTCCCGATAATCCTGCAGTTCTCAAAGGTCACGTTCTCGCAGTACCAGGCCAGATATTCTCCCTTGATCTCACAGTTGCGGACAGTCACGTTCTTCGCGTGCCAGAAGGCGTCCTTGGTGTCAAAGGTACAGTTCTCAAACAAAGAATCCTCAATATACTGGAAGGAGTATTTTCCCTTCATCTTTGTATTGGTAAAATGCAGGTCCGTGGAGCGCATCATGAAATATTCGCTCTCCGCGCTGCAGCCGTCCATTTCAATCCGGTGAACGGACCAGCCAAACTCCGGGGAAATGATGTCGCAGTTTTTCATTTTTACATCGGCACACTCCCGCAGTGCCTTGATGCCGTGAAGCTTTGAATCTTCAATGTCAATATGGTCCGAGTACCACAGCGCCGCCCGGCAAAGCTGGGTCATCTCCGAAGCTTTGATTGCCAGGCCGTGGTCATGCCAGAAGGGATACCGCAGGTTAAAATAGCAGTTTTCCACCTGTATCCCGCTGCCCTCCTTAAATGCGCTCTCCCCGTCGGCCGGTCCGTCAAAGGAACAATCTCTTACCAAAATATCGCTGCTGCCGTAAAGGGCCCGCTCTTCGTCAAATCTCTGCTTCTCAATGATTTTCATCCGAAAAAACCTCCTTTTTGTTTCCTATGCTCAATTTGATAAATCAGATAATCCAGACAATCGATACGCTTTTCTTCCTTATGGAGTTCTTCCAGCAAATGTTTCCTGTGTCCGGATAGAAGCTGCAGCTGCCGTTCTTCCTCCGCATGCTCTTCCAGCGTCCTGAATTCTTCGATCAGCTCATCGGTGCATCCGGCGTCTTTCAAATTTTGGATGATGGAATAGCCGTAATCCCGCGGCGGATGACCGAAATCCGGTTTTCCTGCTTTCCGGCCCATGCCAATCACTCTCCTTTTTCCTTATTAACTGTAATACAAATTGGCCGAAATAGCAAATACCTATCATCTATTCTTTTCCATAGCTTTTTCTTATGGTTGATTTTTCGCCCCGTTTTGTGTAAAATTTACGGCAACAGGAGGTAATGCAAATGGATTTGCGTATGCTGGAATATTTTTTAGCGGTGGCAAGAGAACAGAATATCACTGCGGCGGCGGAATCTCTTCACATTTCCCAGCCGGCCCTGTCCACACAGTTAAAGGCCATGGAAGCGGAGTTTGGCAAACAGCTGCTGATTCGGGGAACCAAAGGTTCCCGCAAGGTGATTCTGACCGAGGAGGGGATGATTCTGCGCAAACGGGCGGAAGAAATCCTGTCCCTCATGCGGCGCACCGAGGAAGAAATCAGCGGCTCCGACGAAACCATTGCCGGCAATGTGTACATCGGGACCGGTGAAACAGAAATCGTGCGCCTGTTTGCCAAAATCGCGAAACAGCTCCAAAAAAAATATCCGGATATCCGTTACAATATTTCCAGCGGCAACGCGGAACATGTTCTGGATTATCTGGATAAAGGAATCAGTGATTTTGGTCTTCTTTTTACGGAAATCGACCCGCGCAAATACGAGGCCATTCCGATTCCCATGAGGGACACCTGGGGCGTTCTGATGCGCAGGGACTCCCCTTTGGCTGTGAAAGAGTCTATCTGTCCTGAGGATTTATGGGACAAGCCCCTGATTGTCTCCCATCAGAAGGGGGATAATCTCTATCTGGGGCGCTGGCTGCAGCGGGAGGAATCGGAGCTCCATATCGTAGCCACCTGGTGTTCAACGCCTCCCTTCTGGTAGACGAGGGCCTGGGCTATGCCCTGTGCTATGACAAGCTGATTAACACCCACGGCAGCAATCTCTGTTTTCGCCCGCTGTCCCCCCGCCTGGAGGCCCAGGGGTATATTGTCTGGAAAAAATATCAGGTATTCTCCAAGGCAGCCAACCTTTTCCTCCAGCAGCTCCGGGAACTGCTGGAAAATGAATAGTAAGGGAAGCTTCAGTGAAAAACCATAAAATCATATACTTCCCGCCTGTTCTTAAAATCGAATATCCGATTTTTATCTGTAAGATTTCTGGTAAATGCTCACGCAGTCCTCATCGGAGAGCTGACACGGGTCATTTTGGAAATTGGGGCCGAGGGTATCACGGGCGTTCTGAACCATCTTGGGGAACTCATCCGGTTCAATCCCATAGTCAGACATTTTCAATTCAGCCACGCCGCCCTCTTCCACTATCGGTTTGGTCGGGTTGGCCGATACTTGATCAAAGACCACATACTCCACGCCCGCCTGCTTCAGTTCTCCCTCCAGCCTGTCCAGATAGCCGTTGGCGCGGGTGGACTTGCCGTTGGAAATTACCACCAGCGCTTTTTTCCCGTGGACTGCGCCCATAGGGATATTAATCTGGCTGTGCAGTTCATTTAATTTTCCGGCTCCAAACAGCGTTGTCGTTGGCATTGAAAATGTAAACATGATAACTTCCTCCTATTTCAATCTGACAGTTCATCGTAAAAGTTCATCTGCAAATCCGTCCTGAACTGTTACAATATTGCATTGTAAACTTTTTTCCTGATATAATCAGGTGATATGAACCGCTTGTTATTATCGATTATAATTTCCGGTTGTTGCAACCGGTCAAGAGGTTTTTGAAAAGTTTTTAAATTTTTTGACGAGAAAGATGTGAAATGGATTAAGGACCTTGTCTGCCTGAAGAAATGCGGCATGAGCATTCAGGAAATGAAAGAATCTCTGGATTTGTGCCTGGAGGGGCAGTCCACCATTCCCCAAAGGAAAGTGATGCTGGCAAAAAAGCAGGAGGCTCTGCGCAGTTCCATCCGGGAACCGGGGACAGCGTCGCCTACATTGACTGGAAACAAAACTTTTACGATGGGGAAGGTCTGCCGGAACGGGAAGCCCGCTGAGGCGGACCGCCCGCTCCATGGCGAAACCGTCAGGCTCTGGTCGGGAAGGCCGCCCCTGTCTCAAACTGTTCCGCCACATCTTTCAGATACCGTCGGATTGGAAGATGCTGGGGACAGGCCTTCTCGCACTGGCCGCAGCCGATGCAGTCCCCGGCCTTCCCATGTTTCAGGGAAATGTTGTTGTAATACGCGTTATGGCTGGAAAAACTGCCGGTGGTACGGGCAATGCTGTTAAACAGGGCAAAATACTGAGGAATGGCGATATCCTTTGGACATCCGTGGGTGCAGTAGGCGCAGCCGGTGCAGGGAACGGGCGTATTCTGCTCAATTATCTCCGTAACCTTTTCGATGACTTTCTGTTCCTTTTCCGTAATGGGTTCAAAATGCAGGAAGGTTTCCGTGTTGTCCTCCACCTGCTCCATGGCGTTCATGCCCGAGAGCACTCTGGCAACGCCCTCCTGGCTTGCGGCAAAACGAAAGGCCCAGGACGCATTGGAGGCCTCCGGGCGCTCCGCCTTTAAAAGAGCTTCCGCTTCCTTTGGAAGGTTCACCAGGGTTCCTCCCTTGCAGGGCTCCATCACCGTCACCGGTTTCCCGTATCTGCGGGCAATTTCCAAGCAGCGCCGGGACTGAACATTGGGCTGTTCCCAGTCCATGTAGTTAATCTGAAGCTGGATAAAGTCCAGCATTTCCCCGTACTCCGAAAGAATCTCATCCAGAAGCTCCGGCATGTCATGGAAAGACATCCCCACGCTGCGGATTTTTCCCTCCGCTTTCTTTTTCGCCACAAATCCGAAGGCGTCGTATGTTTTGCATTTCTCATATACATTGGTTCCCATGTTGTGGAGGAGATAGCTGTCAAAAAAGGTCACGCCGCAGTGGTCCAGCTGCTCCTGGAAAATGCGCTACAAATCCTGGGCGTCCTTAAAATCCCGCAGCGGCAGTTTGGTGGCCAGCTGAAAGCTGTTCCTGGGATGCCGTTCCACCAGGGCCGTTCGCACCGCCTCCTCCCCGTGATAGCCGTGATAGGTGTAGGCCGTATCAAAATAAGTAAAGCCCTTTTCCAAAAAGGCGTCAAAGAGGGGCTGAATCTTCTCATAGTCAAAGGAATCCGGCTGGTCCGCCCGCAGCAGGGGCAGCCGCATGCAGCCAAAGCCAAGGTCCACATTTCTCTCTTGTGCCATAAACATACCTCCTGATTTGAATGGGGATTGCGAAAACCCACGGCAATCCCATGTTATCCTATCGATTGATTATAGTCTTCTTTCGGCCCTCTTGGGTAGTTCCAATTCGTTTCCCAGTTAAAACCCAATGGTTAAAATCTGTTCATAACCTCAGGACATAAAGCAGAAAACCGCGAATCCGGCGCTCCTTTTCCTCCGGCGTCATCCCTTCCTCCAGCAAAATCCCGATTTGCCCGTAGACGCAGAAGGAGGCGGCGGTCTGTACGTCCTCCAGATGGATTTCGCCCCGTTCCTTCGCCTGTTCCAGAAGCTCCGCCACGATTCCGGAAAGCTTTTGGCAGACCTTTAGGGTCAGCTGGTCATGAAACTTTTTATTTTCCGCCGTATGAAAGGTCTGGTAATAACCGTCCCCCTCCGTTTCCGCTGTCAGCGGCATGGTTTCAATCAGCTCCTTCAGGGTCCTGCCCTCCGTCTCAGGCAAAATGGCAAACCGGCTCACCAGCTTTTCCGCGTACTGCTCCACTGCGCTGTCAAAAAGGGCCTCCTTGGAAGGAAAATACCGGTAGCACAGCCCCTGGGCCACGCCTATAGCCCTGGCAATGTCCGTAATCGAGGTCCTCTCATATCCTTTTTCATAAAAAATCCTCATGGCGGTATCCAGGATTTCCTGTTTTCTCTCCTCTGGTTCCTTCGTAATACGCATCTTGCACCTCCTCAAATATAGACGTGACATTTAAAAGGGCGGCTTTATCCCCATCGCCATACAGGCATTGCCGCCGACCCGCTCCCATTGGATTTCGGAAAAATGCCCGGACAACAGCTTTCGCATCTCCTGTTCGGAGTAGAGTTTTACGTCCCCCTCCTTGCTGTGGCGGAACCAGACGTTAATCAGCGCCCGGCCTATGCCCGGATGCCAGGAGTCGCACATGAGAAAGGTCCCGCCCGGCTTTAAAACCCGGCATACCTCCCCAAGGACCTTGTCCGGAGCCGGATAATGGTGAAAGGAGTCGTTGCAGTATACCACATCGAAACAATCATCCTCAAAGGGCAGGTGTTCGCTGTCCCCCAATAGGAGACGGACCGTTCCTCCCAGCTTCTTTTTTGCCGCTTCCAGCATCTGTTCCGACAAATCCAGCCCGTACAGGACTTTGCTCCCGTCCTCCTCCAAAATGCGTTTCATCAGTTCCCCTGTCCCGCAGCCCAAGTCCAGGGCGGTGTGATACGGAATCCGGGACAGTTGTTCCAGAAGAACCGGATAAAGGGACCGGGCATGCTCCCCCTTGATATCCCTGTCGTATGTGACCGCCTGCCGGTTAAAGGCGGTTTTGGAATTTTCTTTCGCGTCAGCCATGTTTGAGCCTCCTTTCTGAATCTGAGGTTTATTATAGACCGCCCGGCAGCAAAAGTCAATGAATAATATTCATTCATTTTTATACCCTAAAAAATCCCGGGATTTTAATCCCAGGATTTTTCCAGCAGGAAATCACGGATATTGCGGTGCTTGATTCCATTCCGACTCATATCCAGTTCGTCCAGAGTGACCACATATTTGGGGAAATTGTCGCGGACATGGTCATAGACGCCAAATTTCCGCCGAATACCGCTTCCCGGACGCCGTGGTCGGCTACATAGTATTTCTCGTTGACGGTGAGGATTTTCTTGCCTTTAAGTCCTGGCGTTTCACCTGATAGAATAAAAACGCATCGGTGCAGCATTTGATATAATTCAGCACCGTCTCCGGCGAAACCGACCGCCCCTCGCTTTTCAGATACTTGGAGATGGCGGTGGAAGAAAAAGTCGTACCGATGTTGCAGGTAATGTAGGCAATAATCCGCTCCAGCATATCCACATCCCGGATATGATTGCGTTTGACAATGTCTTTTAATTCCACAGAGTTGAACAAATCCCGCAGATATTGGCAGCTGGCGGCGTCATCGTAGCGCAGATTGCTCAGGTAGGGCATGCCCCCCGCCGTCAGATATTTGCTGAAGCACTGCCGGATATCGGCTCCCGGCTCCACCGTGCGGTACAGCTCCGTAAACTCCTCAAAGGAACAGAATGGCAGCTCTGATTTCATCCGCATGGTCCGGAGCCGTCAGGGCCGATACCAGTCCGCCCTGACTGCAGCCCATGAGATAAATGTAATCGGTATTCACAAAATCCCATGTCTGAGCGGAAGCCAGCACCGCCTCCAAATCGCTTACCTCCGTCAAGGGCGACATATCCGTTATGGCGCCCTGGTTGCTTACATGGAGCTCTCTCGTCTCAAATGTGCTGGCAGCGGTGGGAACCCATCTGGTCTGAACCTCCCCGTCCACGGTCCAGGCGCCAATCTTCCTCGTTTCATTGCCTGCCTTCCTTTCTCAAAATTATTTCCCTCGTGTTGCTTTTTACTCATATAGGAATCATATCTCTTTTTTGGAAAGCCCGCAATGGTCAGAAAATTTTCTTTTGGGGCTTACGCCCCACCGGACTGAGAAGTGGGGCGTATCTTCCGGAAAAAACCGGCGGCAGCCGCGATTGCCACAAGGGCCAGACCCGCTCCGACCATCAGCCGCCGCAGGGAAATCACATCCGCCAGGGGACCAAAGACCGCCATGCCCAGGGGCAGGAAACCGGCGTACATGGTCCCCATCAGTCCGAATACACGCCCCTGCATCGAAGGCTCCGCCTGCTCCTGTACCATGGTGGTAAGAGCGGTCTGGGCCATGGTCAGCGCTATCCCGTAGCAAAACATCAGTCCAAGGTACAGGGCGAAATTCCCGGAAAGCCCCATCCCGGCTCCAAGCAGCCCAAAGGCAAAAAGGCCTGCCGCAAACGTCAGTTCCCGGCGCTTTAATCCTCCCCAGACGCCCATAACAATTCCTCCCGCCGTCATTCCCGCAAATCCCACCACCTCCGCCGCCGTCAGATACCAGTAGGTCCCGCCGAATTCCCGCCGGACGAAAAGTCCCGAAAGGTAGCCCGCCGGGACGCAGCAGAAGGTAAGGATACCATAGAGGAGCAGAAGTTTTCTCAGAAGCCGGTCCGAAAACGTATACTTGATTCCCTTTTTCATCTCCAAACGGAAATCCTTCTTCTCCCCTATGGTCCTCCGTCCCATGTTTCTCTGCCCGGGAAGGGTCAGGCAGGCCAGCAAAAGATTCCCCATGACCGCTGTGACCAGGTCAATCATCAGCGTTGTCCTTAAACTGCTGACCGCGAACACCGCTCCCGCTGCCGCCGGAGCCGCGAAATTGACCATGGACTGCATGGCCGCGTTTAGGCCGTTGCAGCGCATCAGGTGTCCTTCCGGGACCAGCTGCGGAATCACCGCGTTGACCGCCGGAGTTTGTACGCCCGCACCCAGGGACCGAATCACCGACATTCCCAGAAGGCCAAAAAGC
>OLVT01000825.1_pt1 | contig 31536 bp, 32 predicted proteins | sample 1673241 | NCBI WGS metagenome assembly OLVT01 (sample SAMEA3178936, study PRJEB25190) | human gut metagenome | biome: human gut; feature: human-associated habitat; material: faeces | place: Austria | collected 2013 | reverse complement strand
ATGGTTTCAGACATCCGAAACGCTTGCATATCGGTAAAGACCTGAATGATTGTGTCTAGACCGATAAACTGAGGAGAACCCAAACCGTTCCATTTTACAGAGCTGTAATAAAAGGACATAAAAATTGGTATAATCATAAACACTAAAAATAGAACCATATTCGGAAAAATATACAAGTAGGGAACTACTTTTATATTTCTCCAAAATGGGACTTTTTTTCTTTCCATAATTTCTCGTTAATCCTCCTTACTTCAAGACTTGATTATCCTTGCAGTACATAGACCTGAGCAGTAAAATCACCTGCATCTGTTCCTGAGTTTTTCTTCATTACAATAGGATTGCGTACGGTTGAACCGGTAAACTCTATTTCCAGCAAAAATCCCATATTCATCAGTTCATCCCCATAATAGCTAGACTTTGTCTCATTACAATAATAGAGTCTTTCAGGGTCTAAACCTTCCAGGCGAATCTTTTTTAAACTGGGATTAGGCTCTGCAAAGGACTTATAGGAAACAAAAATCGCGGTCTTTTTATCTGGAGAGACTACCATCCAAGCAGCATTTCCATGATTCTGGAAGGGACTCTTAAGACGATAAAAATTGCCGTATTGGAACAATTTTCTATAGGTTTTATAAAAAATAATCTGCCGCTTTACCTCTTCTTGTTCTTCCGGACTCATTTGATTGGGATCGAGTTCATACCCAAATGCGCCAAAAAATGCTACAGCAGCACGAAACTTTAAGCTGGTCAGTCTTTTTACCTGGTGATTGGGAACTGCCGACACATGAGCTCCAATGGAAGAAATAGGATATACCATACTGGTTCCATATTGTATTTTTATGCGTTCACCGGCATCTGTATCGTCACTTGCCCAGCATTGAGGCGCATAATAAAGCATACCGGCATCAAAACGTGAACCACCACTGGCACAGGATTCAAATAAAATATCAGGAAAGGATGTAATCAGCCGTTCATATAAGTTATAAAGCCCTAAAATATAGCGATGGAAGAATTCACCCTGTTGCTCAGGCTTTAATGTACTTCCGTAGGCCTCTGTAATACTGCGGTTCATATCCCATTTGATATAGGAAATTTTGGTTCTGAGCAAGAGTTTTTCCATCATCTTGTAGATATAGTCCACAACTTCCGGGTTTGAAAAGTCTAAGACATACTGATTTCTTCCATGAGACATTGAACGCTCCGGCGTCTTTATTACCCAGTTTGGATGTGATTCATAAAGTTTGCTGGCTTTGTTTACCATTTCCGGTTCAAACCAAAGACCGAATTTCAAGCCTATTTTCTCAATTTTTTCAGATAATCCCTCCACTCCGTTAGGTAGTTTCTCTAAGTCGCTGTACCAGTCTCCAAGAGAAGAACTACTGTCATTGCGTGTTCCGAACCATCCATCATCCAAAACAAACAGTTCCGCACCGAGATCAGCCGCTTTCTGAGCAATTTTCAGTATACTCTCCTCATCAAATTTAAAGTAAGTAGCCTCCCAGTTGTTAAAAAGAATGGGCCTTTCTTGGTTTTTCCATCTTCCCCTTACAAGTCGTTCGTTGAACAGATGATGATAGTTTTGGCTCATGCCATTAAGCCCAGAGGAAGAATAAACTGTTACAACTTCTGGTGTTTGAAATTCGTCTCCAGGATTCAGTTCCCAGGTAAAGGTAAATGGATTAATTCCCATAGTTACTCTGGCAGTATCATAGTGGTCTACCTCTACTTGAGCTAAAAAGTTTCCACTGTATACTAGGCAGAATCCATAAACTTCACCAGTAGTTTCTGTAGCTTCTGGACGTTTCAGCGCCAAAAAAGGATTGTGATTGGCACTGCTCGCACCTCTGGTACTGGAAATAGACTGAATCCCTTTCGCAAGAGTTCTTGTAGTGATATAGCGTTCCCTGGACCACGCCCCGTCCAGTTGGATCATTTCAAAATTGCTGTCATATAAATCTACAGAAAAGGACATAGCGCGCCTCAGAACTAACTTTTCTTTTCCGTGATTGATCAAACGCATGTTTCTGCAGACGGCATCGTAGGAATCATAAATAGTATAGGATAACACCATTTCGCAGTTGATCAGAGGGTCTTCCAGAAGAATCTCCAAAGTTATTCCTTCTTCTGAATTTTCGGTATATGTAGCAGGAAGTCCTTTCAGCGGTTTCTTGCCGTCATAAATCCGATAACTTCTATACTGGAAATTTGTAACACAGCTTCCATTAGGCTGCTGGATTTGAAAAGCGGGTTCTCGAAAATCTGTAGTTCCATAGGAAGGATATTCCTGACGGATAGTATCTAAAGTAAATAGGTAATCATTTTCATATACATATGCAGTGTGGCTTAGTGACCGCATTTGCAGGAAATGTTGAAAAGAATCTCTGTGAGAGATACGTTTTCCATAATACAAATGACCGAGCTGTCCGTTCTCAAGTACACATAGGATGTAACTAATCTGTTTGTTTTGCAGATGAAATTCTTTTGTCTGTGAATTAGCAATAATTTTAGCCATAACTTCCCCCTTTTTTTCGTAAACGCGCGTTTATTTTGTTTTTTTTAAATATCGCCTGCTTTTTTCAGGCGGTATTTCCTTTTTTTAATACTGCTTTGCATTTGTACGTTTGTTGAGTTTCAAGATTTAACACAGCATCTACTGCTGTCTTCGCAATTTCTCGAATAGGAATATCAACAGATGTCAGATGAATTCCTACATCTTCAAAAGTAGAAACGTGATCACAGCCTATAATATCAATATCTCCCGGAACAGTTAACCCCATATCGTTAGCTGCCCGCATGGCCGCAATAGCCATAAAATCACTTGCTGCAAAAATGGCTTCTACTTCCCCGCTCGACAGTAATTTTTTTGCTGCTGTATAAGAAAGGTCAACATCAAATTTTCCTTCCTCAATTTTTAATTTTTTCTTGTCAATTCCAGCCTCCCTCATGGCCTTTAGGTATCCCTTTAGACGTTCTCTGCCAGACAGCCTGCCGTCACCTGCTATGTGGGCGATTTTCCGATGCCCTTTGTCCAGGAGATAACGTGTTGCCAGATAAGCAGCTTCTTCATTCTCACTGTATATTCCTTTCACATTATCCGTAAGATTCATGGTGTCATCTGGATCAATCACTACCATATTAAAACCTTTAGAAATCAATTCATTGATTTCCTTCATCTGGAACTCAAATCCAATAAAGATTCCTCCGCTGATTTCGCGATTTAAAAACATATTTTCAATTTTTATATAATCAGAAGAGTTCGAAACTTCAAAAACAGAAATAATATAACCATATTTCTTGCTTTGTGCAATTAATTCTGAAATCAAACGCATGAAATACAATGATTTAATCTCTTTATCTCTTTTGCGCTCTATATGATAATCATAATTGCATACTAAAATTTCCTGGCTTGCTTTTCCAGCAAGAACTCGTGCCGACATATTAGGAGAATATCCGTATTTTTCGATAATCTCCATTACTTTTTTCCGAGTTTCCTCTGGAACATTGGAATAATTGTTTACCACTCGCGAAACAGTACTTCTGGATACATTTGCCAATTTTGCAATCTCTTCACTTGTAATTCTCATCCTCATTTTCTCTGTAAACGCGCGTTCACTAATTTCATCATCAATATATCACATCTTTTTTTGCTTGTAAAGACATAATTTATACTTTTTGAACATAACATTTTTGAAGCGCGCCCCTTAAAACTTTATTTTTGCATAAAAATATTGCGTTTCTGCTCGTTAACTCACATATTCAAGCTAATATGGTTAAGCATTTTGTTAAAAATAGCCTCTTTTATGATAGAACAGATTTTTAGGAATTGCAAGTCAAAAGAACTTATTGCTGTTTTTGAAAAAAGGTGCATAAAGCCTGTAAAATAGCAGAAAATCACCTCAAAGTGGGGGAAAACATTGCATTTCACCCCATTTTGGATTATGATAGAGGGACGAAAACCCATTTATCACGATTTACGTAACAGTTCAGGATGGCGGGAAGATGGAAACCGTCCTGCATACGGTTACCAATTTACAAAAGAGGAATCCGAGATGAGAGGAAGAAGGTGGAGTGTTTCCCGGCGGATTTACGGCGGCAGGGGAAGAGGCGGCAGAGGACTTACGGGAAATCAATTAAAATCTTTGGGTGGATTATTTCTTCTGATGGACCATATTGGGGCGGTGGTGATTCAGGGAGGAATTCTTCACGGCCGGGACCGGGAGGCATTTTTGGCGGCCGTTTCAACGGAACTGGGCCAGAGGCTTTTGCTTGCGGCTCAGATTCTGCGGTATGCGGGAAGGCTTGCATTTCCGATTTTTGCCTTTCTCTTGACCGAAGGCTTTATCCACACCCGGGATCGGGTACGCTATATCATCCGTATGGGGGCGCTGGCGCTGATTTCAGAGCCTTTTTTTGACATGGCCATTTACGGGACCTGGTTTTACGCGGATTACCAGAATATGATTCTGACGCTCTGGATTGGTCTGCTCATGCTGACCGCTCTGGAACTGTCAGTGCATCCGGCCCAGCAGATTCTGGCTCTTTTGGCGGGCTGCGGCTTGTCATGGCTTCTTCGCACCGACTACAATGTTCTTGGAATCCTTTTAATCGGGGCTCTCTACTGGTTCCGTTACAATGATACAGCTCGTCTTTTCTGGGGGATGATTCTGTCCGCCCTGGAAAGTCTGAGCTGTTTTTGTATTTCTGCACTGGCATATGCGCCCATTGTCCTGTATAATGGTAGAAGAGGCGCCAGGGAATGGAAATACGTTTACTATGCCTTCTACCCGGTTCACCTGGCCCTTTTATATTTTATTGCCGGGTGGGCGGCGCGGAAAGTAGGAATATAGCGATGATTTTTGATACTCATGCTCATTATGACGACGAGGCCTTTGACCCGGACCGGGGGGAGTTGCTTGACAGCCTGGCAGCTGCCGGAATCGGGGCGGTGGCCAATATAGGAGCAAGCTTAAAAAGCTGCGAAACCACCCTGGAGCTGGTGCGGCGCTACCCCTGGATGTACGGCTGTCTGGGAGTCCATCCCAGCGAAACGGCCCAGTTGACCCAGGAGGGACTGGACTGGCTGAGGCAGGCATTAAAGAGCCATCCCCGGATTGTGGCGGTGGGAGAGATTGGTCTGGACTATTACTGGGAAGAGCCGGACCATATGACCCAGCAGAAATGGTTTCGCAGCCAGTTGGACCTGGCCAGGGAGCTGAATTTGCCGGTGGTAATCCACAGCCGTGATGGGGCGAAAGATACATTGGATATTATGAAGGAGGAAAAGGCGGGGGAGCTGGGCGGTGTAATCCACTGCTTTTCCTATTCTAAGGAGATGGCCAGAGAATACCTGAATATGGGATTCTATCTGGGAATCGGCGGCGTGGTTACCTTTAAGAACGCAAAGAAGCTGAAGGAAGTTGTGGAGTATATGCCTCTGGACCGGCTGGTTCTGGAAACGGACTGCCCTTACCTGGCTCCGGTTCCTAACCGGGGGAAACGCAATTCCTCCCTGAATTTGCCTTTTGTGGTGGAGGTGATTTCCCAGCTGAAAGGGATTACTGCCGGGGAAGTGGAGGAGGCGGCATGGGAGAATGCCTTGAAACTGTATCGTATTCCCCGGACCGCTGACTGAGAGGGAGGAGAAAATGAAACATAAATTAAGCAATCCAAAGGAAACGATTCAGGTGATCCAGAAATACCAGTTCGCCTTCCAGAAAAAATTCGGCCAGAATTTCCTCATTGATCCCCATGTGCTGGACAAGATTATCGCGGCGGCCCAGATCTCGAAGGATGACTGCGTACTGGAAATCGGTCCAGGTATCGGGACGTTGACCCAGTATCTGGCGGAAAATGCCCGCCAGGTGGTGGCGGTGGAGATTGACTCCAACTTAATCCCCATTCTGGAGGAAACCCTAAAAGATTATCCCAATGTGACGGTAATCAATGAGGACATCCTCAAGGTGGACATGGAAGGCCTGGCAAAGGAGTACAACCAGGGAAGGCCCATCAAGGTGGCGGCAAACCTCCCCTACTATATTACAACGCCGATTATCATGAGCCTGTTTGAACAGCAGGTCCCGGTTGACAATATTACGGTGATGGTCCAGAAGGAGGTGGCGGACCGGATGCAGGCAGGTCCCGGTTCCAAGGACTACGGAGCCCTGTCCCTGGCGGTCCAGTACTACGCCAGCCCTTATATTGTGGCAAATGTGCCTCCCAACTGTTTTATTCCCCGTCCCAATGTTGGTTCCGCCGTAATCCGGCTGACGAGACACAAGGAGCCGCCGGTGAAGGTGAAGGATGAGAAGCTGATGTTCCGGCTCATCCGCGCTTCCTTTAACCAGCGGCGGAAAACCCTGCAGAACAGCCTGAACAACAGCCCGGAGCTTTCCTATACAAAGGAGCAGATTGGGCAGGCCATCGGGAGCCTGGGACTGGGGGCGACGGTCCGCGGAGAAGCCCTGACCCTGGAGCAGTTTGGAGCGTTGGCGGATTATTTTTCAGCTCTGAGCGGCTGAAAGGGCCGGAAGCTGGAAATACTTTTGAAGAAGGGGCATATCAGAACATGTCCGGAAAGGAAGCGGCAGGATGAAACGAAAAGCAGGAAAAATTCTTACAGCGGCGGCGGCGGCAGCAGCCGCGGGCGTAGTATTAAAACGGATGCGGGACCAGCAGAAACAGCAGGAAGCCTCCCGAATCCGCTCCATCGAAGAAGCGGTGATGAACAACCGGGACTATGGGGACCGGCAGGCATATCTCATCGGCGGCGGTCTGGCTTCCATGGCGGCGGCGGCTTATCTGGTCCGGGACTGCAAGTTCCCCGGCAGCCATATTACGATCTATGAAGGCTTGGGCGTGCTGGGCGGAAGCAATGACGGAAGCGGGGATTCCCGAAACGGTTTTGTGTGCCGGGGCGGCCGCATGCTGAACGAGGAAACCTATGAGAATTTCTGGGAACTTTTCTCCTCCATTCCGTCCCTTACCAACCCGGGCCGCAGCGTTACGGAGGAAATATTGAATTTCGACCATGCCCATCCCACCCATGCGAAAGCCAGACTGGTAAACCGGGATGGAACGATTTTGGATGTATCCTCCATGGGCTTTGACAATCAGGACCGTCTGGCCCTTCTGAAGCTTCTTCTGACAGATGAGAAGCGGCTGGACAATCTGACCATTCAGGACTGGTTTAAGGAAACGCCCCATTTCTTTACCACGAATTTCTGGTATATGTGGCAGACCACTTTTGCCTTCCAGAAATGGAGCAGCGCTTTTGAATTCCGCCGTTATCTGAACCGGATGATTTTCGAGTTCAGTCGGATTGAGACTCTGGAGGGAGTGACCAGAACTCCTCTGAACCAGTATGACAGCGTAATCCGTCCCCTGGAGGAGTATCTGCGCCAGGCAGGAGTCCGCTTTGAGAAAAACTGTCAGGTGACGGACCTGGATTTTGTACCCGGCCCGGGTCTGACGGTAAAGGCTCTCTACCTGAAACGGGACAATGGGGAACAGGCGGAGGGAGAGGCTCGTTATATCCATGACATCCGGGAGCTGAAGGAAGGGGATATCTGTATTATGACGGGCGGCTCCATGACAGACGGAGCGATGCTGGGAGATTTTGATGCGGCGATTCCCAGGAAAGAGGAGCCTTTCATCAGCGCTAAACTTTGGTCTAAAGCGGCGGCTAAGCATTCGGAGCTGGGTAATCCGGAGAGCTTTTTCTCAAAGCCTCATGAAACGGCCTGGATGAGCTTTACCGTTACCTGCCGGGGAGACCAACTGCTGAAAGCCATTGAGAATTTTACCGGAAATATTCCCGGAAGCGGCGCTCTGATGACCTTTAAGGATTCCGCCTGGCTGCTCAGCAGCGTAGTGGCGGCCCAGCCCCATTTTGCCAATCAGCCTCAGGAGGTAACCTGCTTTTGGGGATATGGGCTTTATATCCAGGCAGATGGGGACTATGTAAAGAAGCCGATGAGAGACTGCACGGGACAGGAAATCCTGCTGGAATATCTCCATCACCTGCACATTTCCGAAGAGGAGATTGCTCAGCTGATGGAAACCGTGATTAATGTGATTCCCTGCTACATGCCGGTGGTAAACGCCCAGTTTGAACCCAGGCGCTACACCGACCGTCCCAGGGTGGTTCCGGCCGGGTCCAAGAATTTTGCCCTGGTGGGCCAGTTTGTGGAGATTCCTAAGGACATGGTATTTACGGAGGAATACTCCGTGCGCTCGGCCCGCATGGCGGTTTACACCCTTATGGGGGTCAATACGCCTATTTGTCCGGTCACTCCCTACAACCGGCGGCTGAAGGTGATTCTCCGGGCGCTGAAAAAGGCTATGACCTGATGAAGGAATGTCGGGTACAAAGGAGGAGAGCCTGTGATTTTTATTGGAGGAATCAGCCAGGGACGGAAAATCCTGGACTACGTGAGAACCGTAATCTGCGGCTGCTGCGGGCGGTATGGACGGTATGAGGTGATAATGACCTACACCTATTTCAGCTTTTTTTTCATCCCTCTGTTTAAATGGAACCGGCAGTTCTACGTGCGGATGACCTGCTGCGGCGCGGTTTACAGCCTGGAAAAGGAAGTGGGCCAGAAGATTCTGGCGGGTCAGGATGTGGAAATCCGGCCGGAGGATTTGACCCTGGTCCAGGGCGGCGACGGAAGCGGGACCTACGGCAGGATGAAAAAGCACTGCAGCCGCTGCGGTTACGAGACCTTTGAGGATTTCGAATACTGCCCCAAGTGCGGGGAGCGGTTTTGAGGAATGGGTATGAGATACGGTTGGAAAGGATGAGACAGCGTTGAAGCAATACAATTTTAATATTACAAAGCCCAATCCTGTGCAAGAGGAATTGGAGAAGCTCCTTCGGGAACATTCAACGATTCTGATGTATCCGGCAAAAAAAGTCTTTTTGGAGCCGGGTATGAGGCTGGATGGAATTTACTATATAGCAAACGGGCGAACCTGCCATTATATGGTATCGCTGGATGGGACGGAGAAGGTGCTTTATTCCTTATGTTCCGGCTGGTTTTATGGAGAAGCCCCCTGCAATGTAGAGGAGCCTACAGGACTTTACTCAAAAACAGAAGTAAAAACAACAATTTATAAAATTCCCTATGCCGTATACCAAAAATTGCTGGATACTAATAAGCTGTTTCGGGATACGATGTTTTACTGCTATTCGGCCAAGGTTTTGATTATGAGGCATGAAATTGAAAATCTTGCTTTTAATTCCTGCAAAGACCGGATCAAAAGGCTGTTCTGCGCTACTGCAGATACCACAAAGTTGGTTGAAGGAGCCTGGTATGATTTAAGTGTACATTACACACAGTATGAATTGAGTACTATAGTAGGAGGCGCGAGGGTCACGGTCAGTAAGCTGATTAATGAGCTTTGTCAGGAAGGATTTGCCCGGAGCCTGAATCATCGGATTCAAATCAATACGGAAGAATATAAAAAATTTCTGCGCTGGATGGAAACACATAAGTATTGAATGCCATATAAAATGGCAAAATTACAGCGAAAGTGTAACATATTATACAAAATGTCATTAGAGACATTGTTTTCTTCTAGGTAGAACAGGAATAAGAGTTCATGTATACTGTCTGCATGAGCTCTTTTTTTGTACGAATTATACAAGAAAGGCACAAATTATTTTATGGAAAAGGAGAAGAAGATGACAAATTTACAAGGTTCATGGGTTGCAATGCCGACACCGTTTACGGAGGACGACAAGATCGATTTTCAGGGATTTGAAACGCTGATCAACCGGCAGATCAAATATGGTACCTCCCAGCTGTTTATCCTGGGATCTGCGGGCGAGGTGACTCTGCTGAGTCTGGAGGAGAAAAAGGCCATTGTTAAAGAAGTAATTTCGATGACAAAAGGAAAAATCCCCGTATTTTTCAGCGCTGCTTCTCTTACCACAGATATGAGCGTGGAATTTGCGCAGTACTGTGAAAAGGAAGGCGCGGATGGCGTAATTTTCACGATTCCGCCTTATGTACTGATTAACCAGCACGCGGCTCATACCCATCTTGATACATGTATGAGCGCGGTAGATATTCCCTGCGGAATTTACAACAATCCCAGCCGCCTTGGAGTTCAGGTTTTACCCGAGACGATTAAGAAACTGGCGGATGCGCATCCGAATTTCGTAGTGGATAAGGAAGCGCTTCCGAGCGTGGAGCAGCTGGTTCAGGTACAGCGTCTGTGCAAGGGACAGGTTAAGATCATGTGCTGTGATTTCCCCAAATACTCCATTGTCCTTCCCACACTGGCAGTAGGCGGTACCGGTACTGCGAATATCGGCGGAAACATCATTCCGGAGGAAGCGGCAAAATATTCCAGACCCTGGACCAGTATGGAGATTGTGGAAGAATGCCGTGAAGAGTATTTTAAATGGTTCCCCCTGCTGCAGGCCTTGTACACATTCAGCAATCCGGTTGTAATCAAAGCAGCACTTCGCATTTTGGGTCTTCCGGGAGGACATTTAAGACGGCCGTATGAGGAATACACAGGACAGAAGCTTGCAGATCTGGAAACCCTGATGGGAGAGATGGGCGTGATCGACAAGTACGGCGTAAAGTAATAGACAGATTGAGGAGAAAAAAATGTCCGAAAAACTGATTGTAATCGGCGGGACGGCCGCAGGCTTAAGCGCAGCTTCCAAAGCGAAGCGCCTGCGGCCGGACATGGAGATTGAGGTGTTTGAAAAGTCCGGCTATATCAGCTATGGAGCCTGTGGACTTCCATATTTCGTTGGAGGCATGATTAAGGAACCGGAAGATCTTGTCAGTCTGACTGTAGATCAAATGACGGAGAAAAGAGGGGTTCCGACCCACATTCATCACCAGGTAACGAAAATTGACCGAAAGGAAAAAACGGTGACGGTTCGGGACCTGGATAGGGGAGAAGAAACCACACATGCCTATGATAAGCTGGTGATTGCTACAGGAGCGCGTCCAATCAAACCGCAGATCCCGGGAATTGAGGCAGATGGGGTTTACTATCTGCGGACAGTGGAGGATGGGATCCGGTTGAAGGAGATTGTAAGATCGGCCGGAAGAAAACGGACGGTCATTGTCGGAGGCGGGTTTATTGGCCTGGAGGTGGCTGAAGAGATGGCTCTCTCCGGCCTCGAGGTACATGTATTTGAGAAAATGGAACGCCTGCTTCCGTTTTTAGATGAAACGTTTTCAGGAGCCGTCCTGGAAACATTGAAAAATCACGGAGTGTCTGTACATTTAGGAAAAGGAATTGATGAAATTCTCACGGGAAATGATATGGTGACAGGCGTTAAGGCAGAAGACGGGGAAGTAGTATCCGCTGATTTTGTCTTGATGAGCATTGGCGTGGTTCCCAATTCGGAGCTGGCTAAAGAGGCGGGGTTGGAATTAGGCATTAAAGGCGCTATTGTGGTAAATGAAGAGATGCAGACATCCGATCCGGATATTTGGGCTTGCGGAGACTGCGTGCAGATGAAGAACAGGATTACAGGACAGCCGGTTTATATCCCGCTGGGGACAACTGCGAATAAACAGGGAAGAATTGCCGGGGAAAATGTAGCCGGAGCACATGAAACGTTTAAAGGCGTTCTTGGTTCTATGGTGACAAAGGTATTTGACTTGTACATTGCGGCAACGGGACTGTCCCTGGAGCAGGCAAAAGCTGCAGGCTATGATGCGGTCAGTTCCGTGATTACAAAGGGGGATCGGGCGTCCTATTATCCCGGCGGTCATGACAACCATATCTGTCTGATTCTGGAACGGAGTACGGGACGTCTGCTAGGAGCTCAGGGAATCGGAAGTGAAAGTATAGCAGGACGTATGAATGTATTTGCAACGGCGATTACTTGTAAGATGACTGTTTATGAAATTAATGAATTAGATTTAGTATATGCGCCGCCGGTTGCGCCGGTATATGATCCGATTCTGATTGCGGCAAGCCAGGCGATAAAAAAAGTAAAGTAAGGAAGAAGAAAATGACTCTATATGAAGTAACGATTAACCGCGGGGAAGATGTACGACAGAAGATTTCTGATTATGTATTAAAAGAGAATTGGGATGAGGCAATTATTATCGGAGCAGTGGGCTCCATCATTGAAAGCGCCTATAATGCTCCTATTGACAACAGCATCCCCATGAATCTGACAACAAATGAATGTCCGAATGCGGCGGAGATCATCGGATTTAACGGGGAGATTATGAAGCGCGAGAAAATGGATGAGAATTTGGCAAAGGTCTATACAGATAAAAGCAGCCCGCTTTTTGTCCATATCCATGCATGCTGCGCTACAGGAGATGGCAGGATTTACGGCGGAGGCCTGGTAAAGGGAAAGGCATTCCGATCAATCCGGGTGTTCCTGACGCCAACGGAATAGGGAAAAGACAAAAATTGGGGTGATGAGATATGGTAAAAGAAAAAAAGAAAAGAGAATTTCCCGACGTATATGCACTTTTGTTCTGCATCTGTTTAATAGCGATGGCGGCTACATGGATTGTTCCGGCAGGTACGTTCGACCGTGTACTGGAGGGTGGAATTAATAAAGTGGTAGCGGGAAGTTTCAAATATGTTGAAGCGAATCCGCAGACGCCTTGGGATATGATGCAGTCCATTCATCAGGGATTTGTCAACAGCGCAAACAACATTTTTATGATCTTTTTCTGTGGTTCCGCTATCGGAATCCTGGAAGAGTCAAAGGCACTTTCTGCTGCGTTTACGGTATTGGCCCGTAAACTTAAGGGAAAAGAGTTTATTGTGTTCGGCGTGATTATGTATGCGCTGGCTCTCGGAAATACAGCAGGCGTATTTGGAAGCCTGGGTGTTGCCATTATTACCATTGGAATTTTCCTGTCAAAATCCATGGGCGGAGATGCATTCCTTGGTTTCCTCATTATCTATTATGGTTTGATGAGCGGTATGGCAATCAGCTTCGCCAACCCCAGTATTGTGGGAATCGCACAGACCATCGCGGAGCTTCCGATCTTTTCAGGAACACCGCCAAGAGCAGTGGCATGTATTATCAATATTACATTCCTCTATTTAGTTACCATATTTTACTGGAAAAAAATCAGAAAGGATCCCACGAAGAGCCTGAATTATGAGCCTGGCATGAAGCCAGATGAGTATATGGGATTCCCAAAAGAGAACGGTGCAGAAAGTGGAGAAGGAATAACCCTGACCAAGAGACAGAGCGTGACTATTGCCTTCTTTATGACAGGAGTAGCAGCTTGTGTGTTCTTTACAATTCGTAACGGATGGGGAATGCAGCAGATTGCCGCTTGTTTCCTTTCGCTAGGAATTATTTCCGGAATTATTTCTGGCTTTAGCGTGAACCAGATTGCAAGAATTTTTATTAAAGGCTGCCTTCCGATGGTCTATACTTCCTTTGTGGTAGGCCTTGCAACAGCGGTCTCTCTGATTCTGAGCAATGGTCTGGTAATTGATACTATTGTAAACACATTGAGTATACCGTTGAATTACTTGGGCGCAACACTGGGTGCGGGATTTATGGTAATCATTAATACGCTGATTAATTTTATTATGCCTTCCGGCGCAGCGCAGGCAACCGTAGTGATGCCTTTAATGGTTCCGCTGGCAGACCTTTCTGGTATTACACGCCAGGTTGCTGTGCAGGCGTTTCAGTTTGGTGCAGGTTTTGCTGATTTGGCAACTCCTTTAAATGGGCCATTAATGGGCTGTTTGGCAATGGCTGGAGTCAGCTTTCCAAAATATATTAAATGGGCGTATAAGTTTATTGTCATTCAGGTTATTGTTTCAACACTATTTACTATGGCCTTACAGATGGTTCATTGGACTGGGCTATAAAATATCTTGAAAAAAATTCTGCCGCCGGTTAAACTGTTATTAATTCGGCGGCAGACTGTAATGTTTATTTTAACAGCTGCCATACCCAGAAAGGCGGTCATTGAATATGAGAAAGATTACGGTGATGGGCAGCCATCTCTGTCCGGATACGATTTACGCGGTGAATAAGCTGGTGGAGGCAGGATTTAAGGTGACTTATAAGGATATCCTGTCTTGCCACAGCGATTTACGGGAGTATCTGATGATGCGGGATACCTCTCCGATGTACGAGGATATACGGGGAACAGAAACCCTGGGCGTCCCCTGCTTTATACGGGAGGACGGGACGAAGACGTTGGATTTGGGGGAGGTGTTGGAGGGGTAAGCTGAGGGTACCCCCCCACTTATGAGCTAATATTAAAATTGATGTTAGTACGAAAGTAAATTCTAAAGGTAAAGCGCCGGTAAGATTAAAAATCCCGGCGCTTTGTCTGTTTTTCAAGTAGAAAGGTGTTTTGAACGCATATGCTCGCTCCTGCGTCTAACGAATCAGTTTTCCGTCCTTAATTACATGCGCTGGTTTTTTATACATAGCAGTAATATCTTTTTCTGGATTGCCCTCTACCACGATCAAATCTGCCAGCTTTCCTTCTGATACTGTTCCTACTTCGTGGTCAATGCCCATGAGAATAGCACTGTTGATGGTGGCCTGTTTTAACAGGTCGATATTGCTGATTCCTAAACGGTTCTTTCTGACCTGCCACTCAATATATGGATTCGCCTCCATAGTATATAAGGCCATATCAGTACCCCAGCCCATGAGAATATCATAATTTTTATAGGCATTTCGCAAGCACTGGTCCCGGGCTTCGCTGACTGAGGCAAACTTTTCGTAAATCATACCATCTCTTTCTGTCAGGCCCAGTGCTTCAGGACAGCTGCAGGCAATAGTAGGTACGATTCCCATATCCTTTCTGCCATCTAGTTTCCGACAGGATTCATCGGTAATAAAGCTGGCATGTTCAATGGTCCGTACGCCCTGATCAATCATCACACCGATAGCCTCGGCGCCATGGCAATGACAGGCACAGTAACTTCCTTTGCTTTTAGCAATCATTACAGCTTCTGCAATTTCATCTTCCATCATAATTCGCTTTCCAGGAAGACTATCGTCCACCAGCATAGACCCGGTTCCGTACAGCTTTAGGAAATTCGCCCCATTGTTAAATTGCCGTCTGGCTTCTTTGCGTATATCTTCTTTGGTGCTGTAAAAGGCACAGAAGTATGCATACGGGTCAAAACCTGCCGTTACCGGTACAATGGTTACACCGGAACCGTAAATTCTTGGTCCCTCTACAATTCCTTCATTAATAGCATTTCTGGTAGCTAGGCCACTGCAATGAATCTCATCCCCTACATCTCGGATAGTGGTATAACCGTTGTCAAGGAAAAAGCTGGCGTAATGGTAGCAGTCAAAAGCCCATTGGGAAGGCAGCGTAATTCTGTCACGGTCTCCATCTGTGGCTTTTCCCATAAACAGATGTACATGGGCATCAATTAGGCCCGGAAGAAGATATGCTCCCTGAAGATCCAGAACCTGATCATCACTCTTTGTATCGGCCGTTCCACAGGGAAGAATCTGCTGGATTTTGTTTCCTTTGATTACCACATCTCCTGTTTCCGGTGCACCAGCATCACTTAAGGCCCCAATTAACTTGCAGTTTTTTACGATCATCACATTATCCTCCTTCTCAATTTAAAAATTTCTGTTTTTTAATGATTTTCTATTCTCTGCTGTCGTAATAATTCCCGCTTCAGCAGATATGCTCCGAATACAAAAATGGATAATCCTGCAACCGCAACGCTGAATATATAATAATAAGCATTGCCTCCCAGAGCATCCATCCACCTTCCAATCATAGAAGGCAGGAACCAGTCTGAGCAGTAACCAAGAAAAATAGACATACCGATGGCCGTTCCTAGATAGTTAGACGGAACGTTTAATTCTGCGAAAGGCACAGAACAAAGGTTATTGCCCATGCGGTAAATAAAGGTAAATATTAGGGAAACCGCTACCGCCGCCATTGTCCACTGAGAGCCTCTTGGAATAAACATAAAAACAATTACCAGAACCAGTGTAGGCAGTGCTGTAGCTGCAACCATTTTTGAGGTATTGCCGATTTGATCCCGGAGAATTCCTCCTGCGGGGGAAGCCACAATCTTAATGCCGTATCGAAGCAAAATTCCATAAATGGATGCCAGTGCCGCAGGCATTGCATACATGTTGACCATATATGGATTAACATAATTAAACGAAGTAGATGTAATATAAACACCGAAGCTCATAATAGCCACTATCCACATGGCCGGCATTTTCACTGCGGTGACATAATTGCTCAGCCGAACGGGCTCTCCTGTATCGGTTAAGTATTTCTCTGACAGCTCCTGATAGTGGAAGGTTAATAGAAAACCGATTCCGGATATCAGATAAATTATTCCAAATACCAGAAGAAGAATACGCATTCCTTCCGGGGTGGAAAGCCGGTCGCCTAAAACAGCAGTCAGTCCTACCATTAGCCCCAGAGACAGCGCCCCGTCAATGCCTTGGTAAATTCCCCAAATGGTTCCCTGCTCACTGGCATCTCCCATCATCCGCAAAACCTTTTGCATTGCTGACCAGAACAGTAGTCCAAGGGTAATGGACATACAAAAAAACAGCACCAGCAACACGGAATAGCTAGGAATTGTCGCCATAATAAAGACTACCGCCGTGGTGCTGAATACGGAAATCAACATCAGTCGCTTTGAATTAAACTTATCGGCGATCCAGCCGCTGATTAAATATCCTGGTACTGCCAGGCTAGCATAAGCCGCAGTAAGATTTCCCATCTGTGTATTGGTTAAACCGAATACTGTCTGAAAGGCCGAATAAAACATGACAGGAAAATAAATAATGTTTCCTACATTGGCTGCCAGTGAAAAGAAAATTAGCGGCCATATTCGGTTCCCCAGTTTCTTCATAAAAATCAGCCTCCTTTTATGTGTACTTAATATATTTTATTAAGCATGCTTAATAATAGTTTAAATAAAAAACCTGAATTGTCAAGAGAAATTAAAAAATCTCCTGAATATTCAGGTTATGCAAATTCTCGTTAGAGAATAGACAGTTTGCTTTTTACTATTTTATTCTTTCAGAGCTGCCGGGTAGTTTTTCTCCAAAAAAGCTTTACTGTTTTGCACAATCCGATAAATTACCTTATCACTGAGTCCCAGATTATAAAAGTAATTTGAGGTGGTGATATCCATTACCGTTTCCCGACTAATTCGTCCGGGATGATCATGCCGATGAAGCAGCAGTTCTCTGGAACTTCCCCGGCAGGCAATGAGATAAATTTCGTTCTGTTCCCTGGTTACACTTAGTTGATATTCCTCCAAAAAATCTTGTATTAGCCGATCATAGGCTTTCCCGTTTTCCCAAACCATACCCGGGGTGCTTTTATTATAGCTGTAGTAAAACCGGGAAAAATCCGGGTCCTGGTCTATCATCATCCATTCTAAAAAAACTACAACATAAAACCTTTCCGCAGAATCCAGCTGATCTAAAGCGGAAAGCTTAAGTTTCTGAAACTGCTCATCCAAATACTCTGCCATAATTTGCGCGGCCAGCCGGTCCTTGGATTCAAAATAATAGGCGATTAACCCAGAGGTGATTCCGGCGCGATTGGCAATCAGGCGGAAGGTAACCTTTTCATACTCTTTTTCCATAAAACATTCTCTGGCAACCTTAAGAATCTCCTGTGCGGCTGGAGAACAGAAGTTGGTCTGTCTGGTATGTGATTTCCCGTTGTATTGTTTAAAACGCATCGCTACTCCTATCTTTTCTGATTTCCATGAAAAAGTTTGTTAAGCATGCTCTAATTGTAACACATCTTTCGGAATTTTCATAGACTAAATTCTAGTCTTCTTGACAAAGACTGTTGAGGGACTATTTCTTTTGTTTCGGGGATAGAAACATCTTTTTCTGTTGCATGCTATAATGGAACCGTAGTTAACTTTGTTACTATTGGAATTAAAATAGGTGTAAACTGACAATTACAAAATTATTATCTAAAAGTGAACCATTTTCCCCTAAACCTCCTCTATATAGCAGGTATACCGAATAGCGCGAAGCGCACCCGCCCGGTAGGGCATGAATTACGGTGTACCCGAGTGGGTATACCGAATAGCGCGAAGCGCACCCGCCCGAAAGGGCATGTATTACTGGGGACCCGGATGGGTTTTATTACCGGAAAGGAGGAAAAACGTTGGAGAGAGAGACAGAGGAGCTGGTCCGCCGCATGAAGGAAGGGGACCAGGAGGCCTTTGACCAGCTGGTAAGGTATTATTATGAAAAAACTCTTCGCATGGCGTATCTGATTTCCGGAAATGAAGCCGACAGTCAGGACATTGTGCAGGAAACCTTTGTAATCTGCTATTTAAACCGCAAAAAGATACAGGAACCGGCCTGCTTTGAACGGTGGCTTTTTAAGACCCTTACCAGAGAAGCCTGGAGAGTGTGCAGAAAATCCAGGAGAGAGCAGCCGGCGGAGGAAATATTTGGAGAGCAGGAACCACAGTCGCCGTCCGTGTTGGAAACGGTTATTCAGGATTCCAGAAACAGACAGCTGTATCAGGCTATCAGAGAACTGCCGCCCAAACAGAGAACGGCTCTGGTGCTCTACTATTTTAACGGTATGGGAACAAAGGAGATTGCGAAGGTCTGTGGCTGTCTGGAGGGAACAGTAAAATCGCGGCTGCATACGGCCAGAAGCCGGCTGCGGCTGCTCCTGAAGGAGAACAGCGACGGATTAGGGAAGGAGGCATTGCTGTGAGCAGACAGGAACGGTTTTGGGACGAGCAGATTCGCGGTGCGTTGAAGGAGAGGGCAGGAGAGATAAAGGTCTCTCAGGGAGAGACGGAGCAGGCCTGCAGGAAGATTCATAGAAGAATAGAGGAGGAAACAGGAATGAGGAAGAAATGGAGCTGGAAAAAGGTACTGGTAACAGCGGCAGCGGTGTGTGTAGTCGGAAGCGTGACAGCCATAGCGGCAGGGAGAATTGTGGGAATTGAATCCCACAGCAGCTGGAAAGAGGCTGTAAATCAATATAGTGAAGCACAGAAAATGGGAGAGGAGCTTAATCTGACTCTGCAGATTCCGGAAAACTTTTCCAATGGATATACCTTCCAGTCGGCCCTTCCGGTTCACGCTTCCGGCCAGGATGAGGAAGGAAACGCTGTAAAGGAATGGACCGGGATGAACTTGATTTACCAAAAGGAGGGGCAGCCCGATCTGACCATTGATATGGAGCAGATGCAGGAGTCGGAAGGATATGGAGTGGGAGACGAAACCTTTGAGTACAATGGAATCCGGCTGGTTTACAGCAAAGAGCATTACCGTTTTGTCCCCCCGGAATATCAGGTATCAGAGGAGGAGCAGGCCCAGATGGATGCGGGAGAGCTGATTATCTCCTACGGTTCCCCGGAAGTGCAGGACAGTGAGATTCAGTCCCTGAATTGGCAGGCGGATGGGATTTCCTATGGACTGATGATATTTGACAGTACCATCACCCCGGCGGAGCTGGTTCAGATGGCTGAGGAGATTATCGGGGGTAACGGGCAGTAGGGTGGCTGCCCCCTTAAAGGAGGCAGGCCTGAGCAAGACTGGAGAAAAGCAAGCGGGAGGTCTTCTCCTGCTGCCAGAGAAATTCCGGATGCCACTGTACAGCCAGCAGATAAGGATAATCCGGCAGTTCCACCGCCTCCACCAGATGGTCCCTGGAATAAGCGGAAACCTTCAGGGAGGGAGCCACGCGGCGGATGGCCTGGTGGTGCATGCTGTTCACCGGGATGGAGGAAGCGCCGTCCGCCAGCTGGGACAGCCTGGTGCCGGGAACGATATCCACCTGATGGGAAAAGGTGGTATAGTGAAATGGCTGATGGTGGGCAATGGGAAAGTCCGGGTGATACTGGGAGGGGAGATCCTGATAGAGGTCCCCTCCCAGTCCTACGTTAATCAGCTGAATGCCCCGGCAGATGCCAAGAATGGGCTTTTTCTGCTCCATGGCAATTTTCAGCAGCGCCAGTTCGAGGGAATCCCGGTAAAGGGATACATTACCGCATTTTTCATGGGTGTCCTCCCCAAAGCGGAAGGGGTGTACATCCGGCCCGCCGGTAAAAAGAAAGCCGTCGCACAGGGAAGCCAGACGGAGAATGTCCTCCTGTTCCAGCTTCAGAGGAAAGACCAGAGGAATGCCGCCCCCTGCAGCTACAGCGTCCAGGTAGGAAAAACGGACATTGATTTCGCTGCTGTCCGGCTCATGAGAAGGGGTGACGCCAATGACAGGTTTTTTCATGATATAACGATGCCTCCTGAAAAGATGATGGTTAAGGCCTTACAGGCATAAAAATAAAAGGATGCAAAAAATCCCCTCCCGCAAACGGAAGGGGATTTAGTATGTAGCGAAGTGCAATTAGCCCTCGATCGCGCCGGTGGGGCAGGTAGCAGCGCAGGTACCGCAGTCGATGCAGGTATCAGCGTCGATTACATACTTGCCATCTCCCTCAGAGATAGCGCCTACGGGACATTCGCTGGCGCAGCTTCCGCAGCTAACGCAGGTATCAGTAATAACGTATGCCATGATAAAATCCTCCTTCTTAATGGTTGTAAGCATATCCTGTGAAAGGGACATGCCTATGCTTTCTGTGATTTTATTCTATACCATAACCCCCAATTATTCAAGAGGAAAATATAGGTTCCCTTGTTCAAAATCAGGAGCAAAGGGCCTGGGCCTTGATGCGCTCAAGTCCCCGCCGTACGGAGGGAACCATAAGAATTACCAGCGTCACCGCCGCCTCGGCGCCGATGTAGGAGCCATTGTAGGCCATGGAGTAGGGAACCGGGGACCAGCCCTCCACGATGGTCATTCCCAGGGAAACCCAGATTAAGCCGGCAATCGTAGCCATAATCCACCGCCCGATTACCGCCACGATATAGGCGGGAATCAGTCCGTTTTTCATACGGCAGAACAGCCCGGAAAGTCCCATGACCATAAAGGCGAACACATAGTCAAAAAGTACCTGGGGCAGAGTCAGCACATAGGGGCCCAGGACAAACTGGAGAATGCCGTAAACCAGGCCGCAGAGCAGTCCGGCAGACAGGCCGTAAATCCATCCGGGCAGCACGATCATCAGCATGGAGCAGAGGGTGACAGAGCCGCCCAGGGGAAGCTCAAAGACCTTAATCATGGAGGTAACCGCCGCCAGGGCAACGCACATGGCGCAGACCGTCAGCCGTCTGGTAGCCGCAGACCGGCGCCCGGAGCCGTTCCGTCCGCCGGAAGAGCCCGCATTTTTCCGGATGAAAAGCAAAGCGGCCATCAGTACCAGAATCAAGATAATACTGAGGATATATCCGGCCATGGTAAGCCCGCCTTCCGATGTAATAAACAATGCCATTAAAAATTCCTCCCGTCTGTTAAATAACAGTGGTCCAAAGGCCCGCTCCCTTTTCCAAGGTCCAGGCCGGAGGCCAGAGCGCCGGAGAGATATTCCTTTGCCTGGGAAATGCTTTCCTCCATGGACAGTCCCTTTGCCAGTCCGCAGGCGATGGCGCTGGATAAGGTGCAGCCGGTGCCGTGGGTATTGGAGCTGTCAATCCGTCTGCCGTAAAACCAGCGAATTTTGCCATCCATGCAGAGCACGTCGTCGGCATCCGATGTATGATGACCGCCTTTGACCAGTACGGCTGTGCCGAATCTGCCGGAAATCTCCCGGGCGGCTGTCTCCATCTGCTCTCTGTTTTCAATGGGATGACCGCTCAGAATCTCCGCCTCCGGTATATTGGGGGTAGCCAGGGCTGCCAGGGGCAGAAGGCGGCTGCAGAGGGTGTCCACCGCTTCCTCTTTCAGAAGACGGGAGCCGCTGGTGGAAACCATAACCGGGTCCAGAACTACGGGCTGAGCCTGATATTCTGTAAGTTTTTTTGCAATGGCGAGAATGATATCCGGCCGGGATACCATGCCGATTTTGATGGCGTCCGGAAAGATATCCTGAAACACGCAGTCCATCTGTCTTGCTACAAATTCCGGCTCCACATCCAGAATACTGTAAACTCCTGTGGTATTCTGGGCGGTGAGGGCGGTGATGACGCTCATGCCGTAAAGGCCCAGAGCGGTCATAGTTTTCAAATCCGCCTGGATTCCGGCTCCTCCGCTGGAGTCGGAACCGGCGATGGTGAGAACGGTTTTCCGGTTCATAATTAACCTCCTGGTATGGATTTTCAATGGGAACGGATGGCGTCTATGACTTCCCGAAGCTTCTTTACCGCCTCCGTAATGTCCGGCGCGGCGAAAATGCCGGAGACCACGGCGGCTCCCGCTACCCCCGTCCCATCTAACAGATGGACGTTGCCGGGGGTGATGCCCCCGATGGCAACAACGGGAATGGAAACAGAGGCTGTAATGGCCGCCAACTGTTCCATGGTCATGGGAACGGCGTCCTTCTTGGTGCTGGAGCCAAAAACGGCTCCGGAGCCCAGGTAGTCGGCTCCCGCGGCCTGAGCCGCCTGGGCCTGGCTGACGGTTTTGGCAGTGACGCCGATGATTTTGCCGGGACCGAGAATCCGTCTGGCCTCCCTGGGGTCCAAATCCGTCTGGCCCAGATGGACACCCGATGCATGGGAGGCCATCGCTACTTTTAAACTATCGTTGATGATTAATGGAACGTGATAGCGGTCCGTCAGTTCTTTGATTTCCAGGGCTTCCTTCAAAAAGGCCTCCTCGTCCAGCTCTTTTTCCCGCAGCTGCACCATGGTAATGCCAGCCTTTAAGGCCTCCTCCAGCTGTTCTTTCAGAGTTTTGCCGCCGGTCCAGGAACGGTCCGTTACGGCGTAAAGCCTCAAATCCAGCTGCGGACGCTGAGTCTGAGAGGAGGCGGCAGAGGAAGAGGCAGCAGAAGATGGGGCAGCGGAGAGTGAAGCAGCGGAAAGCGGGACAACCCGGGAAGAGGAGGCCGCCGTTTCATCGGTCAGCTGGCTCATGGCATCCATAAAATACATGGCAAAGGCGCCGCAGCCTCCGCCGCTGGCCTGGGTTTTCTTCCAGGCTGTCTCCCCGCAGATTCCCACAGCGCAGACACCGTAAAGGGCGGCCTCAAAATAGAAATGAGGCTCGGACACAGACAGGGCAGCGGCTGCAATGCCGTTTAACATGCAGCCGCTTCCGGTCATCCGGCTCATCATAGGGCAGCCGTTTTCCGCCAGACAGAACCGCCGCCCGTCGGTAACCAGGTCTTTGGGACCGGTCATGATGACAATGGTGTTTGTGGCCAGGGCCAGATTCCCTGCTCTCATAAAGCACTTGCTTTGAGCCAGACCGCAGCAGGAGCCTTCCCGGCTCCAATCCGTCCCTTCCCCAGCATCCACGCCCTTTTCCCCAAGGGAGAGGGGTTCTTCTTTCAGAAGCAGCCGATCCGCCAGCGCCATGATTTCCGAGACATTTCCCCGGATGGCGGTGCAGTTGGTCTCACGGAGAAGTTTTAAAGCGGCCTCCATCCGCAGGGAGGAGGCGCCTACGCCCACCGGGTCCAGGACGATGGGGCGCCCCAGGGAGACGGCCATTTTTCCGGCTTTCATCATGGCCGGCAGGGAGGAGTCCTTGAAGTTTCCAAGATTGAGCACCAGGGCCTGGCTGATGCGGGTGATTTCTTCCACCTCCCCCTCATGGTCCGCCATAATGGGGGAGGCCCCTGCGGCCAGAAGCAGGTTGGCCACATCACGGGCGGTGACATAGTTGGTGATGCAGTGGATGACCGGTTTTTGGGAGGCAATCCGTTTCAGAAGATGAAAATGCTCCGGCCAAAGGAAGGGCTCAGTCATCGCGCGGTTCCTCCTAACACTCCTTTCAGGTAGGACATGGCTCCCGACTGATAGAGGGCTCCCACCAGAATCATGGCCATCACCGTGCCGCCGGCGGTGCTGAGCAGGAAGGGAATCACATAGGCAAAGAGGGCGGCCTCCTGTCCCATCAGAAGGGTAGCTACCGGATAGCAGAGAAGGCCTCCGATGATTCCGGTCCCGAAGACTTCGCCGAAGTAAGCGGCGGCCAGCTTTCCCGTACGCTGATACAGGAAACCGCACAGGAAGGCGCCCACCATGCTTCCGGGAAATGCCAGCAGGCTCCCGGTTCCCATGAGATTGCGGATAAAGGACGTGCAGAAGGCCATGGCCACCCCGTATCCGGGGCCTAAAAATACGCCGGCGATGACATTGCACAGGTGCTGGATGGGGAAGCACTTGGAAGCGCCGATGGGAATGGCGAAGGTGGAGAGGGAAACGGCAAGGGCCGTCAGCATGGCGGCAGTCAGGGTGCTTTTTGTATTGATTTTCATGGAAATATTCCTCCGAAAAAATGTTTATTGCAATAGTTCAGGACGATACATCAATCAGCGGCCATCATTCGTCGTAGATGCTGACAATCTCGCCGTCCAAAATCCGGTTCATATTTTTCACGGCGCAGAAATTGCCGCACATGGAGCAGGTGTCCTCCTTCTCCGGCTTGGCCGAAGCCCGGTAGGCTTTTGCCTTTTCCGGGTCGATGGACAGGCGGAACATTTCCTCCCAGTCCAGCTTTTTCCGGGCGGTGCTCATAGCCTTGTCCCAGTCTCTGGCGCCCTTAACGCCCTTGGCGATGTCCGCGGCGTGGGCGGCAATCTTGGCGGCGATGATGCCCTCCTTTACGTCCTGCACATCGGGAAGGCGCAGGTGCTCCGCCGGGGTTACATAGCAGAGGAAGGAAGCCCCGGCCGCGGCGGCGATGGCCCCGCCGATGGCGGCGGTAATGTGGTCGTATCCGGGAGCGATGTCCGTCACCAGGGGACCCAGCACATAGAAGGGAGCGCCTTTGCACAGGGTCTGCTGAATCTTCATGTTGGCCGCAATCTGGTCCATGGGCATATGGCCCGGCCCCTCAATCATCACCTGGACGTTTTTCTCCCAGGCACGCCGGGTCAGCTCCGCCAGGGTGATAAGCTCCTCCATCTGGGAAATGTCCGAGGCGTCCTCCAGGCAGCCGGGACGGCAGGCGTCCCCAAGGCTCAGGGTTACGTCGTACTCCTGGCAGATATCCAGAATCCGGTCGAAATGCTCATAGAATGGATTTTCCTCACCGGTCATCTCCATCCAGGCGAAAATGATGGAGCCCCCTCTGGATACGATGTTGGTCAAGCGTTTGGCATCCTTAAAGCGCTTCGCGGTGCTTTTGTTGATGCCTACGTGGATGGTGAGAAAATCCACTCCGTCCTGGGCGTGCATCTCCACGATTTTCAGCCATTCTTCCGAGGTAATCTCTTTTAAGGGCTTGTGATAGTAGACCACGGCGTCGTAGATGGGGACTGTGCCAATCATGGCGGGACATTCCCTGGTCAGGCTCTGGCGGAAGGTTCTGGTGTCTCCGAAGGAGCTCAAATCCATAATGGACTCGGCGCCCATTTTTACCGCGTCCCGGACCTTCTCCAGTTCCATATCCACGTCCTTCCAGTCCCTGGAAGTGCCAAGATTGACGTTAATCTTGGTTTTCAGCATGGAACCGATGGCGCTTGGGTCGATGGAGGTATGGAGGCGGTTGCAGGGGATGATGGCTTTTCCCTGGGCCATCAGCTCCATCAGTTCCCCGGGTTCCATCTGCTCCTTGCCGGCGGCGATTTCCATCTCCTTTGTGAGGATGCCTTTTCTGGCGGCATCCATCTGTGTGGTGTAGTTTCGCATAAGCTCTCCTTTCCGTACATGCAGAGGGGAGGGGCCGCTAAGTGCTTTTATCGCACGTAAGCGCCTGAAATACAGGTGCAAAGTGCTGATAACAAAAATACGGCGCCTCCACAGGAACTTGAAATGCCTGTGGGGGCGCCGCATTGTAAATTTCAGCTGCCGTCAAATGCATCCAGTCCCTACGTTGGAATTACCCAAATCAGGTTATGAAGGTCGAAGTTCGATTACTTCCTCTCAGCCTGCTGATACAAGCTCCCTTGTTGCTGCATGTCGATATGAAATTTTGGTAACAGTTCAGGACGGCGTCCTGAACTGTTACGGGTTTTGTAGCTTTAGTCTAGCACCGTCCTGAAGAATTGTCCAGCAGTTTTTTTCTGCTCTCCCGCATCCCCCGGAGAATGATTCCCCTGGCCCTTACCGCCCGCTCTTTGTCCAGGGGCGGGGTGTCTTTCAGGGGATAGTCCATTCCCAGAGCTTCATATTTGGGCTTACCCAGATCGTGGTAGGGCAGCACATCCAGGGCCTTGATATTGGTCAGGGTACCCAGATACAATCCAAGTTGGTAAAGGTACTGGTCGTTGTCCGTAATCCCGGGGACCACCACATGGCGAATCCATACCGGCACTTTTTTTTCCTCCAGATAGGTGGCGAAGGCCAGAACCGGCTTCTGGGATTGACCGCAGAGCTTCTGGTGTTCCGCCGGGTCGATGTGCTTGATATCCAGGAGCACCAGGCAGGTGGAGGCCATCAGGCGGTCGAATTTCTTTTTAAGTCCCGGGGAATCGGGGTTAAAGGTGATGCCGGAGGTATCCAGGCAGGTGTGGATGCCTTCCTTCCTGGCGGCCTCAAAGAGTTCCGTCACAAAGCCAATCTGCATCAGGGGCTCTCCGCCGGTGACGGTGATGCCGCCCCGGCGGTAGAAATGAGCCGCGCTCCGGTATTGGGCCAGAATCTGCTCTGCGGTCATGGGGGTGCCGCCTTTGGGGTCCCAGGTATCCGGATTGTGGCAGTAGAGGCAGCGCATGGGGCAGCCGCTTAAAAATACCACCATGCGGATGCCGGGACCGTCCACGGTTCCGAAACTTTCAATGGAATGGATCCGTCCAATCATAAAACGCTTCCTCCTTAAAATACAGTGCCTAAGTCCGGTGAGTGGATTTTTAGATAGAGCCGTGGAAGGTTCTGGAGATTACCTCGTCCTGCTGCTCTTTTGTCAGCTTGTTGAAGTTGACGGCATAGCCGGAAACCCGCACCGTCAGCTGAGGATATTTCTCAGGATGAGCCTGAGCGTCCAGCAGGGTCTCTTTGCTGAATACGTTTACGTTTAAATGGTGTCCGCCCTCCTGAGCATAACCGTCTAACAGGGCCACCAGGTTGTCAATCTGCGCTTCGCTTGCTTTTATCATAGGATTTTCCTCGCTTTCTTTAAAATATGGTAAACAGTTCAGGACGGCGGGAAAACGGGAGTAAAACAGGCGTTAAGCTTGCTTATAAGCAAAGTGCCCCTTGTGGGTATGCTTTTACTCCCGTTTTCACATCGGACTAGGTGCCCTCCGGGGTATGGACATCCGATGCTTCTTGTCCGGCCCTATGGCCGGGCAAGAAGATGAACCGTCCTGAACTGTTACAAAATGAGCTGGTTGGTTTCAGGCGTCCTCGCCGTCAATCTCCGCATCCAGCCCCAGGGTCAGGTTTCCGCCTACTCCGCAGCCTGCGCCGCAGTCCAGCTCCACCTCCAGGTCGCCGGCAAATACGCGGTCGTCCTTACCCAGAGCGCCGGGGATGATGGAGAAGGTGTTGGAGATGCCGTCCTGGGCGTCCTTAAAGGGCAGTTTTGCTACGGAGGCCAGGGAGGCAACGGCTCCATGGGAATCCCTGTGATGCATGGGATTGGCTCCCGGAGCAAAGGGCTCGCCCGCCTTGCGGCCGTCGGGAGTGGCTCCCGTATTCTTTCCATAAACCACATTGGAGGTGATGGTCAGGATGGAGGTGGTGGGGATGCCGCCCCGGTAGGTGTGATTGCCCTTGATATAGTTCATAAAGGTGTGGACCAGCTCCGCCGCAATCTGGTCTACCCGGTCGTCGTTGTTGCCGTACTTGGGGAAATCGCCTTCTACCTGATAATCCACGGCAATGCCCTTGTCGTTGCGGATAGCCTTTACCTTGGCGTACTTGATGGCGGACAGGGAGTCGGCTACCACGGAAAGTCCGGCGATGCCGGTGGCAAACCAGCGGGTTACCTTCTTGTCGTGAAGGGCCATCTGAAGGCGCTCGTAGCAGTAGCGGTCGTGATTGTAGTGAATGATGTTCAAGGCGTTGACGTAAACGCCGGCCAGCCACTTCATCATATCCTTATAGCGGTCCATCACCTCATCGTAATCTAGATATTCGGAGGTAATGGGACGGTATTTGGGTCCTACCTGCTTGCCGGAAATCTCATCCACGCCGCCGTTGATGGCGTAGAGCAGGCATTTTGCCAGGTTGGCTCTGGCGCCGAAGAACTGCATCTCCTTGCCTACCCGCATGCTGGAAACGCAGCAGGCGATGGCGTAGTCGTCCCCGTGGGTTACCCGCATCAGGTCGTCGTTCTCATACTGGATGGAGGAGGACTCAATGGAGGTCTTGGCGCAGAAACGTTTGAAATTCATGGGGAGTCTGGTGGACCAGAGCACTGTCAGGTTGGGCTCCGGGGCCGTTCCCAGGTTCTGTAAGGTGTGCAGGTAGCGGTAGGACATTTTGGTTACCATGTGGCGGCCGTCGATGCCCACGCCTCCGATGGACTCCGTTACCCAGGTGGGGTCGCCGGAGAACAGCTCGTTGTACTCAGGAGTTCTGGCGAATTTCACCAGACGCAGCTTCATGATGAAGTGGTCCACAAACTCCTGAATCTGGGATTCGGTGTATCGGCCTTCCTTCAGGTCACGCTCCGCATAAATGTCTAAGAAGGTGGAAGTCCGTCCCAGGGACATGGCCGCGCCGTTCTGCTCCTTGACTGCTGCCAGGTAGCCGAAGTAGGTCCACTGGATGGCCTCTTTTACATCAGAGGCCGGCCGGGAAATGTCAAAGCCGTAGATGCGGCCCAGCTCCTTTAATTCCTCCAGGGCCCGAATCTGCTCGGACAGCTCCTCCCGCTCCCGGATGACATCGGAGTACATGATGGTGCGGGTGGTATCTTTCTGTTCCTTCTTATCTTCAATCAGACGGTCCACGCCGTAGAGGGCCACCCGGCGGTAGTCGCCGATAATCCGGCCCCGACCGTAAGCGTCCGGCAGTCCGGTGATAATGTGGCTGGAACGGCAGGCACGCATTTCCGGGGTGTAAGCGTCAAAAACGCCGGCGTTGTGGGTTTTTCTGTGCTTGGTGAAAAACTCCACAATCTGAGGGTCTACTTCGTAGCCGTTGTCCTGGCAGGCTTTCACTGCCATACGGATGCCGCCGTAGGGCTGAAGGGCCCGCTTAAAAGGCTTGTCTGTCTGAAAGCCCACAATGGTTTCCTTTTCCTTGTCCAGATAGCCGGGGCCATGGGAAGTGATGGTGGAAATGATTTTGGTGTCCATGTCCAGAACGCCGCCGGCCTCCCGCTCTTTTTTAGAGAGGTCCATGACCTGGTCCCAGAGGACCGTTGTGTTTTCCGTGGGGCCTTCCAAAAACTGGTCGTCCCCGTCATAAGGGGTGTAATTCTTTTGGATGAAGTCGCGGACATTGATTTCCCGCTCCCACACGCCGCCGTTAAATGTGTTCCATTCGCTTCTCATTTGGGATTACCTCCTGATTCTTTGTATGGGTCAATAGTTCAAAATGTATGTGAAACGGTCTGAAGAAGCACCGTTTTCTCTTGTATCTATACAGGGTGAGTGTTCAGGATAACGCCTGTTTTTGCCCCTGTTTTCCCGCCGTCCGGAACTGTTATATATAATATACGGAATAAAGGGAAAATAATCTGTTGCTTTTGCAACACATGAGGAAATTATGCACATTGTATACAAAAAAGTACAACAATGTCAGGCTTGTCAAAAGACTGGAAAGGTATTATGATAATAATGCGTTCAGTAAGAAGCAACAAACTACCATATTGAGGAGGTAATATCATGGCAATTGATAAGGAGATGCTCATCGGCGAGCTGATTCATGTAGACGAAAATATTCCCGCGATTTTGATGCGGGCAGGCATGCATTGCCTGGGCTGTCCCGCTTCTCAGGCAGAGAGCCTGGAAGAGGCGTGCATGGTTCATGGAATCGACTGCGATGCCTTGGTGGGACAGATCAACGAGTATCTGGCTGCCAGATAGATTGCCGCAGAGGTTTGAGGCCCCAAAAAACGGTCGGACAAAACAGGCAGTATAAGAGCCCCAAGGCAAAATTCACACGCCTTGGGGCTCTTGCTGCTATTGTCAGATTTTCTGAAGATCCTGCAGGGCCTTATCCGAAATCATCTGTTCATAATGCTCCCGGAAATAGGCTTCCCCTGCCTTTTCATTAGAAACCTTGGTTCCGTACTCAGCCAGAATGTTGCATGCCCTGGAAAATTCCATTTTCTCCTTACCGCCGCAGCGCACCACCAGATAATACTGGCGTGTTCCAGGCTTTTTATATAAGGTATTGGGCCCGTCATAAATTTGTCCCACAGCCGCAGCTCCTTCGCAGAGGCGGTCCAGACTGTCAAAGCGGAAAATGCGTACTAATTCTTTCTCCCCTTCAAAGGATTTCTCCTCCTGTGAAGTCATGGACGGAAATCCCTCCTCCTGGTCAGGCTGCGAAGAGAGAACTCCGGCTCCCTCCAGCAGCTGTCCGGCCAGCTGGCTTAACAGGGACTGTCCTGCCTCCTCAGCGGCAGGCGTAAATTTGGAAAAACGGGTGTCCAGTTCTTCAGGGTCCTCGATTTTGGTAATCACCAGCATGATGCTCTCGCTGGACAGCGGAATCGCTTCCACCATCAGCGGAATATCCTCGGCTTCAAAACCAACTTCATTAGAAGCTTTTTGAATCATCTCACGGAAAAGCTTGCGGGCTTTCTCCGTTCCATAAGCCAGTTCTACCAGATTCAGATTGCGCACGCTTAAATCAAAGCTGGTAAGAGTGCAGCGGATCTGGTTCTCGTTAATTCGCTCTATCTTCATTAAATCACTTCCTGTTCTGTTTTAAAGTGAAGGTGTAAGGGTCACAAATTAGATAGACTTCTACACTTTAAATATACTACAGAACATAGGAAAATATCAACGCCTAAAGCTGAATTTTTTGTGAAAAATCAAGGAAAAAATTTTTTAAAAAATTATTCAAAAAAATAAAACCGAACCGCCTTCTGATGGTACTGAATCTATGAAAGGGAAAATCCGGCAGCTTAAGGATCAGATTCGGTATTCTTGTTAAGAGACTCTTTCTTTAAAGCTTCCAGTCCAAGGCGCAGCAAAGCTACCGTTGCCTCGGAGCGGGTTTGGAAACGGTTTTCAAAGCGAAAATTTTCGATTTCCTGGAAGAGTTCTTCATCCACTGAAACGGTATAGCGGGGTCTGTTTGTTGCCATTATGATCACCTCATTTGTGATTATACACCAGTGAACCAACGATGTAAAGTCAGGTCTGAAACCTTGACGGTGAACCGATGAACCACTATAATGAGGATGATAGGTTCAGTGAACCACTAAGAGCGAAAAGAGGGGAAGTGAAAGGATGAAAAAGCAGAGGCGTTATACCATATCCGTTACACCGGATCTGGAAGAAGATTTAGAACAAGCCTGGAAAAAGAAGTACAGCAAAACCCCCCGCAGCGAGATGATACGGGAACTGCTCAGGATCGGATTGGATTCCCTGGAGAACAGCTCCGATGAGGAGAATGGAAAATAAACGGTCAGTCAGGCCGATTAGAAGGTAGTGTCAAGTAATCTATGAAAAAACGAGTCAAGCCAAATTGACTCAACAGAA
>OLVT01000822.1_pt1 | contig 31699 bp, 22 predicted proteins | sample 1673241 | NCBI WGS metagenome assembly OLVT01 (sample SAMEA3178936, study PRJEB25190) | human gut metagenome | biome: human gut; feature: human-associated habitat; material: faeces | place: Austria | collected 2013 | reverse complement strand
CTTGCTGTAGAGAAAGCAAAAGCTGGATTTAAGACAATCGGATTTGATGTTCAGGAAGAAAAGGTAAACCTTGTAAATGAAGGTCATAATTATATCGGAGATGTTGTAGACAGTGATCTGAAGAAACTTGTTGACGAGGGAATGCTGAAAGCAACAACAGACTTTAGTTTTGTAAAAGATGTTGATTTTATCGCTATCTGCGTACCTACACCATTGGATTCCCATCAGGAGCCGGACATCAGCTATGTAAAGGCCTCAACAGAAGCTATTTCTAAATATCTTACAAAAGGAACAATGGTAGTACTTGAGTCTACAACATATCCGGGAACAACAGAAGAACTGATCAAACCAATCCTTGAAGAAGGATCAGGATTAAAATGCGGAGAAGATTTCTATCTTGGATTTTCTCCAGAGCGTGTTGATCCAGGTAACCTGATCTATAAGACAAAAAACACACCAAAGGTTGTTGGAGCAATCGGTAAAGATGCGACAGAGGTAATTGCAACAATGTACCGTGCTGTACTTGAAGGTGATGTATATGAAGTTTCTTCACCGGCAATCGCTGAGATGGAGAAGATCCTTGAAAACACATATAGAAATATCAACATTGGTCTTGTAAATGAACTGACTATGCTCTGTGACAGAATGGGAATCAGCATGTGGGAAGTTATTGATGCTGCTAAGACAAAACCATATGGTTTCCAGGCATTCTATCCAGGTCCGGGACTTGGCGGACACTGCATCCCGCTTGATCCATATTACCTTACATGGAAAGCAAGAGAGTATGGATTCCATACATCTATGATCGAAGGATCTATGATTATTAACGATCAGATGCCGGAATACTGCGTAGAGCGCGCAAGCAAGGTTCTGAATCGTCATAAGAAAGCTATGAACGGAGCAAAGGTACTTGTTCTTGGTGTTGCATACAAGCAGGATATTGATGATTATAGAGAAAGTCCAGCTCTTCGTGTAATTGAAGTACTCAAACGCGAGATGGCAGATGTTGATTTCTATGATCCATGGATTTCTGAGTACAAATATCATGGAGAGAAACATCAGGGAATTGAGAAAATTGATCCGGAAATCATTGCTTCTTACGACCTGATCATGGTAACAGCAGCACATACGAATGTAGATTATGACATGATTCAGAAGAATGCAAAAGCAATCTTTGATACAAAGAATGTTATGAAGAATATCGAGAACAGAGAGAATATTGAAGTTCTCTAATTGTAAACATATTTTATGGTTGAAAGGAATTCAAAATGAAAATTGTTACTATCGTTGGGGCACGTCCGCAGTTTGTAAAAGCTGCGGCTGTATCCAGAGTGATTAGAAAAAAACATGAAGAAATCTTAGTGCATACAGGACAGCACTATGATAATAATATGTCAGATGTTTTTTTTGATGAGTTACATATTCCAAAACCAGATGTAAATCTTGGTGTTGGTTCGGGAACACATGCAAGACAGACAGCTGAGATGATGATTGGAATAGAAGATGTTCTGTTAAAAGAAAAACCAGATTATCTGATGGTGTACGGAGATACAAACTCTACTCTTGCGGGTGCAATTGCAGCTTCGAAGATACATGTTCCGATTATTCATGTAGAGGCAGGATTGAGATCTTATAATATGCGTATGCCTGAGGAACAGAATAGAATTCTTACTGATCGTATTTCAACATTATTACTTTGTCCAACAGAAGTGGCTGTTGAGAATCTTAAAAAGGAAGCAATTACTGAAGGGGTATATAATGTTGGAGATGTCATGTGTGATGCAGTATTATATTACTCAAAAATGTTAGAAGAACATCCGAAGGAATTTTATTTTGAACATCTGGAAGGGATTTATGAGCCAATCGACAGTGTAGATGAATGGTATCTTGCAACAATTCATCGTGCAGAGAATACAGATGATATTGATAAAATCAGAAATATTCTTGCAGCATTTGAAGAATTAGATGCACCGGTTATTTTCCCGGTACATCCAAGGACAAAAGGTTTAGTTACAAAATTGCGAGATGAACATAAATATTCTAATATTCTGTTTGTTCAGCCAATGGGATATTTAGATATGTTATATTTTGTTAAACATGCAAAGAAAGCAGTAACAGATTCTGGTGGATTACAGAAAGAGACATATATCTTAGATACACCTTGTGTTACTGTGAGAGATCAGACAGAATGGGTTGAGACTTTGATTGGAAATCATAATATTCTCGCAAAACCAGAGAAGAAAGATATTTTGGATAAAGTCAACCATACAGTAATAGATAGAGAAAATAAAAAGAACTATTATGGAACAGGAAATGCTGCTCAGATAATATGTGACTTGATAGGAGAGTAAAGATGAAATACGCATTAATTGGTTGTGGAAGAATTTCAACAAATCATGTAAAAGCAGTTGTAAATAATAAGCTCGAATTTGTAGCTGCCTGCGATGTTGTACCGGAACATATCGAAAATGTTCTTGCAAAACATGGACTTGAAAATGATACAAGTATTAAAAGATATACAGACTACAAAAAAATGATTGAAGAAAATGAAATCGAACTTGTTGGTATTGCAACAGAAAGTGGTCTTCATGCAGAGATTGCTTTGTACTGTATTGAGCATGGAATCAACTGTATTATCGAGAAACCGATGGCAATGAGCATTGAAGATGCAGATAAGATTATTAAACTGTCTGAGGAAAAAGGCGTAAAAGTATCTGCGTGTCATCAGAATAGATTTAATGTTGCAGTCCAGGAGATGAGAAAAGCTCTTGAAGCAGGAAGATTTGGAAAACTTTCCCATGGTTCTATTCATGTACGTTGGAACAGAAATCAGGATTATTACACACAGGCTCCATGGAGAGGAACATGGGCTCAGGATGGTGGAGCTCTTATGAATCAGTGTATTCATGGAATTGATCTTCTTCGTTGGATGATGGGAAATGAAATCGATGAAGTTTATGGTGTAACAAAACAGCAGTTCCACCATTATCTTGAAGCAGAAGACATCGGAATGGCAGTTGTAAAGTTCAAAAATGGAGCAGTTGCAACAATTGAAGGAACAACAAATGTCTATCCACAGAATCTTGAGGAAACATTATATCTGTTCGGTGAGAATGGTACAGTCAAGCTTGGTGGAAAATCTACAAATAACATTGATGTATGGAATTTTGCTGATGAGACAGATGATGATCAGGCAAACAAAGGACTTGAAGAGCAGACAAGTAATGTATATGGAAATGGACACACAAGTCTTTATGCAGATGTAATTGATGCAATTAAGAATGACAGAGCACCATATGTTGATGCACATGCAGGAAGAAATGCACTGGAGCTTGTTCTTGCAATTTATAAGAGCCAGAAGGAAGGTCATGCTGTAAAACTTCCACTGGAGAATTTTGCAAGTCTGGATATGACAGGAGAATTTTAATGAGTGATTATTTTGTACATGAAAGCAGCTATATAGATGACGATGTTAAAATCGGAAAAGGCACAAAAATCTGGCATTTTTCTCATATTCAAAGTGGATCAGAAATAGGAGAAAACTGTTCTTTTGGACAGAATGTGAATGTGTCAAATCATGTGAAAATTGGAAATGGCGTAAAAGTACAGAATAATGTATCCATTTATGAAGGGGTTGAATTGGAGGACTACGTTTTTTGTGGTCCTTCTATGGTTTTTACGAATGATTTGACACCACGTGCCAAATATCCAAAAGGAAGTGCCGGATATAAGAAGACACTTTTAAAAGAAGGTTCAACAGTAGGTGCAAATGCAACGATTGTATGTGGTCATACAATTGGAAAATGGGCTATGATCGCAGCGGGTGCTGTCGTTACAAAGAATGTAAAAAATCATGCATTAATGGCAGGAGTTCCGGCAAAAAGAATCGGTTGGGTATGTGAATGCGGAAATGTTCTTGGAAAAGATTTGAAATGTGAATGTTGTCATCGAGAATATGAAGAACATACTGATGGATTAAAATTAAAAAAACATTAATGATCTTTTAAATAAATATATGGGTTTTTGTGAATATAATGGCAAAGAATGTGAAAATTAGTTAATACATAATGCTGAGTAAATCGGAACATGTGAAAAAGAGGGATAAATAGAAATGCAGTTTAGAGATTTAAAGAAACAATATCAGGTATTAAAAGAAGAAATGGATGTTGCAATTTCTGAAGTATTAGAAAATTGTAATTTTATCAGCGGAAATCAGGTAAAAGAATTAGAGGAGCGTCTTGCAAAATATGTTGGAAGAAAACATTGTATTACATGCGGAAATGGTACAGATGCGTTAACAATGATGATGATGGCATGGAATATCAAAGAAGGAGATGCAGTTTTTGTTCCAGATTTCACTTTTTTTGCTTCAGCAGAAGTAGTTTCATTTGAAGGTGCGACACCTGTATTCTATGATGTTGATCCGGATAGTTTCAATGCAGATGTGACATCTCTGAAGGATGCAATTCAAAAAGTAAAGGATGAGGGAAAACTTATACCGCGTGCAATTATTGCAGTAGACCTTTTTGGACAGCCGGCAGATTATGAAAAACTTGAAGCAATTGCAAAAGAAAACAATCTTCTTCTGTTGGAGGATGCTGCGCAGGGATTTGGCGGAAGAATTGGTGACAGAGAGGCATGTAGTTTCGGTGATGCATCTACAACATCATTTTTCCCGGCAAAACCATTAGGTTGTTATGGTGACGGTGGCGCTATTTTTACAGATGACGATGAGACAGCAGAATTATTAGAGTCTATCCGTGTACACGGAAAAGGACAGTTTAAGTATGACAATGTACGTATTGGTTGGAATTCAAGGCTTGATACACTTCAGGCAGCAATTCTTGGAGTTAAACTTACTGCATTTGAAAAGAATGAACTGAAAGCTGTTAATGAAGTTGCAAAGAAGTATACAGAAGCTCTGTCAGATATTGTTAAGACACCATGTGTTAAGAACGGATTTTATTCAAGCTGGGCACAGTATACAATTCAGCTGAAGAATCAGGAAGAAAGAGATGGGCTTCAGGCTTACTTAAAAGAAAATGGTGTTCCATCTATGGTTTATTATCCGAAGCCGATGCATTTACAGACAGCATTTGCTGATACAAAGAAGTATGTGGATTGTTCGGTTTCAGAGGAACTCTGTAAGAAAGTTCTTGCATTGCCAATGCATCCGTATATGAATGCGGAAGATTTAGAGAAAGTATGTAATTGCGTGAAAGATTTTTTGAACTAGTCTTGTAACAGATTGAAAGGAAGATATTATGAGACAATTTTGTGGAATATTTATGACTAAACTAAAAGAATACGAACGAAGACATCCAATATTGATCATAATATGGTCTGTGTTAATTACAGCTCTTCTTGTGGCAGGAGTTATGGTGGGATTATCATTCCGCCATAACACTGCAAAAGAAGATGAGTATATAGTATTTAATAATAAACATATAGAAAAAGAACTACAACAGATTTTAAAAAAAGATAAAATAACACAAGAGGATTTAGACAGTCTGCGGACAATAGATATAGAAGATAATCAGGAAATTACAGAAATTGCAGATCTGGCTAAGTGTAAGAAACTTACTCAGCTTACAATCAAAAATTGTAAGTTGAATGATATTTCGGCAATAGAAGGGTTAAATGAACTCCAGGTGCTTGATTTATCTGGAAATGAAATAAAGGATATAACAACGTTATCAAAATGTTATTCATTAACTGAATTGACATTAACAAATAATCAGATATCAGATATTTCACCAATTTACGGATTGGAAAAAATACAAAAACTGGTTATCCAGCAAAATAATATCGGAAATATTCAAGAAGGAATCGAAAAGATGAAGAGCCTGACATTTCTTGATCTTTCAAAGAACCGACTTGTGAATATAAATCAATTAGCAAAAATTGAACAGTTAAATTTCCTGTACGTATCATCAAATATGCTTTCTGAAACACCGGAGTTAGAAGGCTTGACAAATTTAATTCTGTTAGATTTGGGGAACAATGCATTTTCTGAATTAGGATATTTGGGAAATCTTGAACAGTTAGAAGAACTCGACATTTATTCTAATCATCTGGACGATTTTGATGTTTTAAAAAGTTGTCCGAATATAAAAAGATTAAATATTTCATATAATGAGTATTCCGGGTTAAATGGAATTGAGCAGTGTCCGGATCTCGAGCTTCTGAGCATGAAAGGAACGATGATAACGGATATTAGCGTGTTGGAAAATCTTCATAATTTTAATACAATTTATCTGGATAATGATTTTGACAGATCACAGATTGATTTTATGATAGGTAATTTTAAGAATGGTGATGAAAAAACAAAGCAGTATTTATTGGATAAACAGTACAATTTAAATGATTGAGGGTTATATTTTGGAGATATTACTTATATTGGTGATTTTTGGGATTTCAACGATTTTGTTCAGTAAAGCAGCAGGAACGTTGAATCCTGGTAAGGTAAATGTTATATCATATATATATTATATTTTCATGTTACAGACATTTGCAGGAACGGCTTTAATTTTATTAGGATTTGACAAACACTATACACTGGGATATCTGTTAAATCGTGATAAAAGCTGTATGATTACAGAAGTAGTTGTTTTTGGAATTGCAATTTTTTTACCGGCATTTATTTTGCTTTGGGAGAAAATGTTCAGAGTCAACATGAAGAAACAGTATCAGGAGTACTTAAAGAAAGAAATAGAATGTGAAAAAGAAGATTTGATTTTTCCTTATTTTGCATTGCTTTCAATTGGGTGTATCGTCTTGTTGATAGGTCTTTTGGCGAAGATTGGATATATTCCGCTTTTGAAATTGATTCATGCGTCAGCGGATTTTGATTTTGCGACAGAGAGAACCAGAATAGGAGGACTTTATTTTATACATCCATATTTAAGCAACATTTTTGTTCTGATGATGGTACCGCTGCTTTCTTATGTGGCATTTGCATACATGCTGAAAACAAAGAAAATAAAATGGACAATTATCACAATTGCTCTATTTATTTCTTCTGTTATTATAAAGACATATAAATTTGAAAAATCATCGGTTGTTTTTTATTTTGCAGCCTTTATAATTATGTTAATTTATTATAAGGGTGGCATTAAGATGATTTATATGATTATATCTGTTGCATTTATGGCAGTAATTATAGTAGCATTTTATTTTCATACAGGTTTTTCTGGATCGCTTTTTGACATTTATAATGGACCGCTTGGAAGAACTTTGTTTACACAGGTGGGAACCCTGGCATATTGTTTTGATTTGTTCCCAACAGTGTTCGGTTTTCTTGGAGGCCGGAGTTTTACTCCAACAATTTTAAGATTAATCGGGATGAATAGCAGTGATTATTTGAGAAGCGCAAAACTGACAATGGCATTTTATGGATCAGAAAAAGTGTATGATGGCTCGGCTGGAGTAATGAATGCTCTTTTTGCAGGTGAAGCATACGCCAATTGGGGATATAAAGGTGTGATTTTTGCGGTGATTTGGGTTGCTCTTATTTTGAGTCTCGTAGTTTTGTTAATTATGAAACTAAAAAAAACACCTTCTACATTGGCACTTGGAGCTGTTTTAACAATTAAATTAGGAACAGCGTTGGAAGGTGGATTTTGTGATTTTGTATATAGCTTTGATCTTATACTAACTGTACTGTTTTTACTTGCAATTTATTACTTCTTTGAAAGAGAAGGAAAGATACAAAGGTATATCACAGGAATATCAGAAAAGGTGAAAGGCCAGTTCGTTTATGGGAGAAAAAATAAAAAGTAAGTTAAATGGTTTGATAAAAGGAGGCTTTTTTCACATTTTTGTAGGTAATACACTTGTGAAAATGATTGCTTTTGTTTCAAGTATTGTAATTGTACGTTTAGTTGACAAGACAGATTATGCTTATTTAACGTATGCTGATAATTTATATAACTATGTAGTTTCATTTGCCGGTCTTGGAATGACATCGTCGATTCTTAAATATTGTGCGGCGGCAGATACTGAACAGGAAGATAGAGCATATTTTGAATTTGCAATGAAATATGGAACTCTATTTGAAGCTATCTTATCTTTGATTGTAGTACTTTATGTAGCTTTAACTTCGATTCCATTCCCTAATGCGCGTAGCGTTGTATATATACTGGTGCTTTATCCTGTTTTTAATAATATATTGGCTACAGTACTTAGTTATTTGAGAGCACATGGCGAGAATGAGGCGTATGCACGTGCCGCTGTGGTTCAGACAACAGTTGTATTTGGATGTAGTGTATGTTTTGTTTTATTGATTGGTATCAAAGGAATTGCATTTGCCAGATACGTGGCGATCATAGTTGCAATCATATCTGTATGGGCAGCACTAAAGAGAAATATTTCTAAAGAGAAAGCGGCGAAGCTGAGTCCGGAACAGATAAAGGCATTTATGGTAATGTCTATCTCATTAATGCTTTCTAATCTGTTTTCACTGATTATGCCAATCAACGAGATGACACTTGTTAATGAATTACTGAGGAATGAAACAATAACAGCAAATTATAAAATTGCTATTATGATTCCCGGTCAGTTGTCATTCGTGACTCAATCAATTATTATTTATTATTTTACTATTATTGCAAAAGCATCAGATGGAAAAGAAGTGTGGAATATTTCAAAGAAAGTTGGTATGATGACAGCAGGAGTTATTGGTATCATAACTGTTGCAGGAGCAGTGCTTAGTCCGTATATCATAAGAATTGTGTACGGAAGTCGTTATGAAGATGCAACTGCTTTATCAACTGTTTTTTGGATAGTATATGCGTTGAATGCAGGAATCAGAATGGTTCCAATGAATTTTCTGCCGGCAATAGGAGTTGCAAAATTCAATGCAATAATGGCAGCAATTTCTTGTGGAGTACATTTAATCATTACTTATTTTGCAATCAGTCAATTTGGAATCTGGGGAGCTGGAATTGCAACAGGATTTGTATATGTAGTATCAGGAGTGGTATACTGGATATATTATCGGAAAAAGTGTTTATATGATTAAATAACAGATTTTATATAACAAGGGGAGAGAACATGTTAGTTTCTTTTTGCGTGATTGCATATAATGAAGAAAAAGCACTTGATTCGTTGTTCAAAGATATTATTGCACAAGATTATCCACATGGAAATATAGAGGTGATTCTTGTAAATGCAATGTCAACAGATCAAACGAGAAGGAAAATGGAACATTTTTCAGAAGAGGATCATGGCTTTAGAAGAGTTGTTGTTTTGGATAATGCGAAGAAAATTCAGGCAGCAGGATGGAATGTAGCAATTACAGCATCAAAGGGCGATATTATTTTAAGAATTGATGCACATACAATGATCCCGCACGATTTTGTATCTAAAAATGTTCAATGTATATTGAGTGGAGAGAATGTGACAGGAGGTAGAAGACCGAACGTCGTAGAAGAAGAAACCCCTTGGAAACATACATTGTTGTTGGCAGAATCTTCTATGTTTGGAAGTAGTATTGCACCTTATCGTAAAGGAAATCACAAAACGTATGTGAAGTCTGTTTTTCATGGAGCATATCGCAAAGAGGTATTTGAAAAAGCAGGGCTTTTTAATGAAAGTTTAGGACGAACAGAAGATAATGAAATGCATTATCGTATTCGAAAAGCAGGATATAAAATTTGTTTTAATCCAGATATTATATCTTATCAGAATATTAGAAATTCATGGTGTGGAATGTTAAAACAAAAATATGGAAATGGGCATTGGATTGGCTTGACGCTTGGGGTTTGTCCGGGATGCTTTTCTATTCATCATTTTGTTCCTTTGGCATTTGTGTTTGCACTGATTTTAACAGGAATTATAGCATTGTTGGGAAACACAGGAATGCTTGTTTGCTTATGCATACTATATGTGATTGTCGATTTGTTAATGTCAGTGTTAGCTGTTCAAAGGCAAAAGTGGTACAATTATTATTTGATGTTGCCATTAATATTTCTATCACTGCATCTAGCATATGGAGTAGGAACCTTAATTGGAATTATAGAAATGCCATTTTGGGTAAGGAAGATTAAGAGGGATAAAAATGAGTAAAGAGAAGATATCATGGAAACAGAAAGAGCAGATTATATTTATATGTGAAATTTTACTATTTGTAATAGGATCTGTGTTATTTTTGGTATCAAGAGTGGGAAATCTCTTTAATCTGGGATTAGTGGCAATCATGATATTATTCTGTATGAATATCTTGTTCAGTATAAAAAACTTTAAAGAAAATTTTTTATATTTTTTCATGCAGCTTACACTTTTTACATTTCAAATCAGCAGACCTTTTATAGGAATGTGCAAAGGCAGAAAATGGTGGGAAGAAAGTTTTCAGAAAGAGGAAAATATTTGGTTTGCATTAACTTTGATTGTTATTACAGAGACTGCGCTTTATATTGGTGCTAACATTATAAAGTTTTTTCATATAAAAATCAGAGAAAACAATACACGTTCTTCAGATAGCATATTTTGTAAAGCAGAATTTGTCAGTAATCTCAGAAAGGTTTCAATGATTGTGTTTTATGTAACAATGTTGTTTTATCTTATTGAGCAATTTGAACCTTTGATTAAAATAGGAACTGGAAATTACTTGGATTATTACACAAATTATTCCAGTAGTCTGCCAGGTTTCTTTCATACATTGGCCTCTTTTGCACGTTATAGTATATGTGTATTTCTTGCTACACTACCAGAAAAGAAAAAAACGTTTATTCCATTGAGCTTATACGTCCTTTCCACGATTCCAAGTTTGCTGATAGGAGTACGGAATCCGGCAATGTTAAGTCTCTTGTTTGTATTATCTTATTATTTACTGCGAGATTATTTAGTAGATGATAAGAAATGGATCGGAAAAATTGAAAAGGGACTCCTTGCTATATGTGCACCAGCTTTAATTATTTTTATGGGAGTATACGCATATATACGTAGTGGCTTAAAGATTGTAACCGGAAACTTTTTAACATTAATTGCTGATTTTTTCTATGGTCAGGGAGTCACATTTAACGTTACAGCAATAGCATATGGATATCGAGAAGGAATCAGACTATCACCTCATTTGAATTTTACATTTGGAGATATTATAGACTATATTTATAGAGGAAGTATAGGACAGAAAATTTTTCATACAGAAGGCTTGACGTCGGCAAATAGTGAATTTAATGCCCTTCATAGCAATAATCTTTCTCACATTCTTTCTTATTTGAGCATGAAAGAAGATTATTTGAATGGTCGTGGACGAGGATCCAATTATTTGGTGGAGACATGGTTCGATTTTGGATATGTTGGAGCTTTTATATTCAGCATTATTTTAGGAATTATTTTACTATATATGGTATATGGTTTTGGAAAAAGAGCGTTGCTTAGTACAATTATTCTTGTCTCATTGCAAAATATTTTCTTTATTCCACGAGCGGAAGCAACTGGATGGTTAACATTTATTGTGTATATTCAATTTTGGCTTTGCATTGCTGTATGCTATGGTGGAACGTTGTTTTGGTATAAGACAAAGCTATTTGACCGGTTGAAAAGAAAAAAAGCTCTATAATTATTTGCAGGGGAGGAAAAGGTATGAAGCGAAGAAAATGGATGGCTTTGATGTTATGTGCGGGAATATTTATGGCAGATTTTTCTGGAATACCGTTAAAAGTGTCAGCAGAACAGGTGGAACAGGCAGAAACGGTTTTGGATGATCAAGGCACACAGAAAGATGATGGTGAAAATACAGAACTGATTCAAGAGACAGAAGATGAAAATAATTCAGAAGCATCGCCGATCGAAACAGAACCGGAAGAAAGAGCGGCAGAAGATACAACAACGGAAGAATTACCATCAACAGAAGTGGTGACAGAATTAAAAACTACAATTGTCAGTAATAAAACAGCAAGAGAATATGTGGACAGAACCGTAGAATTGACAACAAATGTCGAGGATGCGGTCGGAAATGTTGAATACCAGTATACAGAAGAATATAGAGGGGAAACAGCTGTTGTTCAGGAATACGCAGAAAATCCAGTCTATTCATTTAAGACATCTGGCGTTGGTGAACATGTATATCGAGTAAATGTAAAAGATGAAAATGGCAATATAGGGTCAGCAGAGTATAAGATTGAGGTGGTTGCACATCCATCGAAAGTTCTTTCAGGAAAATTAACCAGTAATAAAACACAAAAAGAATATGTAGACAGAAAGATAACGTTAACTGCAGAAGCAACAAATGGATATGGGAATTATCAGTACAGGTTTACTGAGAAGAAAGACGGTGTAGAAACAGCATTACAGGATTATGGTGACACAAATACCTATTCATTTATAACAAAGGAATGTGGCGAACATACATATTATGTTTACATTAAAGATGCAGAGGGACAGGAAATACAGTTATCCTATACGATGACAGTTGTACTGCATCCGCAAAAGAAATTGACAGCAGAGCTTAATTCGAATAAGACAAATCGAGAATATATACAAAGAACAGTTGTTCTGACAGCAGCAGCCAAGGGCGGCTATGGAAAGATCAAATATCAGTTTTCTGAGACATATGGATCAACAACGGCAGTAAGACAGGCTTATAGTGAGAAAAACACGTATACTTTTAAAACTTCAGGAACGGGACATCATGTGTTTTATGTTGACATGATTGATGAACAGGGACAGAAATCTAGAGCATCTTATGAGATGGATATTGTTGCTCACCCGGATAATGTGTTGACAGGTAGTGTGACAAGTAACAAGACGACAAAAGAATATATCGATAGAAATATCTGCTTAACAGCAAATGCAAAAGGTGGTTATGGTTCACTTAAATATCAGTTTGTAGAATCTTATAATGGAAAAGTAACTGTCGTTCAGAAGTATAGTGAAAAGAAGACGTATTCATTTAAGACAACAGGGCCAGGAACGCATACTTATTATGTATATATAAAGGATAAAGAGAATCAGAGTACAAAACTCAAATATTCCATGACTGTTGTAGTACATCCAGATAAAGTAATAAAAGCAGGTCTCAGAAGCAATAAGACAACGAGAGAATATGCAAAAAGAACTGTTACATTAACTGGCAGTGGAGTGGGTGGATACGGAAAACGTCAGTATCAGTTTACTGAAGTATATGGAGCAACTACAAAGGTAAGACAGAGTTATAGTTATAAAAACACATATTCTTTTACAACGACGGGGATTGGAACACATATTTTCTATGTGGATGTAAAAGATGATGAAGGCCAGGTGGTACGTGCAACGTACACAATGCAGGTAGTGGTACATCCGGATAATCAGTTAAGAGGTTCCTTTGTAAGTAACACAAATGGTATAGCAAAAAACGGACAAAAAATACAGTTGACTGCAACTTCCAGTGGAGGTTATGATAATGTTCACAAATATCGTTTCAGAGAAGTATATGGTGGAAATAACAAAGTTTTACAAAATTATTCTACTAAAAAGTCATGTGAATTTACGTTCTCAGGAAATGGAGCACATACATATTATGTAGATATACTGGATTCAGAAAGTCAGATTTTAACATTGAGCTTAAGGATAACATCTCCAACCTATGTGGATAGAATGTCTGTATTCTCTACAGTGTCTACAAATAATGAAAATGGAACATATAATATGAGTAGAGCATTAAAGAGCTTTAATCAGGTTGTCATTCAGCCGGGACAGACCCTTTCATTTTTTGGCGTGGCAGGGCCATGTGGAAAAGCAGAGGGATATAAGCAGGCAGGAGTTGTAGGTGGTGTTGGATATGGCGGAGGTATCTGTCAGGCGAGCACAACGCTTTACGGAGCAGCAATAAGAGCCGGACTCACAATTGTTCAGAGAAGAAACCATTCTGTTCCATCTACATATGTGCCGATCGGTCAGGATGCAATGGTAGATTATGGATCATCAGATTTGAAATTCAGAAATGACTATGATTATCCGGTGAAACTGGTGACATATGTCAGTGGAAAAACATTGTATGCTGAGGTTTGGGGAATCCAACCAGACTGGTATGATTATGTTAATGTACGATCATGGAGTACAGGAAGCAAATCAGCGGTTGCTTATAGAGATTATGTTAAAAATGGAAAAACAGTAAAAACAGAACAGCTTCCAAGTTCATATTACAAATAATTTAAAATAATTTAAAATAACATGCTATAGAAAAAGACTGATTGGAAAATCAGTCTTTTTTTAAACGCATTTTTGTGTTATTATCATAGAGAAATCTGTGGGGAGCAATAAGCCAGAGGAGGTTAAGGTATATGAAAAAGCTATTAGTAGTTGTAATGTTGACAAGTATGGTGCTTTTTTCAGTGGGATGTGAGAAAAACAATGTGGATACAGAACAAAATACTACAGTAGAGGATTCAGGCAATAAGGATACAAGTGAAACGATAGATTCTGAAAAAAATAATCAAAAACAGGAGGAAGAAAAAAGCAATATTTCAGAAGAAAAGCAAGAGATGAAGACGTTGAAAATTTACTATGTGAATGAAAATGCTGAAATCATTTCGGAAGAGATGAAGACAGAAAACATAGATGATACAACAGTTTGGAATCAATTAATAGAAAAAGGTATTCTGACAGAAGGTTGTAAATTGAACAGTTGTAAAATTGACGAGAATAATAAAACAATAGATCTGGATATGAATACAGAAGTTGGTGAACGTATCAGAAGTATGGGGACCACAGGGAAAGATGAAATACTTACATGTATTGTGAACTCCTATTTGGATACATATAACTGTGAGAAACTTAAATTAACAGAGAATGGACAGGCATTAGATACAGGTGATACAGAGTTAGATGGATACATGAATCACTTCTGATGGAAATAAGAGCAATTGATAAACATAGAAAATAAGTAGGAGGAAAAAATGATATCAAAAATAAGAACTTGTCTGGTCGCAATATTAGCAGCAGCAACTGTGGTTACATCAATACCGGTTTATGCAGCGGACACAAAAGTGGATACAAATATAGAAACAGTTGAAAATCAGCCATCAGACAGTGAGCAGATAGAAGAAAATCAAGTTCAGAAAGCAATAGAGCAGCACCTGAATTATTTATACATAGAAAGTCCGTACGTAGAAACTCCGGCAACACAGAGAATTGTTGTTTCCTGGGGGGATGGAACAGAAAATATTGAAGAGATTGATTTAAGTATAGAACATAATGGGGATACACAAACATGGACTTCTGTAAAATCAGAAGACGGTGTCTTTCTATATGAGAAGGCATATGCAGATGGAGAGGATGGAATTTATACAATAACCAAATTGACAGTAAAGACAGCAGAGATGGAAACAAGTTATTTGCTGTCGGATCTTGGAATGGAAGCAAAATTTGGTGTTAATGAAACATATGAAGGAATGTCAGAATTACAGCCGATTGAAGGACAACCGGATGCAGAAGCAGCAACTGATGAGGAGCAGTATGATGTTGCTGTTATGAGTATTGATGAAGATGGAAATGTGATGGAGGAGTCCAGTATAGAAGATGCATTGGAGAAAGCGGAAGTTGAAGAATATGATTCGGATGAAGATATTCAGACTTATGCAGAGGATAATGCAAGAGCTGTAGATGATTCGAGAGCTGTCAATGAGAATGTTGTGGTTGCTCTAGATCCGGGACATGATTCAACACACACAGGAGCAGGAGCGAATGGTGTAAGAGAGGAAGTTTTAACTTTAAAGATTGCACAATATTGTAAGGAAGAATTGGAAAAGTATGCGAATGTGTCGGTTTACATGACACGAACGACAGCAGCATGCCCATATCCAAGCAATAAGAACAGTGGTGGGGATATCAGTGACAGAGTATATGCGGCTGCAAAAGCAGGGGCAAGTATATTTGTTAGCTTTCATTTGAATTCTTCTACATCGACTTCAGCAAAAGGTGCAGAAGTAATTGTACCAAATGATAGTTGGAAACCAGAAGTTGCACAGCAGGGAAAAGAGCTGGCGAATGACATTATGGATGAGCTGACTGCGATTGGTTTGCAGAAAAGATCTATTTATAGTAAAGATACAACACTGGCAGATGAAAAGTATCCAGATGGATCAAAATCAGATTATTTTTCGGTTCAGATTGCAGCGAAAGAAAATAATATTCCTGGAATTATAGTAGAACATGCATTTGTAACGAATACAGGCGATGTAAATACATATCTGAATAATGAAGCCGGGTTAAAAAAACTCGGTGTTGCGGATGCTACTGGTATAGCAAAGTATTTAGGAGTATCTAAGGAAAAAGGAACTTGGGTAGAGGATTCCAATGGATGGAAATATAAAGAAGGCGGAAAATATGTAACTAATTCCTGGAAAGACATTGATGGAAAGAGATATTATTTTGACGCAAATGGATATCGGGTGACAGGCTGGCAGACAATTGGTGGAAAAAAATACTTCTTCATGCCAGAAGGTTATATGATGACCGGTTGGATTTCTTTTGGAAGTACAAGATATTATCTGATGCCCGATGGACATATGCTGACAGGCTGGTGTAGCTTTGGAAGTACAAAGTATTATCTTGCATCAGATGGAAAGATGGTACGAGGTTGGCAGACAATTGATGGAAAACGATATTATTTTAATGATGATGGAGTGATGCAGACAGGCTGGCAGACAATCAATGGAAAGAAATACTTCTTCATGCCGGAAGGTTATATGATGACCGGCTGGATTTCTTTTGGAAGTACAAGATATTATCTGGATAAAAACGGAGTAATGCAGACAGGCTGGCAGACAATCGATGGAAAGAGATATTTCTTTATGCCGGAAGGCTATATGATGCGCGGCTGGATTTCTTTTGGTCAGACAAGATATTATCTGGATTCTAATGGTGTGATGGTGACCGGAAAACAGGTGATTGACGGGACAACGTATACGTTTGCTTCTGACGGTAAGCTGATTGTAGAGAGTAAACGTGGTTGGAAAACAGTAAATGGAAAAAAATATTATTACAATGAAAATGGAGTAGCAGTAACAGGCTGGCAGACGATCGATGGAAAGAAATATTTCTTTATGCCGGAAGGTTACATGATGACCGGTTGGATTTCTTTTGGAAGCACGAAATATTATCTTGGCACAGATGGAGTGATGCGGACAGGCTGGCAGACAATTAATGGAAAGAAATATTTCTTTATGCCGGAAGGTTATATGATGACCGGTTGGATTTCTTTTGGTCAGACGAGATATTATCTGATGCCGGATGGACATATGCTGACAGGATGGTGCAGCTTTGGAAGTACAAAGTATTATTTTGCATCAGACGGAAAAATGGTACGAGGCTGGCAGACAATCAGTGGAAAGAAATATTATTTTAATACGGATGGAATTATGCAGACAGGCTGGCAGACAATTGACGGAAAGAAATATTTCTTTATGCCGGAAGGCTACATGATGACCGGTTGGATTTCTTTTGGAAAAACAAGATATTATTTGGATAAAAACGGAGTGATGCAGACAGGATGGCAATTTATATCCAATACATGGTATTATTTCCGAACCAATGGAACATTGGATGATTCTTGTACTACAGATCAGTTGATGGCTATTTCTGGAAAGACTACTGTGACTGCATCCCAGATGGAAAAATATTTTAAGGCTAAGGGTGCAACATATCCGGCATATTACGCTGAGACGGATGCGTCAACACTTGAAAAGTTCTGTCAGATTTACGTTGAAGAAGCGAATGCGGAAGGAATCAATGGGGCAATTGCATTTACACAGGCAATGAAAGAGACTGCATGGCTTAAATTTGGTGGTGATGTTAAGATTGAACAGAATAATTTTGCAGGACTTGGAACAACTGGTGGCGGCGTTGCCGGAGCATCATTTACTACAGTACGTGAAGGAATACGAGCTCAGATTCAGCATTTGAAAGCATATGGATCCAAAGATGCATTAAAGAATGAATGCGTAGATCCAAGATTTTCATTGGTTACAAGAGGAAGCGCTCCTTATGTGGAATGGCTTGGTCAGAAAGAAAATCCAAATGGATATGGCTGGGCTACAAGTGAAGGATATGGTATTGATATTGAAAAAATGGTGAAGAATCTGCAAACATATTAAAGAAATAATAGTTTGGGCGTCTATTGTAAGTTCAATAGGCGCCTTCTTAGTAAAACGATATTCATTGTTTACTATGCAAGATGGAGAATATTCAGAATGAAAAAAATATGTTTTGTTAATTATGATATGACAGTAACAGGAGGAGTTGAGCAAGTCACAACAACTCTTGCCAATGAGTTTTGTAAAGAATATGAAGTATATATTTATGCAATCTTTGGAAAAGGAGGGCATGTTCCATATGACCTGGATCCGAGAATCACATACAGAGCAGAACTAGAAGAAGAGTGTCGAGTACGCGACAGAATTAAGAAGACATTTCGACCATTTAGAGAATTTGTTAGACAAAATCAAATAGATGTAGTTTTCCTTATGGAGAATTATCCTGCTATGACGGTTTCACCGGTTCGTTTTTTTACGAAAGCAAAGTATGTGTTTTGCGATCATGGTGCATTGATGAATGAATGGGAGAAGAAAGATATCCGTTTTTTCCGTTTCTGGGATTCGTTAATTTCACATTGTACAGTGACATTGACGGAGCAGAATAGACAGGATTATATTAGAAAATTTCATATAAATCCAAAGAAAATCCGAAGTATATATAATTGGATCAAACCAGAAATCCTGACTATGCGAAAGAAATACAAAGCGGATTCGAGAAAAATCATCACAGTTGGAAGATTCAGTGAAGAAAAGGGATATGATCTTCTGGTAGAAGTGGCGAAAAAAGTATTGCCTTCTCATCCTGAGTGGGAATGGCATTTATACGGGATGGGAGATACTTTTGACGAGATACACCAAAAGGTGGTAGAATACGATTTGACGTCTCAATTGATTCAGAAAGGGAATGTAAAAGATGTGTATAAGTTGTATAATGAATATGCATTTTTGGTATTACCATCTTACAGGGAAGGATTGCCGTTAGTATTGCTTGAGGCAAAGGCAAGTGGACTTCCTATGGTGAGTTTTGATGTGACAACAGGGCCAAGAGAAATCGTTGAGGAGGGAAAGGATGGCTATTTAATCCCCCCTTATGATTTGGACAAGATGGCAAATCGTATAGAATTGTTGATGGATAGTGAAGAACGAAGAATTGCGTTTTCAAATCATACGATATCGGGTGTAAAAAAATTTGAAAAAGAAGAGATTTATCGACAGTGGACGAATCTGATAGATGAACTGACAATGGAAAGGAAGTAATTGGAAAGTAAATGAAAGTATTACAAGTTGGATTATCCTTTAATCCCGGAGGTATTGAAAGTTTTGTGATGACCTATTATAGGGAATTGAGTAAGCAAGGAGTAAGATTTGATTTTATAAGTATGTTTCCACACCTTGCGTATGAAGAAGAAATCAAGTCACTTGGAGGAAAAGTGTTTCATACGTGTGATGCAAGAAAACATCCATTGAAATTCAGCAGACAAATGAGAAAGATACTTCGAATCGGAAGATATGATGCAGTTCATGTAAATATGCTGTCAGCAGCGAATATAGTACCGCTGATTGTGGCAAGCTATGGAAAGGTTCCAACAGTGATTGCACACTCACATAATTCTTCGACTCCGGGAGTGGTGAGAAATTTGTTGCACAGAATTAGCCGACCGTTGATTCCAATGTTTGCTACAAAGTATTTTGCATGCAGTGAATTGGCTGGAGAATGGCTCTTTTCAAAAAAGATCAGAAAGAGTAACAATTATCATCTTATCCACAATGCTCTTGATCTGAAAAAATTTGCTTTTAGTTTGTCAGAACGTGAAGAGATCCGCCATGAACTCGGAGTAGAAGGAAAATTTGTGCTCGGACATGTGGGACGTTTTGAAGAACAGAAGAATCATAAATTTCTCTTAGAAATCTTTCGAGAGGTTGCATCTGCCTGTGAAGAAGCTATACTTTTGTTAGTGGGAGAAGGAGAACTTCAGGAAATGATCCAAAAGAAAGCTGAGGAATACGGAATAGAAGATAGGATCAGATTTCTAGGGATCAGAAAAGATGTTGCAAAATTATGGAAAGGAATGGACATATTTGTATTCCCATCTCTTTTTGAGGGACTTCCTATTGTTGCGTTGGAAGCGCAGGCATCCGGAATCAGGAGTGTAATGGCAGATACGATTACAACAGAAGTGAAGATAGTAAATAAAGTGAAATTTCTGTCGCTTCAGGACTCGCCAAAGGAATGGAGCCGTGTGATTCTTTCTTACAAAGGAGAAGACAGGAGCGAAGAAGAAAATTCAGGAATCAGGCAGGCATTTGCAAAAGCAGGATATGATATTGAAAGCGCTGCACAGACTTTGCTTTCATACTATGAATAAAATGGAGGAGATATCATGCCGACAATCAGTGTGATCGTACCGGTTTATAAAGTTGAACCATATATAAGAAAGTGTGTGGATTCCATTTTGGGACAGACATTTTCTGATATTCAGGTGATTCTGGTAGACGATGGGAGTCCCGACCAGTGTGGAAAAATATGTGATGAATATGCAAAACAGGATAATCGAGTGGAAGTGATACATAAGGAAAATGGTGGACTTAGTGACGCCAGAAATGCTGGAATTCCCTATGCAAAAGGAGAATATATCATTTTTTTAGACAGTGATGACTATATTGAAAATGATATGTTTGAATATATGTATACACGTATCAAAGATAGCGGAGCAGATATGGCAACATGTGGCTTATATGAAGTGTATAAAGACAGAATCGAGACACAAAAGGAAGAGGTGGATTTTGTCTGCACAGGAGAAGAGGCTTTTCGCTGTGTCCTCAGGGGGCATACGATCCGTGGAGAAATATGGAATAAGCTGATCCGGAAAAGCTGTATCGAAGATCTTCGTTTTCCGAAGGGAAGATTGTATGAAGATATTTATTATACAGTAGACCTTATGCAGCGAATTAAGAAAGTGGCAGTAGGAACAAAGCCGAAGTATTATTATCTTCATCGGGAAGACAGTATTACCGGAAAGGCATACCGCCCGAAAGTATTTGACATAATAGATGGATATACAAAGAATTATGAAGTAGTGAAAGAAAAATTTCCATCATTAACACAGGAGGCAGAGTGCCTCTGGATCTGGTCTCGCTTTATTGTTCTGGATAAGATGCTATTACAGGAGGATTATAAGAAGTTAGAAGGATATCAGGATTTAAAACGCTTTATTCGTGGGCATATACTGACAATCCTGCGAAATCCATATTTTCAGCCAAAGAGAAAGATTTCATCTGTTGTATTGTGCGTAAATACGGGCTTGTACAGGAAGATGGTATTCATGAGTGAGGAAAAGAAAAAGTAGAGGAAAGGAAATCTCATGAGAGGAAAACAGGCATTAAAAAATATGGTGGCAAGTCTGCTTTTACAGGTAATTGTTCTTTTGTCTGGATTGATATTGCCACGTTTTATTCTTGAGGCATATGGATCGAGTGTGAATGGAATGATCACTTCGGTAAATCAGTTTTTAACATATCTGGGCCTGGCAGAAGCAGGAGTAGGAACGGCAACAGTTGTTGCGCTCTATACACCTCTTGCGTTGAACCAGACGGAAGAAGTGAATTCAATTCTTTCAGCATCAAGAAAATTTTATAACAAATCCGGAATGTTATTTCTGGCATTAACACTGGTACTTGTAGGGGTCTATCCGTTTTTTATTTCAGGACAGCTTGAGAACAGTCTTGTGCGTTGTATGATACTTGTTTTGGCAGGAAGTACTTTAGTGGATTATTTTTTTCTGGGTAAATATAGAGTTTTATTGACTGCAAATCAGGAAGGGTATGTGGTTGCACTGATTCAGGCAGCAGGAACGATTGTTAATATGGTTGTTTCTATTTTTCTGATTTATATTGGTGCAGGTGTTCTTTTTGTAAAGGCAGTTGCAACTGGTGTGTATATGCTTCGTCTTGTATTGGTTAAAATCTATGCGAAACGAAAATACCCGTCATTAAATTTCCATGCAGAACCAAATGAGGGCGCTTTAAAGCAAAAAAACGCGGCACTGCTTCATCAGGTTGTTGGTATTATTGTAAATAATACTGATACGACAGTGCTGACCATTTGTCTGGGAGCAAAGTCTCTTCTTGAAGTCAGTGTATATGGAATTTATATGATGGTGGTTAATGCCGTGAATCAGCTGATGACCTCTTTTTCGAATGGTCTGACAGCAGGATTTGGAGAAGTGATCGCCAAGAATGAGGAAGAGACATTAAAGAAGAGCTATTCAAGTTATGAGTATATGTATTTTGTAATTATGTTTATTGTGATAGCCTGTATGGGAGTTCTGATTCTGCCTTTTGTCGGGGTATATACCATTAACCTTACAGACGTACAGTATGTACGTCCGGTTCTTGGAATTTTATTTACATTAATTGTTTTTATGCAAAATTTAAGGATTCCAGGATTGACGATTATCTGCGCGGCAGGGCATTATAAAGAAACGAGATATCAGGCGATTTTAGAAGCAGTGATAAATATCACGGTTTCTCTTGGGCTGGTATGGAAGTTCGGCATGGCAGGAGTTCTTCTTGGTACAGTATGTTCTTATGGATATCGCTCTTTTGAAATTGTGTTCTATACAAGTCGACATCTGGTAAAAGGATGTGCAAAAAAATCTATGTTCCGAATTTTTAGAAATATACTTGTCGTTGCACTTCTTTGTATTGTTGGAATATATGTTATTCCTCAGAATATGGCATCTTTTGTTACATGGCTTCTTTATGCGATCGGAATGGTGGCTGTAAGCGTATTTACTATTGTTGGGGTAAATTATGTGGTTGAACCGGATGAGTTCAAAGAACTTGTACTTAGGGTGAAGGGGATTTTAAGAACAAAGTGAAAATGAGATAAATATATTAGTTATAGATATGAATGGAAGGAGTGAAGTGAAAATATGGAAAAAAGTGTTCAATCCACAAAGATAATTAACCGTAATACTTCAATTGAGTTACTTCGAATCATCTCCATGATTATGATCATGTTTCACCATTTTGCTTATCATGGAAATTTTGAATGGAATTTTAATGAGGTTACACTTCCACATCTTTGGTATGATTTTATTCTCATGGGTGGGAAAGTTGGTGTAGATATTTTCGTATTGATTTCTGGATATTTTCTGATTGAAAATACAGAAAAGTTATTTCAGCCTAAAAAACTTTTGAAATTTTGGGGACAGGTTGTTTTTTATTCAATTATGACATATCTTTTATCGGTAATGTTACGATTGAATGCTTTTGAGATAAAGCAATTGATTAAAGTTTGTCTTCCTATCACGTATCCGGGTTGGTGGTTTGCAAGTACATATTTTATGTTATATTTAATACATCCGTTTTTAAATAAACTGTTGCATGGGTTGAGTAAGACAGAATATCAGTACTTGATCTTGATGATGGTTTTGTGCTGGTCAATCATACCTACGGCTACAACTCAGTTATTTGAGAGTAATTCATTATTGTGGTTTGTAACATTATATGGAATTGCAGGATATGTAAATTTGTATGGAGGTAATCAGAAACTTCAATCGAAACATTATTTTTCTCTTTATTTTATGGTGTTAATTATAACATATACAGTAAGTACGACGTTTCTTTTTCTTGGAACAAAAAAAGAAGAGTGGTCAACACATGCAATTGATTTTTTTGAAATAGAGAGACTTCCAATTTTGTTGATGGCGATTACACTTTTTATGGGATTTGTAACATTGAAAATGAACTATCATAAATGGATTAATATGATTGCATCAGCAACATTTGGGGTATACCTAATTCATGACAGTTCTTATATTCGTTATTATTTATGGACGAATATCTTTAAAATCAATCAATATCAGGATAGTACTTTTCTGATATTATATTCAATTTTGGTTGTGTTTATTTTATATGTTTCTTGTACTATGATTGATTTAATTCGAAAAAAATTGGTTGAAAAACCGTATATGCTATTTGTGAACCATTATACATATTATTTTTTGAAATCGTTTAAGATAATCTGCGAAATGTTCAGAAAGTGGATTTTCGGATAGTATATTGGAATAGCTTCAAGGAAAAAAGGAAATCTGTAAATAATGATTCATACAAGATTTCTTTCGCTTCCGGGTGGACAACTCCATTCAAACAGTGTACAATAGAATGGTATATAAGTTTAAGACAACAAAAGAAGGGGTAATTATATGAAAGCAAAGAAATTAGCAGCAGTAGCATTATCACTGTGTCTTACAGTGCCAATGTTCAGCACAATCGTAAGTGCAGCTGATGGTTCTCTGATGTTCTCTGATCCACAGACAAAGGTTGGAGAGGAAGTAAGTGTAGATCTTGTTGTGAGATCCGGTGATTCAGCTGTTGGTGATGCAGATATTACAATGAGTTATGATACTTCTGCACTTCAGTTTGAAAGCGGAGAGGGTGTAACAGCAGACAGTGATGGTAAGCTTACATACTCAGGAAGCGGAGACGGTACAGCAACAGAGCTTCGTACTACAATGAAGTTTAAAGCATTGAAGATGGGAGATACAACGATCACAGTTGACAGCTCAAAGGCTTATCTGTATTCGGATGAGACACTGACATTAGACCAGGGATCTTCCGCAATTAAAATTGAACAGGCAGATGATGGTTCAACAGAAGTTGAGGCAACTGGCAGTACAGCAGCAGGTACGGCTACAGATATCACAGTAAGTGTGAACGGAACAGATTACAATTTTTCAGAAGGATTTGCAACATCTGCGATTCCGGTAGGATATAGTGAGACTACAAAGACATTCAATGGAGAAGAGCACAAGTTTGTTGCTAATGAGGCTGGTGTTACACTTGGATATCTGGTAGATGCTTCCGGAGAAGGAAAGTTTTTCCTCTACAATGAAGATGATTCTACATTTGTTCCATATACAGAATTGAAGATTTCTGATACAACATCTATTATTCTTTTAGCAGATAATGGAGGAGCAAAACTTCCGGATTCTTACCAGGAAGGGGAACTTACAGTAGCAGATCAGACATATCCATATTGGGCAAACCCGGAGAATGATCGTTATGATCTCCTGTATGCGGTGAATACAAGAACCGGTGAAAAAGGGTTCTATCAGTATGATTCACAGGATGGAACTTATCAGAGTGTAGATGTTCAGACAACAGACAGTGCAAAGAAGGAAGCAAAAGGGATTGTTGGAAAACTGGAGTCGCTTGTAAAAGAGCATCCAATTGTTCTTCTGGTTGGAGGAGCACTCATCGTAGTTGTATTACTTGTTCTTATGATTATGTTTGCAGTAAAACTTGTGCATAGAAATCAGGAACTTGATGATTTGTATGACGAGTATGATATTCCTTTTGAAGATGAAGAAGATGACGAGCCAGTTGCTGCTAAGAAGTCAGACAGAAAGGCGTTTGGACGTAAAAAAGTAAAAGATGATGATTATGACGATGGTTATGATGATGATTTTAATGATGATTACGATGCCTTTGATGATGAGTATGCTGATTATGATTTTGATGATGATTACGATGATGATTATGACGATGAATATGATGCACCGACAGGAAATACAAGAAATTTAGGAAGATCAGCTAAAAAATCAAAAAAAGAAAGAAAATCAGATGATTATGATGTAGATTTCATTGATCTGTAAGTTTAAGAGACAGATGAAAGATACTGATTAGGTAGTTGAAAAATATAGACAGGATTAGAACGGATTAAGAAGGAAGTTCTGATCCTGTTTTTCTATCGTTCTTTTCAATCTTTATTAATTGATTATACACAGATTTATCACAATGCGGAGTTACTATGTAAACATCAAAGAAAAAGAATAAACAAGAGAAGAGGTAATCTTTATGGAGAATCAATATAATTATTATAATTCGGATGGAATGAATGGAAACGGACAGGGGGAAACACCATTTCATGATGACAATGGTGGTCAGAAACATCAAGTACCGCATGGTAAGAAACCACAAAAGAAAATTCCCAAAGCAGTGGCAGTGACAGGATTTGCACTATTGTTTGGAGTTGTTTCCAGTGGTACATTTCTGGCATCAAATGTTGTTGGAAGTAAAGTGCTGGGATTGACTGGTGTGACGAAGACTAATACTACGGCAACCAAATCTGTGAGTAGCAATGCTTCATTATCCAAATCTTCCAGTGTTGTAACTTCAGATGTTTCAAGTATTGTGGAAAATGTAATGCCATCAATCGTATCAATTACAAATATGAGTGTGCAGCAGGTTCAGGATTTCTTTGGTGGTGTGTCACAGCAACAGAGCGAAAGTGCTGGAACAGGAATCATTATTTCCCAGAATGATTCAGAACTTCTGGTTGTTACAAATAATCATGTAGTAGCAGGAAGCGATACATTAACAGTTACGTTTGATGATGGAACAAGTGTTGAGGCAAATATCAAAGGAACAAATTCAGAGTATGATATTGCTGTTGTGGCTGTTCCGCTTGATTCTATTTCAGATGATACGATGAAAAAAATTTCGGTAGCAACACTCGGAGATTCCACACAGCTAAAGGTTGGAGAACCTGCGATTGCAATCGGTAATGCACTTGGCTATGGACAGTCAGTAACAACTGGTGTAATCAGTGCTTTGAATCGTTCTGTTTCTGAAACAAACGAGCAGACTGGTGAGACAACAGAGAGTGATGCCAAACTGATTCAGACAGATGCAGCCATTAATCCTGGAAACAGTGGTGGAGCACTTGTAAATGCAAGTGGCGAAGTGATTGGAATCAACTCATCCAAGCTGGTTGGTGATTCTGTAGAAGGTGTCGGATATGCAATTCCAATCAGTGATGTATCCGATCTGATCCAGAATCTGATGAATCAGGCAACAAAGACAAAGGTTGCAGAAAAAGATCAGGGCGCAATTGGCATCAAAGGAATGAGCGTGCCGGCTGAATATTCCAAACAGCTGAATATGCCGGAAGGCGTTTATGTATCAGAAATTACAAAAGGCGGTGGAGCAGAGGCAGCCGGAATGGCAAAAGGAAGTGTTATCACAGCAATTGACGGAACAACCGTATCAAGCATGGATGATCTTCAGGAACAGCTTCAATATTATGCCAAAGGAGATAAGGTGTCACTGACAATTCAGATTCCACAGAGTAATGGAGAATATGAAGAGAAGACAGTGGAAGTTACTTTAGGTGCAAAATAATAACTACTTTTAAGTGAATGTATTATGCTTAGGGATTGTCACGTGGCAATCCCTTTTGCTGTTGTTCACAATTTTTCTTATCTTCCATACAATAACAAAAAAGATATAAGGATTTATTTTATGGCACCATATTGTTCTAATAGGAATACGAACTATTATTGTCAGAATGGAAATTACAGGCCACAAACAAGGCAAGAAAATGAAAGACAGCTTCATTGCAATATTCCTGTTCCTCCACTTCCGGAGCAGAAGTCGAAAAATTACTGTTGCGATGAGTGCGTTGGTGATTACAGCAAAACGGATGTTTTGCAAGAGTTTCCGGTTGCGATGGCTTATGTCCCATGGCAGCAGTGGAGAAAACTTCACGATCTCGGTTATGGATTTCAGTGTGGAACTATTTTTCAAGAGCTTGAAAAACCATTTCGTGGAAAAGGAGGATGCTGTAAATGAGTTGCAATTGTCATGAAATGAATCGAAGAGAACTTTTTGAATATATAAATCAGATAAGTTTTGCAGTAGATGATGTTAAATTATTTTTAGATACACATCCTGGAAATCAGAAAGCACTTGAATATTTTCAAAAATATAAAGAGAAACGTATTGAAGCACTCAAAGAATATGCAGAGGTATATGGACCTTTAACTGTAGATACAGTCAGCGAAAACAGTGACTGCTGGAATTGGATCAATGAACCATGGCCGTGGCAGGAAGGGGGATGCTGATTTATGTGGAATTATGAAAAAAGACTTCAATATCCTGTGAAGATAACCCAGACGAATCCGAAACTGGCGAAGATCATTATAAGTCAGTTCGGTGGACCGGATGGCGAATTAGCTGCATCTATGCGTTATCTTTCACAGCGATATACGATGCCATATAAAGAGGTAACAGGAATACTGACTGATATTGGTACAGAAGAACTTGCCCATATGGAGATGATCTGTGCAATTATCTATCAGCTGACAAAGAATTTGTCACCGGAAGAAATTGAACGTTCCGGTTTTGCACCGTATTATGTTGATCATACACTGGCATTATGGCCACAGGCAGCCAGTGGAGCTCCGTGGACTGCAACGTATTTCCAATCGAAGGGAGATCCGATTACAGATCTTCATGAAGATCTTGCAGCAGAGCAAAAAGCACGGACTACGTATGATAATATCCTGCGACTGATTAAAGATCCTGAAATCTGTGATCCGATCCGTTTTCTGAGAGAAAGAGAGATTGTGCATTATCAGAGATTTGGTGAAAGTCTAAGAATTGTACAGGAACATCTTGACAGTAAGAATTTCTATGCGATCAACCCAGAATTTGAATGAAGATGAAGTGTTTATTTTGTGAAAGGGATTGTCAGACGGCAATCCCTGATTTACATTTTATGTAAATACTGCTCAAAAATCCCCCTTTACTTTTCCCTATAAATCAGATATAATATACGCGTTGATGGGGAAACCATAACAATTAAATATACGATCAATGGGGATACTGTGATGTTATACTCACAGTATTTTTCTGTTTTTCTGATGAAAGGGACTTTTTTCCCTGAGTAAAAGAGGCTATAATAAAAGAGATTTATTGTCTGGTGTAAATATACGTTACTGTTCACTCCCGTGTCAATCACTCCGCTGATTGACACGGAGGATGCATGTTTTGGCTTGAATGCATCTCGCCCCATCGCCAAAGGCGATTTAAAATGGCGAGATGCGTTGCTGGTCGCACAACGTGTGAACAGTAACAAATATACAGTTGACAGTAATTAAAAAAGGAGAAGGCATATGTGTGGATTTGCAGGATTTGTCGGAGAAGTTGATGACAGAGAACAGGTACTTGTTAATATGATGAATACAATCGTACACAGGGGACCGGATAGTGCGGGAAAGTATGTGGATGAAGATGCAGCACTCGGATTTCGCCGTCTGAGTATCATAGATCTTTCTTCCGTTGGTGATCAGCCGTTGTACAATGAGGATCGCAGCATGGTTCTTGTATTTAATGGAGAGATTTATAATTACCAGGACCTGAGAGAAGAACTGAAAGCGGCAGGTCATGAGTTTGTATCGAATACAGATTCAGAGACACTGATTCATGGATACGAAGAGTGGGGCGAGAAACTGGTAGACCGTCTTCGCGGAATGTATGCTTTTGCAATCTGGGATACAAAGAAGAAAAGATTGTTTGCAGCGAGAGATATTTTTGGAATCAAACCGCTATATTATGCGAATATGAATGGTACATTGATGTTTGCTTCTGAAATCAAAGCATTTATGGAGCATCCGAAGTTTGATAAGGTGTTCAATGAAGAGGCGCTTGGCAACTATCTTTCTTTCCAGTTTGTTCCTACGAATGAGACATTTTTTAAAGGGGTGTTCTGTGTACAGCCAGGACATTACTTTATATATGAAAATGGAAAAATGAACATTACACGTTATTTTGAACCTCATTTCACAGGAGACTGTAAGAAGCCTTTCAAAGAAGTGGTGGATGATGTAGAACGTGTGATGAAGGATTCCGTTGAGAAGCATAAAATCAGTGATGTAGAGGTTGCTTCTTACCTTTCCAGTGGTGTGGACTCCAGTTATCTGACTTATCTGGGACAGGTGGATCGTACTTTTACAGTCGGATTTGATGAAGGAAAGTACAGTGAGATTCAGGATGCAAAGGAATTTGCAGCAAGCATTAATATGAAGAATGACGCTAAGGTGATTTCACCGGAAGAATATTGGGATAAGCTTTCGGATATTCAGTATTATATGGATGAGCCGGTCGCAGATCCGGCTGCAATCGCACTTTATTTCCTCAGTGCAGAAGCGTCCAAGAAGGTTAAGGTAGTTCTTTCAGGAGAAGGTTCTGATGAATTGTTTGGAGGATATAACATATATTGTGAACCTTTGGAACATACTTCTTTTAATAAAATACCGATGCCGGTACGCCGTCTCCTGGGTGCGTTTGCAGAACGCTGTCTGCCACGTGGTATGAAGGGGAGAGGTTTCCTTATGCGTCACGGAAAGACATTGGAAGAGAGATATTTCGCAAATGCGACGAATATTTTTACAGAGCGTGAGGCAAATCGTATTTTGAAAAAAGGATGTAAGCCGGGAATCCAAAAAGTAACAAAACCATTGTATGCACGTGTAAAAGGAAAAGATCCTGTGACAAAGATGCAGTATGTGGATCTTCATTTATGGCTGGTGCATGATATTCTGATGAAGGGTGACAAGATGGGAATGGCGAATTCTCTTGAAGTCAGAGTTCCGTTCCTTGACAGAGAAGTACTTGAACTTGCCGAGACACTTCCGTTAAAATACAAAGTACGTGCGCCAAAGACGAAGGTTGCATTGCGTGCTGCGGCAGAGCGACATATCAGAAGTAAGACAGCGGAGAAGAAGAAACTGGGATTCCCAATTCCGATTCGTGTATGGTTGAAGGAAGAGAAGTATTATAATATTGTAAAAGAGATGTTTGAGTCTGATGCAGCGAAGAAGTTCTTTGATACGAAGCTCTTGCTTAAGATGCTTGATGATCATAAGAACGGAAAGAATACGAATGAGAAGACGGATAACAGCCGTAAGATCTGGACAGTTTATATCTTCCTCGTATGGTATGACAGATTCTTTGAGCATGGAAAACCGGTTCATCCGGCGATGAGTGTTCAATAATAAAACGTGTATCTGCTGTTTATTAATTGGGAATGTTAAAAAATAGAATGGATACAGATTTTAGATGGGAGTATGTATGAGAAACTATGAGAGTGATGCTTATAGGAAGTATCGAAGCTCAATGGAGCAGAGACAGAAGGTTGTGAGAACGTCAGGTTCTCCGTATTCTCAGCAGACTGCGGTACAGGGGAAAGGGCAAATAGCGGAAAGGTCTGCGAGTACAAAACGTAAAAGGACAAGAGAAAAGGGGAAACCTTATTATGATTATGATCTGCTTCTTGTAATTATTTTTCTGATGTGCTTTGGACTTGTAATGCTTTATAGCAGTAGTGCCTACAGTGCACAGAATGATTATAATAATGATATGTTTTTCTTTACAAGGCAAGCGATTATCGGTATTATCGGATTTCTTGCAATGTTTATCGTTTCTAAGATTGACTATCATCTGTATGGTGCGTATGCAAAAGAATTTTTTTGGTTTTCAATGTTTTTGATGGCATTGGTGCAGACACCACTTGGTAAGACTGTAAATGGAGCAAGAAGGTGGATCAGGCTTCCTGGTGGCTTGTCATTGCAGCCGGCAGAGTTTACGAAGATTGCGGTGATTCTATTTATAGCATATGAAATCTGCCTCTTGGGGCAAAAAGCGAAAAAAAGGGATGGAATTAAGATTTTGCTTGGTTATGGTCTTGTTGCAACACTGGGAGTTTTTCTATTGACGGATAATCTGAGTACAGCAATTATTGTGTTTGCAATTACATGTATTTTAATTTTTGTTGTACATCCGAAGACCAAACCATTTGTTGCTGGAGTAATTGCAGCAGGAATCGTGGGAAT
>OLVT01000814.1_pt1 | contig 31890 bp, 20 predicted proteins | sample 1673241 | NCBI WGS metagenome assembly OLVT01 (sample SAMEA3178936, study PRJEB25190) | human gut metagenome | biome: human gut; feature: human-associated habitat; material: faeces | place: Austria | collected 2013 | reverse complement strand
ACTCACCCACCTCGCGGACCGGAACCATCCGGACCACTCGCTGAGCGGCAGCAAGGGATTAACTTACACGAACCCGTCCACTTGCGCAAATCGGCATTCCGCAAACCCCGTAAAAACCCTTGCGGCGCAACGCATTCATCGGCGTGTCGAAAACCGCCTATCGCACGCCACATCATCGCAGAAATGCTTCAAACAAGCCTCAAAACGGCCTGAAATTCATCAGAAAAACCTGTCTACGGGCGTGTCGTGAGCCTGCAACGGTTTCCAAATACGGTCGGAAAGCCGAAAAAGACGCATACGGAGGAAACCGCGCGGTGGTATGTATGGAGGTATGAGCAAAAAAATCGCAGTATTAACGGGCGCAGGCATCTCCACGTCCGCAGGCATCCCTGACTTCCGTGGACCGGACGGCGTCTGGACCAAACATCCCGAGCAAATGAACGTGTACGACATCGACGCGTTCCTAGCCAATAAGGAAGACCGCGAGTATTCCTGGCGCTGGCAAAAGGAATCGCCAGTATGGAACGCGCAGCCGGGCACCGCACACAAAGCGCTCGTCAAGCTGGAACAGGCAGGGCTGCTGACGCTGCTCGCCACGCAGAATTTCGACGCACTCCATGAAAAAGCAGGCAACAGCAGCAACGTCATCGTCAATCTGCACGGAACCATCGGCACCTCGCACTGCATGAAGTGCCACGCGAAATACGACACCGCCGAAATCATGGCGAACCTCAACAACGAGCCGGATCCGCACTGCCATCGCAAGCTGCCATACAGCGGCAATATGCCATGCAATGGGCTGATCAAAACCGACGTCGTCTACTTTGGCGAAGCGCTGCCGGATGGTGCGATTGAAAAGTCATACCGTCTGGCGGCGCAGGCCGACGAATTGTGGGTGATCGGCTCCACGCTGGAAGTGATGCCGGCGGCGAGCATTGTGCCGGTCGCGGCACAGGCGGGCGTGCCGATCACCATCATGAACATGGGACGCACGCAATACGATCGCCTGGCCACACGGCTTATCCGCGACGATATTGCGATTGCGCTGCCGCAGTTGGTCGACGAGACAATCGCCGCGGAACAGGGCAAATAACACCGAATGAACAAGCAAGGCTCCTCAACCTGATTGGGTTTGAGGAGCCTTCTTTGATGCGGAAGATATGCGAGAATCCGCGCTTATCCACCGTGGGAAATCAGTAGATGCGCTTGGGCTGGAAACCGGCCGCGCGCATCGCGTCAAGGATGCGGTCGATGTGCTCAGGGCCGTTGGTCTCAACGGTGACGCCCAAGGAAACCGAATCAGTGTAATGGCTGGAAGCCTTGAACTGGTCGTGATCGAGTGCGATGACGTTAGCGCGCTGCTCGGCCAGAATCGTGGCCACCTTGACAAGCTGGCCAGGGGTATCCGGAAGCTCAACCTCGAAGTTCATGATGCGGCCACGGGCAATCATGCCCTTCTGAATCACCGCGCTGATGGAGACAGTATCCTCATTGCCACCGGAAAGAATCGGCACCACCACATGCGGACCCTGTGCTTCGGCGAACTTGCGCGAGCGCAGATTCAGGTGCTCAAGCGCGGCCAGAGACACGGCACCGGCAGCTTCGACCACCAGCTTGTGCTTCTCCAGCATGAGCAGAATCATCTCGTTGATGTCACGCTCGGTGACGGTGACCAGATCGTCGAGGAACTCGTTGAGCAGCGCGAAGGTCAGGTCGCCCGGACGCTTCACGGCAACGCCTTCGGCGGAGGTGCGCACCTGGTCGGCTGCGACGACGCGACCGGCGGCCAACGAATTCTTCCATGCCGGGCTGCCTTCCGGAATGGCGCCGATCACGCGCACTTCCGGCTTGAACGTCTTGATGGCGAGCGCCACGCCCGCGCCCAGACCGCCGCCACCAAGCGGCACAACCACATCGGTGACGTTAGGCACGTCTTCGAGAATCTCAAGACCGATGGTGCCCTGTCCGCACAGCACTTCGTAATCGTCGAACGGCGGCACGTAAATCATGCCTTCGGTATCGCTGAGTTCCTGCGCGTGGGCGGCGGATTCATCGAACACCTCGCCGCACAGCACCACATCAGCGCCGTAAGCCTTGGTGGCGTCCACCTTCAACGGCGGCGTGATCTGCGGCATGCAGATGGTGGCCTTCGCGCCACGCTCACGGGCCGCGTATGCCACGCCTTGGGCATGGTTGCCTGCGGAAGCGGTGACGATGCCATGCGCAAGCTGCTCGTCGGACAACGATGCGATCTTGTTATACGCGCCACGAATCTTGAATGACCCAGTGACCTGGAGATTCTCCGGCTTGAGCAGAATCTCATGTCCGGTCATCTCGGACAGCACCGGGGACGGAATAATCTCCGTGTGGCGTGCGGTGCCCTTCAGTCGTTCGGCGGCCAGTTTCAATTCAGCGGCATGATCACGCCGCAATGCTTTGAGCACCTCGTTTTGTTCCATGGACGTTATTGTAAGCGCACGTCTGCCGAAAATGCCGTGCGATTGCCGAATCGCAATCGAATCCCGGCCGTGCCTCAGAATCGCACGGAAAAAAGAAACGTCCGACAGGTTTCGTGATGAACCTGCCAGACGTTCCGCAGAGAGTTATAGGGAAAGATCGATCAGAGCTGAATCACGACTCCCTCCCAGCGAGCGAGCTCGCCACGAGCGATCGATTTAACACTATGCATAGCATCATAGGTGCTGAGCAGTACTTGCGGATCGGACACGCCGTCGGAAAGCAGCTCCGCCACGTCCGAAGGCAGCGCCGCGGACCTGTCGGTGAGGTTGACCACGACAAGAATCGTGTCGTCGCCATTGGTGCGCGTGAAAGCATACACCTGATCGCTGTCGGCGGCGAGCAGATGCCATTCGCCAGTGGAGATGGTGGCGCTGTTGTGCCGCATGGCGATGAGCTTCTTGTAGAACGTGTACACGGAATCCGGATCGTCGAATTCCTCGGCCGCGTTGATTTCCACATGATTCGGGTTGACGCTGATCCATGGTTCGACGGGCGCGTCTGGCGCGGTGAAGCCGGCGTATTTGGAGGCGTCCCACTGCATGGGGGTGCGCGCGTTGTCGCGGCCGATGAGGGCGAGGGCGGCCATCATGGATTCGGACGACTGGCACTTGGCTTCCTCCACGCGCTGGCGATAGCCATTGAGGGCCTCCAAATCGCGGTACTGTTCCAGCTTGGTGAAGTGGGCGTTGGTCATACCCAGCTCCTCGCCTTCGTAAATGTACGGAGTGCCACGATGCATGTGCAGCACCATGCCGAACGCCTTGGCGCTCAGCTCGCGCGAATCGCGGTCGGAGTCGTTGCCCCAACGGGAGACCACGCGCGGCTGGTCATGATTGCAGAAGAACAGGCTGGCCCAACCGGCCTTCCTCACGGCCTCCTGCTGCTCGGTCATACGGTCGCGCAGGTTTTTGACCTCGAACGGCACGGTATTCCACTTGGAGCCTTCCTGGTCGATGCCGACATGGTCGAACAGGAATAGCATGTCAAGTTCCTTGTTGGCCGGATCGGTGACGTGCTCGTTACGGGCCGGGGTGATGCCCGGAGCCTCGCCCACGTTGATGTAGCCTTCACGGCCTTCGAATACCTCACGGCGCATTTCGGCGAGGAACTCGTCGATGCGCGGACCGTCGGAGCAGAACGGGAACGGGCTGGAATAGCCTTCCTCGCCGACCGGCAGATCGGCGATTTCGGAACCGTCCTCGCCCGGCAGCCTGCCGTTCTTGTCGACGGTCTTGGAGATCTGGGTGATCACGTCCATGCGGAAGCCGTCGATGCCGCGATCCATCCACCAATTCATCATCTTGTAGACGGCCTTGCGCACCTCGGGATTCTCCCAGTTGAGGTCGGGCTGCTTCTTGGAGTACTGGTGGAAGAAGTATTCGCCGCGCTTCGGGTCGTACTCCCATGCGGAGCCGCCGAAGTAGGAGCCCCACTGGTTCGGCTCGGCGCCCGGAGTGCCCGGCTCATGGCCCGGCTTGGCGGGACGCCACCAATACCAATCCGCATGAGGATCGTTCTTGTCGCGGGAAGCCTGGAACCAGGCGTGCTCGTCGGACGTGTGGTTCACGACCAGGTCCATGATGACCTTCAGGCCGCGCTTGTGCGCTTCGGCAAGCAGCTCGTCCATATCGGCCATCGTGCCGAACAGCGGATCGATGTCCTGGTAGTCGGAGATGTCGTAGCCGTTGTCGTCCTGCGGGGACTTGAAGACCGGGGACAGCCACAGCACGTCCACGCCGAGGTCGGCGAGGTAGTCGAGGCGGCTGGTGATGCCCTTCAGATCGCCGATGCCGTCGCCGTTGGAATCCTGGAAGGAACGCGGGTAGATCTGGTAGACCACCGCGTTCGCCCACCACGGATTCGGGGTGGCGCCATTCGAACGGACGGTGTCAGGAAGAGTGGAACGATTGAAATTCGTCATCGCGATTGAGCTCCTTTGCCTAAGTGGAATGGATGAACTTTGCTATATCCCATGGTACGTAAAGCGTTTTTTCTTTCTTGCCTGCGGCGCGTTTTGCAAAGCAGGAAATGAAAGATATATTGCAAGCGGGATGCGCCCTTCGGAATCACATCAATGCATACGAAAAGCGGGAATCCTCGAAAAAGGGGAAACGAGGATTCCCGCTCGGCGCTGTGAAGTTTTACTTCACAAGCAGACGTCCTACGGCCGCGTTGTTCCTGCCTTCGCTCGCCTATCGGCTCGCTCAGGAGGAGCCTATGAACAGTCCACAGGACTGTTCACTTAACGGCTCCTCTCATCACACCACCGACGACCCACTTTTGGGCGAAGATGTAGACGATGAGGACCGGGGCCATGGCCATCAGGTAGGAGGCGAAGGCCATCGGGTAGTTCGACGTGAACTGGCTCTGGAACACGTACTGCGCCAGCGGAATCGTCTGATTGCTCTGGTCGGTCAGCGTGATCAGCGGCAGCAGGAAGTCGTTCCACGCCCACAGTGCGGTCAGGATGGCGATCGTGGCGTTGATCGGTCCCATCAGCGGGAAGATGATCGTCCAGAAGATGCGCCAGGTCGAAGCGCCGTCGATGCGCGCCGCCTCTTCCAACGAAATCGGAATCGAACGGATGAAGCCGATCGCGATGAACAGGTTCGTGCCGATGCCGAGAATCGTGTACAGAATGATCAGACCGAGCTGGTTGTCCAGGTGCAGGGTGCCCATTTCCTTGGCGATCGGCAGCATGACGACGGTGAACGGCACGAACATCATGGCCAGGAAGAAGTAGTACAGGAAGCGGAAGAACCGCTTATCCATGTTCCTTGCCACGGCGTACGCGACGAACGTGTTCGTCAGCAGCGTCAGCACCACAGCGCACACGGTGATGATCGCGGAATTGAGCGCGGCCTTCGGATAGTTCACCTTGTTCCACGCGTCCGCGAAATTATGCCATTCCCACGTGGTCGGCAGGCTGAACGTGCCCGCTTCGCCCGGCGTCTTCAGCGCGGTGACGACGGCGAAGTACAACGGCACGAGCACCGTCAGGCTCAGCACGGCGACGGCCGCCGTCAGCCACCAGTTGATGCTGTGGTCCTTGCGGATCTTCTCCGGCTTCGCTTGCGATTGTCCGCTTTGCGCGGCGGCCGGCTTGGTTGCAACAGTTGCGCTAGTCATGATTTCTTCCCCTTACTCTCAGACCTTTTCCTTGCCGCTGAAGAACTTCAGCTGCACGAATGCGAGGATTGCCAGCACGATGAAGAACGTGACCGCGTTCGCCATCTGGTAGGAGTATTCGCCGTTGCCCAGGCCGTTCTGGAAGATCAGGTAGGAGACGGTTTCGGTCTTGGAATCCGGACCGCCCTTGGTCAATGCCATGACCTGGTCGAACGCGCCGAGCGAGTTCTTGAGGCTCAGCACCATGTTGATGGTGAAGAACGGGCCAATCAGCGGGAACGTGATCTGCCAGAAGTTCTGCCAGGCGTTCACGCCGTCGATGGACGCGGCCTCATAGATTTCGTTGTCGATGGTCTGCAGACCCGCCAAGTACAGCAGCGTGGAGTAGGCCACACCCTGCCAGATGGACAGGAACACGATCGGGAACCATGCCAGATCCGGATTGGAGATCATGGATGTGGACAGCCAATCGATGTGCAGCGCCTGGCCGAGGGCCGGCAGCGGGGTCATGAAGATGTACTTGAACACGTAGCCGATGACCAGCACCGACAGGGTGTACGGAATGAAGAAGATGGCTCGGAAGCCGTTCTTGAAGGCGATTTTGGAGTTCAGCAGCACCGCCAGGAACATGCCGAGGATGTTCGTGCCGAGCGTGATCAGAATCGCGATGAAAATCGTGAACAGATACGCGTGGCCGACGCGTGCGTCCTGGAACATCGCGATGTAGTTCTTGAAGCCGATGAACTTGTAATCGCCGTAACCCTGCGAATTGGTGAACGAGTACATCGCGCCCTGCAGGAACGGCAGGTACAGGAAGATGCACACGAGAATCATCGCGGGAATGGTCATCCAGTAGAACGCCGGATCGACCTTGCGCTTGGAGTATTTCGAAACCTTCTTCGGCTTCTTTGCGGCGGCCTTGTCGGCCTTGGCCGAGATATTGCCAGTCATTGTCGTTCCTCCCCTCACCTAAAGTTCCTGGCTTCGATCTTGTCGTATTCCGACTGCATGCTGTTCAGGAATCGTTTAGTATTGCCCGACTGCACCAACGTCTGCAGGAAACCGGCGAGGTTGATGCTTGCCGGCACGTAGTGGTCACAGAAATCAGCCAGCTTGCCGGCCTTGTAGAAGTCGAGCACGCCATTCAACGCTTCATCGCCGACGTACGTATCCTTGTACGGGGTGAACGCAGACTGCTGCTTGGAGTAATCCTGCACGTTCTCCTCGCTCATCAGGAAGTCGACGAATTCGCGAGCCTCGGTGTAATGCTTCGTATGCGCGCCGATCGTCAGCATCACGTCGTCGCCGGCGGTCAGCTGCTGTTCCTTGACGTTGTCGGTGGCCGGCATCTGCGCGAACCGCAGATTGGCGTCCTTGTTGATCAGACGGATCTGCGGAATCGCGTACGTGCCGAGCGGCAGAATCGCGGCCTTGCCGGAAGCGATGTCCTGCGTAGCCTGCTGGTAGGTGACGGCCGGATTCTTCTGCGTGTAGTTCTGGTAAATTTCAATCAGCTTGCCGCTGACGGGCGTCCACAAGTCGGAGAAGGTCTTGCTGCCGTCCTTGAGATACGCGTATTCCGATTCCGGCACCAGCGTCGAATTCAGCGATGCAAGCGGCGCCTGCAACGTCCACGGATCGGCGGTGCTCGCCTCAACCGGCGTGACGCCCTTGGCCTTGAGCCGCTTGAGCAGCGCGATGAATTCGCTCCACGTCTGCGGCGGATTGTCCGGATCCTCGCCGGCCTGCTTCCACACATCGGCGTTGATGATGTAGCCGCTTGCGTTGCCCGCGTACGGAATACCGTACAGACGCTTCTTGGACTTGTCGGTGGTCTGCACGAGGCTCTTCGCGATGTTCACCATGCCCGGATTGAGCTCGTCGACGATCTCGTCGTCGGTGAAATCGTGGAAGACGCCCGCTTCGGCGAGCATGCCGTAATTGATGTCGCCGTTGATGGTGATGACGTCGGGTTCGCGGTTCTTCACCAGTCGCGTGCGCAGATCGGTGGTGGCGTCCGACGAATTGTTGACATTGACTTTGATGTTGGAATGGGTTTTCTCGAATTCACGCGCCTTGGCGGTGAACCAATCCGCCGCCTCGGACTTGAATTGGAAGAAATCCAAGGTGACCGTGCCGGCGGTGCTGTTGCCGCAGCCCGCGAGCCCAACCGTCAGCACAATCGCGCATGCAGCCGTAATAGCACGGCCCGCGATCCGCCTGAAGGTGCCTGTGTTGGCATTGGAATCAGGTTTCATTCTCTCGACTCCTTTGTATTTTCCTTTTTCACGGCAGGCCGGCTTCATTACCAGCCTCCGTTGCTTTTTAATTGTAGAATCGGCTTGTTTTCATTCCCAGTTTCCGCGCGCCCGCATCGAACGGAAATAAAAAACGGTTATTTTGTTATTCTTGGAAAGTAAATAGGCGGTAAGGACGGTACGATATGGCGATTTCCCCGATTCCACACTGGTTTGAAGGCTCGGAGTACACGCATAAGGTTGCGGCCTGCATTATGAAGTACGGTCCGATTTCGCGCATCACGCTGGCACAGATCCTTGGCCTTTCGCAAGGCGCGGTATCGCGCATCACCAGTGATTTGATTTACGCTGGCGTGATCGAAGAGACGCCAATGGCAGCGGGGCATGGCGGCAAGTTACCGAAAGATTTCTTGCGGAAATCGGCACAAAAGTCAATCCAGAAAGAAAATACGGAACGTCGCGGCCGTCCGCAGACCGGACTGCGCATCATCGCCAATGCGCGCACGTTCGTCGGCATGAAAATCAACACCACCCATATCACTGCCGTAACAGTAAACGCGCTTGGGCAGATCGTGACCGGCTGCCATGACCTGCCGCTCGACGACGATTCGCCGGAATCGGTGGTCGACGTCATCAAACAGCTGACCATGGACTGCGCCGACGAGGCGATAATGGCGGGATTGCCTTCGCCATGCGCGGTCGGCGTCTCGTTGGGCGGACACATCGTGGATGATTCGATGGTGACGTTCGCGCCGTTCCTGCATTGGTCGAAGCCCGTGGAGTTTTCGGCGTTGATCCAGGAGGCGACCGGCCTGCCGACCGGCATCTACAACGACATCGACTCATTGGTGGTGGACGCGTGCATGTTCGGCTCGGGCGTCGGATTGAACAGTTTCGCCGTGGTGACGATCGGCATCGGCGTGGGATATTCGCTCACCGTCAACGGCGAGCCGATCGAGAATCCCGACAAAAGCTATGGCCTGGTCGGGCATACTCTGGTCGACCCCGACGGGCCGCGCTGCATTTCCGGACATAAAGGTTGCGCGACGTGCCTAACTGACAATTCAATCGCAACAGAATATTCGGAAATGATCGGACATCCGGCGACGTTCGACGAATTTGCGGCCGCAGCGCGCGCCAGCAAAACGCAGGCCACGAATCTGGTGAACCGCACCTGTTTCCGTTTGGGTACATTGATCGCGACCATCGCCAATCTTGCCATGCCCGACAAAATCATGATCGCCGGCGAATCGTCGTTCATCGCGAAACTCGGCGTGGACGACCTGCGCAACGGCATCAATATGTACCGGCACAGCCAGGCGGCGCCGGTCGATTTCGAAATCGCCGACCACGACTGGGCGATGTGGGGCAAAGCCGCCGCCGCGCAGGCGATTCGGCAGTATGTGGGCTGACTACGCAGACCGATACAGCCGATACATAGGCTGATTACACGATTTGCCGGCGCTGAAGGGGGTCAGTGCCGGCAAATCAAAAATAAATCGGAAGCGAATCAGAAAGTAAACCAGTTACTTCAGACGCGCACCACCTTGAACAGGACGGCTTGCGCCGGATGAATTGCCGGCGGACGGATGCCGTAGGTGGCGAGCGCGCGGCCGGTCATCTTCACACCGTCGGCGGTCCACCAGCCGAGCGGGCTCTGGCCGTTGCCGATGTCCTGCTTGGCCAGGTCGAGGCTCACGTCGAGCGGGGACACCTCGTATACGGCGTCCGGGTCGAGGCCGGGCAGCTTCACGGGAGCGGCCGGGTAGGTCTGCGAGGTGGTCAGCTGGGTGAAACGGTAGATCGCGGCGGCCTTGTTCGGCATGACGCAACCGTCCACGCGCACGGCGGGGTCGGCCGCGTCGGAATGCACGACGGTGTCGACGGCGAACCATTCGCGGTGCTTCTTGAATTCGGCGGTCCATTCGGCGAGCTTGTCGATGTCCTCCTGCGGTTCCTTGAGCAGGTTCCATTCGATGCCCATGTGTCCGAAGAAGGCCGTGGCCATGCGCATTTCCTGCGATGTGGCGCGGTGCGTGGAATGCGCCGGGGAGGCGCCCACGTGCTCGCCGATCATTTCCGGCGGCACCAGCAGCGACGTGTAGCGCTGGATGTCGGCGCGTTCCACCGGGTCGACGCAATCGGACGCCCACACGCGGTCGGCGATCGAAAGAATGCCCAAATCGATACGGCCGCCGCCGGAGGAGCAGCTTTCGATTTCCAGACCGGGGTGCGCGGCCTTCAGATCGGTGAAGATGCGGTACACGGCGAGCGTCTGCGCGTGCGCCGCCGGACGGCCGGTCAGCGGCGAGACCTCTTCGGTGACAAGCTTGTTGTGGTCCCACTTGATGTAGTCGATGCCGAGTTCGCCGACGAGCTTGTCCATCGCACCGTAAATATAGTCGTACGCGTCCGGGTTGGTCAGGTCGACGACCTGCTGGGTGCGGCCCTGCATCGGCAGACGACCGGCGGTGGGCTTCAGCACCCAGTCCGGATGGTTGCGGAACATGTCGGAATCGGGGTTGACCATTTCCGGCTCGAACCACAGGCCGAATTCGAGGCCCTTGCCGTGCACGTAGTCGGCGAGCGCCTTCAGGGACTTGTCTCCGTCGGGCCAGACGTCCTGCGAAATCTGCCAGTCGCCGAGGCCGGCGGTGTCGTCTCGGCGGGCACCGAACCAGCCATCATCCACGACGAAGCGTTCCACGCCGCTTTCCACGGCCTTGTCTGCGAGCGCGGTCAGGGTGTCGTAATCGTGGTTGAAGTAGACGGCTTCCCATGTGTTGAGGATGACCGGACGCGGCTTGGGCGCGATGCCATGGTCCACGAGCCAGTCGCGGTGCACGCGGCGGATGTAACCATGGAAGCGTGAGGCGACTTCGTTGAGCCCCTCGCCGTAAGAGCCGACGAGCCATGGCGTGGTGTAGCTTTCACCGTGTTCCAGACCGACTTCGCCGCCGAAGAGCACTTCGCCGCCACCGATCACGCCGGTGGTGTAGGGCAGTCGTTCCGCGGACAGCACGCTGTTGCCGCTCCATGCCACGTGCGCGGAGTAGACGTTGCCGTGGGTGAAACCGAAGCCGTGTTCGCCAACGCTGAGCAGCAGGGTGGCGTCGAAGTCGGGGCGGCCGATCATGGAGGATTTGGCGAAGCGCCCGATGGTGAAGTCCTGGCGCTGTGGGGAACGCTCACGCAGATGGTGACCGGTGGTGGTGAGGATCTCGTTGGCGTCGGCGGGCACGCTGAATGCAAGTTCGATCTTGCCGATCTCGAGTCGTCCCTCGCCGGTGTTCGTCACCTCCGCATGCTGGCGGATGAGGCCGGTTTCATCGAGCTCACAGGTCCACGTAAGTTTCACGCATTGTTCCACGTCCTCGGCAGTGACGGTGACGGTAGGCGTCTGCTTGGGCTCGGAGGCCACGCTCCAGCTGGGGTAGCCGTCTTTTTCGGCCATGGTGTAGGTTTTGCCGGCGGCCACGGTTTCGGCTTTGATGTCGGTGACCTGGAACTTGCAGAACAGTTCCACGCCGTCACGGCGCACGTCGAAACGGTCAGAGCCGGACCACGCTTCGGACTGTGTCGGCAGCACGCTCGGCCATGCGGTGTAGTCGAGGGCTCCGGAAACACGCTGCGGAGCGAGCGCGTCGAACGTGTTGATCACGGTTTCCGGTGCGGTGAGCGGGCGACCCCAATGCACGAATCTCGGCAAATCGCTGCCGGGGAACACCAGAGCAAAAGCTGCGGCGGCAGCCGGCTGCTCGGCATACACGGCGGTAAGGGGTGTGCCGTTGGAAGCGGTGCCGTGGAAAGTCTGAATGAGCGTCATTGCAGCATCCTTTTCTTGCGATTCTTGGTTGGTATGACGCTTTGATGATACTGCATACCGCTTTTCTTCCCATCGCCCTGCGTGTTTGTTTCTTTCGGAAAGTAATTAGCGTCGGCGCGCGAAGAAATCGGTCATCAATCGCCCGCATTCCGCTTCGCGCACACCGCCAATCACTTCCGGTACAAGTCCGACGTGCGGATCGCGGGGAATATCCCATACCGAACCGCATGCACCCAACTTGGCATCCCACGCACCGAACACAATACGTCCGATATGCGTCTGCAGACAGGCACCGGCGCACATAGGGCACGGCTCCAACGTAACGACAAGCGTGCAATCAGCGAGATTCCAAGTGTCAAGCGAGGCGGCCGCTTCAGCCATCGCCTTGACTTCGGCGTGGGCAAGCGGATCGGCATGCGTCTCGCGCAGGTTGCGTCCACGTCCGATCGCACGGCCGTCCGCATCAAGTACGACGGCGCCGACCGGCACTTCGCCGTCCGCGGCGGCTTCGCGGGCGAGCGCGATCGCCAGCTCCATATCGTCATCCCACAGCATGGTTTCCAGTGTAGCGACGACGGTTCGCCAAGCCCACGCCCCAGCTCCCCCGCAAACCGCATGACTCGTTTACAACCCCTCATGCCCATAGCGAAACATGTTCATAACTACCTTTTGGTAGGCTGAAAAAGGTTGAAAACACGCGCGAAGGAGGCACGTTGGCGGTATTCGAATTGATTCTATGTATCATCGCCGCCGTCGTATTATCCTCCTTTCTCAGCCGCTTCATACCCAAGGTCTCCACGCCGCTCGTGCAGATCGCGTTGGGCGCGCTGGCATCACAACTGCCGTTCTTTCCGGACGTAACGCTCAGCCCTGAACTGTTCATGGTGCTGTTCATCGCGCCGCTGCTGTATTTGGAAGCGCACGAAATCGATAAATCGGAACTGCTCAAATCGGTGAAACTGTCATTGTCATTGGCAATCGGTTTGGCGATCGCGACGATGGCGGCGGTCGGTTTCGCGTTGCATGCCGTATGGCCGGCGATTCCGCTCGCCGCGGCTTTGGCGCTCGGCGCCGCGCTTGGGCCGACGGATGCGGTCGCAGTGTCGTCGCTCGGCAAGGAAGCGGCGCTGACGCAACGGCAGACGAGCGTGCTGAAAGGCGAATCGCTGTTCAACGACGCGTCCGGCATCGTCGGCTTCCAGTTCGCCATCGCGGCGGCCGTCAGCGGCGTATTCGAAGTGGGCGAATCGACCATGCAATTCGTGGTGTCCTTCTTCGGTGGCGCTTTCTTCGGCATCGTCGTGGGCATGGTGGCCGACGTGGTGTTCGAAACGATGCGTTCCCTCGGCTGGGAAACGATGACCACACGTATTCTGATGGAGCTGTTCCTGCCGTTCATCCTGTATTTGGGCGCGGAGGCGGTGCACGTTTCCGGCATTCTTTCGGTGGTGGCCGCCGGCCTGCTTATCCGCTTCGACCGCACCGGCATCGGCCCGAATGTGGCACGTACGAACATCGTCTCATCCAGCGTATGGGGGGTGCTGTCATTCTCGCTGAACGGCACCGTGTTCATTCTGCTCGGCATGCTGCTGCCAAGCGCGATGACCACCAGCTGGGACGATCCGCACGTCAGCAATTGGCTGCTGCTCACTGCGATTCTTGTGGTTTCCGCAGTGGTGATCGTCATGCGCTTCCTGTGGATCTCACTGATGCTGCGATTGGCGCGCGACACCACCACCGGCAAGCGACGCAAGATGACGGCGAAGCGCTGGCGATCGGCGGCCGTCATGACGTTCGGCGGGCCGAAGGGCACCATCACACTGTCATTGATGTTCACCATTCCGTACACGCTTGCGGCAGGCGCGAATTTCCCGATGCGCAACGAACTGATCTTCATCGCCGGCGGTGTGATAGTAGTGACGTTGCTGCTGGCGAATTTCCTGCTGCCGTTGCTCGCGCCGAATCGCAATAAGGACACGTCCACGGAAATGACGGAAATCACCATCGAAGTGCTGCGGCGGACGGTCGAGGAGCTGTCGGGCCGTGTCACGCCGGAGAACCGACGTGCAGTGCTCATGATCATCGATTCGTATACGAAACGTATTACACGGCTGAAGCAACGCACCGGCGAAATCGATCCGCAAGGGTACATGAGACTGCAGATCGATGCGCTCAATTGGGAGAAGGAATACGTCAAGAATCGACTGGCGGGCGTGCGCGCTGCGATCAAGGCGAATCCGACCGGGAACCGCGCCGCGAACGATCTGGAAGCCGAAGCTTGCGAGCGCCTGCTCGACCAGATCATGAGCTCGTTGCGTCACATCGAAACGGAGCATAATTCCGGTCGTACGATCTGGCGATTGAAGGGCCGTCTGCGCGCATTGCAGCGTCGTACAGGTACGCTGGTGAGACGCGTGAACAGCCGCATCCGGCGCACGACCCCGCTGTTCAGCGACGATGAGCTGTTCGCGCATACGCGTGTGGTGCAGGTGGATGCGATCGAACATGTGATCGACCGACTGTATGAGGAGATGGGCGGCGACACGTACAACACCGAGCACTGCTCCGGCCTGCTGTTGGACTACCGACGCAGCGAATCCGCGTTGAGGGCGCGTCCGAATATGGGCATCAGCGCCGAAGCGCAGGAACAGGCCGAGGAGGTCAAGCGCGAAAGCTACGGCATCGAGCTGGGCGTGATCCAGGACATGTATGAGGCCGGCGACATCACGCGTGCGCAAAGCAAGCAGCTGCGACGCAACGTGTATGTGATGAGCGTGGATGCGGACGCGCAGATCTGACGTTTTTTCGATTTCCGGCGTTCGGATCGCGTGGCGACGGACGATTGCGCAATGGCGGACGATCGGCTGGAATCGCATCCAGCCGAAATCGTGTTCGTCGGGAACTGTGCCAAATTGCGCCTGAACGAAATCGCCATCGGATTTTCAGGAAGTTTTCAGAAAACACCAGACATGTGCTCAGCATCAGGTGTTTATATATGAATTGTCAGCAGAAACAAGCCGACCAGGAACCTTAAAGTTCCCGACAATTGAACCCTTTCTTCTTCTCTCTCCTTTCTCTCCCCGGTGGCCGATCCCGCCGGGGTCTTCTTTTTTCGCAACTTTTCCGCAGCCCTCTTCGCACTGCGAACGCGTGCCGCAAACGCACGCTATATTGGGAAGGTATGAGCGACGCAATCGAAAGCAAAGCAAACAACAACGGGCATGACGAGACGGCGCTGATCGGACGCGAATCGGACGTGGTGCCGGGCCGTTTCGGCGAACCGCTGCAAATCACGCATGTGCAGTATTCGCGCGGCGGCGGCAGCACCGCGCCGAAACGACCGTTGTTCCTGTGCCTGCACGGCTGGGGATCGAACGAGGCGGACTTGGCCGACATGATGCGCTACGTCGCGCCATACAACGATTTCGCCTCGTTGCGCGCGCCGTTGACGCTGCAGCCGGCTGGCCGCTTTGCACCCGGCGCGTACTCGTGGCTGCATGATTGTGTGGATACCGGCGAGGATTTGGACCGTGACGCATTCGCCGCAGCGAAAGCAATCGACGATTGGGTTTCGGCGAACATTCCCGACGACCGTGCCGTGGTGCCGATTGGTTTTTCGCAGGGCGGTCTGCTGGCTATTCACTTGCTGCGCGTGCACCCGGAACGCTACCGTGCGTCGATTTCATTGTCCGGATTCCTTGCGCCTGGGCTCGTCCGCGGCACCGCGCCTGCCGACGACCGTATCGCGCCGCTCAATATTCCCACGTTCTTCGGTTACGGCAACAGCGATACGGTGATCGCCAAGCCGGAGCTTTTCGCCATGAGCGCCTGGCTGGACGAGCACACGTTCCTCACCGCGAAAAGCTACCGTGGGCTCGACCACTCCGTCAGCCTCGACGAGTTCAGCGACCTACGCGGATGGCTCGCCGTGCATGACATCGCGCCGGGGATTCTGTGATGCATCAGTCGGTGATATCGGCCTTGTAGAAGTTCACGTAGGAGCGGCTCGGGGTCGGACCGCGCTGGCCCTGGTAGTGCGAGCCGGTGCCGGCGGAGCCGTACGGATGCTCGGCGGGCGAGCTCAGCTGGAAGAAGCACATCTGTCCGATTTTCATGCCCGGCCACAGCTTCACCGGCAGCGTCGACACATTGGACAGCTCCAGCGTGATGTGCCCTTCGAAACCCGGGTCGATGAATCCCGCGGTGGAGTGAGTGAGGATGCCGAGTCGTCCAAGCGAACTCTTGCCTTCGAGTCGTGCCGCAACCGTCGAATCAAGCTTCACATACTCCCACGTGGAGCCGAGCGCGAACTCGCCCGGATGCAAGATCCACGGCTCATCAGACCGGACTTCGAACTGCTCGGTCAGCTCGCCCTGGTTCTCCGCCGGATCCACATACGTATACGCATGGTTGTTGAACAGACGGAAGAAGCGGTCCAGACGGACGTCGATCGACGCCGGCTGCACCATTTCCGGGGTCCACGGATCGAGCGAAATATGGCCGTCAGCCTGTGCGGCGAGAATGTCGCGATCGGACAGCAGCATCGAAATTCCTCCAAACATCACCGGAACAATCGTCATATGAGCGGGCGCGCAGCCAACGCGCGCCCACCAACTGTCGTCCAGTCTAGCCCGTCGACGCTATAAGCCAGCATCACCGCCGATGCATCGCACGCAGCACGCACTTGCGCAGCTCGGAGGCGACGAGCACAATCATCGCCAGGCCGAGGCATTCGACCCACGCACCCGCGGACAGCGGCACGGTACCGAACGCGGTGTTGAGGAACGGCACGTAGACCACCGCAAGCTGCAGCAGCGTGGACAGTGCGATCGCAGCCCACAGCCACTTGTTGGCGAACAGTCCGACGAACACCGACTGGTCGTGCGAGCGCGAGCACAGCGCGTTGAGCATCTGCGCAAACACAAGGATGGTGAAGCCCATCGTGCGCGCCTCAGTCATTTGCGCATCATGTCCGACAGCATCCACGGAACGGTCCGTGAACAAACCTCCGGCGAGGTGCATGTCCATGCCAATCAGCGTGACGGCAGCCATAATCAAACCGATGAAAATGATGTCGCCCCACATCTGCCCGTCGATCACGCGGTCGGTGAGTTTGCGCGGCTTGCGGGCCATCACGTCGTCGGTGGAGGGATCGACGCCCATCGCCAAGGCCGGTGCCGCGTCGGTGAGCAGGTTGATCCACAGCAGCTGCGTGGCGAGCAGCGGCACGGTGACACCTTGGCTGCCAGGCTGGGTGATGCCGAGGAATCCGGCGAGCATCACACCGCCGAAGACGGTGAACACCTCGCCGACGTTGGAGCTCAGCAGATAGCGCAGGAACTTACGGATGTTGTCGAAAATGCCACGGCCTTCGCGTACCGCCTCGACGATGGTGCTGAAGTTGTCGTCGGCGAGGATCATCTTGGCACTCTGCTTGGTAACTTCGGTACCGGTGATGCCCATCGCGACGCCGATGTCCGCGGTTTTGACGGCGGGAGCATCGTTTACGCCGTCGCCGGTCATAGCCACGATATTGCCTTGCCGTTGCAGCGATTCGACGATTTTCAGCTTGTGTTCCGGCGCAACGCGCGCGTACACGGAGATTTCGCGGGTGGCCTTGTCGAACGCTTGCTCGTCCGGCAGCTCGTCGAGTTGAACGCCGGTGAGCACTTTGCTACTAAGGTCGGCGCTGCCGACCGAGCTGCCGTCTCCGTCCGTTTCAATAATGCCCAGATCGCTGGCGATGCGTGCCGCGGTGAGCGGATGGTCACCGGTAATCATGACGGTGCGGATGCCGGCGCGATGCGCTTCGGCGACGGAATCGCGCACTTCGGTACGCGGCGGATCGATGATGCCGACCATGCCGACCCAGATCAAGTCGCTTTCCAGCACATCGCTTTGGTCGGCGATGTCGGCGACGTGACCGGCGGCGTTGATGCGCACGCCCGGCACTGCGGCGAGCGAAGCGGTGCCGAGCGGACGGTAGGCCTGGCCCAGCGTGCGGTACGCTTCGGCGGACAGGCGTTCCACGGCGGCGAGGATCTGCTGGCGATCGCCTTGCGTCATCGGTCGTACGGCACCGTTGACCGCGATGCGGCTGCAGTAGCCGAGCAGTACATCGGGGGCACCCTTGGCGAAGACGGTGAGACGCCCGGCATCGGCGTTGTCCTGCGCGACGACGGCCATGCGTTTGCGGTCGGAGGTGAATGGAATCTCGCCGATGCGCGTGTAGTTGGCGTATTTGCGATCGGCCTTCACCTTGCGTGCGGCGACGATAAGCGACACTTCGGTCGGGTCGCCGACGGCTTCCCACGTTATGTCGGAAGCAGCGGAACCATCGCCGGCACCTGTGTTTTCGCGCAGTTCGCCGTCGTTGGCCAGCGCGCCCACTGCGAGCGTGGCGACGGCTTCAAGCTGTGCGGCGGAAGCGGCGGAACCAGACAGAGCAGCGTCGGAAATCGCAATCATTCTGCCTTCTGGCGCATAGCCGGTGCCGGTCAGCTGCACCTCACCGCTCGGCGTGACCACGCGTTCCACCGTCATCTCGTTGCGGGTGAGCGTGCCGGTTTTGTCGGAGCAGATCACCGACGCGGAACCGAGCGTTTCCACGGAATGCAGTTTCTTGACGATCGCATGATGTTCGGCCATGCGGCGCACGCCGAGCGCGAGCACGACTGTCAGAATCGCGGCGAGCCCTTCCGGCACGGCCGCGACGGCCAGCGAAACGGATAGCAGCAGCGAATCGATTACGTCGTGGATGTCGTTGAAGCCTTCGGTCAGCGCAAGCGCCACCAGCACGACCGCCGCGATAATGCACACCGCGATGCCGAGAATCTTGGAAACGTAGTTCATTTCCTTCTGCAGCGGACTGTCATCATCATCCGTGGCCTGCAGAAGGTCCGCGATTTTACCGACCTGCGTGCGCATGCCGGTGCTCGTCACGATTGCGCGGCCGGTGCCTTGCGTCACGGACGTGCCGTTGAACACCATATTGGCGCGATCACCCAAGGCCTTGGCTTCAGCGAGTGTGTCGACGTTTTTGCCGACCGGTACGCTTTCGCCGGTCAGGCTCGCTTCCGCCACGCGCAGGCTGGCGGCGGCGAGCAGACGTCCGTCGGCGGGAATGGAGTCGCCTTCACCGAGCATGACCACGTCTCCCGGCACCACGTCGACGGTGTTGATGCGTGCGATTTTGCCGTCGCGCAGCACGTTGGTTTGCGGCGCGGTCATTTGGGAGAGCGCTTCGACGGCTTCTTCCGCTTTCGATTCCTGAATGTAGCCGAGTACCGCGTTGACGATAAGGATAAGCACAATGACGATGGCGTCGAACGGCAGCGCCTCGCCGCCTTCCGCACCAGGCGCAGCGTTGGCTTTTTCGATGAACCATGCGATGAGCGAGATGCCGGTGGCAGCGAGCAGCAGGTAGACGAGGGGGTCTTTGAACTGCGCCAGGAACTTCTTCCATTTTGGCACGGGTGGTGCGGATGCGAGCTCGTTCGGCCCGTATTGCGCGAGTCGGCGTTCAGCTTCGGCTTGGCTCAGACCGGTGTTCGGATCGACGCCGAGCGATGCGGCCACGGCTTGCGCGTCGGCAAGCGACGGGTCGATTTGTGGCGGCTGCTGGTTTTGCTGATCCTGCCGAATCTGCGTGCGATCGCCCGTAGCGGAATCGCCGTCAAAATTGGCATGGGACTGGATGGACTGATCTTTCTTGCGATCATCCATGGTGATCTCCTTGGGAGCGCCGCGGAGTAGTCAGCTCTCCCCCGTCTTACGTATGCCTCGAATCGCGGAAATCGAAAATCCGCGGAATCGCAAGCATTTTGCAAAGGCGAGGCAACGCTGCGCGGTTGTGGGCACCGGGCGGACGCCATCGGCGCATCCTGTTATTATCGCACATCTTCGGCGTGTGAAAAATGGACATGTGGCGGAACGATGCATGGCACGCGACGGATGCACGATACCATGAAGTGTGATATATTATCGGTAGTTAGTAAAATTCATTACTAAACGGTCGTGCAACATCGCACGGCGCAACCGCAACGATGCAGTGACACCAAGTAATACAGGGGGATGCAAGATGGCAGATACAGCCGAACTCGCAATCGTACATGCAACCACGGCAAGTGCAAGCTGGCTCACCGATCCGACGGTGTTCGCAGCGAACCGCAAGCCGGCACATTCCAGCCACCGATATGTCATCGGCGAGACGAGCGAGCCGAAGCAGAGCCTCGACGGCGAATGGAAGGTTCGTATCGAACAAGCGCGCAACGTGGACGTGGAAAGCGCTCCGTTCGCGGCCGTCGATTTCGAGGATGGCGATTTCGGCGCGATCGAGGTGCCGGGCCACTTGCAGATGGCCGGCTATCTCAAGAACAAGTACGTCAACATCCAATATCCGTGGGACGGTCACGAGGATCCGCAGGCGCCAAATATTCCGGAAAACAACCATGTGGCGATCTACCGCCGTCGATTCGCGCTCGACGCGCAGCTTGCGCGCACGCTGGAAAACGACGGCACGGTCAGCCTCACCTTCCACGGTGCCGCCACCGCGATCTACGTATGGCTTGACGGCACGTTCGTGGGTTACGGCGAGGACGGATTCACGCCGAGCGAATTCGATGTGACGGAAGCGCTGCGAAACGGCAATGGCAACGCCGCCGATTCCCCCGAAGCCGAGCATACGCTCACCGTCGCCTGCTACGAATATTCGAGCGCCTCTTGGCTGGAAGACCAGGATTTCTGGCGACTGCACGGCCTGTTCCGCACCGTCGAGCTCGCCGCCCAGCCGCATACGCACGTCGAAACCGTGCAGCTTGAAGCCGACTACACCGCAGCCGACACCGCCGGTACGGCCGACACCGCCGAACTCAACGCGGCACTCACCTTGCGCAACCCCGCCGACGCGATGACTATCGAAAGCACGCTGCGCGACGGCGACGGAAATGTCGTATGGGAATCAACGCAGGCCTGCAACGGCGAAATCGCCCTTAATTCCGGCAAAATGACGAACATCGCGCCGTGGAGCGCGGAATCGCCGACGCTGTACACGCTGACCGTACGCGTCGTCGGACATGACGGCGCCATCATCGAAACCGTGACGCAGAAGATCGGCTTCCGCACATTCCGCATCGAAAACGGCATTATGACGCTCAATGGCAAGCGCATCGTGTTCAAGGGCGCGGACCGCCACGAATTCGACGCGAAGCGCGGGCGTGCGATCACCCGCGAGGACATGCTTTCCGACGTGGTCTTCTGCAAGCGCCACAACATCAACGCCATCCGCACCTCCCACTACCCCAACCAGGAGTATTGGTACGACCTGTGCGACGAGTACGGTCTGTATCTGATCGACGAGACGAATATGGAGACGCACGGCACGTGGGTGGCAAACAATGTCGAGCGTCCTGAAGACGGCATCCCCGGCAGCCGCCCCGAATGGGAGGGCGCGTGCGTGGACCGCATCAACAGCATGATGCGCCGCGATTACAACCATCCGAGCGTGCTAATCTGGTCGCTTGGCAACGAGTCGAGCGCGGGCGAGGTGTTCCGTGCGATGTATCGCCACGCGCACACGATTGATCCGAATCGTCCGGTACATTACGAGGGTTCCGTGCACATGCGCGAATTCGAGGATGTGACGGACATCGAAAGCCGTATGTACGCGCATGCTGACGAAATCGAACGCTATCTGAACGACGGCAGCCCGGCACATACGGACGGTCCAAAGAAGCCGTACATTTCCTGCGAATACATGCACGCAATGGGCAATTCGTGCGGCAATATGGACGAATACACGGCGTTGGAACGCTACCCGATGTACCAGGGCGGTTTCATTTGGGATTTCATCGACCAGGCAATCGAGACCAAGCTGCCCGACGGCACGACACGCATGTGCTACGGCGGCGATTTCGGCGATCGTCCAAGCGATTACGAATTCTCCGGCGACGGCCTGCTGTTCGCCGACCGCACCCCCTCGCCGAAAGCGCAGGAAGTCAAGCAGCTGTATGCGAACGTGAAAATTGCGGTTTCGGTCGATGAAGCGCGTATTACGAACGACAATCTGTTCGTGTCTACGGGCGATTATCGCTTCGTGCTGCGGATTTTGGCCGACGGCAAGCCGGTATGGTCGACTACGCGCCGTTTCGACGTGGCCGCCGGCGAGAGCGCTTCATTCGAAGTCGATTGGCCGGTTGACGACTACCGCAGCAACGCCGAAGAGCTGGTTTTGGAGGTATCGCAGCAGCTTGGCAACGCTTGCGATTGGGCACCGGCCGGCTACGAGCTGGCGTTCAGCCAGTGCGTGGTGGCAGGTGCGAAGACCACTGCAGATGCCGTTGACGCGGCCGGAGCTCCGGCCGACGGCACCGTCACCCTTGGCCGCTGGAACGCCGGCGTGCGCGGACAGGGTCGTGAAGCACTGTTCTCCCGCACACAAGGGGGTATGGTTTCATATACGTTCGGCGAGCGCGAATTCGTGCTGCGCCGCCCGTCGATCACCACGTTCCGTCCGCTGACGGACAACGATCGCGGTGCTGGACACGCTTTCGAACGTGCCGCGTGGGCGGTCGCAGGAAAGTATGCGCGTTGCGTCGACTGCGCGATCGCAAATCGTGGAGAAAATGCCGTGGAAGCCACGTATACGTACGAATTGGCGATTCCGCAGCGCACGAAAGTGACGGTCCGTTACGTTGCCGACACGGCCGGCCTCGTTTCGCTCGACGTCGAGTATCCAGGCGAGAAGAACGGCGATCTGCCAACGATTCCGGCGTTCGGTATCGAATGGGCGCTGCCGGTGGAATATGCGAACCTGCGATTCTACGGCGCCGGTCCGGAAGAGACGTACGCCGACCGCAGGCACGCGAAGCTGGGTGTATGGAGCACGACGGCTGGCGATGATTGCGCGCCGTACCTGCTGCCGCAGGAAACCGGCAATCATGAGGATGTGCGTTGGGCGGAGATCACGGACGATTCCGGCCACGGTGTGCGCGTGAAGCGCGGTGCCGGCGCAAAGCCGTTCGCGATGAGCCTACTGCCGTATTCGAGCACGATGCTGGAAGAGGCGCTGCATCAGGATGAGCTGCCGAAGCCGCGTCACATGTTCCTGCGTCTGCTGGCCGCGCAAATGGGCGTCGGCGGCGACGATTCGTGGATGTCGCCGGTGCATGAGCAGTACCAGCTGCCCGCCGACCAGCCGCTCAGCCTCAACGTTCAGCTCAAGCTGTTCTAGGTTCGCGCGGATGTTGTGGAAGCGTATTCGCACATCAGCAACATCCGCACTTACGCAACGTGGCGCGGCCTGCGAGACAATCGCCGGTCGCGCCACGTCCTTCTTCCCCGCTGCCTTACGTCGCGCAGTGCAGTGCGTCCTGCGCCTTGCCGTACAGTTTTCGGCGTTTTGTTGAAAGCTGAAATTGGACATGATGACTAAAATATGAGACACGACTTTAAAACAACAGTGGTTTTAAGGCGCATCTCAAAGAAAAAAGGGGGACATTATGAGCAACCCGAACATGAATCCGAACCCGCAAAGCGGCGGACAGGACGACGCGCAAACCTCGCGTTATTTCGATAATCCTTACGGCTATCCGTATGGCTATCCATACGGTCCCGGCCAACCCAATCCGAACGATTCCAACGGCGAATGGAAGCCCGTAAGCCCCTTCAAACTGATGGAATCGTGGCTGCCGCAGCGTGCGAAGAACGCGATTCGCGGCGCGTACGGCATCATCGGCGTGATCGCCATCGTACTCGGCTTGGCGCTGTTTATTTGGCCGGGTGCGACGCTTAAAATCGCAGCGATCGCGTTGGGCGCGTATTTCGTGGTTTCCGGCGTGGTTCGTATCGTCACGGCGATCGTGGAACTCGGTCTGCCGGGCGGCTGGCGTGTGCTGGATATTCTGGTCGGCCTGCTGTTGTCCGTCGGCGGCGTGGTCATGCTGAAGAATTCGGCGCTGTCCGGCGCGACGCTGGCAGTGGTCGTCACCATGGTGGTGGGCGTCGGCTGGATGATGGAAGGCGTGATGGCGCTGGTGGAATCGTGGCGTATGCCCAGTTCCGCATGGGCTGTGATTTACGCGCTGATTTCGATTATCGCTGGCTGCGTGATGCTGTTCTGCCCGGTGGCGTCCACCGGCTGGATGATCATCTTCGGCGGCTGCGCGCTGGTGGTGCTCGGCATTGTGGCGATCGTCCGCGCGTTCACGTTCGGCAAGGTGGGCAAGAAGGGCTGATTTCCCGCAATCGCAACGCCGGCCACACCACCGGTCGCATTGCCTTTTTCTGTCGCACGATTCGGCGTTTCGATACAGACGCCGAATCGTGCGACTTTTTCTTTATGCCGCCCCGCATCGCCGGCAAAATACGATACGAAACCAAAGACGCAACGGAAGATTGACAGCAATCGTAACGCTGCGTTATGCTAGGTGAAACGTTTCGACGAAACGATTCGACGCACAGACGCGCACAGTACGGAACAACCACAGAAAGCGAGCTGAATGACAGGCATCAAAGACGTCGCCCGCGAAGCCGGAGTATCCGCCAGCACCGTTTCCTACGTGCTGTCCGGCAAGCGTTCGATTTCCGCGAAAACCACCGAAAAAGTCATGGCTGCCGTAGACAAGCTCGGCTACACTCCGGACGCCAGCGCCCGCAAGATGCGCGGCATGCGCAACCAGCTCATCGCGCTGAGCTCCCCGATTCGCGGCGACATCAACAAAGCCCGCTACAACGCCTACTTTCTGCACACCGCATGGGCCGCAAGGAACGCTGGCTATGACGTGATGTTGCTGACCGGCCCGGACGCCACGAAAGACATTCGTCGCGTGACGCAAAGCAATCTCGTCGATGGCGTCGTCCTGCTTGACGTCGAACAGGACGACGAACGTGCGGCCGCGGCCATGACCTTCCCCAAGCCGTGCGTGGCGATTGGTTATCCGTCATCGCATGCCGGCTGCGCCTGCGTGGACATCGATTTCGCGCTGATGGGCCGCAAGGCCGTCGATTTTCTGTACGAAAAGGGGCATCGCACCGTCGCGTTCCTGCGCAACAACGAATCCGATTACGACCGCCGTTCCGGTTACGTCATCCTCTTCCGCGAAAGCCTGCTGGCGCACGCGAAGGAGCGTGGCATGACAATCATCGAATCCGAGCATTACGAGGAAGATAGTTTCGATGCGAAGCGGTTCGTCCGCACCATTTTCGCGCGGCCCGACCGCCCATCCGCCATCATCAACCAGGCGAATGCGGGCGTGCTCAGCCAAGTGTTGGTGGAGCTGCACGACAATGGAATGACGATTCCGCAGGACGTTTCGGTGCTGTCGTGCGGCACGTATTTCGAGGGCGAGCCTACGCGCTTCCCCATCACCGAAATGCCGGTCATGCCGGAGGAACTGTGCGCCGAAGCCGTGAATCTGCTGACTTCCGCCATCGAGGAACGCGCCGATATCAACGGTTCCGTCAAGCTCATCGAACCCGCGCTGAAGCGCCGCGGATCCGTTGCGGAAGCGGGGTCCGGCGGCACACAATAAATTTTCTTGCGATTGCCGGCACCGCAGTCGGACACCAATCGCAAGGCCAAGCAATATCGGCAGCATAATTTCATACGGATAATCGAAACGTTTCAACATCGGCCGGCCCCGTTCGGCCGATTGCCAAGATTTTCAGATTTCCAAGTAAGGAGAACAAATATGAATACTATGGCGACTTCCGGTTTCGGCAACGGTGCCCTCGATTCGCTAGCAATCGCGACGGACCACGGCCGTACACGTTGCGTCAACGCCGAAAACCCGACCGGCGGCAAGGGCACTGCAGCCACCGCCGCCAGCGCGCTCGGCCCGTCACGTAAGGGCAGCCCTTGCATCCAGACGATCAAGGCGGGCGATTCGGTCACGCTGATGGACGTCGATGGCCCGGGCGTGATTCGCCACATTTGGATGACGGTCACCGACCGCACTTCCCCGACCGGTCCGAACGTACTGCGCAATCTCATCCTCGAATTCTATTGGGATGGCGAGGAGACGCCGTCCGTGCAGTGCCCGATCGGCGATTTCTTCTGCTGCGGTCACGCACAGGCCTGCCGTATCAATTCCATCCCGATCATGGTGGTGCCAAATCGAGGTTTCAACTGCTATTTCGCCATGCCGTTCGAGCACGCGCGCATTGTGCTGCGCAACGATCACAACGAGGACGTGCCGGCCTTCTTCTACCAAATCGACTACACGGAATACGACGCGCTGCCAGCCGATGCGATGCGCTTCCATGCGCAGTGGCGCCGCGAACGCGTCACCGAAATTGCCCGTGACTACACGATTCTCGACAATGTGCACGGCCATGGCGCGTACATCGGCACCTACCTTGCGCTGACCGCGCTGGAAAGCCGCTGGTGGGGCGAAGGCGAAGTCAAAATGTACATCGACGGCGATGAACAGTACCCGACGTGGTGCAGCACCGGAGCGGAAGACTACTTCGGCGGCGCGTGGAGTTTCGCCGACTTCGACGAGCATGGCCGCATGCGCGAGAACACATTCACCGGACCGTACCTAGGATTCCCGTTCTATTCGCAGCGTCTTGCCGCGCACCGCGAAAGCGACTACTGGGATGTGGCCACACCCGTCATGCGCGGCCTGTACCGCTGGCACATTCCGGATCCGATTTATTTCGATTCTGACCTGCGCGTCACCTGGCAGCAGATCGGCACCGAGGAAGCCGGCAATTTCGAGCGGCAGGATGACGTCGCGTCGGTGGCATACTGGTACCAGCTTGAACCGCACACGCCGTTCGATCCAATCGGTGACCGTCACTTCCGTCAGCCCCGCTGATTTACGATTATTCCGCTGATTTACGCCGATATCGCCGTATCGTGCGTTGACATGGGAATGGATATGTTCCGTCTCGTGTCAGCGTACGATACGGCGATTGTGTTGTTATGCGGGCACAGTAATCACATTTTCTTCAAGATAACCCGATGATTTTACAATAGAAATGACGATTGCGGCATGCCAGACGCATACCGACGTGCGTATAGTAAAGGCACAACAGAAAAACAACAGAAGAACGAAGAACAAGAAAAACAACACAATAGCGACGCACCGCACGATGTAGAGAAGAAAAAAGAAGCAAGAAACCAGGCGGTCGTCCGAAAGGAAACATCATGAAGAACAACGACACTTTCAACCAGATCCTCAACTCCAACCTCGCTTCCATCGATCCGGGCTTCGGCCAGTTCGCACTCGCCAAGGCCTCCGCCGACCTGATGAAGAAGGTCCTCAACAAGTAAGACCTTCAAGCAGGAAGGCAAGCCGAACCGCGTCAGGCCATCTCTTTGAAACAGACCGCGTGAGGCAAGGCACCGCCGCAGCGAACGCTGCGGCACCGATTCTCTTCTTTCCGATTTTTTAAATCGCATAGCGGGAGGCCGCGATTCCAACCGAATCGCGGCCTCCCGCTTTTTCATACGCGCACATGCATCCCTGTCTTGCCGGCAATGTCCATTATTTGTGCCACACAATCACGCCAATACATCGCTTTCCGTCAACTTCGCACGAACTTAACAGCAACTTACCAGCGAACTTAACAGATGCGAAGTTGCTGTTAAGTTATGTTAAGTTGTCTGGCAAGTTCGGTGGCGTATCTACCGCACGCCACCTGCGCAGCGCAACCGCTACAGTTCCTCCATCGCGAGATTGCGGGCTGCGGCGCGTTCGCGGGGGCCGCGCGTCACGTAGAAACCAATCGCCACGATGACGAACATCACCGTGCAGCAGGTCCACAGCACGTGACTGCCGAACGCGTTCAAAATCCAGCCTCCGACAAGCGGCGAAAACGCATTCGACAGCGACCACACCAGGTTGTACAACCCCTGATACGTGCCGCGTACATCCTTCGGCGCGATATTCGCCACCGTCGTAGCGGCAATCGGGAATGTGCCAAGCTCGCCGAGCGTCCACAGCACGGTCGCAATCGCGAACGTCACCCACGAATCGGCGCCGATTTGGAACGCGTAGCCAACCGCGGTAATGGACATGCCCAGCACCAGCACACGGGTGTTGCTCATGCGCTGGAACAGTGCGATCGCAGGAATCTGCAGCAGGCACAGAATGCCGCCGTTAATGGTCAGCAGGCTGGAATATTCGTCCGTGCCGAGACCGATCTGCGTCATGGAAATCGGCAAGCCGCTGACAATCTGGTAATACGCCAGCGTGTACAGGAACATCAGCACCACCATCGACATGAGCGCTTTGTCGGTGCAGGCGCGACGGTAGCTACGCCAGATGGAGAATTTCGATTGCTGCGATTGAGCCGTTTGCGCAGTGCCAGAACGTTCCACAGGTTGTTCCACGGAACGTTCCACGGAGCGTTTCACAGACCGTCCGACACCGTGCACGCCCAGCCCGGCCTCTTTGAAGAATGCCATCATCAGCAACGTAGCGAATACCAACACAGCCGCTTCCGCATAGAACATCAGCGAATAGGAGATTTTGACAAGCTGGTTGGCGATGATCGGGCCGATAGCGAAGCCGAAATTCGCAGCCCATGTTTGCAGCGAATACGCACGCTTCTGCTTGCGAAACGGCACCACGTCGGAAACGTAAGCCGCGACCGCAGGCGTCGGCATAGATGAAATCGCACCGTATATCAGCAACGTAATCGCCATAATCCAAGGATTGCCGATACAAGCCAACAAAACCAGCATCACCGCGGAACCGAGATTGCCGATAACAATCATCGCGGGGCGCCCGAATCGGTCAGACAGCGCACCACCGTACAGGCAGCCGAAAATACCGCCGAAACCGTACATGGAGACGATGGTGCCGGCCACGCCCGCGCTCACATGCATGTCGGAGACGAGGTACATGGAAAGAAACGACGTGACGAAACGGCCCATCCACAGGATGAGCAGCGTGACCCACAAGCCCCAGAACATGACGGGCAAACCGAAAATCTCTTTGTTCTTCTCCATTCTTGCCATCATATCGAGCAATATCGAGCAGACGCGAAGCCGCCGCCTTTTCCCGGGGTGCTGGGACAATGGACAACTATGGCAATGAAAAAAGGACCGACCAAGGGGTCGGGCGGAAAGCATCGTAACGCGCTGAAGGGCAAGGGGCCGACCCCCAAGGCCGAAGATCGCGTATATCACAAGGCTTACAAGGCGAAGAAGGCGGCGGATCGCCGCAAGATGGCCGATCCACGACTGGCCGCACGCCGTCGAGCGGCGAAGTTCACGTCGGAATCCGACGATCTGGTCATCGGTCGTAACGCGGTGCTTGAGGCGCTGCGTTGTGGCGTGCCGGCAACCACGCTGTATGTGGCGGCACGTATCGAGCATGACGATCGCACGCGCGAAATCGTGCGTCTCGCCGGCATCCACGGACTGCATCTGCTGGAAGCCGACAGGCTCGAAATGGACCGTATCGCACGCTCGTCGAACCATCAGGGCGTGGTGCTGAAAGCCCAGCCATTCCAGTATTCCTCGCTGGCGGAACTTGTGGATCGTGCGGACAAGAAGGCGCGCGCCATGGAAGCGGCCACTTCGGAGGGCGCGCGTATCGCGGCACGTCCGCTGTTCATCGCACTGGACGGCGTCACCGATCCGCAGAACCTCGGCGCGGTCATCCGTTCCGCGGCCGCATTCGGCGCGAACGGCGTGATTCTGCCGGAACGTCGTTCCGCTTCGGTCACCGCCGCCGCATGGAAGGTGTCGGCGGGCGCCGCAGCGCATATGCCGGTGGCTCGCGTGGTGAATCTGACGAAGGCGATCGAAAGCCTGAAGGAACGCGGCTACTACAGCGTCGGTCTTGACGGCGGCGGCGATGCGCTCGTCGGCGAAACCGGTTTCGAAACCGATCCGCTGGTGGTTGTGCTCGGCTCGGAAGGCAACGGCCTGAGCCGTCTGGTACGCGAGGCGTGCGATTCCATCGCCGGCATTCCGATGTCGAATATGGTGGAATCACTGAACGCCTCCGTGGCAGCGGGCATCACGTTGTATGCCGTGGCACGCGCCCGTCGCGAGGCCGCAGCAGCCAAGTAATCGTTTATTACGATATTTATGAAAAAGCTCAAGCCTTGTGGCTTGAGCTTTTTCATATGCCATTAACGGCTAATGGCTCCACACCGCAGCGTCCGGATCATCGTCCGGGTTGTAGCCGTCCTCGTCGGTGCCGTAAGTGTATTCGTCATCGATCACGCCGGAATCGGCCTCGGCGTTCAGCGCGTCGACATCCTTCGAATCGAGCTTGTACTGCGGCAGCACGTTCTCCACATAGCTCTTCACGGCTTCGGTCATGGACACGTCGTGGCCGGCCTTCTCCGCAAGGAACCAACGATGGTCGAGTACCTCATGGAAGAACTGCGCCGGCTCGATCTGGGAGCGGTATTCGCGCGGAATCATGCGCACGGTCGGCTCGAACACCTCGCGCATCCAGTCGGTGGCCACGATTTCGAGATCCTCGCCATCACGCCACGTGGAGGTGCGGTAGGCGTCCAGATCGTTGAGCAGACGGCGGGCCTGGTTCTCCTGCACGTCAAGACCGGTCAGTCGCAGCAGCTTGCGGTTGGCGTAGCCGGCGTCCACCACGCGCGGACGCACCAGCACGCGCTTGCCGTCCTCGGCGGTCTTCATTTCCAGCTCGTCCACGTCGAAGCCCAGTTCGTTGAGCTTATTGACGCGCTTTTCGATCTTCCACATCTCGTCCGGGCTGAACTTGTCGGTGTCGGTCAGCGCGCTCCACAGCGAATGGTAGCGGTCCACCAGGCGGTTTCCGATTTCGATTTCGTCCACGTTGCTCGGCAGCAATGCGCCGGAAGACAGATCCATCAGTTCGCCGATGATGTTCGTACGGGCCAAATCCACATCGTATTCACGCTGGCCTTCGGTGAGGTTCACCTGCAGATCGCCGGTTTCGGCGTCCACCAGGAACGCGGAGAAAGCGTCGGCGTCACGCAGGAACAGCACGTTAGACAGGGACACATCGCCCCAATAGAAGCCGGCCAGGTGCAGACGCACCATCAGCACGGCAAGCGCGTCGATGAGTCGTTCGGCGGTGTCGGGACGCAGGTTGCGGGCGAACAGCGCGCGGTACGGCAGCGAGAATTTCAGATGCTTGGTGACCAGGATGGCTTCCAGCGGCTCACCTTGCGCATTATGGCGGCCGGTGACCACGGCGATCGGCTGCACGGTAGGCAGTTCCAGCTTCTGCAGTCGGCGCAGCAGCTCGTATTCGCGTTCCGCCACGTTGCGTGTGATTTCCTTCATGGCGTAGACTTCGTCGCCCACGTGCACGAAACGCACCACGTGCCTGGAGATGCCTCGCGGCAGGTTGACCAGCAGGTCCTCAGGCCATGTTGCCAGCGGCTTCTCCCACGGCAGCGTGAACATCTTCGGATTCGAACTCGCGGCGGTGATCTTCAACGCCTGCGGCTCCGGGCTCTGCGCTGCGGGGTCCTCGGCCTTCACGGAAGTGGCCTTAAGCACACGGGGATCCATCTGTGGCAATTCATGTGATTCCATAGCTCTTCAATTTACCCGCTGACCTACCCACGGCAGGCGGCAAAGGGACTACGAGTGTCACGATGAGAACAGCGGGAAAAGAAAAGCCCCGCACCAACGCGGGGCTTTTCCAACGAGACAATAAGAGAGGAAAGAGAATGTCTCGTTTAATGGTTGACGGACGTTTGCACATCCGCCAAGTATTGGTTCAACCACCCGCCAAGCGTTCCATAAGGAACGCCCGACGGTTGGTTACTCGTTATCGTCTCAGTTCAGACGCAGCTCGGTGGACGGAGCGAACAGGTGCATCTTGGACGGGTCGATCTTGATCTTGACGGTATCGCCGACCTTCGGAAGAGCACGCGGGTTCACGCGGATCGTGGTGAGCTTGTTCTGATCGGACATCATGGTGGACGCCTCAGCAGCGGAGCCATCGGTGATGATGTTGCCGTAGATGTAGCCGTCGGAGCCCAGATCCTCAACGTTCATGACCTTGAGGGAGAAGGCGTTGGCCTCATCCGGGGCAGCCAAGGAGGCGTCTTCCGGACGGAAGCCGACCACAATCTGGCCGTTGTCTTCGGCGGTGAGCTTGTTGACGGCCTCAGTCGGCAGATCCACGGTGTCCTCGCCGATCTTTGCCTTGCCGTTGACCACCGGGTGGGTGTTGA
>OLVT01000810.1_pt1 | contig 32002 bp, 30 predicted proteins | sample 1673241 | NCBI WGS metagenome assembly OLVT01 (sample SAMEA3178936, study PRJEB25190) | human gut metagenome | biome: human gut; feature: human-associated habitat; material: faeces | place: Austria | collected 2013 | reverse complement strand
CTTCTTCACTGTATCTGAATGAATTTTCACTGGGCTACACCGACACCAAAGAAGCCTAAACGAAAGGAGAGAATAAACATGTTAGTCAATTTTGACAAAACCGGACGTGTAAACTGGTATAATACGGAAATCAGTCAAAAAGAAGCTGATTCTTATTTATCAGAAAATACAATATGGTTTGATGGAAATATGCCTGAGTTTGAGCACAAAAATGGATATTTTTCTATTTTCTATATTGATGAAGATATGAAATCTATTCATGTAGAATATGAACCAATTCCGGAGCCAGAGATGACTATGGAAGAAGAAATTTATGCAGCTGTAAGAAAAAATCAAGACGAGCTGCGGCAGGAAGGGGCTGACATGATGATGTCGGAACTGGTGAAACGGGGGTTGATGGTATGAAAACAGGTGTGGAACTTTTTTTGGACTACTACAAAGAACGCTTTGCAAAGGGCGAAGTGACAGAGGAACAGCTTTCGCAGATGGTGTCAAAGGGCGCACTGGATGAGGACGAAAAAGCCTATATCATGGGCGGCGGTTCTAGTGAGCTGGAAGGTCTGCGGACATTTCACAGTGAAGTGATGGGCTTGATTGGAGGGGAATGACATGGACTATAAAGCGGATGCAGAAAAGGTGAAGAAACATTTTTCCTCCATGGTGGAGGCAGGCGGAGCGCTGCTGGACATGGCAGGGGCATACAATCCCATTTGGGCAGTGTTCCAAGACGGTGCAGATGTATGGGTGCCTGACAATGGCAATCAGGCAGCGAAAACATACGTTACATATGAAGGTGTTTTCTACTATGTACCAACGGCGATTCAGAGATTCCCACATTATAAACCGACGGATACCCCGAACAACTACTGGCCAATACCCAGACCTGTTGCCGGGGTATTTCCATATCTAAACGGTATGATGGTGGTGAAGGATATGCTGGTGAAAGACCCCAACGGAAAAACGTATCTTTGTACGCTCCCCAGTGGGGAATACAAGCTGGTGAATCCTCCCAGTGAAGCCGCCAGCATTTTTACAGAGAAGAAGTGAGGTGGGCGGCATGGACTGGCTGGAAGTATTGAAAGAATTTGTGACGCCTGTTTCTGTTGGCCTGTTCATGCTGTATATCAATAAGCGGGACAACAAGAACGCTGACGCGGAAAACGCGAAAGACCAGATGTTTTTCCAGATCATCAACAGTGTGGACGCCTGTATGAGTTTGAGCCTGACACTGGCTGAAATCATTCGGGAAAACCACGATTGTGAGGACAATGAGGAACTTTTGGAAAAGTATCAGCGGGTAAAGAAGGCAAGACGGCAGAAACAGGAGTTTATGGAGAAAAAGGCAGCAGAGAAGATTTTGTAAGGAGGAAGAAAGATGAGTAAAAAAGATTTTGCAGTAAGAAAATTTGTGAAAAATGGCGTTACATACGAATTTACACCCTTCGGCGAATGGCTGAAAGATGGTGTACCTTTTAAGGCAGAAATCAAAAACGACCAGAGAGAAGGTCACAGTGGAAAAAAATGGGTGTGTGACGGTTCCCATGCTATTGCGCCTGTGAGAGATTTTGGTTTCCTGTCTAATACAAATCCTGCCAGCTATGAACAGATCGGCAGCACAAAAACAGACGTTGAAAACGGCGTTGAACTGCGCACCAGATGTATCTATCGTACAGCTGATGGCATGAAGTGTAACGATAATGTGACACTGTATGAAGCTGACGGCGTTACTAAGAAAAAAAGCTGGATTGAAGAAAATGCAGAGTTTGAAGCAATCGGGGACAAAGCAGAGGAGTGATTGTAATGAATAAAGAAAGATTCAAAAATCCTTGGTTTTGGGTTGGTATCGGTGGTGTCATCCTGACAGCTACGGGTATGGAACCGTCCATGTTCACTAGCTGGGATGCCCTTTCCGGCGCTGTGCTGGATGTGCTGAAAAATCCTTTCCTGCTGGGGACAGCGGCTCTGGCGGTGCTGGGTGTTTTCGTGGAGCCGACAACAAAAGGTTTGACAGATGGAAAGGGTGAAGAAAAATGAGCAAATTGTTTATTTCCCAGCCTATGAAGGGTAAAACAGAGGAAGAAATCAAACAGGAAAGAGAAGATGCACTGAAATTCGCAAAGGATGTTCTGCAGGAGGATGTGGAACTCATTGACAGCTATATTGCCGAAGATCCTCCGAAAAATGCGGATATGGCGCTGTGGTGTCTGGGACGTTCTTTGACAATGATGGCAGAAGCGGATATTGTTTGCTTTGCCAAAGGCTGGGACGAGGCCAGAGGATGCAAGATCGAGCATGCCTGCGCTGTGGCTTACGGAAAGCCTTACTTTGCGGACTGTGGGGATGAAATGGAAATTTCCATCCCCGGTGTAGAAACAGAATGAAGGTGATTGTATGAAAATTGCCATTGATGACGGTCACGGTATGGAAACGGCAGGGAAAAGAACCCCTGCCTTTTCTGACGGTTCCGTGATGCGGGAAAACGAATTTAACCGGGCGGTTGTTGCTTATCTCCATGATGAACTGATCCGCAACGGTTTTTCTGTAGTGCCGACAGCCCCAGAGGACACAGATACAAGTCTTGCTACACGCGTGCAGAGAGCCAATGACGCACATGCTGACTATTTCGTCAGCGTCCATGCCAATGCTTTTGGCAATGGTTGGAACGATGCCAACGGCGTGGAATCCTTTGTGTATGCGCTGAACGACGCCAAAACAACAGGTCTGGCAAGATGTATCCAGCATGAGCTGATACAGGCAACTGGGCTTCGCGATAGAGGGGTGAAGGAAAATCCTACTCTGTATGTGCTGCGGAAAACGACCATGCCGGCTGTGCTCTGTGAGTGTGGCTTTATGACAAACGCCACAGAGGCAAAGCTACTCAAAAGCGACGCCTACCGGAAGAAATGCGCTACCAGCATTTGCAAGGGCATTTGTGCCTTTGCTGGCAAAGTGTATCAGGAAGAAAAAAGTCCGGTTGTCCATGGTCCGGTCATCATTGAAAACCGGACAGAGGATGTGGACTTGATCTTGTGGGAGGGAAGAAACTACCTTTCTGCAAGGGATGTTGGGGAAATGTTCGGATATGACGTTTCCTTCAAGGGAAGTACCCCGATTTTCACGAAAAAGAAATAAAGTAAAGTGCATGAGAGCCACTTCGGCGGAGAAATCCGCAGGAGTGGCTTTTTTCTTTGAAAGGAGGAATGAACGTGGCAGGTGGATTTGATAAAAATAAAGACTACGCTGCAGCCATCAAGAATGAAAAGGACCCCGGCAAAAGAAATCAGTTGATTTCTGAGAGACAAAATAAAATCAACTGGATGAACAGTACAGGTCAGAATAAAAATGGTTACAGCAATTCCATCTATGGAAGCAAGTACAGCACGATTTCCGAAAAAGGCGGCAGTTCCGGTGGCGGCAGCCGTGGCGGTGGTTGGGGCGGTTATTCAGAGCCGGACTATGCGGCGATTGCGGCTCAGGCAAGGAGAGAGGCAGATATGGCTGCAACCTTCGCCAGCATGAACGCGGCAAAGATCGGCATGGATAATGCTGCCATGGAGGCTGCCATGAAGAACACAAACGACACATACAGCGGATTTAACAAGGCGACTGTTGACAACACCAGAAGTGAAACTGCCATTAACCCGGCGGCGTACACATTTCGGAATTTTGACCCGAACAGGGACTATGCGGCGGAAATCGCGAAGGAAACAGACCCGGCAAAGCGGGCGCAGCTGAAACAGGAACGTCAGAGCAAGCTCGACTGGATGAACAACGCCGGAACAAACAAGGGCGGCTACACAAACGACATTTATAAAAATGATGACGACAGTGCAAGCCGTTCACCATATACCCCGTATTACCGTGACTATACACAGGGATGGTCTTTGGATAGTCTGGGAAAAGGTTCCAGAGCCGACTTGAACAACAGGGCGTATGACATTATTAACTCTATGCGGCAGAACAGCGCGGCTTATGCGGCGGCAGATAAGGCTACCAGACAACAGCTGGCGGCAGAAAATCAGGCTTATGCAAATCAGCTGAATACATTAGGTATTTCTGTTCGACAATTTGAACCGGGTGGCAGTTGGTATTATACAGGACGACCTGTGCTGCAAGGTGATCCATACGAAACAGCAACAGGGTATTACAAATTGTACGATGTGCCGGAAAATTACGATATGTTTGTCAATAACAATCCTTATGAGGAACTGTTATACGACAAGGACCCGAAAACAGAGGCAGAATACGGAAATGGCGGCGCTTGGGGGGATTGGTTTATGAACGCGGCAGATATGCAGGCTGGGGCGGTAGATGCACAGCTGAAGGCATTACAGGCACAGCTGGAACTGCAGAAAGGGGAAAACAACAGTTATTACGACGACATTGCCGCACAGGCTTATGTGGCAAAAAGACAAGCAGAGGCGGCTATGCCTCAAAGACTGGCGGCATATGGCATCAGTGGCGGCGGAAGTGAAAGCGCGCAGCTGGGGCTGGATACATCTTATCAGAACAACATCAATGCAAATGAGCTGGCAAGACAGAATATGCTGCAGGAGCTTGATTATCAGAATATTCTGGCACAGTCCCAGGCAAACAGTGACAAAGCGAATATCTATGCCCAGGCGCAGAAAGATGCCTATAATGCTTTCTTGCAACAGCAGCAGTGGGAACAGCAGCAGAAACAGTGGGATTGGGAACAGAAGTCCTGGCTTATGGACTATAACAGAGATAATGAAAGATACGACAAGGAATGGCAGTATCAGCTTGATCGGGATGAACAGGAAGATCGGTTTAACATGATCGACTATTATATGCAGATGCATAACTGGGATGCTTTGGATGAGATGGGTATTGATACATCGTATTACAGAAAATTGGATTCCTACGAACTGCAAAAACTGGCAAATCAGGCTATGAAATCAAGCAGTCGTTCTTCCGGCAGTTCTTCCAGCAGCAGAAGCACTTACAGCAGTGGTGGAAATACAGGAAGCGGAGGGAATTTACAGGTACAACAACAGATCAATTCAAATGAACAAGCATTGATTAAGCAGTTATATAGTGCAGCTTTGACTATGCCTAAAGGAAAACAATGGGACTTTTTTGAAAATGAAATGTCTAAGATGCTTTTGTCTGGGAAAATTTCTCAGGCAGGATTTGATTATTGGAGCAAAACTCATGTTGGCGCTATGGGCGGCATGAATACCAGTGGAACCGGAGGATTTAATACTCTTGAATAAGGGAGGGGATTTTATGGCTGTCGACCATTATAGACAACATAGATCAGCGGCTGAATTGATTGATATGGCAAAAAAAGGAAAGAGGAAGAAGAAAAAAAGAGGGTCTATGGACCCTCTTTGCCTTCTGGAAATCCTGTTTTGAAAAATGCAGTATCGAACAACAGTAAAGAAAGATTGTATGTCAGAAAAGACGAGGATTTGACGCCAGATCAGATTATCCGTAAGTATCAGTTTGTGGCGGATGATACAAGCATGGACTATGACCGGAAAAGTAAAATGATAAAAGAAGGTCAGAAAAGTCTTGGGAAATTGCGAAATCAAGAGGCTTTTAACCGGCTTTTGGGACGTTCTGTAACAAATTATGGACAACAAGCCGCAGATTTGGATGCGAAACTTGGAGCACAGTTAAAAAGTAGTGCATTTGGCAGTGGTTTTTTTGATGCATTTGGTCTGGGGCTCGCTCATAAAGGAACCCATTTTATTGCGGATCAGTTAAACAAACCGGAACTGACACAAGCGATTGACCAAGACAGGCAGTTTATAGAAGAAGCAAAAAAAACAAATCCGCAAGCCGCGAACACAGGCAGCTTTGCAGGTGGACTTACAAGAGACGCTGGTTTATATTTCCTTGAGGGACCGCTTGTAACAGCCAGTTTGGCTAGAATTGGCGCAAGATTTCCCAAAGTCGGCGCGCTTGTTAATAAAAACCCACTTACAAAATTTGGCGCAAATGTGCTTGGGCAGCAGGCGCTTGATACAGCTGTGATGCAGCCTGTTGTTGCTTTACGGGGTGTAGGCGAGAGCAAGAGTGGCGAACAAATTTGGGAAGAAATGAAGCAGCAGGCATTGATGGATTTGCTTTTTAATACCGGTATGGGCGTTGCCGGCGAAGGTGTAAAGGCGATTGGAAAGGGTGTACGGGCAAGGAGAACAGCAAAAGAACTGGCTGCACAACAGGCGGAAGAAGCGGCAAAAAATGTCCGTTCTTTCTCCACAGGAGATATGCCATTACCTGACATGGATATGCAGACAGATCCCTTTTACCGTGTATTATTGAATGAACAGCCGAAAGCTGTGAATGAAGCGTTCTCCGGTAAAGGACAAACTGGAAATACTGTTTTGCATGAAAAGATGAACGCGTCTGGGGCGGCAGGAACAAGCAGAAATATTTCTTCGATGGATTTGTCGTCTGATATGAAAAACGGCTTATACGGGCGTACAGCAGGGAAAAACGAAAATCCGTTACTTATGCCAGAGGCAAGAGCGCGTTTAGAGGAAGAATTGCGTGTTTTACAGGATGTGGATGTTCTGGATCAGAAATACAACGAGATTTTTTTAAGAGAAGGCGAAGAATCGGCAGATGCTTTCTTAAAAAAGAATGAGCAGAGAAAAGAAGAAATCATGGACATGCTGTATATGCCTTTGAAGAAAGAAGAACTGCAAAAACAGAGAATCAACAATGCACTGCAGAAAGAAGTATCTTCCCTTTTATCGTATTCTGGTAAGGAAAATAAAAAAGCGGCACAAGAAGCCATTGCAAGGGCAATGATGGAAGTGCGCAGAAATGGTTCTGTGTCAGAGGAAACAAGAAAAAAATTATTTGAAACGCTTTTTGATATGGGCAAGGCAACAAACCGCCAGAACATCAATCAGGAAGTCAAGGATGCTTTGAAAAAAAGTAAATTTTCCATATCCAGTCAGGATGCTGCAAATATCGCAGATTTTGATACATTCCGTAAAAATTTGATGGGTAAAGTGGGCAGCGTGACAAAGGATGGGAAAAACACAAGAGTGGATGTTGCTTATCAGGAATTATCCGAAAGATTTCCTGAGTTCTTCCCAGATTCCATCATGCATCCTGCGGAACAGCTCAGACAGATTGCAAAAGTGGCAGAGGATATGAAAATCCAAGAGTTTCCATTGAAAGATGTCACCAGTGCGGAAGAAAAAGAATTGATGATGCAGGAGTTTTTGGACAAATTTTCTTCTGCTGAAAAACAATATCAAAATTTGGTCAGGTTTGAAGCGGAACGAAAAGCACGTCAAAGACAGCGGATTTTGGAAAGCGGAGAAGATATTGACGTTTCCCAGCTTTCCGTGGATGAAATTCAGAAACTGTATGACAGGAAGTATCAGCTGCAAAAAAAAGCTGAACGTGCAAAAGCAAATAAGGTTCTGACAGAAGGAGATCAGGCGATTTTACAGAAGTTCCTGCATGGTGAGATCAGCGAGGAAACGATCCGCAATACTCCCGGAGTAAATGCCGATGCTGTTTTGGAAATTGCGGCAGCGGTGAAACCTTATAAAAAAGTTTCTGATTTAATTGGGAATTCAAAAAAAAAATAACTATGAAAAGCGGATGCAGTTTATTAAAGATACTGTGGGAGATATTCAGATCGGCGGAAAAGACGGTTGGAAAGAACCGGGCTTATCCATTTCCCTTATGCGCCTTTCGCCCGAAAGAGCTACGGAAAAAGTGGCGCCAAAAGAAATCGCAAAGAAAATCAACGACAATATTTTTGCGAAGCTGCATGACAATGAGCGGGACAAGACGCTTTTTGTCCGTGAAACGCTGGATAAGGTGCGTCCTTTGAAGATCGGTACAAAGAAAAAATACACCGTGACACTGGATAACGCGCCGACAAAGCTGTCTGAAAGTGGTATGGTGCAATACTTAGGGGAAAAGCGGTTTGACCTGAAAAAGCTGGAAAACAGTACAAGCCTAACTGCAGAAGAAATGAAGCGCATGGAACAGCTTCGTGGCGAAATCAAAGAGGCTGAAAGCCAGATCGACGCCGCAGCCATGGAACGGATAAACAAGGGGATTTCTGAAATCCAGAAGATTTATAAAGAAATCCATCCCAAAATCAATGAAGTGTTGATTCGGAACGGCTATGACCCAGTTGGTTATATTGACGGCTATTTCCCACACATGTTTTTCAATGACCCAACGGATACAGTAGGAAAAGCGTTGAATAAACTTGGTATCAATCTGGGTTATACGGAGCTTCCGGCTGACATTGCTGGTAAGACTGAAAACTTCCGACCAGGAAGAAAATTCAGTGGAAACCTTTTGAAAAGAGAAGGTGTCCGCACAGACTATGACGCACTGCGCGGACTGGAAAACTACCTATTTAATATAGGCGATGTGATTTACCACACAGATGATATTCGTACCCTCCGGGCGCTGGAAGATCACCTGCGGTATCAGCTGTCACCGACAGCGGTAAAAGAGGAAATCGACGCTATTCATAGTGATTACAATTTAGATTTTGAGGAGAAAAGAATCAAATTAGATCAAAAATATGAGGAATATGCTAATCTGTTCAAGGATGAACACAACAAGACACTGCAGAACTATGTAACATATCTCCGCAGATATACGGACCTTTTGGCAGGGAAAAAACATGCTTTGGACAGACCTTTTGAAACAGATATTACTGGACGCGGCGCATATAGCCGTATGGACGCACTGAATCAGCGGATTGCCGCAAATATGGTCGGTGGGAACATTGGCTCTGCTCTTACAAACGTGATTCCGTTTACACAAGGGTTTGCTCCTATTTCTATGAAAAATCGGGCAAAAGGTTTGCAAGAAGGGATTGCTGCTGTATTTTCCAAAAATCCAGATGCGTTGACTAAAAAGAGTGCATTTCTGACCACTAGAACAAATACTGATAAACTGTATAAAACTGCGGCTGATAAATTTTCAGACTTTGCAGGTGGTTTGATGGATGTCATGGACAAATTCAGTACCCAAAGCATTTGGCGCGGCAGATATTACGACAACATCAACAAAGGAATGGTCGAGAAAGAGGCAATTCGAGAGGCGGACGACTATGCAAGACGCCTTTTCGGTGGCAGAAGCAAAGGGGCAGTTCCTCCCATTATGCAGGCGAAAAATCCCATTTCTAAGGCATTGACCATGTTCCAGCTAGAAGTCAACAACCAGATCGACTTTCTGACAAAGGACATTCCGAAGGAAGCAAAAGGAAGCGTTGTTAAAGGTCTGCAGATGTATGGAGAAATTTTGGCTGCCTCTTATTTCTTTAATGATGTGTATGAAAAAATGACCGGCAGACGGTCAGCTCTCGATCCGGTTGGTATTGCATTGGATAGTGTGGCGGATTTTTCCGGAAAAGAAGTCAGAAACAGTATTGACATCATTGTAGATTTGCTGCAGGGAGAAGGATTGCAGCTGACAGAAGAAAAAGAAAAGAAATCTGTATCTGATTCTTTTTTAAACTTGGGTGAAAATATCGGTGCAAACGTACCCTTTATTGGAGGCTGGCTTTTTGAGGGTGGCCGGATTCCACAGTCAAGTGCATTGCCCAATCCTTGGGAAGTGCTAAAATCAGCATTTCGAGAAAAAACAGGGGATGCGGAAGCCGGATATGCTGGCGAGGTTTTGAAAACAGAATTGATGAAACCTTTGAGTTATTTGCTTTTGCCAAGCGGTGGCGGTCAGATCAAAAAGACACTGCAAGGACTGGAAACCATGAATGAGGGCGGCAGTTACAAGACCGGAAGCGAAGGGGAAAAGCTGCAGTTTGCGGTTGATACGAAAGACCCTGCATCCTGGGTGAAAGCTGCGCTTTTTGGAAAATGGGCATTGCCGGAAGGACAAGCGTATATCAGCAAAGAAGTCAATGGTCTGTCAGAAAAACGGACAGAAATGCAGAGAGAAATGCAGCAGCAGTTTGGGACTACTCCCAAGGCGTACTTTGATACTTTCCAGAACATCAATAAAGCAGAAACAAGGGAAGGAAAAGTTTCTGCACTGAAAAACAGTGGTTTGACCGATGCAGAAAAAGAGTACATCTACAAGAGGGAAATTTTCACTGGCAAAACACAGATAGAGGATTTTGACAAGATGCGGAGCTTTGGACTTAGTTTTGACCAGGCGGCTGGGGCACAGACAGCGCTGGAAGGCATCCAAAAGAAATATGACGAAATGCTGAATGATGGGTTAAAAGACAAAAATACCTTGGCAGCAAATGAGAAATACAATTATATCAGTGGGATGTCGATTCCATCAGGGCAGAAACAGAAAATGCTGGAAAACTTCGCCGTTGCAACGAGATGGATTCCACAGGAAGCAACACCAACACTGATGAGTGAAAAATATCAGGCTGTCAGCGGCTTCATGTCAGTTGATGATTTTGAGGTTGTAAGAGGTGCAGTGAGTGATGTAATAAGTAAGGAGGAATGGACAAAAGGATTGAAGAACGACAGATCAAGATACATTAAAGCTGCCATTGACCAATATACACAAGGTATGCCATATGCGCAAAAAAGAGAATTATATAAAACATTCGGTGTTGCAAAAAGTTTATGGTAAGATCGGTAAAAAGAAAAGCCCCCGGAAGGGGGCTTTTTTGCGTTAAAAAAAGTTGCATAAAAGTTGCATCGCGTTTACAAAATACTGTAAATGTTACTAAAATACTGTAAATGTTTCTAAAATATCGTAATTATCACAGACCGCAGAAATGTTGAAAAATCAATGTTTCTTGAATAAACGTCGAAAATCCCACACAGGGAAGATGTGGGATTTTCTTTAAAGGGGAGGGTATGTATTACTATGTCTTCTTGCTTTGCCCTTGCTTTGGACACTTATAGGATACAAAATGACTGTGAATGCCGTATGTAGAGAATGTAAACAATTTGTGAACAATTCCCCTTTTTTCGGGAAAAGATTGCCATTTCATGCCGGAAACCGTATAATGAAGCCATTGAGAGAAAAAGGGGGTACGCATATGTATCAGAAAGAAGATGTGAGAAAGTTTTTGGATGAAAAACAGATTTCCTATGAATGGTTCGACCATAAAGCAGTATTTACCATTGATGAAATGCTGGAAATCGGTCTGGAAAAAGAAGAAGATATTGCCAAAAATCTGTTCCTGCGGGATAACAAAGGCAAACGCCATTTTCTGGTAGTCATCCGTGAAAATAAGCAGGCAGATCTGAAAAGCTTGGGTGAAAAAATCGGCGCAGGTCGTCTTTCCTTTGCTTCAGAAGAACGCCTGATGAAATATCTGGGACTGACGAAAGGCTCTGTAACACCTTTTGGCATTCTCAATGATACAGACTGTGCAGTGGAAGTGATTTTTGACGAAGATTTCCGCAATCTGGATGCCATTGGCGTACATCCCAATGACAATACGGCTTCCGTTTTTCTTGCTTTTTCTGATCTGGTGCAGATCATTGAGGAACACGGTAATTCCGTTACATTTCTTTCCTTATAATGTATGAGAAAAAACCGCTTTTTCTGGGAATTTGCCATTGAGGAACAAGTCGTATTGTGGTATACTAAATCCAAATGCGGACAATTTTTGTTGTGCGCAGAATAACAATATAGAAAGGAAATTCCATGGAAAGACAAAGAACAACCGCCCTGCCTGCGGAAGCGGAACTGGCGCGGCAAATGGAATATATCCGCGAGATTCGTCAGGAAAACGACAGATATTTTGCGGAAACCGGCAAACACAAAAAGTTTTATAGTTTGGCTATGGGCTGTCAGATGAACGCCCATGACTCGGAAAAACTGGAAGGTATGCTGGATGAAATGGGTTACGAACGTACCCAGGAAGAAACAGAAGCGGATTTCATCATCTACAATACCTGCTGTGTCCGTGAAAATGCGGAACTGAAGGTATACGGCAAACTGGGATGGCTGAAACATTACAAAAAACAAAATCCCAATGCGGTGGTAGCACTTTGTGGCTGTATGATGCAGCAGGATACGGTGTTGGAAACTATCCGTCAGAAATACCGCCACGTGGATTTGGTTTTCGGCACTTTCAATCTGTATAAGCTGCCGGAACTGATGAAAACCAGAGAAGAAAGCGGCTGCACCGTTTTCGATATCTGGCAGGAAAATCAGGAAGTGGTGGAAGACCTGCCCAGCATCAGACATTTCCCTTACAAGGCAAGTGTCAACATTATGTTCGGGTGTAACAATTTCTGCTCTTACTGCATTGTGCCCTATGTACGCGGCAGAGAGCGCAGCAGAACACCCGAAGACATTCTGGCAGAAGTACGCAAACTTGCGGCAGATGGCGTCAAAGAAGTGATGCTGTTAGGTCAGAATGTAAACTCTTACGGTAAAAATCTGGAAAATCCAGTTTCCTTCGCAGAATTGCTGCGTATGGTAAATGAGGTGGAAGGCATTGAACGTATTCGTTTTATGACTTCTCATCCCAAGGATATGTCCGACGAACTGATTCTGGCAATGAAGGAATGTGATAAGGTTTGCAAAAACCTGCATCTGCCTTTCCAGTCCGGCAGTACGGAAATCCTCAAGAAAATGAATCGTCATTACACCAAGGAAGGTTATCTGGAACTGGTGCAGAAAGTACGGGAAGCAATGCCGGAAATCACACTGAGTACCGATATCATCGTTGGTTTCCCTGGTGAAACAGAAGAAGATTTTCAGGAAACACTGGATGTCATCCGTAAAGCACGTTACTGCACTGCTTTTACATTCATTTATTCCAAACGGACAGGCACTCCTGCGGCGAAGATGGAAAATCAGGTGCCGGAAGATGTGGTGAAAGACCGTTTCGACCGTATGTTACAGGTGTTGAACCCCATCGTTCACGAAGTAACAGAGGAACAGGTTGGCAAAGTCCTGCCTGTATTGGTGGAAGAAGTCAGCAAGCATGATGAAAACATTCTGACAGGCAGAACAGAGCAGAATACACTGGTGCATTTTTCAGGCAGCAAAGACCTTATCGGTCAGATGGTGCCTGTGAAGATTATAGAAAATAAAACATTTTATGTAATTGGAGAAAGGATTTAAGGTGAAATAACATGGCAAGCGTATTTGAATTAGCAAGAACATTGGGCGAAGAACTGCAGAAAACTCCTCAGGTAGAAGCACTTCTGGCTGCAAAAATAGCTTATGAACAAGACCCTGAAATTTCCAAAGCAGTCGCAGAATATACACAGATGCATGACGAATTCCAGGCGAAAATGCAGGCTGGCGGCATCGCTCCCGAAGAACAGAAAAAATTCGCTGAAGAAATGAAAGCGCGCGGCGAAATCATTAAAAACAATAAACTGGCAGCAGATCTGTATACAGCAGAAATGAACTTCAACAACTTCATGAACTCTGTATTCAACATCATCACAGCAACACTGGCTGGCGAAGATCCTGAACAGAGTGGTGGCTGCAGCCCCAGTGCCTGCGCATCCTGTGGCGGTGGCTGCCACTAATGGTGCAGTAAGTAAAAAAGATTGTGTGACAGTACCCGAACTCCTGCAAAACAGGGGTTCGGGTTTGCTTGTAAAATAGCATAGGAAAGGAGGAAGATGGATGGCGAAAATAACACCCATGATGGAGCAGTACTTTGCGATCAAAGAACAGTATAAGCATTGTCTGCTTTTTTTCCGCTTGGGCGATTTTTATGAGATGTTTTTTGAAGATGCCGTCATCGCCTCAAAAGAACTGGAAATTACATTGACGGGAAAAGACTGGGGGCAGGAGGAGCGCGCGCCTATGTGCGGCGTACCTTTCCACAGCGCCGATGGATACATTGCCCGTCTTGTGGAAAAGGGCTACCATGTAGCCATTTGTGAACAGGTGGAAGACCCTAAACAGGCAAAAGGCATTGTAAAACGGGAAGTCATCCGCGTCATTACCCCCGGTACTGTGTTAGACCATACAGTGCTGGATGAAAGCAAGAACAATTACATCATGTCTATTTTTGGTGGGAAAAACGGTTATGGTCTGAGTGTCTGTGACGTTTCCACAGGGGAATTCCAGACAACAGAATTCCCGACCATTTTGGCTGCGTCCCGTATTCTGGATGAAGTGGCGCGTTTTTCTCCGGCGGAAGTGGTGTGCAACGAAGCCTTTTTGGAGCATCCTGTGGCAAAAGACCTGAAAGAACGTTTCCGCATTGCTTTCAGTGATGTGGATAACCGCATGTTTGCCTACGCGACAGCCAAAGATACGCTGGAACATCATTTCCACGTATCATCTCTGGATGGTTTTGGGCTGGCGAAAAAAGAAATTGCTGTTTCCGCGGCAGGGGGGCTGCTCTGGTACTTGCTGGAAACCCAGAAAAATGATTTGGAGCATATTTCTGTACTGAAATATTACACCATTGGCGATTTTATGCCATTGGATGTTGCCAGCCGGAGAAATTTGGAATTGACAGAAACCATGCGGGAGAAAAATAAGAAAGGCTCTCTGCTGAGTGTGCTGGATGAAACCAAAACAGCCATGGGCGCCAGAACTCTGAGAAAATGGGTGGAACAGCCTTTGCTTTCCGCAGCGGAAATTTGCAAACGTCTGGATGCCGTGGAAGAATTGAAAAACGATTTGTTCCTGCGGGAAGAAATCAAGGATATTCTCCGTACCATGTTTGACTTTGAACGTATTATGGGACGTGTGGTATATCAGACAGCCAATGCCAGAGAATTGTCTATGCTGAAAAATTCCATTGAAAATCTGCCCTTGCTGAAACGAACCCTTGGCAGATGCAAAAGCGGATATTTGCAGGAAATCTATGAAAAACTGGACCCTCTGGAAAACATCCATGACCTCATTGCACAGGCAATCGTGGAAGACCCTCCGTTTTCTGTAAGAGAAGGTGGTATGATTAAGCCCGGCTATTCCGATGAACTGGATACCTATACCAAAGCCAAAACCGAAGGTAAGGCTTGGATTGAGCAGATGGAGGAAGAAGAACGGGAAAAAACAGGCATCAAAAACCTGAAAATCCGTTTCAATAAAGTTTTCGGCTATTATCTGGAAGTGACAAAGTCCAATCTGGAAGATGTGCCGGAAAACTATATCCGCAAACAGACCCTTGCAAACTGCGAGCGTTTTATTACGCCGGAATTGAACAATTTGGCAGAGTTGATTCTGGGTTCCGAAGAAAAAATTGTGGATTTGGAATACCAGCTCTTTACGGAAATCCGTAACGCCGTTGCGGCAGAAGTGGAACGGATTCAGCTTTGCGCCCACATCATTTCTGTCATTGACGCATTGCAGTCTTTGGCAGAGGTTGCGGAAAAACAGAATTACACCAAACCTGTGGTGGATGAAGGCGACATCATCGACATCAAAGAAGGTCGCCATCCTGTGGTGGAAAAAGCTATGGCAGGACAGTTTATTTCCAATGATACTTATCTGGACAGCGGCGATACCCGTTTGGCAATCATCACTGGTCCCAATATGGCAGGGAAATCTACGTATATGCGGCAGACAGCCCTCATTGTGCTTATGGCGCAGATTGGCAGTTTTGTGCCTGCGTCTTCTGCTCATATCGGCGTCGTTGACCGTATTTTCACCCGTGTGGGGGCTTCCGACGACCTGAGTGCCGGACAGAGTACCTTTATGGTGGAAATGACAGAAGTGGCAAATATCCTGCACCATGCTACACCCAAAAGCCTGCTGATTCTGGACGAAATCGGCAGAGGTACCAGCACATTCGATGGCTTGAGTATTGCATGGGCGGTGCTGGAATATATCGCGGATACAAAACATGTGGGAGCGAAAACCCTCTTTGCCACACATTATCACGAATTGACAGAACTGGAAGGCAAGCTGGCAGGTGTGAAAAACTACTGCATTGCCGTACAGGAACAGGGAGAAGATATTATTTTCCTGCGTAAAATCCAGCGAGGCGGCGCGGACCATAGCTATGGCGTGCAGGTTGCCCGTCTGGCAGGATTGCCGCCGAAAGTTATCAAACGCAGTAACCAGATTTTGAAACAGCTCAACGCGGCAGATATTACGAAAAAAGCGAAAAAGATCGCGGTGGAATCTCAGGAACAGCAGGAAGAAACCGTACAGCAGGTGAATATGTTCAACATGGGCGAAATGCAGCTGACAGAAGAACTGAAACAGCTGGATGTTATGGCAATGACGCCCATTGAAGCCCTGCAGAAACTCTTTGACCTTCAGAAAAAGGCAAAGGGCATGTGATAGAAAGGAGGACTGTATTTGCAAAAGATACAACTTCTTGATCAGAAAACAATCAATAAAATCGCGGCAGGGGAAGTGGTAGAATCCCCTAAGTCCGTAGTCAAAGAACTGACGGAAAACGCCATGGACGCCGGCGCAAGTACCGTGACGGTGGAAATAAAGGAAGGCGGCATTTCTTATATCCGCGTGACGGATAACGGCTGCGGCATTCCTAAGGAACAGGTAAAAGAAGCCTTCCTCCGCCATGCCACCAGCAAATTGTCCCAGATTGAGGATTTGGAACACCTCTATACCATGGGGTTCCGTGGGGAAGCATTGGCATCCATTGCCGCTGTTTCTCAGGTGGAAATGACTACCCGCACCAAAGACGAGGAAACAGGCACCCGTATTGAAATCAGCGCCGGAGAGGTGAAATCTTTTCAGGATGTGGCATGCACCGAAGGGACAACAGTCATTGTCCGCAATCTCTTTTATAACGTGCCTGCAAGACGAAAATTTCTGAAAAAACCGGCAACGGAAAGCGGTTATGTTTCTGACCTCATGAACAAACTGGCATTGGGGCATCCAGAACTATCTTTCCGTTATATCAATAACGGCTCTACTATGCTTCACACAGCAGGAAACGGCGATGCAAAAGCTTCTGTGTTTTATGTTTACGGTAAAGAAGCGGCTACTTCCATGATGGAAATTTCCTTTGAAAGAGGAGATTACCGGTTGTCCGGGCTTATCGGAAAACCGGAATTGTCCAGAGGCAATCGCAATTATGAAAATTTGTTCATCAACGGTCGTTTCATCAAAAACCGCATTGTTTCTTCTGCTGTGGAGGATGCTTATAAAACCAGAATCATGATTGGGAAATTCCCTGTTTATGTGCTGAATCTGGAAGTGGACGCGGCACAGGTGGATGTGAATGTTCATCCGGCAAAACTGGAAGTACGGTTCAAAAATGATGATGAGGTCTATGACTTTTTCTATGACGCCATTTCTTCTGCTTTTCAGGATCAGGTGCTGATTCCAAGAAGCAGTTGGGAAAAGAAACCGGCGGCAGAACCGAAACCAAAGGTGGAACAGCAGAGCCTTGTAGACATGATTCTCCAGCGGAAAGCGGAATTGCCGGAAATGCCTGCGGAAGAAGAACAGGTTGAGCCGGAAAAGACTGTTGTCACAGAAAAATCTGTTCTTATAGAGAAACCGACAACAGAAAAAACATATCATACACCACTTACAGACCTGCCAAAGGCAGGCAGCGGTCCCAGTGTAGACCAGCTTTTGAAACGGAAACAGCCAGAGAGGTCTGTAGTACGGGAAGATGTGGCTTCCTATACAGCGGAAACACCAGTGGTTCCAGCGGATTTTGCGGTAGATGGCATTTCCGAAGAAAAGCCTGTGGAAAAAGTGGAAACACCTCTACAAAAACAGGCGTTTTTCCATAATTATAAAATCATTGGGCAGATTTTCCGCACATACTGGATGGTGGAACAGGGAGATTGTGTGTACCTCATCGACCAGCATGCAGCCCATGAGCGGATACTCTATGAAAATCTCATGAACCAGTTCCGTCAGGAGTCTGTCATTTCTCAGCGTCTGGTAAGCCCTGTGATGCTGCGGCTCACACCTATGGAAACACAGATACTGAAAGATAATCGGGAACTTTTGGAACGCTTTGGATTTGGTTTTGAAGTTTTCGGCAGTGATACCTTTGGGCTGAACGCCGTTCCTGTACTGCTGAAAGAGCCCAGCGGCGTAGGATTTTTTACGGAAATACTGGATGCCATCAGTGATGGAACCGTTTCCAATGTATATGACACAAAAATTTTAGCGGTGGCAACCATGGCATGCAAAGCGGCGGTGAAAGGTCATGACCGTTTGAGCATCCAAGAGGCAGAATCTCTCATTTCTCAGCTGTTGAAGCTGGAAAATCCCTTTACCTGCCCCCATGGACGTCCGACCATCATTGAGCTGACCCGCTATGAACTGGAAAAGAAATTCAAACGCATACAGAATTGAGGGATGTCCATGAAGAAACCGCTTATTATCATTGGCGGGCCTACGGCCTGCGGCAAAACAGCCATGTCCATTCTGCTGGCAAAGAAAATCGGTGGTGAGATCATTTCTGCCGATTCCATGCAGGTTTATCGTTATATGGATATTGGCACAGCGAAAGTGACGAAAGAAGAAGCAGACGGCGTACCCCATTATCTCATTGATGAATTTGATCCCGATGAGGAATATAATGTCATGATCTTCCAGCAGAAAGCCAAGGCTTATATGGAAGAAATCTGGGCAAAAGGAAAAATCCCCATTGTGGTAGGGGGCACCGGCTTTTATATCAACGCATTGCTCTACGACAATGCTTTTACAGAAACAGACGGTGATGACAGTTTCCGTCAGGCATGTTACAAACAGGCGGAAATGGAAGGACCGGAAGTGCTTTTTCAGAAACTTTTGGAAATTGACCCGGAATACGCTGCAACGACCCACGCGAATAATGTGAAGCGTGTGACCCGTGCGCTGGAATATCACCATATGACAGGGCAGAAATTTTCTGACCACAACGCCGAACAGAAACAGAAAGAATCCCCCTATGCGGCGGCAGTCATCATACTGACCATGGAACGCCAGAAGCTCTATGAACGCATCGAACAGCGAGTAGACCTGATGATGGAAGCGGGTCTGCTGGATGAAGTGAAGGGGCTTCTGGACAAAGGCTATGATGGCAGTCTGGTTTCTATGCAGGGATTGGGATATAAAGAATTCCTGCCGTACTTTGCCGGAGAGATTTCTCTGGAGGATGCGGTAACCGAACTGAAAACAGGCACAAGACGCTTTGCCAAACGTCAGCTGACCTGGTTCCGCAGACAAATCGACGGTCTGTGGATTGATCTTTCCCTGACAGACAAAGAAACGGCTCTTGCAGATATGGTGGATTATGTGAAACAGTGCGGCATTTCCTTGCCGGAAGAAAGTGGGGAGGCGTAAAATATGTGGTCATCGGAGCTTTTTGGGTTTACCTTTTTTCAGCTCTTTTACTATTTTATGCTTTACAGCTTTCTGGGCTGGGCAATGGAATCGGCTTTTGTTTCCATTACTACCAAAGAATGGGTGAACCGCGGCTTTATCAATGGACCGCTTTGCCCCATTTATGGCACAGGCGCATTGCTCATTCTGGTATTGCTCTCACCAGTGCAGGAAAATCTGCTGCTTCTGTTTTGCGGCGGTTTTCTGGTGGCAACGGTGGTGGAATACGCCATTGCGGTGCTGTTGGAAAAATTGTTTCACGCTTCGTGGTGGGATTACAGCAAGAAAAAGTTTAATATCAAAGGACGCGTCTGCCTGGAACGCTCTGTGGAGTGGGGGCTGTTGACAGTATTTGTCATGCGTCTCATCCAGCCGGCAGTTGCGGATTTTGTGGCAAAGATTCCTCTTGTGCTGGGGGAATGTGTGGGCACAGTGCTGATGATCTATCTTTTCGCAGATGCAGGCGTTACCGTACAGCAGATTCTGCATTTGAACGAAAAACTGGCTCATTTGAGCGAAGCGAGAGAAGAACTCCGTGCCAAATTGGAAAGCACAAAATTGTATACTGCTCGTCAGGAACTGGCAGAATATTTTGAAAATCATCCAACAGCAGAATTCCTGCGGGAATGGAAAGCCCGTATGGACGAAACTTTTGGAGATATCGAACAGATGCAGCTGGAAGAAAGACTGCGTGGGGAATATATTTTCAATGAAATTCGGGAACGTCTGGAATACAAAGCCCGTGCACTGGAACAGGAAACAATGGTACAGCGCCGTTTGATGAAGGCTTTCCCGGGACTGCGTTCCAAACGCTTTGACAAGGAACTGCAGGAAATGCGTGCACAGATGGAAGCACGCAAAAGAAAAAGAAAACAACAGAAAGGAGAACGAAAATGAAAAAGCGGTGGCATAAAGTCCTTGCTTTGACACTGGCAGCAGCCCTTTGTCTGGGTGCCGTCGGATGCGGAAAAGATGAAGGTACGACCGAAGAACAACAGGTAACCACGGAAACAGAAGGTACCGAAGGACAGGAAAATACAGAAAATCAGGAAAATCAGGAAGATGCATCTGCCGATCAGGCAGCAAGCGGAGAAGATCAGGCGGAAGGTGCAAAAGAACCGGAAACAGAGGGAGAAACATCTGAAACAGAAGGTGCTGCTGCGGCAAGTCCTATGGCGTTGCAGGAAGTTTGGCTGCAGGCAGATGGTGCGCCTACCATTACAGCAGAATCTGTATTGCTCATCGATCAGGAAAGTGGCACCATTCTTTATGAAAAAAATGCCAAAGAAAAAATCTATCCTGCCAGCGTAACAAAAATCATTACTGCATTGGTTGTGATGGATTATTTGCAGCCTGATGAAATCATCACCGTTGGTACAGAAATCAATGAAGTGACATTGGATTCCAGTAAAGCTGGTCATGTGCTGAATGAAAAGCTGACGGTAGAAAATGCCTTGAGAGGTCTGCTGATTCCCTCCGGCAATGACTCTGCCAACGTACTGGCAGCAGCTACAGCCAGAAAAGCGGAAAACGATGAGGATATGTCCTTTGCAAAATGCGAAGCAGTATTTACCGATCTGATGAACAAAAAAGCGGAAGAATTGGGTGCAGTCAACAGCCATTTCACCAATGCCCATGGCTATCATGACGAAAACCATTATTCCTGCGCTTATGATATGGCACTGTTTGCTATGGCGTTTATGCAGAATGAAACACTGGCGGAAATCATTTCCGAAAAGAGTTTCTCCGGCAATGGGGCAGACGGACAGTTTGCCGATGATCCCGAAGCAATCACACAGGATTATAACTGGGTGAGCCATAACTATCTGGTTACAGATAATGAATATCAGTATGCTTATGCAACTGGTATCAAAACCGGTTTTACAGATGAAGCAGGAGAATGCCTGACAGCATCTGCGGAAAAAGGCGATATGAAACTGATTTCTGTGCTGTTCAAAGGCAGCGATCCTGCTCGTTGGACAGAAAGCGCAAGCCTGCTGGATTATGGCTTCAACAATTATGCTCGTGTAGAACTGACAGCAGCAGGTGCAGCCATCGAAGAAGTGCCTCTGACCAAACATAATAAACTGCAGGGCGACACCGTACCTCTGGTTTATCAGAATGCGCTGGTAACCTATCTGCCTACAGATGCAGTGAACAGCGTAGAAACAGCTGTTACCATTCTGGACGATTACAAAGTGGAAGAAAAAGACGGCACTGTGAAAGTGAAAGCGCCTTTGACAAAAGGTGAAGAAATTGCTACCGTAACATACACCATCGATGGCAAAGAAGTGGCGCAGATGCCTGCTTACGCTGGTGCAGATATTGAAAAGGGTACCATCTTCAACAATATCTGGTATGGACTGAAAACTTTCTTCTCTCACCTGTTCTCTTTGAAGGGTCTGATCACGGTTGTTGTAATTGTGGTCATTCTGGTTATCATTTATCTGATTCTGAAACGGATGCGCTATGGTGGACATCGCAGAAGAGGTGCTTACACACTGAAGAGTCCTTCCCGCCGCAGAGGCAGAAGACGCTGGTAAGCATTGAAAATCAAAGAAAAACACCGATAGAAATGCAGGTTATCCTTAAGAAATATTCTTTTTGTTTCTTAAGGGAATCTGTGAAGGCAGAACATGCCTGATGAAATATTTTCAAAAAAAGAAAGCTGAAATCTTTTGCATAGAAAGGTTTCAGCTTTTTTGTATTTTTTATAGAAAAGTATGTTTATTTCCCTGTTTCCAGTTTGTAGAAGGCTTCCAAAGCAGTGAGGATTTCATGGCGTTCGCCTTCCATAGCCAGATTTTCGCCATCTACATAAGAACCGATGCTTTCAGAGGTATCCTGTTCATAAGCAACGACGTTGTTCAGAATGGAAGCAGTTTTTACGCCACGCAGATGACCGATGGTAAACAGTGCAGCTGTTTCCATGTCGCAGCCCAATACGCCCTGTTTGGACCAGTAAGCGTCGATGGCTTCTTCATCGTCTGTGTAGAAACTGTCGTGGCTGCGGGCAATGCCGACATGGTACTGGAAATCCTGTTCTTTTGCCGCTTCCATGCAGTACAGCATCAGCTGTGCATCAGGAACAGCGGGGAACATGGCGTCAATATATGTTTTGGATGCGCCGTCGTCACGAACTGCACCGTTGACGATGATGATGTCGCCGACTTTTACCTGAGGCTGTAAGCTGCCACAGCTGCCAATACGAATCATGGCTTCTACACCGATGTTATGCAGTTCTTCTACAGCAATGCCTGCGGATGCACCGCCAATACCTGTGGAAATGGCAAGGATAGGAACGCCTTTGTATGTACCGGAAAGACTGCGGTATTCCCGGTTGAATTTCAGTTTGGTTACGTTTTCCAGAAGAGGTGCGATGCGGTCCAGACGCGCAGGGTCGCCGGGCATCAGAGCGTATTTAATTTGTAGATCTTTACCCAATTGGATATGGGGCTGTAAAGATTCCATTGTGATTCCTCCTTTGTTTTTTCTTCTAATTTACATGATTTTTCGCAAAAATGCAATGGATGGCATAAGGTGTTTGAAGTCTGACAGGGATTATGTTACAATGAGGTGTAACAAAATATTGGAAAGGGAGAAAAGAGATGATTTATTTCCTGTTTTTGATTTTATCGGGGCTGCTGCAGGGCATGATGATTTCCCTCAATGGACAGTTGGGGAATTATTACAGTATGTTCGGCATCAGTTTTTTTGTCCACGGAATCGCGGCAGTTCTTTTGATTTTGTATCTGAAATGCAAAGAAAAGAAAAAAATCCGTTTTCGTGGCGTGCCTGCGTATGTGTATCTGGTGGGCTTCATGGGCATCGGTATGGTTACCAGCAGCAGTTGGTGCACCCTTGCCATCGGTGCCACAGCGATGACAGGACTTTCCGTCATTGGGCAGATGATTTCTTCTGCGGTGGTGGATCATCATGGCTGGTTTGGCATTGAAAAACAGAAGTTCAACTGGAAAGAGCTGCCTGCCTATCTGCTGGTATTGGCAGGTGTTTGGCTGGTAACAACAGGCTGAGGAGGAAAACAGAAATGATATTTTATATAACTGCCGTAGCCAATGGTTTTTTGAATACGGTCAATAAAATGGTAAACGTAAAAGCGGGGGAATGTTTGGGGACTGCCAATGGCGCCCTCATCAATTATGTGGAAGCAACCATCATTTCTTTGTGCCTGATTTTTGTAACAGGCAATGGGGCAGAAATGAATTTTTCTCATATCACAGAAGTGCCGCCACTGTTTTATCTGGGCAGTGTTTGTGGTTTGATTGCCATGATCTTCCTGATTTTGGGCACTAGCCATACAGGCGCTATGGCTTCTACCATTCTGGCACTTTTGGGACAGCTTGGCATGTCTGTGGCACTGGATTATGTGTTTTTCCAGACATTCAGCTGGAAACGAATTTTAGGCATCTTTTTGATTACTGCCGGCATCGCTTGGCGGGAATACATTAAAATACAGGACAGAAGAAAACAGATAAAGGGGGATGCAGCTTGAAGATTTGCAATTTTGGTTCCATGAATTTGGATCATGTATATCAGGTAGATACGTTTTTGCAGCCGGGAGAAACAAAATCTTCCCGTTCCTTATTCACAAACTGCGGCGGCAAAGGCTTGAATCAGTCCATTGCGGCGGCAAAAGCAGGCAATCAGGTGGTACATGCTGGTGTTATTGGTTCCGGTGGCGAAATGCTGGAAGAAGTGATGGCGAAAAATGGCGTAGATGTGAGCCTCCTTTCTTATGTGGATGCACCCAGCGGTCATGCCATCATTCAGGTGGATGACGCTGGTCAGAACTGTATCCTGCTGTTCGGCGGCACCAATCAGATGCTGACAGAAGCTTATATTACAGAAGTGCTGGACAAAATGGACGCGGATACTTTGGTTCTGCTCCAGAATGAAACCAATCTGGTGGGCTTTATCATGGAAGAAGCACACAAAAGAGGTATGAAAACCGCACTCAATGCAGCACCTATGGATGAAAAAGTCCTGTCTTATCCTTTGGAACTGCTGGATTGGCTCATTGTCAACGAAGTAGAAGGCAAACAGATTGCGAACTGCCAGACAGATGATGAAATTCTGCCGGTACTGCGGAAAAAATACCCTGACTGCGGCATTTTGCTCACATTGGGCAGCAGAGGTGCCATCTGTGATTACGCAGGAGAAACTTACCAGATCGGCTGTTTCAAAGTGCCTGTGATAGATACCACTGCGGCAGGGGATACCTTTACAGGATATTTCCTCTATGGCATGGGCAATGGTCTAGGTGTTGCGGATAGTCTGCTGCTGGCAACCACAGCAAGTGCCATGGCTATCGGCAAGAAAGGCGCTGCGGATTCTGTGCCTCTTTATGAAGAAGTGGCAGAAAATATGAAAAATCAGGTGTTTGGTACATTAAAAGCACAGAAAAAATAAAATTGGATTGAAGGAGGAAGCGAAATGAAAAAGGTATTGTTTGTAAACTGCTGCATCCGCAGAGAAGGTTCCAGAACACAGAAACTGGCAGATCATTTTCTGGAAGGTCTGCGGAAAAAAGAAGGCTATGAAATCGAAGAGCTTTGCCTGATGGATGAGTCTTTGTCTTATTTCACAGATGGATTTTTCGAACAGCGGGAACGTCTGCTGGCAGATAAGCAGTTCGACCATCCACGGTTCCGTTATGCTCATCAGTTTGCAGAGGCGGACAAGATTGTTATTGCCGCGCCTTTTTGGGATTTGAGCTTCCCTGCTTTATTGAAAGTATATATTGAAAACCTTTGTGTGGAAGGTATTACATTTGGCTGCAACGAAACAGGCTGCTTCGGTACCTGTAAAGCAGATCAACTCATTTACCTGACCACCAGAGGCGGATTCTATAACGACAATCCTATGGAAATGGGTTCCCGTTATATTTGGGCAATGTGCGATTTCTTTGGCATCCCTTGTTATGACTGTGTAGCAGGGGATGGACTGGATACAGGCGTGCGTCCTGTGGAAGAAATTCTGGAAGATGCCAAGAAGGAAATTGACCGTTTGTTGGCTGAGTTTTAAGAGAAAAGAGGAAAAATACCATGGAAAAAACAATGAAAGCAGTTGTATACAAAGGAAAAGGACAGGTTGTGTTGGAAGATAGACCCGTTCCTGTGATTCAGGACCTCAGAGATGCGATCGTCAGAGTGACCCGTTCCACAATCTGTTCCAGTGACTTACATATCAAGCATGGCACTGTACCCCGTGCAAAAGAAAATACCGTTTTGGGTCATGAATTTGTAGGGGAAGTTGTGGAAGTCGGCAGCGCTGTGAAGAAATTCAAAGCAGGCGACCGCGTTTCCGTAAATGTGGAAACTTTCTGCGGCGAATGTTTCTTCTGCAAAAGAGGTTATGTGAATAACTGTGTGGAAGGCGGCTGGGAACTGGGTTGCCGTATTGACGGCTGTCAGGCGGAATATGTTCGTGTACCCATTGCTGATAACGGCATGACACCTATCCCCGATGACGTTTCTGATGAAGCAGCACTGTTCAACGGCGATATTCTGGCAACAGGCTATTGGGCTGCAAGCATCGGTGAAATCAAACCTGCGGATACGGTTGTGGTATTGGGGGCAGGTCCTACAGGTCTTTGCACCCTTATGAGCATCCGTTTGTACAGCCCTGCGAAAGTCATCGTTGTAGATGTGAGTGAAGAAAGAATGGCACTGGCGAAAGAACAGGGCTTGGCTGACATTTGCCTGAATCCTACAAAAGTGGATGTGGAAGCAGAAATCCTTCGCCTGACAGACGGCAGAGGTGCTGACCGTGTCTTTGAAGTGGCTGGTGGTGAAAATACATTCCAGCTGGCATGGAAAGTGGCAAGACCCAACGCCATTGTGGTTCTGGTTGCGCTCTACGCAAAAGAACAGGCATTGCCTCTGCATTTGATGTACGGCAAAAACCTGACATTCAAAACAGGCGGCGTGGATGCCAACTGCTGTGAAGATATCATGAAAATGATTCAGTGCGGCAAAATTGACACATCCTGCCTGATTACCCATCGTGCACCTTTGAATGATGTGATGGAAGGCTATCGGGTATTTGAAAATAAACTGGATGGCTGCATCAAATGGGTCATCACACCTTATGAAAGAGATTGAAAATAAAAACGGTATGTCTTTCGGGGCATTTCCAAAAAAGAAAAGCCTGAGAAATGGGCTTTTCTTTTTTAGAAGAAATTTGTAACAGAAAGGAGAAATGACAATTGAAGTTGTTTCATTTAAGTGACCTGCATCTGGGAAAACGGGTATATGCTTTTTCCATGCTGTCGGATCAGCGGTATGTGTTGGAGCAGGTCTGCGCTTTGGCAGAAAGACATCAACCGGATGGTATTTTGCTTAGTGGTGATTTATACGATAAACCCATTCCACCCGTGGAAGCGGTACAACTTTTAGACGAATTTTTGACGAGAATGCAGCAGATGGGCATTGCGGTTTATGCCATTTCCGGCAACCATGATTCCGCTGGACGTGTAGACTTTGGCAGCCGTATTTTGCAGCAGCAGAATCTGCATATTTGCGGTGCCTTTGACGGCAAACTGTATCATGTTTTCAAAGAGGATGCTTTCGGTGAAATCCATTTTTACTTGCTCCCTTTTTTGAAACCTGCCACAGTTTCCGCTTTTCGGGAGGGGGGCGAAAGCCTGACTTATGCAGAAGCGGTCAAATGGGCTTTGGAAACAGTGGATATAGACACCACAAAGCGCAATGTACTTTTGGCACACCAGTTTGTCACATGGAAAGGAACGGCAGAAGAAAGCGATTCGGAAACAAAGACACTAGGCGGTGTGGATGAAATGGACGCAAGCTTGTTCTTTGATTTTGACTATGTGGCTTTGGGGCATCTCCATAGCCCTCAGCGCATCGGGCGGGACACCATCCGCTATGGCGGTTCTCCTCTGAAATATTCTTTTTCGGAACTTCGCCAGAAAAAAGGCGTGACTCTTGTGGAAATACAGGAAAAGGGCAATGTTACCACAGAATTCCTTCCTTTAGAACCGCTGCATCCTTTGCGGGAAATGAAAGGAACATTGGATGATCTTTTAGAGGCGGCAGAGGAAGCAGGTGGCTCCGAAGATTATGTGCGAGCCATTTTGACAGATGAAGGGGCAGTCTATGACCCTGTGGGACGACTGCGGGTATATTATCCTAACCTGATGACATTGGAAATGGCACAGCGGAGGGAAAGTCAGCAGGATTTGTCTTTAGAAATGGATCAGGAACAGCTGTCCGGACCTGCGCTTTTCGCCGGTTTCTTTGAAAAACAGAATGACCGGGAAATGGATGTGGCACAAAAAGCCCTTGTGGAAAAAATCTGGCAGGATTTGGGAGGTGTTGAAGAATGAAACCATTGGAAATTACCGTTTCCGCCTTTGGACCTTATGCAGGAAGTGTGCAGATTCCCCTGTCGAAATTGGGGGAACAGGGTATCTTCCTCATTACCGGGGACACAGGTGCCGGAAAAACAACATTGTTTGATGCCATTTGTTTTGCACTTTTTGGAGAGGTCAGCGGCTCCAACCGTGAAGTAGACAGCCTGCGCAGCGACTTCGCTTCTCCGTCTACAAAAACTTTTGTGGATTTGACATTTTCCCATCATGGGGAAACCTATCGTATTTTGCGGAATCCCGCCTATTTGCGCCCTAAGAAATCCGGGGAAGGCACTACAAAAGAAACGGCAGATGCGACGCTCTGGTATCCTGACGGCAGTGTTATATCTGGTGCAGAAAAAGTAAAAAAAGCGGTTGAAACACTGCTGGGCATTGACGCAAAACAATTTAAACAGATCGCTATGATTGCGCAGGGGGAATTTTTGAAACTCCTTTATGCGGATAGTGTGGAACGTGGCGCCATTTTCCGTCGGGTATTCCATACAGATTTTTATCTGGCATTCCAGAAAAAACTGAAAGAATTGGAGAAAGAAAATCGTACAGCATTTGAAGATAGTGGTAAGCGGCTTTTGACATATCTTTCTCAGTGCGGCATTGAAGAAACAGACGAAAATACGTTGCTGCAAAGAGCAGAGCAATTTTTAACGGAAGCGGAAGGTGCTTATAAGGAAGCGGAAAAATGCTGGCTTCAGCAGGAAAAGGAAATTGCCGCAAAAGAAGAAGAACGTCTGAAAATTGCGGCGCAGCAAGCCGATGGGGAAAACACCAATCGTCTTTTGGATGCCTTGGCAGAAGCAAAAAAACAATATCAATCTCTTTTAGAAGAAGAAACAGCGCAGCTTTTGAAAAAAGAAGAATTGCAAAAACAGCGTCGCGCTGTTGACTATGTACAGCCCAAAGCATTGGACTGGAAGCAGAAAAAAGATGCAGCAGATCGTCTGGAATTGCAGTTAAAAGGGCTGTTAGATAAGGAACAAAAAGAAAAGGAAGTCCTTCAAAACAGTATAGAACAGGAAAAAGCATTGGAACCTTTGCGCGGACAGTTGGAATTTGATCGGGCAGAAGCGGCAAAAAAAGAAGACCGTTTGAAGGATTTTGAGGGGAAAGAACAGGCGGAGAAAGAAATCCGTCGTCAGGAGGCAGAAATCCAAGAAACAGCAGCACAAAAAGAAAAGCTGGAAACAGAAAAGACCACTCTGGAAGATCATCTGGAAGTTTTACGTCAGCAGGAAAGTCTGCTTCCTGTTGTACAGCAACGTTTGTCAGCGTTGGAACAGGAGAAAAATCGTTTGCAGGAACAGAAGGATTTGTTGCAGGAAACGAATGATGCCTTACAGGATGGTCTGGAAATAAGAAAGACACTTGATGAGATTCAGAAAAAATATCAAACAGCGAAAGAAAAATGGGAACAGGCAAAAGCGGTGGCAGATCAGGCAGAAAGAGATTATCTGGATGCCCAGGCTGGCATTCTGGCGGAAAATCTAGCGGAAGGCATGCCTTGTCCTGTCTGCGGCTCTGTGCATCATCCGGCAAAAGCGGTGCGTTCCACCCAAGCACCTACCCAGGCAGAGTGGAATCGACTGCGAGAAATGGAAAAAACAGAACGTGAGAAGACAGAAACCCTTTCCAGAAAAAGTGGTGAACGGAAAATTTCTCTGGAACATTTACGGGAAAAAGTGAGAAATGGTTTGAAAAAATTAGGCTTGGAGAATATTTCTCAAATGCAGGAATTGGAAGTTTCCTTGCAAACAGAAGAAAATAAGTTGGATACAGAGTTGAGAGAAACGAAAAAACAGGAGAAAGAACTGTTGAAAGTTCCTGATGAACTGGAAAAAGCAAAAGCCAAACAGCAGAGCTTGCAGAAATCTTTAGATACAACAGATACATTACTGCGTCAGCAGGAAAGTGCACTGAGCCAGAAGAAAGGGGAATTCAATCAATTAGTACAGCGCATTGGCAATGGTACTTTGGCAGAAGCCCAGGCAGAATGGAAAAAACTTTGTGATGCTATTAGAAAAAAAGAAAAAGCGTTGCAGGATGTGGCGGACAAAAAACAGCAGGCAGAAACGGCATTGGCAGGCACGCAAGCCCTTTTGCAGCAGACAGGAGATAATTTCAAAGAAAGCTGCGAAGCGAAGGAACAGGCAAAAGATGCTTTCCTGAAAACACTGGAAGAACAGCAATTCAAAGATAAAGCGGATTTTGCAAATTCCCTTGTTTCCAGAGAAATTCTGGAGCAGACCGAGGAGAAAAACCGGGCGTATTTTGTGGCGTTGCAGACAAGTAAACAAAACCTGGAGAATAAACAAACGGAAGCAGCAGGCAAAATCTATCAGGATTTGACAGAACTGGAAGAAGAAATGAAACGCCTGGGCGTGGAAAAGGAAGAAATTCAGGAAAAAGTACAGGAGCAGAAAGCTCTGTGGCAAACTCGAAAAAAGGCGGCAGAAAGAGCATGGAAAGAATTGCAGGCTTGGAAAAAAGCAGAAAAAGCATATCTGCCCATTGTGGAACTGTCTAAGACGGCAAATGGGGAATTGGCACAGAAAGATAAGATTGCCTTTGAGCAGTTTGTACAGGGATTCTATTTTGACCGGATTCTGGCAGCAGCCAACTTGCGTTTTGCGGAAATGACCAATGGACGGTATCATTTGCGCCGTGCGGAAGTGGCAGCCAATAAACGTTCCCAGTCTGGCTTGGAATTGGAAGTTATGGACTATTTCACAGGCAAGGCAAGAGGAGTTAAATCCCTTTCTGGTGGTGAAGCATTCAAGGCTTCTTTGAGTTTGGCACTGGGACTGTCTGACTTGATCCAGCAGACAGCTGGCGGTGTGGAAATCAAAGCCATGTTCATTGACGAAGGCTTTGGTGCATTGGATGAAGAATCCAGAGAACAGGCCGTACGTATTTTGCAGCAGCTTTCTTACGGAGATCGTATGGTAGGTATCATTTCCCATGTAACGGAATTGAAAGAAAGTATTGAAAAGAAACTGATTGTGAAAAAGAGCAGCAGAGGCAGCACCGTTTCTTTCGAAGTATAAAAAAGAGGCTGGAATCATAGAAGATTCTAGCCTTTTTATGCTTTAGTAATTGGGATTGGATTTCATTGCCTGCAATGTGCGGTTCAGCAGATCATCCAGTTCCCAGCCAAGCTGTTCTGCACCACGGCGGATGATGTCACGGTCACAGCCAGCAGCAAAGGATTTGTCTTTGAATTTCTTTTTTAGGGATTTCAGTTCCATATCCTGTACGCTCTTGGAAGGACGCATCAATGCAGCAGCACCAATAAGCCCTGTCAGTTCGTCTGTAGCAAAGAGCACTTTTTCCATTTCGTGAACGGGTTCTACATCGGAGCAGATGCCATAGCCATGGCTGGCAACAGCGTGGATGAGTTTTTCATCCAGATCCAGGTCTTTCATGATTTCCTGGCATTTGATGCAGTGCTGTTCGGGATAAAGTTCGAAATCCAGGTCGTGGAGCAGACCTACCATACCCCAGAATTCTACATCATCGCCATAGCCCAGTTCCTGTGCAAAATAGCGCATAACACATTCTACGGTTTCGCCGTGCTGAATGTGGAAAGGTTCTTTGTTATATTCCTTTAATAATGCAAATGCTTCATCTCTTGTCAGTTCTTTTGCCATAATCTTTCCCTCTTTCCTTGGTGATGTTTCTATTTTTATACATTATAACGGTTTACGGTATAAAAAGCAATGGTTTTTCCAAAGGCGTGCGCTATTGCTTTTTCTGTCAAAAAAAGATACAATAGGGAAACAGAACAGAGTACAGAAAGCGAGGATCATTATGGACGTTACAAGTTTTGGCATTGACCATAATCGTTTGTTGAGAGGGATTTATGTTTCCAGAAAAGATACCGTGGGTGATGGTGTATTGACCACATTCGACGTAAGAATGAAAGAACCCAACCGTGAAATGGTTATGGATACTTCTGTGATGCATACCATTGAACACCTGATGGCAACCTTTTTCCGCGGACATGACCAGTGGGCAGATAAGACTATCTATGTAGGTCCCATGGGATGCCGTACAGGGATGTATGTGATTTTTAAAGGCGATTTGGAATCCAAGGATGTTGCGCCGATCATGGCAGACGCATACCGCTATATGGCTGAATTTACAGGTGAAATTCCTGCGGCAAAAGCGGAAATGTGCGGTAACTATCTGGATCATAATCTGGAAATTACAAAAATCGAATGCAGAAAGTTCCTGGAAGAAGTGCTGGAACAGATCAAAGAAGAAAATATGGTTTATCCCAGACAGCAGGGATAATCAAGGAAAAAAGCCGTCAAACCGAGAGGTTTGGCGGCTTTTTGTTGGTAAATCCAATAAAAACCCCCGGCTATGCCGGGGGAATCAGTGAGCTTCAGCTTCAAG